>WNGB01000988.1_pt1 | contig 46268 bp, 48 predicted proteins | sample 5400681 | NCBI WGS metagenome assembly WNGB01 (sample SAMN13153367, study PRJNA577476) | soil metagenome | isolation source: 115 cm soil or saprolite under grassland replicate 2 | place: USA:California | collected 2016-06-15
TCGGCGTACAGTCTGGCCACCGTGGCGAGCAGTTGGCGGTCCGCCGCCGAGACGGGCGTGCCGAGCCGGGCGGCGTACCGGTCCAGGCAGGTGTCGAAGTCGTCGACCAGCAGCAGGGTCAGGTCCGGTTTCGGCCGCCACATCGCCGCCGTCTCGTGGACCCGCCGGACCACCTCGGCCGCCGCGTCGGGTGGACGATCCTGGGCGAGGATCGCGGCCTGGTAGACCGCCACGGTGTCCACGCCACGGTCTTCGACGATCACTGACACGTCGGCACCGTCGGTGCCGGCCTGCTCGTATTCGAGGACCTTTAATGCCAGCAACGCGAACGTCTCGGTCAGCGGGTGGCCGGTGCGCAGGAAGGTGCCGCCCGCGCGGGTCAGGGCCGCGATGACCTGCCCCGCGAGCTGGTCGCCACCCAGGTCGGTCAGCTCGCTGATCAGCCGGCAGCCCGCGCCCAGCCCAGCGGCAAGCCGGCCGGCCAGGTACGTCTTGCCGACACCGTTGAGGCCCTCCACCGTCACCCACCGCAGCCCGGTCGACGCTGCCACGGTCATTGCGGGCGCCGGCAGACGTAGAGCACCTCGGCGGCGACCTCGGGCACCGCGGCCGCGGCGACGGTGTCCAGCAGCGCGGCAGGCACGGTCGCCCGCAGCCGCCGGCACCACTCGACGGCCCCGAAACCGTACCGGGTGAACAGAGCCTGGCTGAGCCGGTCCGGATCCGGCGACAGCAGCCCCACCTGGTCCTCGACCACCAGGCCACATTGCTGCGTCAGCACCGGCATCAGCTCGTCGGTGTTCCATTCGTAGACGTGCACCCGGCGCTGCAACGGCCGCGGCGGCTCGCCCGGCGTGTTCGGGGTGGACAGGAACAGCCAACCGCCGGGACGCAACGCCGCCGTGGTAAGCCGCAGGCTGGCCACCCCCAGATCCCGGGGCAGATGCTCAAGCGCCGACGTGTAGACCGCGACATCGAAGCCGGCGACGTCGTCCGGCCACGGGCGGGCCACGTCGTGTTCCACCAGCGCGACGTCGAACGGCCGGCCACCGTGCCGGTCGTCGAGCAGGGCCAGCATCCGCCTGGCCTCGGCCATGTTAGCCGGCGAGATGTCCAGGCCCGTGTAGCCGCCAATGTGAGCGGCGTACCGGTACAGCACCGGCAGTTGCAGGCCCCGGCCGCAGCACACGTCCACCACCCGGGCGCCCGGCGGGCACCGCTCGGCGATGTACAGCCGCTGCGCCAGGTTCATGACGCCGGTCGGCTTCACCTCGCCGGCCGCCAGCGCGGCGTAGAAGTTGTCCATCTGATTGACCGAGTACGGTCCCACCATCGGCGTGCCCGGCCGGGTCCGGTACCGCTCGTCCAGCTCAACGGCCGTGTCGGCCGACACGCTCACTGCGTCTCCCACGGGAAGATCACCCATCCTTGTACGACCGTGCCGACGTAGGTCAGCACCTCGCCCGGTTGCTGCGGCCTGGCCTTGCGCCAGTTGGTCTCGTTCACCACGCAGGCCACGGTGCGCACCCGCCGGGCGCCCGCCTGACGGACCAGCGCCGCCGTGGTGGTCATGGTGTCGCCGGTGCCGGCGATGTCGTCGACGATCAGCACGTCCATGCCAGCCAGGTCGCCGAGCGTGTCGGGGCGCACGACGACCGGGACGGCGGTCTTGGTGGCGTCGACGCCGTCGGCGGTGGTGTGGGTGACCTCCACCGCGCGCACGGCGCGCAGGCCCAGCGTATGGGCGAGGATCACGGCCGGAATCATGCCGCCGCGCAGGACCCCGACGAGCACCTGCGGCGTCCCGTCGCCGGCGATGTCCGCGGCAAGGCCGTTGGCCAGCCGGGTGACGGTGGGCCAGTCCAGCGCCAGGCCAGCACGGTCAGCGTCCACGTTCGTCCCGCCACAGCACGATGTGCAGCCGGTTACCGAGGTTCCAGCCGCGGGCCAGCACCGGTTCGGCCAACTCGCGCAAACCGGTCAGAACCTTGTCCGGGTCCATACCCTCCGGCATGATCCACACCGGGTGCAGGCCAAACCGGCCGACGAGCTCGCCCGCCTCGTCCAAGTCGCCGGGTCCGGTGACGACGAACTTGAACACCGCCCGGCCTGTGGCCACGAATCGCGCCAGCGCCTCCGGCCGGATCCGCCGCCGCTGCGGTACCCCGGAGTTGGCCAGCTTCGGCGACACATTGAACGCGGTGACCGTCTCCACCAGCGCGGCATCCGGGGCGACCGTGCCGTTGGTCTCGATCTCCACTCGCCAGCCCGCCCGGGCCAGCGCGGCGGTCACCGGCAGCAGCCGGCGCTGCTGCAAAAGCGGTTCACCGCCGGTGATGACCATCAGCTCTGCGTCGTGGTCCAGCGCCCACCCCAGCACCTGCTCGACGGTCATCCTCTGGACCTGCTCGGTCCGGTCGTAGCGGGTCCAGTCCCAGGTGTAGGGCGTGTCGCACCAGCCACAGTCCAGATTGCAGCCCGACAGGCGCAGGAAGAACGCCCGGGTACCCGCTGACGGGCCTTCGCCTTGGAAGGTGGGGCCGAAGACCTCGCAGATGGCCAGGACTGCCGACCGGGTGGCAGCGTCGGAGGCGGCGGTGGTCATGGCCGGCGGTCCGGGGTGTACTCGGCCCAGGTGTCGGCCGTCTCGCTGACCCGCACCCGTACCAGGCGTGCGGGGATGGTCGGCTCGACGTGGGTCATGAACCAGTCCGCGAGGTGCGCGGCGAGGTTCTCACTGGTCGGGGGGAAATCCACCACCTCGTTGAGATCACGGTGATCCAGTTCACGGTCCAGGTACGCCCGGAACGGCGCCAGATCTGCGAAGTCGGTGACGAAACCCGGCGGTGTCAGCTCGCCGGCGGTCAGGACGACCTCAACGGCGTAGCCATGCCCGTGCGGCCGGCGGCACTTATGCCCCTCCGGCAGACCCAGTAGGTGGTGCGCAGCCTCGAACCTGAACCGTTTGCCGATCTCGTGCCCCATGACCCTCCTCTACCGGATGGCTCCCACGACAGTGTCGATGGATGTAAGGCTGATAAGTCCACATCCGCTCCTCATCGCGCCACGGCGGCGGTCAGCGCCATAACCCGGCACACCCGGACTGCCTGCTCACGGTCCGAACCGGAGTTCCCAGCTCACCACACGGTGGTCCGAAGGCCGTGGAGTGCCTGGTGGTGGTACGTGGATCTGAAATGTCCTGGGATCGAAGAAGGGCAGCATCAGATCATTGGCGATGACGTTGTCGATGTGAAGCCCGCCGCCCGCGTCGACCTGGTCGTTGACGGTTGGCAGAATCCGCCCATCGCTGGAGAGCAAACCCGGCCGCTGCTTTGTCGGCTCGTCGATGGCCGCTTGCCAGGCCAGCTCAGCGAGGGAGCCGAATCCGGCGCCCCCGACCCGGCCTTGGCCGTCGACCCAGCGTCCAATCAGATGATCCATGGCGGCGGTGTCCGGGAACCACTCACCGTCTTCCTCCCGCCCCTTGTGGCTGGCGTTGGCCCAGTCCAATTCGGCCGCGAGTGCCCAGTCCCTCTGCGGGAAATGTGGGCCCGAGGGCGTGCAGTTGGTGTCGGCGGCGAAGATGCCTGGCAGGTTCGCCTTCCTGCCGTATCGGCCCCACCGTCGCGCGGCAAGTTCGCGGGAGGCGCCAAAGAGCGGCTCCCAGTGCTCGACACCCGCCATGAACTCGACGTTCGGCTCGCCGGGGGCCGCCGCGCCGCGGACGGCGAAATGGGCGACGTTACGCTGGTCCTGGTAGTCGTAGTGGCTGCCGTGTCCGTACCACGGCGGCAACAATGTGAGAACGTTCGGGTTGTAGAACAACGCGGGCGGCAACGGTGCGCGCTCCATATAGCCCAGCAGCCCGATATACGGCAGGCCGAACTTGTCAGAGATTGCTTGCGCCGCGAGCAGCAGGCCCGTGCCGCCTCTGTCGGCGTAGTGCTTGGCTTCGCAGAAGAAGATGAGGTCGGGTCGGTGAGGGCTGTCGGCGAGGGCCGCTATCAGCGGTGCGAAGTCAAAGCTGCCGCCGGGCTGGAGGCCGCCGTTCTGGTAGTTGATTAGAACACAACCGATCGTAACTGGCATGGTGGTGAGGCTCCCTCCGTCTGGCTGTTCCGGCGGTGTCTACGATGCGGCGGCGAGGTGATGGTGGGATATGCGGACTGGGGGCGCCGGAGTGGGGCTCACACCGCACTCCGGGCCTTTCTCCCTGATTGGCCTCGACCCGCCAGGGCTCGCCTGGGCTAGACATGTGCCGCCAGGACGCGCCTCGTCTTGGGTCGTGCCTTCCCGCCGCAGCGGGAAGCCTGTGTGTGTGTGTGGGGCCCCGGGGCTGGGATGACGGGCGGACCCGCGCCCCAGCCCCGGGGGTCTTGCTCCCTGGATAGACCGGCCCTGGCCTGGCGAGGCTGGACTAGCACTGTCCTGTTTCGCCGCGCCACGCCAAGTGGCGGTTCTTCCTACGAACCGGAAGTACCCGGCGGTAGGAAGTTCGGGGCCTCTGGAGCGCCAGCGCGTTGGCGCTCCAGGGCGGTGATGCGTTCCAGGATCTGGTCAACGGTCGCCTGGGTGGCGGTTGCCTGGCTGGCGGCTTGTTGCGCGCGGTTGACGGCGTTTTGAGCGGTGGTGTTGACCGCCGCAATTGCCGCGTCCAACCGGTCCTGGCGTACGTCGAGTTGGCGCATGAAGGCCGCCTGCCGCTCGAAGGCCATCACGGTAGCGCGGACCACGGTCGCCGTTGTCGAGTCGAGTTCGTCGAGGTTGATGGTGACGATCGTGTCGTGCCCGGCCTGGACGGCGGCGGCAGCGCGGGCCTGGTGCCGGTGTGCCAGGGCGATGACTTGTCCGACCTGGGCGCGCTCGAAGCCGTGGCCTCGCACGATCCGAAACACCTTGTTGCGCTGGCTGCGCAGCTCGTCGGCTGCCTTGCGAGCCGCGGCCATGATTAGTTGTTTGTGTCGTTGGTTCTGGAAGTCGAGGCCGAGCAGGAGCCCCATCTCCTCGTAGCGTAGGAGCTGACCGGGTTCCAGCCTGTCCATCGGCTCGAAGAGCACCTGCCAGCGGGGGGTGCTGCCTGGTCGTCGGCCTCGTCGTCCGGGCTCTGGTTCGTTTGTCGGGCCCGTCTGGACTGGTTGTACTGTCATTGCTCGACTTCCTCCACGTCGCAGTGGAACCGCCCGTACAACGGCCGGCCGTCACAGAGCCCGATCATTTGACCAGCCATGCGGGCGGCAGTTTGCAGGTTGGCAAAGTTGATGACCGACCCGTCGAACATTCCATGGGCTCGCAGCCCCCATTCATTGAAGATGGGCCGGGTCCGCATCACCTTGGCCTTGCCGATTGTCACGGGTACTCGATGCCGGAATCCTGTGGTGATGTAGAGCGTTTCGAGCTCCCGCGGTCCGTCGTAGACCAATGGGATCGTGATGGTCTCAAGGAAAACCCCTCGTTCGATCTGTTTGCCGCTTTTGTTGAGCCTGGCGCCCTCGATGAGGCATTTCAGCATGTTGGGGGCTGGAACGAACGGTCCCACCGACGCGTCGAAGTAGATGCCGCCGAGCCATTCCAACTTCGCCATTTCCTCGTGGTCTTCATCTGTCTTGGCGCGTTTGCTCGAAACCTCCTTGATCTTTTTGGTGATCGTGTCCAGGGGGTCGACCAACCTCCCGTTGTGCATGATCAGCGGCGACCTTCCCTGGCACGTGACAAGAAATCTGGGCAACGTTGCGCTTCTCCTTAACGCTGTGGCGGGCACTGCGGACGTGAACTCGTTGAGCACCGGCCGCACGGTGTGGGGTGTTTACTCGACCCGGTGAGTCCGAGTTCTCGGCGCGGCGCGCTGACCGTGGTTCGTTCTCATGGACGGCTAGATGCCGACCATGGATGGGTCGAGCTGTAGCTCGAAGCGGAGCTTGTGCTGCCCGCCACGGCTCAATCCGATCTCGGCGTACCTTCTGTTCAGGATCGTCACGCGGCGGGCCGTCTCGTCGGCGGTGATCCAGTACCGTTCGTCCAGCTCCCATCCCGCGTGCAGGTAGCACCGGTGGGTGTAGTCCAGGGGTTGCCAGCCGAAGTGGTCCCAGGCGGTGAGCATGCGGACGAAGCGGATTCCGAGCCGTCGACTGAGCTGCGTACACAGCGTGTGCTCGGCCAGCACCGCGCGGACCATGTCATCGATCGGTGCGGGAACCGCCAGTGTGGCCGCGGTGTCGTCGCTGCCGGTGATCCGGTAGACCGCGGCCCGAAGCGCCAGTGTCCGCAGCGCCTCGCGGAGCAGTGGTTCGGCGTCACGGTCCAGGTTGAGCTGGGCGATGAGTGGTAGGCCGGTGAAGGTGGCCCAGCGGTGCCGCTGCAGCCGGACATCATGGGTAAGTCGCGGGTACTCCTCGCTGCTGAGGACACGGCCGAGGATCTCGGCCGCGACGCCTCCCGCCGCCTGCGGATCCGGCCGGGGAATGTGCAGCGGAACCAGTTCGGCCAGCAGTTCGTCGTGGCGGATGTCGGGGCGCAGCGCGATCGGCGCGGCCGGCTCATCGTTCCCGGTCAGGTAGACGGGCGGCTCCAGCGCCGGCAGCTGACCGACGTACCAGAGCGTGAACTCGGCGGCGGTGGCCGGATCCGCGGGGTCGAGCTTGACCGTCCAGCCGTCCGCAAGCAGGGCGACACCCAGCTCCCGCGGGGCATCTAAGGAGACCACGGCACGGAGTAACGGTGCCGATCCCGGACCGTCGCCCGGATTCATGCGCGAGCGTGGCCAGCGGCGGCGCAGCCGGGCGGCGAAGTCGTCGGCGGTGAACCGCCAGTGCGGCTGCTCCTGTGGGGCGAGCGTGTACAGGCGACTCATTGGTCCCTTCCTCCACCGGTGCTATGGGGTTGGCTTCATGACGTGCGCTATGCCGCGCCACGGTTTCGTGGCCGTGTCGGCGGCCGGCGGCGCGCAGTGTGTCAGGGCGGGCAAGTGGGCACCGTGAGCCGCTGCCACCCGACGCAGGCTGGGCGTCGCCCGCCGGTGGTCATGAACTCGTAGACGGCGGCCCGGATCTGGTGGACGGGCAGTTCGCTGTCGCGGGGAAATGGTGCCGCCCAGCCCATGTGGTGGTAGCAGACGTGGTCGTGCCGGCTGACCGCGCCGGCGCTGAACCAGGTCCCGGGCCCGCCCATGTAGCGCAGGCCGCCGGTGTCGCCGGCGGCGTTGACCGCGATTCGTAGTTCGTGGTCGGGAAGGCCGAGGCGGTTGAGGGGGCGCTGTATGACGTACAGCGCGGCGACGCTGTGGTCGAACGGTTCGGCCAGCAGCCGGTCGATCAGGTGGTTGGCGTCGGCCGGCGTGCGGGCCACCGTGGGGGCCTGGCCGTGTTCGTGTCGCCAGTACGCCGTGAGCGTGTAGCCGTCGGGGTCTTCGGACGGTTGGCGGGTCCAGGCCGGCGGCACACGAGACAGCAGAGTGTCGCAGCCGAGCGGGCCGACGCATGGGGCGCCGCCGAGGACGAGGCTGGCCCGCTTGGCGGCGTGTGCCTGCATCCATAGCGCGGCCTTCATCTCCACGTGCGCCGCGATCTCCGGGATGTGCCGGTCGTCGACGACGCCTAGTCCCCGCAGGCGTCGAAGGGCAAGGCCGGAGAGCCGATCGCCGTAGCCGCTGACCAGCTCGCGCTGGCGGCCGTTGTGGGCCACGCACCAGGCGCGGTCTGGTTCACTGCGTCCGGGTTCACGCGGTGGGCGGGCCAGCCGCGCGTGGTAAGGAACCGGGTTGAACGGGCCCGCGGTCATGCTGCCGCCGCCATCGTGACGGCCCAACCGTACTTGTGGCTCATGGGCTTCCTTCCTGCGCCGACGTCGCGGGTCCGTCCGTGGTGGGGTGCTGAATGCAGGTCAGGGCGTGCGCGGCCACCTGCTGCACGTGCTGGTCCCAGCCGATCTCGTCGAAGCCGCTTTCGTAGTCGCCTGTCCCGCCGACGCGGCGGTCGCCGCGCAGGACCGCCTCCAGCACGGGTGTGGCCGCAGCGGCGGGTGCACCGATCTCGCCGAGGTACTGCAGGGCTGTGACGTCGACTGACAGCCGGCCCGGCTCGTCGCCGCGCCGTGCCGCGTCGAGGAGCACCGGCAGCGTGTCCTCAAGGTCGCCGGTGACGCGCCACAGGCTGTGGGCCGCCTCGACCCTGTTCCAGCAGTCGCCGTCGATCAGCAGGGCGCGGATGGTGTCCACGCCGCTTCGGGCCGCCGGTCCGAGGTCGGCCAGCAGCCGCAGCGCCTGGGCACCGTGTGGTGGGATGCGCGCGACTCGGGTCAGCGTGGCGACGGTGCTGGCGGTCCGCTCACCGGTGATCCGCCAGGACGCCCAGGCGAGGACCGCCTGGGCGCCGTCGTCGGCGCTCTTGGCGGTGCTGTCGAGCACCGGGACCACGGCCGCAGCCACGGGCCCGATACGCCCCAGGGCGGTGACGACGGTGGCGGTGTCCAGAGGTCCATGCAGCAGGAATGTCCCCACCGCGAGCGCGGCCGGGCCGCCGTCGGCGCCCCAGCACCCCACGCCCCGGACCAGGTCACGAGCCAGCGGCCGCCAGCCATCGCCCCCCTCCCGAAGCCGCTCGATCAGGGCGGGCAGCAATCCGGCGGCGTAGGGGCGCATTGCGTCGAGCAGACGCACCGGGGTACGGATATCAGCACCCCACGCCTTGCTGGCCGGCCATGGGCAGCGGTCCTGGCCGAGTAGACGGGCCAGCGGCGCGACAGCGCGCGGGTCACCGCAGTGCGCCAACCCGACCGCCGCCCACGCGCGGACCTCGTCGTGGTGGTGGTCGAGCGCTTCTGCGAGCTGGTCTGCCACTGTTGTGGTGGCGGTGCCGACGCGGCCGAGGTAGCGGGCGGCGACCACCGCGACGGGGTGGCTGGGGTCAGCCAGCCGCTCGGCGATGGCGGCGACGATCTCGTCGGTGGCCGAGCGCGACCACAGCAGGATGTCGTAGCCGGCCCGGATCGCGGCGATGCGGGTCTGGGGGTGGGGTGAGGCGGCCAGCCGGAGGGTCAGCGCGGTATCCGTGCCCGGGGTGTCGTTGAGCAGCAGGCGTACCAGCCAGGTGCCGAGCCCACCGTGGTAGTCGATATCGTCCGGCCACGGCACCTCACGCATCCAACTGGCGGTCTGCGGGGTGACCGCGTGGCCGAGCAGGTCGAGCAGCGGCGTCGGCGGGGGCGCGTCGGTCAGACACAGCCAGGCGATGCCCGCGCCGAGGCGCACGTCGAGCGGGTGGACCGGATCCGACCACAGGCTTTGTACCCACGCGGCGGTCACGTCGAGCTGCTGCTGGTGCTCGTGCGCGATCTGCGCGATGGCCAGCAGCAGGCTGATGCGCACCGGCGGCTCGGTCTCGCTGCGCAGCCGATGCCGCAGACCGTCGGTGATCTCGCGTGCCTGGCTGGACGCGGCGGCCAGCGCGTAGGCGGTACAGCAGCGCACGTGGCTGTCCGGGTAGTCAAGCAGCGACAGAAGGACGGCGGTGTCCGCAGCGAGGGCGTCGCGGCCGGCCTGGATGGACCACTGCTCTGGGTAGCCGTGGTTGTCATAGCGCTCTTCGTCGTCGGCGCAGCGCAGCAGGCCCGTGCGGGTGTCGCGGCCGAAGTGGTTGCGCCGGCCGATTTCGCCGGCCAGGTCGAGCAACTGCCAACGGTGGTGGACGTCGGGGTCCGCGGCCAGGCGGATCAGGAACGGCACCGCGAGCGGCCCGGCACAGCTGGTGCCGCCTTGATGACGCAGGTTGTTCGCCAGCACGCCCAATGCTTCCGACGCGGCGGCCGGGTCGGGGTCGTTCAGGCGGGCAAGGAGGACGGGCACGTCGCTGGCCGGACCGTAGGCGTGATGAAACCGGTCCCAGTCGACGTCGTCGAGGCGCGGCGCCCCATCGCCGCGAGGCAGCTGCGCGACGACGCGCCGCACATCACGGTCGGCCCAGAAATCGTCCAGTTTGTCCTCGGCCATCGCGCGGTCCCACGCGTCCCCGTCGACGTCGGGCTCACCCGCCGGCTCGTTGTAGCCCAGGACCGGCAGGGATGGTCCCGCATCGTGCTGTGGCGTCATCGGGCCATCACCTGATCGGCGACCAGGTACGTCTCGTAGCCGATGACCGCGGGCACGCTGACGTTAAGCCTCCTGGCCGTGGTGGTCAGCGTCTGCTCGTTGGCGAGGAAGCGTCCGGTTGTCGGGTCGAGGACGAAGGTGTACCGGGTGGGTAGGCCGCTGTAGTCGGAGACGGTCGAGAACGCCTCCCCGCGACGCCCGGCCCGGTCGGCTACCGCGCCGGTGAACTCGACCCCGGGCAGCCGGGCGAGCAGCCGAATGACCGCAGCCCGCTCGTGGGAGGCCAGCACCCGTTCCCGCAACAGGTCGGCGATCGCCGTCGCGGCGGCCGCCGGCCAGGCATTGGCCGCGTGGTTACGCCGCAGCCACCGGTCCAGCAGGGCGGTCGGGGGCCGGTCCGCCCATGTCGCGGGGAATGCGCCGGGCGGGTAGTCCTCGGTGCGGGGATCGGTGTCGGCGCCGGGTGATCCGTTGTCCTGCCACGCTCGCCGGTCGTTGCCCGACCGGAACATCGGCTGGTGATACCGCACGGTGACCCGGCCGGAGTTGTCGGCTGCCCGCCACGACTGGCGTTCGGCCTGCACGACCGCCGAGGTTGTCGTCCCGCCGGTGATCTGGCTGAACAGGTGCCAGTCTTCGATCCGCAGATGTTCCAGCTGCACCCCGGTAGGGGCCGAAGTCGCCGGCGGCGTGTCCCGGTCGGCGGCCGCAGCCAACTGGCCCAGCCGTTCCGCCGTTGGCACAGCGCCGTCGACTGCCTGGCAAGCAAGCGGATCCGGGGTAGCCGCAAGCGCCGGTGCCTGCACCGCCTCCCACACGATGAACGCCGTTCCCGCAGCGATCGCCGCAGCGGCTGCTGCTGCCAGCCGCCGTCGAGACGTTCGCCTGGGCGCCGAGACCGCTGGCGTCGACGGTGCGGTGCGTACGTGAGTCCCTGAGCGACCCTGGTTATCGGTGGGCCGGCCGGGCCAACCGGCGGGCTGCTGTAGGTCTTGCCTTGCGTGTTCAGTCATGCGTTGCGTCTGCTTCCGACTGCGTCGAGGAGGAGAAGGGAGTGGCTGTGGCTGGCCGGGCCAAGCCGGCGAGGTATGTGTCGAACGGGACGTCGCTGATGCCGTCGCCGCCGATGGTGGTGAACAAGCCGTTGGTGTCCTGGCCGGCGGTCCAGTCCTGGTACTGCTCACCCATCGAGGCGATCACCGTGATCTGGTGGGCGGTGTGGTCGGCGAGGATCTTCCACAGCGCCCGGGACACGTCGGGCCGCTGCCAGTTCCGCGCCTGGTCGCCGATCAGGTAGTAATCGATCGTGGTGTCCGGTTGCGTGACGGCCTTGCCCAGCCACATGCTCACCCGGCAGTCGACACAGGCCAGGTAGCCGTATTCACTCATCACCGACCTCCTCAGGCATGTGTTGCGGCAGGCGTTGGCCGAGTGGGTGGGAGCCGAGTCCGTCGTCGGCGCGGTTGACGAACCGGACCGTGACACCGATGTAGGTGTGCAGGTGTCGGCTGCGGCGGGTGGCGCAGAACCGGTCTACCCAGCCCTTCGCGGTGGCGGCGTCGACACTGTCGGGGCAACTGCACGAAGACCTCACCGTGGCCGTTGACCTGTCTCGCCCCGTTGCGCGCCTCGTTTCGAAGTGGCTGTAGCGGCCGCTGCTGGTGCTGACCTCACACCAGAAGACCGGCGTATCCGAGTCGTCGGTGAAGGTCACATCGGGGCCTTCCGCACCTCGCGGTCGGATCCCGGGGACGCCGAGGCCACCATTCGTCCGCTCGGCGGAGGCGTCGTGCGTGCTCATCCTTGATTCCCGATCAGCTCTTGCCACACGACGACCGCGATCAGCAGGGCCACGGCGAGCACTACCACGGCCTCGGCCAGGCGGCTCAGGCGCCAGCGGCCCAATGGCGAGACCATCCACACCACGGCCGCGATGAGTGCGATGATGCCCACGAGGCCGATCAGCGCCTCCATCAGCCGGCCTCCGCCGGCCGTGGCGGCCGGTCCGCGCCCGCCGGAGGGTAGGGGGCGGCGAACACGCACGCCGCTACCGCGGCTGTCTCGACGATGGGCATAAGCGGACCTGCTCCTTCTTGTGGAATCTGGTTGCCTACCTATTTCGGCTGCCCCGGGGTGGGGCAGGTACTGCGGGAGCCCCAAACAAGAGCAAGACGTTGGTCGGTGTGTTTCTTGACAGAACGGGCAGCCAGCCGTCGCGCGGCGGGCCATGGTGGCTGTGCCAAGGCGTGTGGCCCCGCCCACGCGAATCGGGAGGCTGGGCGGGGCCGCGCCCGGGGAGGCTGTGAGCGGTGGCATCACGTCCTTTCGGCGCCGGTCCTGGGGCGCCAGGTCCGGTCTCCTGTCGCGGCGACCGCTGGTTCGTCACCACGGTGGATGTCGTGGTCAGGCGGGTGCGGGTCGTCGCCCGGCTTCGAGGTAGAGGACGTAACTGACCAAACTGGGCGTGGGGCCGGTGAGACCGGCGGGGTTGCGCAGGCGGATCGTTTCGTGGGCGAGCAGCCGCCCGGTGTGCTCGTCGAGCACCGCGATGTCGCGGGTGCCTCCGTTGTCGCTGTCGACGCTGATCGCCACCCCGGGCCGGCCGGCGCGGTCGACGGTGTTGCCTCGCCACAGCAGACCGTCGGTGTCGCACAGGACGCGGAGCAGGGCGGCGCGTAGGTCGCGGTCGGGGTAGTGCCAGGCGTACATGTCGGCGACGGCGCGGACGGGTGCCTGTGGTCCCATCAGGAACGGCTGGATGCCGTTGAGTTGCCCGGCCAGGATCGGCGGGTCGGTCGACACTGGTTCGGCGACCGCGCCGCTCAGGCCGCCGGGTCCGTAGTTCTCGGTTCCGGGCGGTGGACCGTTGCGTTCGCCGGGCGGGCGGGTGCGGGTGACGCGGCCGGAGCCGTCGGCGGCCCGCCAGCGGCGTTCCTCGTACACCACGATGTCGGTGGTGCTGGTGCCACCGGGCCGGAGCGTGTCGTCGGTGGCCCACATCTTGACGTGCACGAACGCATACGAGCCCGTTTGCTCGTCGGTGGGCGCGGCGGCGATGGCGGTCGTCAGCGCGCGTAGGTATTCCCGGGCCGGGGCCGCCTCCCCCGACGACGGCATAGTGCCCGATGAGTCAGCCGTGGATGCCGGGTCCGCAGGCGCGGCTGCCGCTGCTGGTGCGGCGGATCGGTGAGCCACGCCGACGTCCGCGCCGCGGCTCGACGAAAGCGCCATGGCCACGGCTGTCACGACAATCACCACGACAGCGGCCGCGGCTATCGGGACGAGCCAGCGGGGCGCAGGCGGGAGGACGGTGAGGCGTGTCATTGAGCGGGCCGCCTTTCTTCGGAGGGGGATGCGGGACGGGCTTGAACCGGTGCGGCCCGGTGGGCGGTGCCGCACAGGCATGCGCGGGTGGGGGCGTTCATACGAGGCTTTCGGCGAGTGCGGCCAGGTCCATCAGCGCCTCTGCGACCGCGGCAGGACGATGCAATGGCAGGTCATGTCCGCCCGACACCCACAGCGTCCGCAGTCGGTCTCCGAGCAAGCAGTGCGCTCGGCGGATCGATTCGCGGCGGGGCGTGTCGTGGCGTTCGGTGCCGTGGTGGGCGGCCAGGACCAAGATCGGGGCGTGGACGCTAGCCAGCAGCGGCACCGGATCCTGGGCCCAGAGGCTGTGTGCCAGGTGCGCCTCGTGCGCTGGGTCAAGCCGCAGCCGTAGCCGTCCACCCGGATCGCCGGTGTAGTTGGCGGCCAGGATCGGCAGCAGGTCCGTGGGCAGGTCGGTGGCGGCCAGCCAGGTCCGTAGCACAGGCAGGGTGGTACGGCCGCGGCGGGCGTGCAGCATCGTATCGCGCGCCTGCTCCCAGGTGCCGCCGAACATTAGCCGTGGGTCGTACACGCCGCCTTCGACGCAGGCGAGGCCGGCGACGAGATCGGGCCGGGTCGCCGCGACCGTGAGTGCGACGGCCGCGCCGAGGCTGTGACCGGCCAGCACCACCCGGGCCAGACCAAGACGATCCAGAACGTCAACCGCGTCCGCGGCCAAACTGTCCACTGTGTACCCGCCAGCCGGGGCGCTGGACTGGCCGTGTCCACGGTGGTCGAAGCGCACCACCCGGTGCCGGGCCGCTAGCCGGGTGGCCACCGGGTCCCACCATCGGTGGGTGCTGGCCTGCCCATGGAGCAGGAGGATCGCCGCGGTGTCATCGGGACCCTCGTCGGTGCCGGCGATGGTGGCACCACCGATGGTGAGCTGCCAATCGCGAACGCCTGGCATCGACGCTCACCCGCCCTGTCCGACGAGTGCCGGTTGGGCGATCAGCTCGGCCAGCCGCCGGGCGGTGCGACCCTCGGTGATCTGCCGCGCCTCGACCAGGACGCCGAACCGCTGGCCGACCTCGACCGCGAGCTGCGCGGCGAGCAGCGAGTGGCCGCCCGCCTCGAAGAAGTCGGTGTCGGGGCCTGGAGCATCGTTTTCCAGCACGTAGCGCACGAGTTCCAGCACGTCGGCCACCGTGCTGTCCAGTGGACTCGGCGCAGGCATTGGCATCCGCGCAGGTTCTCCACCATGCACAGCGTCGGTAAGGGCGGCCAGATCGACCTTGCCGTACTCGTTCACCGGCCACCGCTCGACGAGGTGGACCTCGGGAATCATGTGTGGTGGCAGCCACTGCGCCGCCACGCTCGACATGTCGGCAGCGGTCAGGTCCGGGTCGTCGGTAAGTACGAAGGCGACCAGGCGCCCGGCTCGCGCCATGACGGCGCACGCCTGCACGCGTGGGTGCCTGCGCAGTGCGTGTGCGACCTCGCGCGGTTCGATGCGGTGGCCGTGCAGTTGGATCTGGTCGTCGATGCGGTGCTCGAATATGAGGCTGCCGTCGCCGCGCTGGCGCACGACGTCGCCGGTGCGGTACCAACGTGCCCCGTCCGCGTCCGTGAAGAACGGGCCGGCGGTGGCCACTGTGGGCCCGAGAGCCGGGTCGGTGTTTTCGGGATCGGTGAGGTAGCCGCGGGCCACGCCGACTCCGCCGACCAGCAGTTGACCTGGTTGCCCGGTTGGCACGGCTGTGCCGGTGTCGTCGAGGATGCGAACGGCCACGCCGGGTAGGGGTCGGCCGATGGTGACCGTGCGGCCGGGCCGGCATGAGCCGACCGATACGGCCACGGTGGCTTCGGTCGGGCCGTAGCCGTTCAAGACTCGGCGGCCTTGCCGCGCCCAGCGGGTTACCAGGTCGGTCGGGCAGGGTTCGCCGACCGCGACGACGGTGCGTAGGTCGGGCAGGTCGCCGTGGGGCAGCGCGGCCAGCACCGAGGGGGTCAGTGTGGCGACGTTCACCCGGTGGCGGCGGAGCAACTCCGCCAGGTCCTCGCCGGCGTGGCGAACCGTCTCCGGGGCGAGGACAAGGGTGCCGCCGGCGGTGAGGGTCACCAGGATTTCGCACGCCGCGGCGTCCCACGCCCAGTGGGAGAACTGCAGCATCCGCGACCCCGGCGCCACCTTGAACACCCGTGCGAGCTGGCGGCACATGTTGGCCACGCCGCCGTGCTCCACCGCGACGCCCTTGGGCACCCCGGTGGATCCGGAGGTGTAGACCACGTAGGCCAGGTCGCCGGGTTGGTTGACGACCAGCGGCTCCGGGTCGCCCCGCCGGGCGGTGAGGACGCGGTCGAGGCTGATCGTTGCCGGGCCGAGATCCTCGGCGATCCCGGCCGCGTGGGCGTCGGTGACCAGTATCGGCATCCGGCACTGGGCCGCGACGCGTCTAAGCCGATCCGGCGGCCACGTCGTGTCGAGGTAGGTGTATGCCGCGCCGGCCAACAGGATGCCCAGCAGTCCGATCAGGCCGTCGACGGACCGGCGGCACGACAGCCCGACGATCTGGTCGCGGTCGCCGCTGGCCTCCCGCACCGCTCGGGCGACCTGAGTGGCCTGTTCGAGGAGTTGGCCATAGGTCAACGTGCCGCCGTCGGTCAATACGGCGACCGCGTCTGGGTCGGCCGCTGCGCGGGTGGCGATCGCCTCGTGCACAAGTGGGACATCCGCTGGGCGGGTCATCGGGTACCTCCTTCGGCGGTGCGGTATGGGCGGAATCTGATCGGCAGGGTGTCCAGGCCACGCAGGTTGGCGTTGGGCCGCCATCGGCGTTCGCCGGCCGGCTGCAGGTCGCCACACCGGGTCAGCAGCCGACGCAGCGTCAGCCGGGCCTCCAGACGTGCCAGCGGCGCGCCGAAGCAGAAATGGGGGCCATGGCCGAAGGTGACGTGCTGCGGTGCGGCTGGGCGGTCCAGCAGCACCGCACCTGGGTTCGGGAACGCGGCCGGGTCGCGGTTGGCGGCCGCCAGCATCAGCACCACGCTGCTGCCGGCCGGGATCGGGCGGGCGCCGATTTCGATGTCGACCGACGCGGTGCGTGCGGTGTACTGCGTTGGGGCGTACAGCCGGGCCAGCTCGTTCACCGCTGTGGGTAGCCGGCAGGGAGTCCGCCGCAGCAGGTTGGCCAGCTGCGGATCGTCGATGAGCGCGGCCACGATGTTGCTGATCAGGTTGGCGGTGGTCTCGTGGCCGGCCGTGACGAGCATCATCAGCCCGGCGATCACCTCGTCCTCGGTGAGCAGCCCGTCTGCGGCGCCGCGGACCAGCAGTCCGGTGACGGTGTCACGTGGCGACGCCCGATGCTCGGCGACGGTCTCCCGCAGGAAGCCGATCAGGTCGTTGACATCGGCCACGAGTTGGCCGGTGTCGCCGGTCGGCAGGTGGGCCGGCGCGGCGACGACCTCTCCCCACGCGTTGGACCAGCGACGTAGGGTCGGCAGGTCCACCCCGTCGAGGCCGAGTATGTGCCGCATCACCTGCAGCGGGATCCGGTACGCCAGGTCAGTGACCACGTCCATGCGGCCGGCACCGGCGACCCGGTCCAGGGCGGCCTCAACCACGTCCGCGACGTAGCCGTCCAGCTCCAGGGCGGATACCACCGCAGGCTTGAACGGCACGGCCAGCACCGAACGCAGACCGGTATGCCGGGGCGGGTCGACGAACGACACGTGCGCGTCCAACAACGGGTACCAATGCCGGGTCGCCGCTGGCGCAACCCGCGCCACGCGCTGGTGGTCCATGGCCACGGACAGCCGTCGATCGGTCAGCAGCCGGGATACGTCGGCGTGCCGCGACACCAGCCACGACCGCACCGTCGGATCCCAGTACGGGCCGTCGGCAGCCAGCAGCGACCGGTACCACGGCCACGGGTCGGCGAGGACCTCCGGCCGCTGCAGGTCGTACAGGCTGAGCCGCCCCGAGCGGGCGGCGGTGTCGGCGTACGCGGTTACGGTGCCCGACGCGGTCACCACGGCAGGGCCCGTTCCTTGCCGGGCGGGATGTGTTCCGCCGCTCGAGGCGGCGGCCCGATCGCCGATGGCGGCGTGGTGCTGGCTACTCATGGCTTACGTCCTACGCCGGCGAGGATGCTCGATCGCTGCGCCCAGTCGTCGGCCTCGTCCGGCGACTCCGGCCTCCACTGCGGCACCCACACCAGGCCCGGGTCGACCATGTGGAACCCGGTGAACAACCGCGCGATCTCGGCCCGGGTGCGGAAGGTCAGCGGCGTGCCTGCCTGCCGGCCCACGTCGGCGACGGCGGCCATGGCATCGGGTCTGCTGCCGTCGACGGTGTGGTGGCTGATCACCAGGTGGCTGCCGGGGGTGATCCGATCACGGAGCCGGGCCACGATGGCGTGCGGGTCATCAGCGTCGGAAACGAAATGCAGGACGGAGACCAGCAGCACGGCGATCGGCTCGTCGAGGTCGAGCAGCGCGCGGAGATCGGGGTAATCGAGGATGTCGTCGGGCCGGCGCAGGTCGGCCTGGATCACTCCTACCTGGGCGATGCCGCCCAGCCGAGCCTTGCCGAGCGCCACCGCGACGGGGTCGACGTCGACGCAGAGCACTCGTGCGTCCGCCGCGGCCGACTGGGCGACTTGGTGGACGTTGCCTGAGGTCGGGATGGCTGAGCCGAGGTCGAGGAACTGCCGCACGCCCGCCTCGATACAGAACCGCACCGCCCGGGCCAGAAACGCCCGGTTCTCCCGTGCCATCCGTCTGGCATCGGGCACGGCGCCGAGGAGCTGCTCGGCCAGTTTCCGGTCGGCGGTGACGTTGTATGCCCCGCCAAGGAGGTAGTCGTTGACGCGGGCCACGCTGGGCCGGTCGAGGTTAACCTCGTCGGGCGCCCGGCCCGGTGTACCCATGGGCCGCTCTGTCACGATGGCACTCCGGCGGGTCCGGCAGATTGTTGGCACGGCAGGTGTGGTCATGTCTGGTCTCCGTGGCTGGCGAGCAGGACCCGGAACAGTTCGAGATGCCGATACACCAGCTGGATCGACAGCGGCAGCGGCCGGCCACGCAGCAGCCCAGCCAGACGCTGACCCGCGGCGGTGGCCGGCAGGTCGCCGCTGCGGGCGGCGCCGCGCAAGCTGAGCAGGTCGGGCAGGTGCGCCTCGACGAATTCCTGGTCCGGCAGCGGACCACCGAGCCATTGCCGGGCCGCCGCCGGGCTCATCAGCTCCCACACCACTTCGTCGGTGCCTGGCTCTTCGCCGGGCGCGCGCACCGTGACCAGGTGGGGGATCCGGACCAGATGGTCAGGTGCGGCGGGCTGGCCAGGGCTGGTCAGGTACGGGCGGCCAGAAGCGAGACCACCCGCGCGCACCCGGGACAGGTACGACGCCACCTGCAGCGCCACACCCACCCGCGGGGGCCGCTCGCCCGCGGCGGCCAGGCTGACCGCCAGCACCCCGGGCCGCTCAAGCGTGGCCCAGCCAAGGCGCTCGGCTGGGCGGCCGGTGGCCGCCCAGGCGACGCTGCCGAGATCGTCGCAGGCCAGCACTTGGTCGGCCCACGCGGTGTCGATGTCCGCAGCGAGGACTACCACCAGGCCGTCCGACGCGGGCAGGGGCCCCCAGTTCCACACCGGGCTGAAACACCGCTCCGCATGTCTGGTAGCGCTCACCAGGCTTCTCCCGCCTGCGCGGCGGTCACAGGGCCGAGCTGTACATGGGTCACCATCGCTATGCCGCCTTCCGGCCCAAGGTGCAGACGAACCGATAGGACATGCAGGCGAAGGCTGGATCGCGGATTAGCTCCCGGAACTGGCTCAGGTCCGCTGCGGCGAGCCCGGCGTCGAGCAGTTCGTCGTGCTTTTGCAGGGCGTTGGCCTCGTGCAGGCGGATGCCGCTGGCTCCACCGGTCCAGCTCTCGGCGTGCTCGAGGGTGTGCACCTGGGTCAGCCCGGCCTCGACCATCGCGGGATGAACCTGTGTGGCCCATGCCAGATCGGCGCCGTGACTGGTGAGCACCCCAAGGAAGGTCTCGATGACCCGCTGGTACAACAGGGCGGCGTCGTGGCTGGGTGTGGTCAACACCGGCGGCGGCGCGGTCGCGTCGAACTCGCCGATGACCACCCAGCCGCCGGGGCGTACCGCGTCGATGAATCTGGCCAGCACCTCGCGACGCTGCCGAACGTGCGTCAGGAGCAGCCGAGCGTGGACGAGGTGGAACGGCCCGCCCGGCGGGGCAGGCTGGTGGCGAATGTCGCGAGGGTCAGCTGTGAGGCTTCCGGCCGGCGTGAGCCGACTAGTGTCTTGATCAGTGGCGGTCACGCGGCCGGCCGGGCCGACCCGCCGGGCCAGATGGTGGGCGATGGACCCGCCGCCGGCGCCGACCTCCCAGCAGCTCCACCCTGGTTTGACGCCGATCGGGTCGAGGCAACGGGTGGTGACCGGGTCGAGGAATTCTTCCAGCGCGGCAAACTGGTAACCCGCCTCGGGCCGAGTGGTGTCGAAGGCGTACTCATCAAGAGGGGCGGACATCAGACTTCTCTCTGGTCGGCAGGTCGCGACGGCAGGCCGGCGGCGTTGGGAGGCCGAAACTGGGCCAGACCGGTGATGCTGGTGGCTGTCGCGTCCGGTGGCGTGAGGGGCGAAAGCGCGGCGGTCAGCACCGCCGCGGCGGTGCGATCGGTGTCGCTGTCGCTGGTGGCGACAATGCGTCCGGTGTCCAGGACGCTGATAGAGCGGGCGCGCCCGGCGGCCAGCTCCAGCTGCGGGGTGGCCAGCAGCACCGCCACGTCTTCGGCGGCCAGCGTCGCGATGACGTCGCGGATCTGCTGGGCGACCGCCGGGGCCAGGCCCTCGGTGGGCTCGTCGAGCAGCAGCAGCCGGGGTTGGGTGAGCAAGGCTCGGGCAATGGCCAACATCTGTTGCTCACCGCCGGACAACTGCCCGCCGCGGTGGGCCAGCCGCCCGGCGAGGCCGGGCAACAGGTCTAGGACCCGTCGCACGGTCCAGGTGGGCGCTGGGCGGGTCCGGCCGGCTCGGGGCAGCGTGAGGTGCTCGGCGACGGTCAACGAGGCGAAGACCCGCCTGCCTTGCGGGACGAGCGCCACGCCGGCCCGGGCGATGCGGTGGGCGGGCAGGCCGGCCACGTCGCGGTCCTCGACGTGGACGTGGCCAGCGGTGAGGCGCACGAGACCGGCGATGGCGTGCAGCAACGTGGTCTTACCGGCCCCGTTTCTCCCGACGATCGCGTGCACATCGCCGGCGGACACGGTCAGGGTGATGCCGTGCAGGACGGTGCCGCCGCCGTAGCCGGCCCGAAGTTCCTCAACGCGCAGCATCGGTCAGCCCACCGCCTCAACTGCGGTGCCGAGGTACACCTCACGCACCTTGGGGTGGGCGGCGATGTCTGCTGGGCTACCGGCGGCCAGGATCCGACCGTGGTGCAGCACGGTCACCTCGGCGGCGAACGCGGCGACCACGTCGAGGTTGTGTTCCACGAACACCACCGCGGTTTCGAGTGGCAGCCCGGACAAGACCGTCAGCAGCGGCTTCAGATCGGCATCCTCGAGCCCCGCGGCGGGTTCGTCGAGCAGCAGCAGCTTCGGGTTGCCGGCCAGCGCGACGGCGATGTCGAGCAGACGACGCCGCCCGTGTGGCAGCGTGGCGGCCGGCTGGCGGGCATGGTCGGCCAGGCCGAGGGCATCGAGATGGTCAAGGCAGCGGCGGGCCAGCTGCCCGTACCGGGCCGGTGTCCACACTGTGGCGCCGGTGTGCCGCCAGGCGGCGAGAACGACGTTGTCCAGGGTGGACAGTGAGCTGAACAGGGCGGGGGTTTGGAAGCTGATGCCGACGCCGAGCCGGGCCCGGCGGGCCGGACGGGTGCGGGTGATGTCACGGCCGGCGAAGCGGATGCTTCCGCTGGTTGGCCGAAGCGTGCCGGCGAGCAGATGTAGCAGGGTGGTCTTGCCGGCGCCGTTGGGGCCGATAAGGGCGTGCCGGGCGCCGGCGGCGATGTGCAGGTCGACGCCGGCGACCGCGGCCAGCCGCGCGTAGGTGCGGCGCAGCCCGGTGGCCGATAGCAGCTCGGTCACGGCCCCACCTCCCGGCGGCGGCGTGTTTGGTGGAGGCGGTGGGTGAGGCTGGACAGGCCGCCCGGCAGGAGGTACACGGCGGCGATCAGCATGGCGCCGACCAGCAGCGGGGCGTGCCCGGGCCAGGGCCCGGCCAGCCAGTCGCGGGTACCGACGATAAGAGCCGCGCCGGCGAACGCACCGCCGACGGAGGCCGCGCCGCCGATGATGACGGCCAGCAGCACCAGCGCCGCGGTGTCGAAGCCGACATCGGCGGGTGAGATGTACCGCCCGATGGTGACCAGCAGCGCACCGCCGACGCCGGCGATCGCCCCGGCCGCGGTGTAGGCGGCCAGGAGGTAGGCGTTCACCGGGTGGCCGCAGGCGCGCATCCGGACTTCGTGGTCGCGGATCCCGGTCAGCAGCAACCCGATCGGGGAGCGCAGTACCGCGACTGTGATCGCTACGACGACGGCGGTGACGCCCAGGATGTACCAGTAGACCTGCCGGTCGGTGGTCAGCGCCGGCGCCCCCCACACCGGGTGCACCGCGGGAATGCCGGCCAGGCCGTCGCTGCCACCGGTGAGGCTGGTCCAGCGTGTCGCCGCGGCGGCGGTCAGTTCGCCCACCGCGAGGGTGACCATCAGGAACGCCGTGCCGCGGGTGCGTACTACCGCCAGGCCGGTCAGCGCGGCGAACAGGACAGCGGCCGCCGTGGCGGCTGCCAGTTGAACCAGGCCGACCGTGACGCCTGCGCGGGCGAGCAGCGCGGTGGTGTAGGCGCCGACCGCGAATGGTGCGACCTGGCCCAGGCTGGGCAGGCCGGCCCACCCGGATAACACGGCGACGCTGACCGCCAGCAGGCCCACGGCGAGGATCCGGGCCAAAGTGATCACGGTGTACGCGTCGGCCACGACACCGGCGGCCAGCAGGCAGATCACCGCATAGCTGACGATGCTTCTCGGCGAGGTCAACGTTGTTGCGGGGTGTGCCAGGACAAGCTGACGCAACGGCTGCCGGTCTCGATGAGGCGGTGTCCTCGCATCGAGTTGGTTCATGCCGGACTCCCCACCGACCGCGGGGGATGAGCAATCAGAGCCGCGGCCATCGCGGCGAACAGCAGGAACGGCGCCCAGTCCGCGGCCAGCGTGATGCCAAGCGTCTGGATCTGCCCCACGGCCAGAGCGGCGGCCAGGACGGGGGGAACCGAGCCCAGCCCACCGAGCACGACGACGACCAGCGATAGCAGCAGCACCGCGTTGGCGGTGCCCGGCCCGGGACCGATGATCGGGGCACCCAGCACGCCAACCATGCCGGCCAGGCCACCGGCGGCGGCGAGCACACCCGCCTGCACCATGCGGGGATTGGTGCCCAGACAGGCGAGCATCTGCGGGTCGTCAACAGCCGCCCGCACCCGCGCCCCCACCCTGGTGTGCGCCAGGGCGAGCCAGCCGGCACCGGCGAGCAGAACCGCGATAGCGATGAATGCCAGCCGGTAGGCGGGATAACGGTGCCCGGCGATGGTCGCGCTGGCACCCAGCACGCTCGGGATGACCACCGGGAGTTCGTCCGGCCCGAACAGGGTGGCGAGCAGGTCCGCAGCTACCAGGGCGACGCCGAAGGTAAGCAGCGCCTGGGCCAGATGGCCGCGGCCAGCAAGCGGAGCCACAGCGGCGGCGAGCATCCCACCGCCGGTCGCGCCCATCAGCGTGCCCACTGCCACGGCCAAGGCGAGTCCGGTCCATGTCCCGTCGGACAGGGCGGCCGCCGTGTAGGCGCCGATGGTGTACAGGCTGCCGTGGGCGAGGTTGAGCACCCCGCCGACGCCGTAGGCCAGCGTCAGGCCACCCGCCACGGTGAACAGCAGCAGCCCGAAAGCCACCCCGTCCACGGATGGGATGAGGTAGGCGTCGACCAGGCCCACGGCAGCCCTCCTTTCTTCCCGTGTTTCAGCCGCCGAGGGTGGCCAGTTCCTGAACGTTCACATTGGACAGTGCCCGGCCGTCGGGGCGGACCTGACGCAGGTACCACTTCTGCACTGGCGCATGGGTCGTCGAGTTGAACTGCCACGGCGCCCGAGGGCTGTCGATCTGCCCGAGCTTGCCGATGGCGTCGTTGATGGCCTGCGGGGTGACCTCGCCGTTGATGCCGGCGATCGCCCTGTCCAGCACAGCGGCGGCGTCGTAGCTGGCCATCGCGAACGTGGTGGGTTGCCGGTCGTGGCGGCCCTTCCAGCCGTCGACGAACTTCCGGTTGGCCGGGTTGTCCAGGTCGGGCGAGTAGTTCAGGACATTCCAGATGCCTTCGGCCGCAGGACCCTGGGCCTGAAGGACGGTTCCCTCGGTCAGGAACGCCCCGTACAGGGGCAGGTCTTTGACGTCGCTTTGCTTGTACTGCTTGACGAAGTCGATGGCGTTCTTGCCGGCGTAGAAGGCGTACACGGCCTTGGCGTCGGAGTTGCGGATCTGCGCGAAGTAGGGCAGGAAGTTGGTCGTGGCCGGGAACGGCGTCCAAGTGGTCTTGCCGTCCGGGTTGGCTAGCTTGCCGCCGAGCTTGGTGTAGGAGTCGGTGAAACCCCTCAGCTCGTCGTGGCCGCCCTGGTAGTCCGGGCCGATCGCCCAGACCGAACCGGACACCTTCTCCTTGATGTAGGGGGCGATGGCCGCGCCGGGCTCGTCGGAGATGAATGAGGTGTGCCACAGCCAGGTGGTGTCTTTGACGTCGGGCCGGCCGTTGGCGCCCACCAGAGGAATCTTGGTCTCGATGGTGAGCGCGGAGACCGCCTGGTACGACCCGCCGGCCACGATCCCCGCGAGCGCCGCTACCCGGTCCTGCTTCACCATGCGAGTCGCGGCGGGCAGGGCGGTGGCGGGGCCGTCGCCCTCGTCGGCCACGACCAGGTCCACGACGCGTCCGCCGAACTTGCCGGCATGGCTATCGAGGTAGAGCTGGAACCCATCGCGCATGTCGGTGCCCACCGCCTGGTAGGTGCCCGACAACGACGCCAAAAAGCCGATCTTCACCCGGCCGGGATCAGCGCTGCTCCCGCTGCCGCAGCCGCCGGCGGCGACCGCGAGGGGAAGTAGAGCGGCCAGGACGGCGAGCCGTCGCGGCCGGCGTGGGCGTCGGAACCGGGTCATGTACGCCTCCAGAACGGGGAAGGGGTGGCGGATTACCTGGGCTGGGCACCGGCAGGCGCCGGTGGGAGGGCACCCGCGCGGGCGGCCGACGCGGCAGCCCGGCGGCGGGTGAGAACGTGTTCGACAAGCACGATGAGAACCTTCTTCGCGGACTCGCGGGAGCGGGCGTCGCAGTTCATGACCGGGACCGAGCTGTCCAGGGTCAGGGCGTCGCGGACGTCCTCGACCGGGTAGCGCGGCGCTCCGTCGAACTCGTTGACCGCCACCACGTAGGGCAACCTGGCGCGCTCGAAGTAGTCGACGGCGGCGAAGCAGGCGGCGAAGCGGCGAATGTCGACGAGCACCACGGCACCGATCGCGCCGCGGATCAGCTCGTCCCACATGAACCAGAACCGGTTCTGTCCAGGCGTGCCGAACAGGTACAGGACCAGCTGTGGATCGATGGTGATGCGACCGAAGTCCATGGCAACGGTAGTCGCGGTCTTGGCCGGAACCACATCGTTGTTATCCACTCCCACGCTGGCGGCTGTCATGACCGCTTCGGTTGTCAGCGGCGTGATCTCTGAGACCGCGCCGACCAACGTGGTCTTGCCCACCCCGAACCCCCCGGCGATAACGATCTTCGCCGAGGTGACCGCCGATCTGGGTGTCGTGGTCCATGCGTGCACTGGCAACTCCAGCCTCTGCCTATCGCCGCCGTTACTCGTCAGGAGGGGGCCCGGCCGTTGAGCAGCCAGCGGTCGCCGCGCGTTTCCGGGGTGATCGCATGCCCGACCTTGTTGATCAACTGGGTCATCTCGTAGCAGACCCGTGTCAAGTCGCACGGGCTGTTTGCCAGCACGAGCAGGGACGCGCCGGTCGACACGGCCATCGACAACAGGAAGCCGGATTCGAGTTCGGTCACGTTGTGGATGACGGCGCCGGCGCCAAGGCAGCGCGCTGTCCCGGTAACCAGGCTCGTCAGCCCTGCGGCGAAGGCGGCCAGCTGGTCGGCGCGGTCCCGGGGCAAGGTCTCGGTTGCCGCCACGAGTAGGCCGTCGGAGGACACGGCCACGGCGTGCTGGACATCCGGCTTCAGCCGGTGCGCGAAGTCGTTGAGGAGAAAGTCCAGCTCCTCGACAGATGTCTGGTGGGTCACTGGTGCTCCTGAGGTGAGGTGCCGGCGGCGACCGGCACTGGCTGGCCGTGGGGACGTCTGCTCGCGGTCCCCAGGGCGAAGGCGGCCATCGAAGCCGCCACCCGATCCGGGTCGCGGTAGTCCACCGCCCCGGATCCGTCAGCCGCGGGTACCGCGCCGGGGACCAGGTTCGCCATCGGGTCCCGGCGAGGCAGACCAGTGGGCATCGCCTGCGCCACGCGGGGGGTGGCGACGCGTGCCGCGGCCGCCCAGCCGTCGTCGGCGGGGCTGCGCCACGACGGGTCGGGATCCGGACCGGCCTCGGCCCGATCGTTGTCCCGGCTACCCACTGAGGCAGCCATGCTGCGGGCGAAGAACCCGCCCCACCGTCGCTCGACTTCGCGGAAGATCGGTAGCGGCTGTGGCGGCTGTGGCGGCGGCGGTGGGAGTGGAAGCTCCACAGTCGCCTCGCCGGTTGTCCGGTGGCCCGCCGCCGCTCCCGCGCCGCCACCGCCGCCCGGCCCCTGATGCGGCGTTGCGGGCAGGGCGGCGCGGGCGGGCGGCTGTATCGCCCGGGATGCGCTGGCGGCTGCCGGAGCAGTGTCCGGTTGCCGATCCAGTAGTCGAGGCACGAAAGGCTCCGGGGCCGTCGGCGGCCGGCTCTCCCCACGTTCGACCCGGACCACCGTGGCCGGCAGGAGGACCTCAGCGATCGTCCCCGCGCCCGCGCCGCGCCGTAGCGCGACCTTGATGCCGTACCAGGAGGCGATTTGCGTCACGACGGTCAGACCCATCGTGCGGACGACCGCGTTGTCGATCGCGGGCGGCACGGCGAGCATCTGGTTGAACCTGTCGTACTGCTCAGGCGGTAGCCCGATGCCCTGGTCGATGACCTGGACGATGACGCGATCCCGCAGTGCCAGGACGTCGACCTGGACGGGGGCATTGGGGTGCGAGTAGGCGGCGGCGTTGTCGATGAGCTCCACGAACAGGTTCATCACGTCGTCGATGGCCTGGTCGGCGACCAGAACTGCCTGCTCGACATGTCCTACGTAGACCTGCGTGTAGCGCTCGATCCTGGATCCCGCAGCCCTGAGGACCTCGGCCAGCGGCACATCGGCGCCGCGGAGCCGGCCCGAGCCGTGTCCGCCAACGACCAGCAGGTTGGCCGTGTAGCGGCCCATCCGGGTGACCAGGTGATCCAGCCTGAACAGATGCTCGAGCCGGTCGGGATCTTCCTCGGTGCGTTCGACCCCGTCCAGCTCGCGGGTCAACGCACCGACCAGATGCTGGGCACGCCGGGCAAGGTTGACGAAGATCTGACCGAGCCCGGCGCGGGTGTTGGACACCTGGGCTGCCATACGGATCGCTTCTCGGTGCACCACGCTGATCGCCCTACCGACGTCGGCGATCTCGTCGCCCCCGTTGTCGGTGTGCAGCGGCGTGGCGAAGCGGTCGGCGAACTCGTCCGGATTCACCTCACGAGCGCCCGCCCTGCGCAGTTTCTGCACCGCCCCGGGCAGGCTCGTGAACGCCATGTCGCGCGCGGCGCCGGTCAGGAGCTTCAACCGCCGGATCATCGACCGGCCGAGCCGCACCGCCACCAACACGGCCGCGAGCAGGGCCACCACCACGACGGCCGCCTGGACCACCACCAAGGCGCGGATGCGGTCGTGTAGCCGGCCCACGGCGCCGCGCAGCGCCTCATCGATACGCTGCTCCACGCCGTGCAGCAGGTCAGCACGAGCCATCGTGGCAGCGACCCACTGGCCGAGGTCCAACTCCAGGGCGGCGCCGGCCGGCGTGCGAGCCACCAGGTCCTCCAGACGCTGCGCGGTGAGCACATCCGGCCCGGTCAGCGCGCGATCAAGCCACGCCTGCCACTGCGGCGAGGCCAAGTTGGCAAACCCGGACACGGCCTCGCTGTAGCCCGCGCGGGCGGCCATGATCTCCTGCTGCCCGGCGGGTGTGAGCCGCGTTCGGGCAGCCGCTGCCCGCAGCACCGCGACCTGCTGCTGGGCGGCGAACTCGGTGGCCCGCGACAGGGCCGCCGCCGCCCGGATCTGATCGGCCAGATCCGCCGGAGCCCCACCCGCTTGCGGCACCGACTCGCGGTACGAGATCAGGTTGGCGATCACAATGCGGTAGGTGAAGATGACCGATGACAGCGCCGCCGTAGGCGCCGACCGGACCTGTTCACGCAGGCCGGTCAGCCGTTCGAGCTGGCCGTCAATCTGGTCGACCAAGGCGGCTGCACCGGCGGGCAGCGTTGACAACCGCGCCCGGAGCCGCCGGTAGCGATCCGCGGCCTCGTCCGTGGCCGCCACCCTCTTCGCGTAGGTGTCGGTCGACTCGACTGCGGATCCGCCGGCGAGCATGACGGCGGCCGCGGCCCGCTCGTTCTGCAGCTGGTGCGCCAGATCCCCGGCCTGATCGGCGACGGCCACCAATGAGCGCAGTCTGTTGGCGGCCAGCTGCTCACCGGCCGTCTTGGTCAATGCCCAGCCCGCAAACAACCCCATGACGACAAGTGGCACGGCGACCACCACTGCGATCCTCGTGGTGATCCTCATCGTGTCCCACCCTCACCTGGACGGGTCGCGGCGGCGGTCGCAGTGGGCATCGGCTCGGCATGGGCGTTCACGCGTTCCGTCTCGCCGTAGACCCGCAGATCGTGGCGAGCGATCGAGGGGTGCGGCGATCCCGATGCGGTGTCCAGATCGGCGGCAGATGTGACCGTCGTAGAGTGACCCGCGTGAGCACTGAGACTGGTTCCGTTCGGATCGGCACCCGGGGAAGCCCGATGGCGCTGGCGCAGGCGCGCCGCGTCGCGGCGGCGTTGACCGTGCCCAGCGAGTTGGTCACGATCTCCACGCACGGCGACCGGTGGATGGGATCCCTGGCTGCCGCTGGCGGCAAGGGCGCATTCGTCCGGGAGATCGACCGGGCGCTGCTCGACGGTGAGATCGATGTGGCGGTGCACTGCCTGAAGGACATTCCCGGTGACGTGCCGGTCCCCGACGGCGTGGCGTTCGCCGCCTACCTCGACCGGGAGGACGTCCACGACTGCGTGGTCACCACCGACGGGCGCAAGTTCGCTGACCTGCCCCCCGGCGCCACGGTGGGCACCACGTCGGTGCGGCGGCGGGCACAGCTGGCCCGGCACTGGCCGCACCTGCGGCTCGCCCCGATGCGCGGCAACGTCAACACCCGGCTCGCCAAACTGGACCGCGGCGAGGTCGACGCGCTGATCCTGGCCGTGTCCGGCCTGCACCGCGTCGACCAAGCCGACCGCGTCGCCGAGGTGCTTCCGACCGACACGATCATCCCGCCGGTCGGGGCCGGCGTCATCGCCCTGCAGATCCGCGCCAACGACACCGCGACCCGGACCCTGACCGAGCGGCTCGACCACGAACCGACCGCCTCGGTCGCCACGGCGGAACGCGCCATGCTGTGGGCGCTGCGCGGGCACTGCCACAGCCCGATCGCCGGGCACGCCGTCATCGACACCAGCGGGCGACTGACCCTGCGGGGGGCGGTGTACAGCCCGGACGGCGCCAGCCTCATCGAGGCCAGCCAGTCCGGGCCGGCCGTCGAGGCCACCGCCATCGGGCAGGCCGTCGCCGAGGACCTGCTCGCGCGAGGCGCCCGCGACCTCATCGACGCCATCCCGCACTGACCGGCGGGCGGCCACGACCAGCCCCGACGACCAGCGCACGAGCGTGACGACCAGATCCGGCTCGGCGACGATGTCGGTCAGGAAGGCGTCGACGCGCGGCTGGTGGTCAGCCGGCCAGGTCGGCTGCGGAAGCAGATCATCGCCGACGTACAGGCCACCAGGGGCGAGATGCTCAATGAGCAGATGGCGGTCGAGGAACTTGCCCGGCCGGCAGTCGACATAGACCAGATCGAACGGTGGACCGCTGTAGGCGACCAGCCACTGGTGCGCGTCACCCTGGACGAGGTGCACCCGCGGGTCGTCGCCGACCACGCCGCGGGCCACCCCCATGGTCGCCCGGTCGATCTCGACCGTGGTCAGCCGCGCGGCCTGGTCCATGCCGGCCAGCAGCCAGGCCGTGCCCACTCCGGTGCCGGTGCCCAGTTCGAGGATGCGCCCACCCGGCTTGGACGCGGCCAGTGTGCGCAGCAACGCGCCGGTGCGGTTCTCGCAGGCCATGGCGAATCCGACGTCGACCGAGCACTTCTGCGCCACGAGCACAGCCGCCGGCACGTCGAACGGTTCGTCGATCATGCCGGTCCCCGTTCTGCTCCGGCATGTTCGCGCAGGACGGCCGCGACCTGGTACGCGCCGTAGGTCATCACCAGGTCCGCGCCGGCGCGCCGCAGCGCCCGCAGGTACTCGACGTAGACCGCGTCGCCGGCACCAGCGAGCATGCGGTGTTCCCCGGACACGCTGAACGCCGTGATAGGCACTCGGGTCTGCTCCCGCAGGCGGGTCAGCAGGTCCACAGCCATCATCGCCGGCTGCACCAGCAGCGAGTCCGCCCCCTCGTCCAGCCAGCGATGCGCGGTGTCGAGGGCCTGGCCGACATGGCAGGCGTCGATCTGCAACCCGCGCCGGTTACCGCGACCGGGGTTGGTGTGCATGGCGACCTTGTAGATGCCGAACAGCGCCGAGTCGAAGATCACTGACGGGGTGATGCCGACATCGGAGTAGCCGTCCGCGTCGAGCGCCCGCCGGATGGCGCGCACGGAACCCTCAAGCACCGCGGCAGGCCCGACGATGTCTGCACCAGCGGCGGCGTGCGTGACGGCCATGGCGGTCATCAGGCCGAAGGTGGCGTCTAGGTCCACGCGGCCGGCGCCATCGAGCAGCACGCACTCGCCGCTGTCGGTCCACGCGCAGCCGCAGACCTCGGTTGCGATCACCATTCCAGGCACCGCGTGGCGGACCGTGCGGACGGCCGACACGAGCAGGTTGTCCACGGCGAGCGCCGCAGCGGCGTCGGCGGTCTTGTCTTCCACGTAGCAGAACAGCTTGACCGCGCCGACGCCGGAGTCCCACAGCTGGCCGATCAGGCGGGGTAGGTCAGCCGACGCCACCGCGGTCGGCAGGTCGGCGTACTCGCCCGGGGGCCGCTGGTCGGGCTGGACCAGCACCGGCGCGATCAGGTCCCTTGGGCTGAGCCACTCCCGGCGCAGCCAGTCCCGCACCCGAGGCCGGGCCCGCAACGGGTGCGCACCGGTGACCTCCGCCGGCGTGCGCGCGTGTCCGCCCACGGAGGTCAGGGCTGGGTGGGCCGCCGTGGTCATCATCGTCCCTCCAGGTCGATGCGCAGCGAGGCGCCGGGACGGGCGGCCATCGAAGGGCTCACCCGCCCCGGGCCAGTCGGGGATGCCGCCGCTACGCGGCGACGGTGTACGGATGCTGGAGGCGGTGGATACAAGTACCGGCGCAGCAGCATGCGGACCTGGCGGGCGACCGGGCATGCCTCCCGGTCCATGCCGCAGGTGCACAGCCCGTCAGGCCGGCAGCGGTGCCGCGCCAAGACCGCGCAATCCAAACCTGCGTCGACGCCGCTGGTACGCGCGCTCATGGGTGACATCTCCGCTCGCCTCCCCCAGCCCCGCACCGCTCGATCAACACACCGTCCCAGGTGACGGACGGCGGGCGCAGCGCCCTGATCGGGTCCCGCCACAACCCATTGATCCACCGCGCTGGGCAGCGCAAATGCGCGAGCGGCGGTGGGAAACTTCCCGGCCGACGCATCGATTGATTCCCACGCCCCGGTGACGGACCGGCCCTCAGCGGGCTACCGTGCGTCGTGCAAGGCCCCGTGGCCCGACGGCCGACGGCCGGATCAACGCCGCAGCGAGGTGACACGCGATGCCAGCGTCCAACACCGGGTCGAAGGCCCAGGTGGGCCAGCTGCGCCGCCGCATGCGTGCGCTTGACGCCTCCACCGACGCCATCGCAGCCGAGCTGGGCCGCCGCTACAGCCTGCGCCCGCGGCAGGCATACCGACTCGCCCACGGCTGGGACCAGGCAGAAGCCGCCGCCGAATACAACCATCTCGTGCAGCGCCGTGGACCGGAACACGACGGACGCGCCAGCATGACCCCGTCGCGCGTGTCGGAGTACGAACGCTGGCCCACGTCCGGTCGCCGCCCCTCGCCGTACGTGCTGCGCACCCTCGCCGAGCTGTACTCGACCACCGTGGACCGGTTGCTGGACCACGCCGACCTGGAGGCCCTGAGCCCGGTCGAGCGGGCCGCCGTGATCGCACCGGACGCGGCGAGGGTGCCCGGCAGCGCCGTCGTAGTCCGCTACCCGAGCGGCACCATGGAATGCGAACGCGTCACCCGACGTCGACGCCGGGACGCGCTCGTCGAGCTGATCCGGGCCGGCGGCCCGGACACCAACCTGGAGGAGTTCATCGTGGCGTCCGCCGAGCAGTCCGCCGAGGCGGCGCTGTGGGCAGAGACCCGCGGCATCGGACAAGCGAGCCTGCCAATCCTGCAGGAGCAGCTCGCGGCCCTCGTGGCGCAATTTGAACACACCCCGCCCCGACAGATGCTCGGTCGGGTGTTGACCGTGCGGAACCGGGCGTTGGACCTTTTCGACGACCGGCAGACGAACGCCGGTCAGTTCCGCGATCTCAACGCCGTTGCCGGTACCGCCTGCGCGCTGCTCGCGTGGATGTCCGGCGATCTGGCCCAGCACCCCGCCGCCCTCACCCAGGCCGCCTCGGCATGGGTGTTCGCCGACCGCTCCGACCAGCCCCTGCTGCGCGCGTTCGTCCGCACCGTCCAAGCCAAAAGCGCCTACTGGGCCAACCGCGTCGCCGAGTCCGCCACCCACGCCCGCGACGGGCTCAACTACGTTGCCGGCGACACCACGAGCACGGTCGGAGTCCTCCTGGCCAGCATGCTCGCGCGAGCAGAGGCCCGGCTCGGCCACCCAGAACAAGCAGCGGAGGCGCTGCGACACGCACAGGCCGAACGTGACCGCGTCGGCGACCCGGCCGACACCGGAGGCATGTTCGCCTGCAGCGTCGTCGGACAGGCGTGCTTCGCCGCCGGCGCGCACCTCACCCTCGGCGATGACGCCGCCGCACTGGAGGCCGCCGACACCGCCGAGGATTCCTACGCCCACGCGACCGCCGCCGGTGGTCAACCTCCCTACCGCAGCGTCACCATGGCCCGTATCAACGCCCTCACCGCGCAGCTGCGCCTCGGCCAACTCGACGGCGCACGCGCAACCTTCTATCGAATTGCCGAGCTGCCGACCGAACGACGCATCCAGACCTTCGTCCAACGGCTCAACCGGGCCACCACAACGCTGGACTCCGGCCGCTACCGCACCGACCCAGCAGCGCGCGCCCTGTACGACGACATCAACGACTTCCGCCGAGCCAGCGCCGCACGCATGCTGCCCAGTGGCAGCTCCTAGCCGCGACAGCACCCCCGCGACCGCAACATGTCGGCGGCCGTAGGGCTGCGGCCAGACTCCGACGCCATCGCGATCAGCGGCCCTTGCCGCGCTGGGCCGGTGCGTGAGCAGCCGGGCCGAAGCACGTGGGAGCCGACACGACCGTGGCCAGGTGAGGGTTCCACCGGTGGGCAGAGTCAGGTGGACCTGGTCCGGGCACGCCGCTCGTGGCGTCTCGATCCTGACGACGGTGCGGTCCGATGGAGGCAATGGCGGCGAGGTGCGCCACGCTGTCGTCGCGGCCTTGGTCCGAGTGCCCCTGATCACCATCTCGCCTCCCTTCGGGCGGGCCAGTAGCGCATCAGTCGGCAGTGTCAGGTTCCGATGCGCGCGCCCAGGGCTCACGCGTGGGGAACTCATTGATGCGTGGCTTGTCGTACGTCCACGATCACGGACAGTCCAACGTTGGGGAACGCTGACTATTGGGGAGACATAGGGGGAGACTTGGTGGGCGACCCGCCTGTGAACAGGCATTTCATCGTGTACGCGAGAATCGGTGGTATCGACGCCGCCGTTTGGGCGTTACGCTCGCGCACATCGACCGTCCACCAGTGCGGATCGCGGCACTGTCTTCCCTACGCCTGCCGGAGGTGCGCCCGGTGATCAGCCCCTATGTGCGCCGCCGCCGGCTCGCGGTGGAATTGATCCGGTTGCGCGAAGACCACGGCTACTCGGCGGACAAGCTCGCCAAGGCGATCGGTGTGGCCCGCCAGCGCATCAGCAGGGTCGAAAACGGTCACGTACGGCCCGACCTTGACGAGATCATGCGAATCCTCGACGTGCTCAACGTCGGCGAGAAGCGGTGGGCGCAGATCATGACCATCGCCCGGGAGGCCCAGGAACGCGGCTGGTGGGAGAAGTTCACCGACGAGATGGGGCCGCGCCAGGCGCTGTATGCCAACCTCGAAGCAGGCGCCCGCAGCATCAACGAGTACCAGATGACCTTCCTACCGGGCCTGCTGCAGATCCCGGCGTTCACCGAAGCCAGGGCACGGGCAGAGCAAGCCGCATTCACCGAGCATTTCGACCCCGCCCGTGCCTTGGAAGCCCGCGCCGCACGCCAACGCCTGCTGGAGCGGCCAGGCGGCCCCAGCTACGAGGTGATCATCGACGAAGTCGCCGTCCGTCGCTTCGCCGCGCCCCCACGTGTTGTTGCCGCGCAGCTTCGGCACCTCGTTGAGGTCGGCAAGAACCGCAAGAAGGTCACCATCAGAGTCCTCCCTCTCGCCGCCTCCATCTTTGGTCACGCAGTGCCACGATCGGCTTTCTCCACCTATCGTTACCCAGACTCGGGTGATCCCGTCGTCGTCGCCGTCGACACCGTGACCTCCGACCTTGTCCTCACCGATCCCACCGACGTAGGCCGCTATCTGACCTTGTACGAACGCCTCCAAGAAGCCGCGCTCACACCCGCAGACAGCCTGGATTTCCTCGCTGCCGCGGAGCAGGAAATGCCGCACGACACAGAGAAAGAACCGTGATGGAACCCAGCAAGTTCACCAACTGGCGCAAGTCCCGCCGCAGCAGCGCCGGAGACAACTGCGTAGAAGTCGCCTTCGCCACCGACGGCAGTGTGGGTGTGCGGGACTCCAAAGACCGCACCGGCCCCGTTCTCATCTTCACCCCAGCCGAGTGGGAAGCCTTCACCGGCGGCGTCCGCGACGGCGATTTCGACATCAACGTCGAGTAGCCCCGCACAGCTAACCCTGGGCGGGGGGCTAACAACGTGCGCTGCAACAGCAACGTGCGCCGGCCCCGCGCCCCTTCGCGCCCAGCGTCGGGTAGGGCGTATCGGTGCCTTGTGATTGTCCGGCGGCGCTGTCATGCTGGCGCTGTCCCTGGCCACCTGGACAGTCCACCAATGGTGGCAGGGGCGGGGCCCGGGGCACAGCTGGCACGGGTCAGGTGTCCGGGTCGGGAGGTGCAGCGCGTGAGCGAGCGCCGCAAGCCGGCCAACCACCTGCTCCGCGAAGCCCGCCAGCGCATGCCCTCACCGTCCGGCTCCGGGCGGCGGATGTCGCGGCAGGAGGAGGCCGACGCGGTCAACGCCTACCTGGCGGGCAAGGACGACGAGCGCTATCGGCGTGAGGCGACCCTCGACGCCAACCACATCGGCAAACTCGAACGCGGCGAACACCGCTGGCCCAACGACCCACGACGCGAAGCCTTCCGCCACGTCCTCCAGGCCGCCACCGATGCCGAACTCGGCTTCTGGATCACCCGCGGAATGCCGCTCGCCGCCGCTGCCGTGCCCCATGTAACCAGCGCAGCGGACGTGTCATCGGTTCCACCGCCAGACGACCTGGAGGATGCCGAGACATTGGCTTTTCCGGATCGGCGACGCCGTGCCCTGCTGAAGGGGGTCGCAGCCGTGGCGACGGCGGCCGGGTTGGTCGGCCCTCGTGACCTTGTCACTGGTCGCCGCATCGGCACCAGTGACCTGGCTCGGCTGAATGCGGTCACCGCCATATATCGATCGTTGGACTATGAGTGCGGCGGTGGGATGCTCTACCTTCACGTGAACGCATTCGCCGAGTCGGCCTCCAGCCTCGTCGACTGCGATTACTCCGACAGGCTGAGGCCGAGTCTGCTTGCATCGATCGCGGGCGCCCGGCAACTCGCGGGATGGACTGCCTTTGATGTGGGCAGGCATACCGATGCCCAGCGACACTGGCTGTCCGCCGAGCGCGCCGCGGTTGAGGCTGGCGACCGATCACTGGCGGCTAGGGTCCGCTACTGCCAGGCACGGCAGTTCCAGCACCTGCGACACAACGGGGATGCGCTGGACACACTCCGGTTGGCGCGCGGGCATCTTGGTTCGGGATCGACGCCAGCGATCAGCGCCATGCTTTACGGCGCTGAGGCCGCCTCACTCGCGGCGCTCGGCGATGAGCGGAGGGCAGTGGCGGCGCTAGCGACTGCCGAAGATTGCTTCGGTCGCATTGACTTTGACCGCGAGCCCGACTGGATGCGGTTCTACGACCGCGGAGAATTGCTGGCCCAGTACGGACGTGTGTACCGGGATCTCGCCCGTGCGGCTAACAAGCACGGCCCCACCGCCGTACGCTGGGTGACCGAAGCCATCGCCGCCTTCGGGTCAGAGAACGTGCGCAGCACCGTCCTTAACGAGGTCGGGCTGTGCAGTGCACTGTTCCTCGCTGGCGAACCGTATCAAGCCATCGCGGTCGGTGCGAGGGTTATCGAGCACGCCGATCAGCTAACGTCACGACGGGTCTTCGACCGCATTCGCAACCTGCGGCGTGATCTCACGGGACACGCGGAGATGTCCGACGTCGCCGAGTTCGGCCGAAGGCTTGCCGTTGTCGGGCGGGCAACACCGGCATGACCGAAACCACTGGGCGGTTCACCGAGGAGTCGATGTCCGCGGCCCTGCACCAGATCGCCGAACATCTCGGCGTAGCCGCAGACGACGCGCAACTGTTGCGGCTGACCAATAACGCGGTCTTCGCGCTGCCCGACGCAGGACTGGTCATCCGCATCACTCGGTCGTACGAACTCCACGGCCGGGTGCACAAGGTGGTTCGGCTGGCCACCTGGTTCGCCGAGGTCGACGCGCCCACGATCCGGCTCGCACCGTCGATCGTGCAACCCATCCGGATAGGAAGTCTCCTGGCCACTGCGTGGCAATACATCCCACCCACACCGTCGCCACCGACGGTCGCCGAACTTGGAGACGTGCTGCGCGGGTTCCACGACCTCGGCACGCCGCCGTTTGCGCTACCCGTGTGGGATCCGGTCGCTGATGCGCTCAACCGCCTTTCCGATGCCGAGGGCCTCAGAGACACCGACCGGGACCACCTTCTTACGTGGTGCCATCGGCTCGTGCCACGAATCGCCGCGCTCAACGAACGCGCTCAAGCCGGCCTCGTACACGGCGACGCGCACGTGGGAAATCTGCTCCGCGAACTGACGGGCAGGGTGGTGCTCTGCGACTTCGACCCGACCTGCGTTGGGCCATGGCAGGTCGACCTCGTCGCCGTTGCCGTCGGCGAGGCCAGATTCGGCCGTGTGGGAGCTCATGCTGCGCTCGCCAACGCTTACGGCTACGACGTCACGACCGACCCCGACTGGCTCCTCCTGCGCGAGGCACGGGAAATGAAGATGGTGGTTGCAGCCGTGCCCCTGCTCGCCAGCGCTCCAGGCGTCGCCGAGGAGTTCAATGTCCGCCTGCAGTCTGTCCTTCGACACGACGACCGCGCACGTTGGACGCCGTTCGCCGAGTTGCGGCGCTGAATCTAACCGGACGCCCGCGCACTCCGGGCGGCGCCCGATGCCGAGCCAGGACCTTGGCCGCCTTGTGATCGTCTGGCTCCGCTGTCATGCTGGCGGCGTCCGCCGCCCGTGGACAGTCCACCCGCGGTGCTGCCCACGGCCGTCGGTGGGCAGGGGAAAGACAGGGCAACCGGTCGGGGAGGTTCACCGCCCGTGGGCGAGCGTCGCAAGCTCCCGCCGAACCACCTGCTACGGCAGGCCCGGTTACGCACGCCCTCACCATCGGGGTCCGGGCGGCCGATGTCGCGCCAGGAGTTGGCCGACGCGGTCAACGCTTACCTCGCCGGCAAGGACGGCGGCAGGTACCGGCACGAGGCAACGCTCGACGCTAACCACGTTGGCAAGCTTGAACGCGGCGAACACCGCTGGCCCAACGACGTCCGACGCGAAGCATTCCGACACGTTCTCAGTGCCGCCACCGACACTGAACTGGGCTTCTACATCATCCGTGGAGTGCCCGAGCGCGACTCTCCCGACCCCTCGTGGTGCCGTGAGCGAACGCTGGCCGCACAACTGGTCGGGAATGGGTGGCCGGATCCGGATCCGACCGACTCGCGGCCCGCCTTACCGCCAGGCGACTCGGGCGCGGACGACAACCGCGATCACGACATGCACCGGCCCGTCGGCTGCGATGTCGGGCAAGGGCCCCTCACAAGCACGACGGCTGTGAACGGTCTTGAGACGGGCCGGTTAGCCGTTCGTGCTCTGCTCCCCGCCATCCGGTGCGTGCTCGATGTCCATGACCTCCCGGCCGATGGACCTGTCCGTCCGGTGCTCGCGCTGCAGGACGAGGTGGGACGCGTAGTCGAAATGCGTCTGCAGTCGAACTACCGTCAGCTCGCCGCCGTGCTGCCCCATCTGCTACCCGAGCTGCACCGGGCGTTCAAGTCGCACGTAGGGCAGCGACGAGCCGTCGTGGCCGGACTGTTGGCCCAGACGTACCGAGCCGCCGACGCGGTTGCCGACAAGTTCGGTTACTACGACCTGTCAGCACGCATCATCGGGCTCATGATCGATGCCGCCCGCGAATCCGGAGACGAACTGGCCCTCGCGACCGCCGCCTATGTGCGCGCCGAGACCTTCTTCGCCAATGGGCAATTCGAAACTGGCCGAGGGATGCTCGAACGGGCGGCCCAACGTCTGATGCCGGACAGCAGCACAGGTGCAGCGGCTGCCTACGGCGCCCTGCACATGAGGGCGGCCGTGCTCGCGGCACGCGCAGGCTGCCCGGCCTCAGCTCGTGATCATGTAGCCGAAGCGCGAAGTTATGCCAGATGGGTGCCAGACGGTACGTACAACGGGACCGTATTTGGGCCTGCTTCTGTCCAAATCCACGAGGTGGCGCTTGCCGTCGACGCCGGGCAGCCAGCGGCCGCTCTCGGCGTCGCAACCGACTGGGTGCCGCCGGATGACCTTCCCGCCGAGCGCCGCTCCCACTTCTACATCGAGATAGCGCGGGCTGGCTCCCAGATCGGCGCACTGGACCTGTCGCTTACAGCCCTCATCACGGCGCGAAGGATCGCGCCAGAACATGCCCGCCATCACCCGCAGGTCCACCAAGTGCTTGGCGAGCTGCTGCACAGCGACGCTCGACGCGACGACCGGGTGCAGGAGTACGCGCGGTGGGCCAAGGCCCCCTCGGCGGTCAGCTAACGTGCGGCCGAAGTAGGTCCGGGAGATCGGCTAGCGACTCAATGACCCACGTGGCGGTAGCCACCGTGATCGGATCGTCGGCCCATAGGCGCCCCCAGGGCCCACGACGGATCAGCACGGGTCGAAGGCCCGCCCTACTGGCGGCCACCACGTCGTAGTCTCGATGGTCTCCCACGTACGCGATCTCGGCAGGCTGGCCATTGGCAAAGCTGATCACGCGCTCGAAGAAGCCAGGCTCAGGCTTTGCCACTCCCCACTCGCCAGAGGTCGCTATGTCGTCCACGGGAAGTTCAAGCCGACGGAGCAGCATCGCCGCCCGAGCGGTCTGGTTGCCGGCGACGCCAACCCACACGCCCCGCGATCGGAGTTCATCGAGGGTCGGCCGCACGTCTGGATAGAGATCGCAGTCGTCGATCTGCTCGCCCACGCCAGCCTCATCGCGTCGTCGCCTTTCGGCCTCCAAATCAAACCCGGGTCTGAAGTACTGGAACGTCTCCGCGTTGTTGCGCCCCTGCGCCACAACTATGCCCAACAGCGCGGAGAACGTATGCCGGGGGACGCCGATCCAGTCAGCCCAAGCGCCAAACTCCCTGGTGTCATCGATCAGCGTCTCACCGATGTCGAACACTACTGACTTGATCACTTGGCCCTCACCGTCTGATCTCACGCATCGTTGCGGGACCGACGGTAGCGCCTCGACCGAACGGGCAGCTGAGGCCCTCGCTGTGGCGGTGCGCCGCCGCCCGCCGCTTGTCAGTCGTTGGAGCCCCGCGGGTACGGACTGTGCGACGGGGTCGGTGGTCCCGTGCGCACGGGGACGAAACCAGTCGTGTGCCTGTGAGGTCTGTCCGGTGAGGCAGGTCGACGTGCCACTGGTACCGGGTTGGCTTCTGCGGGCGTGACGCCCCCGACAGGTGCGGCGGCCGGCCCGCAGCCCCTCGAACAGGCCCGGACCCGCGTTCCTGGACCAGGCTCCCGGTCGCCGTCTCCGGCGGCTTAGGCACCGCTGATGAGGTCGTCCATACCGATCCCAACCTGGAACATCCTCGTCGTGGGACGCAGCGTCACAAACGCCGTGGACCCAGCGACCGCAGTCGAGCATCTGATCAACTACGTTATGACCTTCGACCGAGGACGGAACATGATCATTACTCCGCTTAGGGTTCCGCTTATCCCAGCCGTCGAACACCTCATCGGTCTCGGAGCGCCCTACGTCTGGCCGCGAACCTCGTCCGACTACTGGCTGTACGCCGAGTTGTTCTCCTCAACATGTCCCGTCGCAATGGACAACGACGACGTCATCGGGGTTGTCATTGCCTTCCGCAGCCAGAACAAGCCAGACGACGTCTACGTGCAAGACGTCATGAGCCACCCCGACCACCGCCGACGGGGCATCGCCCGCGCGCTGCTGGACACCGTGCACCAGCGGGCGAGCACCTGGGGATGCCACCGCCTGTACCTAACCTCCGAGCCCGACAACTCCACGGCACACGTCACGTGGCTATCCCTTGGATTCAGCAACATCCGCGGCGACCGAATCACCAACGGAGTATCCGTGATCTCCAACTACAAGGGGCAGGGCAAGGACCGCGCCGTGTACGAATTGAAGATCAAATGACCAGATACGCCTATCGACCTTTCTGCGCAGACCTCCTGGGTGAGTCGTCGCCTGCGGCGTGGGCGTTCTGCGGCGACGGGCCTGGTGCCGCCCGTCCGTCGTGTCCGGCGACGCCCAGGGTTACTAGCATGGGCGCGGCGGCATGACCTCCGGGAGGAATGAGGCGGGTCCCGATGCGTCGACGGGCCGATTTCCGCCGGCTTGTTCAGCGACTGCGCGACGAGTGCGCGGCGCAGGAGTTCGAGCCGGCGGCTGGGTTGCTGGAGGATCTTCTTGCCCACCGGATTCAGGCGATGGCCGACCTGCTGAAGGTACAGATGCCGACGGTGCTGGGCAGCTACGCCGAAACCATCAACATCCCGGGACTGGCTGCCGAGATCATTCAGGCCGACCGGCTGCGCCGCCGAGAGGTCGCTGACACACCCCACGTGATCCTGGACCTGGGCAGCGTCGGGCGGCTGGCGTCCTCGCTCGGCCAGGCGATACGGTGCGTGAGCCTCAACCACGGCACCATCGGTCAGGGCACGGCAGCGACTTGGGCGGCGGTGGGTGTGCTCGACGACGCCGGCAACGCCCTGACCTTGCTGGGGTCGTCGTTGGAGGACAGCTATCGGTCGGGCAGTCTGTCGGTGGTGCTCAGCGACGAGGCGGTCGCGTACGCCCGACGCGGTCTGGCCGAGACCGTCAAGAACCTGCGTAGCGGGCGGTGGTCGTTCGACCGCGCGTTGGCCGGCGTCGACGCCAAGGTGGCCGACCGCATGGACGGCGACCTGGCGCTGCTGCCGGCCGGGTGAGCCACCGGTGACCGTCGCCCACCGGACGAGCAGGCGTTGCGGCAGGTCCCAGCTTTCCCTGGAGGACGCGGCGATGACCGGGCTGCCTGCGTCGGCTGGTGCGGTGGTCCACCCGGAGGGGTTGAGATGACAACATACGGCTTGGATATGCAGCAGCGTGGGGTGTGGGCGGTGTGGCCGGTCGGGGTCGGGCAGCACGCCGCGATGATCGGCACGTTGCCGGCCTCAGCGGACCGCCGGGTGGGTGAGGAGTTGTGCGAGGCGCTGACGCGGCTGTCGGGGGCGTTGTGGGACACCTACACCCGTCCGGCCAGCGCCGCCGAGGATGACGGGCAGGAGCGGTGGCGCCGCGAGCAGCAGCGGGACGGGTTCGCCGAGGTCCTGGACGCGATCGGGAAGCCGCGGGTGCCCGACGAGCGGGGTCTGCTGCTGGTGTCCTACAACCCGGTGGTCGAGTCCGCGCACGGGCTGGGGCGGGTGTTGCGGCAGGTCGGCGACCCGGCGCTGACGGAGGCGGTGCTGGCCGAGACGGGTCGGGAGATCGAGGCGGTGGCGGCGGCCGAGCGCGGTGACCTGTCCGGCCGGGCGGTGCAGGCGGTGGCGCTGGACCGGGTGGACGCCTCCCCGGTGCAGGTGGCGGCGGCCGACCGGCTGCTGGCCGAGCATCCGCTGGGCTCGCCGGCTTTGTTGACCACGGTCGATCCGGCGGCGGTCTGTGTGGCCGCCGCGCATTGGTTGGCCGCCGCGGCCGACGTCGCCGCCGACGCGGCGGGGATCGCCCCGACGGAGGTGTTCGCCTACGCCGACGACATCGAGGCGGTGTCGGTGGAAGTGCCAAGCCTGCTGGTGGAGGCAATCCTCGTCGAGGATGCCCCACCGCGTGGGGTGGTGCTGGAGCTGCTCGCCGACGCCGCCGCGGTGCGCCAGGGCCGGCATCCGGACCCGGCCGGGCTGACCGACCGGGTGGACGCCGCCCGCGACGAGGTGGCCCGGCTGCCCGCCGAACAGCGGGAGGAGGTGCTGGCGGGGTTGCTGGCGCGGATCACCCCGCTGGATCCGCTGCGCCCGGCCCGGGACCTGCTCGAACACCTCCTCGATGGGATGCGCGGCTGCCTGCTGGCGTATCGGGAGGAGGCCGTCAGCCAGGCCACCGAACACCTCGACGACGCCGACGAGGACGACTTCGACGGGATCGGGGCGAAGGTCGCCGACGAGTTCGCCGCAGCGGTGCGGCAACGCGCCCAGCGTGACCGGGCCCGGCTGACCTGACCGCTACGCCGCCGGCAGCCGTCGACTCGGAGCCTGTCGCGCAGCCGACCCGAGCGCCACCGGCGCGTGTCGAGCCGGCTCACGCCTGGCTCGCCGGGGCGTTGTCCGGTTTGCCCGCGGGCGGCGGCGGCTCTGGTGGAGTTGGCTCCGCCGCGCCGTCGCCGCCGTCGGTGGGTTACGCCGACTCGGTGCCTGAGCCGCGGTGGCGTCGGGGGACGACGGCGGCGGTGGCCTCGGCCGCGGCGTGGGACAGTTCGGGCAGTACGTCGCCGTAGAACTTCGAGGTGAAGCTGGGGCTGGAGTGCCGCAGCCGGCGGGAGATGACCTTCATCTGCACGCCGGCGGCCAGGCCCATGGTGGCGGTGCCGTGCCGCAGGTCGTGCAGCCGGATCGGCGGCAGCCCGGCCTGCGCGGCCAGGTCGTGGAAGTGGTCGGTGACGTCGGCGGGGTGCAACTGTCTGCCGGTGTCGGTGGTGAACACCAGGCCGGTGTCGGTCCAGCGGGCCCCCGCCTTGAGGCGTTCGCGGCGTTGGCGGGCGCGGTGGGCGCGCAGCACCGTGACGGTTTCGGCGTCGAGGCTGACGGGGGCCTCGCTGTCGTCGGTCTTGGGGGTGTCCATGGCGGTGGCCCAGCCGTGCTGGACGATCTGCCACCGCACGGTCAGCGTGCCGGCGTCGAGATCGAGGTCGTCCCAGTGCAGCCCGCACGCCTCGCCCCGGCGCAGCCCGGTGAAGGTGATCAGGTGGTAGAGGGCGTAAAGCCGGTCGTCGGCGTCGTGGGTGTGGTCGAGGAAGACGCCGGTGTGCTGCGGGGTCCACACCATCACCGGGCTGGGGATTTTCCCGGTCTCCTGCCAGGCGGTGACCCGTTCGGCGGTCCACACGGTGGGCTTGGGCGCCTTGGCCGGCGGCAGCTCCACCATCAGCGCCGGGTTGCTGTCGCGCAGCTTGTCGCGACGCACCGCGTCGTTGAGGGCCTTGCGCAGGGTGGCGTGGATGCGGTGCTGGGTGGCCGGCCCCACGGTGCGCTGCCCTTTGACCAGGTCGCGTTTCTTCGGGTTGCGGCTGGCCCGCAGCTTGCGGATGGTGGCGTTGCGTTCGTCGATGGCGTCGTACATCGCGTCGATGTGGCCCGACCGGAGCCGGTCGATGCGCAGGTGTCCCAGGTACGGGATCAGGTACAGCCGGATGTGGCCCTCGTAGGAGCGGCGGGTGCCGGCCTTAATGGTCTTGCGGCCGGCCAGCCACCGGGTCAGGTACTCGGCGACGGTGGGTAGGTCCCGGGGGTGGAGGTCCAGGTGCAGCGCCCGGCGGATCGTGTCCGGGTCGGGGATGGTCTCGTCGGCCTTGACCGCGGTCTCGATCAGGTCACCGACCTGCCGCAGGGCGGCGGTGTCGGCCGGGTCCGGGACGGCGAGGGCGGCGCGGATGGCGTCCAGGACCGCGTCGGCGTCGGTTTGGCTGGGGTAGGTGCCGTGCCGCAGCGGCCGGCGGGTGCCGTCGCCGCGCGGGGGCAGTTCGATCTGCCAGTGCCACTGGCCGTGGCCGCGGGACCAGCCGCCACCGGTACGACGCAACTGGGGGCAGGACTGGCCCAGGCGCCGACCGGTGCTCTGGTCGCGGCAGCCGCAGCGTTTGAACGTGCTTCCTTTCACTGGTGCTCTCCTTGTGGGTGGTCGGTGCGGCGGCCCCGGTGGGGCGAATCCGCTGGGCGGGTGGTGGTTGCATCCACGCTTGGACCGCCGCCGGGATCAAGTCGCCCCGGCCCGGCGGCGGTGGGGTCGGTGTCGTCGACCAGCAGGAGGCGCAGCAGGCCGGCTACCGGGACGATGACGCGGGTGCCGACCCGGATCACCGGGGCGGGGAACTGCCCGGCGGCGACCAGCCGGTAGGCCTGGGACCGGCCGATGCCCAGGATCGCCGCGGCGGTGGCCAGGTTCGTCGCCGCGCCCAGTGCCCGGATCTGCTCGGCGGTCCAGGCCGGTCGCCTACCCATCGGCCACCGCCGGGCCAGTGATGCGAGGGCGGCCCGACCGGCCGCTGCGGGCGGCACCGACAGCCGCGATGTGGTTCGTGGTCCTGGCGCGTCGACCGCCGCCCGCCATCGGTGCTTGATGGCGGGCGGCGGCGTGAGCCGCCCCAGCGGGGGCGGTAGCGGCGGCCTGCCCAGCGGGCAGGCACCGACCGGTGGGTAGACCGCCCGTGCGGACGGCGGCCTGCTCGGCCGCCGGGTCGGGACGAGTGATGGTGGTGGGGGTGTTCATGGTGTCGGATCTCCAAACGTCAAGGCGAAACTCGGTGGGCATGGGTTGCCTGGGGTGTTTCAGTGGGCGGCGCCAGCGACGGGCGTCATGGCCGGCCGTTCCTGGCGACACCGGTATTCGGCCGGTTGATGAGGTGCAGCCAGCGCAGCAGTTCGGGCAGGCCACGGTCGGGCCCGTAGACCAGGTGGGTGCCGTCGACGGAGTGGCAGCCAATCGCGGCGGCGTAGCGCAGGCGCCGCAACGAGTTGACCCGTCCACAGTGGACGTCCAGGCCATGTGCTCGGGCCTCACGGGCCAGGTCGGCGGCGGCTGGGCCGAGCTTCCAGCCGGTGCTGCCACCCAGGAACAGCACATCGAAGCTGTCCCACGGGATTCGGTGGTGTTCCAAGCCGTCCTGGGCGACGAGCGCGGCCGGGTAGCCGACGGCGCGGATGCGGCCGAGCATCGGCAGCGACCGGGCCAGGGTGGCGGCGGCGTCGGCGACCACGTCGGGGGCGGTGGCGAACGCGCACCGGTCGGCGTGCGCGGCGCGGGCGGACAGCCAGGCCAAATACTTCTCGTCGCCGGGGTAGGCCCCGGTGAACGCCGCGTTGTCGGCGCACCAGTCCGCGCCGGGGATGACCCGGTTGCCGCTGGCCGGCGTGATGATCTGGCCGAGCTGTCCGGTCCGCATCGCCTCACGCACCCTGACGCCGGAAGCGGTGGCGTAGTAGCGCATGGGCGCCCAGCACGACCACCAGAGGCACGGCGGTGGCAGTGGCTTTGGCCAGGAGCTGTCCGGGCACCGCGGCCCAGACCGGGAACCCGGCGAGGGCGAGGAACAGGATCGTGTCGACGGGTGCACCGACCGCGTTGGACGCGATGACGGCCCGGATCCAGCCGCGGCGGCGCAGCGGCTGATACACCAGCAGGTCGACCACCTCCGACACGACGAACGCCGCCGCCGACGCCGCCGCCAGGCGGGGTCCGGCCATGACCGCGCTGGCGGCACCGCCAGCGGCGATCGCGGCCAGCACGGCGGCGCGGCCGGCGGACTCGTGCAGCCAGTCGCGGGCTAGCCCCAATGCCGGGTAGTTAAGGTTTCGGTCCCGGTGTCAAGCGTGTCGCACGGATGAAAGGGGGCGGGGCTTCGGTATAGAGGTTTGTCACTCCAAGACAGCCTCGAACCGGGAGCCCCGCCGTTGTTGCAGTT
>WNGB01000989.1_pt1 | contig 46256 bp, 46 predicted proteins | sample 5400681 | NCBI WGS metagenome assembly WNGB01 (sample SAMN13153367, study PRJNA577476) | soil metagenome | isolation source: 115 cm soil or saprolite under grassland replicate 2 | place: USA:California | collected 2016-06-15
GCTGCCCCCGGCTGGCACGCCCACCTCGCCCAACGCGGCCGGGCCAGCCTGCTCACCCTCGCCCTGGCCCTACTGGATCACCTCCACGACCTCCCAGCCGCAGCGCCCCCCCAACCCACCACAGGTCGGTATGGATGAGCTCGCACCGTCTCTTCGGGCGCATATTGGTCGCAAAGTCGTCCCCCAAACGGGGATGGAGTGGCTTGGCTCGGTTCAGCTTCCAGAGAAGAGGAGTGCTCTCTCGAATTCATCAACAAACGTATGAAACGACGTGGCGCGTCACCGAGGGTTCATCAATCGATCACGTTCCGGACTCCTTTGGTCAAAGGCGCGGTCAGGCGACGCCACTACGTTCAGCGTGGTTGTCAAGGGACTGACTGCATAGAGACAAAGGTCGGGAGATTCCCGATTCGGGAAAGTGAGGAGGAAGTCCTCAGATGATAGGTCCGGCAGTGGTGCGCGCGGTCGCGTCGCGCGGACGGATGCTCGCTCTGCTATTCGCGCTGGGACTGGTTGCCGCGGCGTGCGGTGGGAGCGACAACTCCGGGTCGTCTGGCGGCGGCTCAGGGCAGAACCTGAGCGGCACCATCAAGATTGACGGGTCGAGCACGGTCGCGCCGTTGAGCGAGGCCGCCGCTGATATGTTCCAGCAGGAGAACTCGGGCGTCCATGTGACGGTCGGGACCTCCGGTACGGGTGGTGGCTTCGAGAAGTTCTGCGGCGGGGAGACCGACATCTCCGACGCCTCCCGTCCCATCAAGGACAGCGAGAAATCGGCCTGCGCGTCCAAGAGCATCACCTACGACGAGATCACGGTGGCCAACGACGGACTGTCCGTCGTGGTCAACCCGCAGAACACCTGGACGAACTGCCTGACCACCGCGCAGCTCAAGAAGATCTGGGACAAGGGCAGCAAGGTCAACAACTGGAACCAGGTCGACCCGAGCTTCCCGAACGAGCCGTTGAAGCTGTTCGGTCCAGGGACCGACTCCGGCACCTTCGACTTCTTCACCGCCCAGATCAACGGCAAAGAGGACCAGAGCCGCTCCGACTACCAGGCGACCGAGGATGACAACGTCACCGTCCAGGGCGTCAGCGGCAGCAAGGGCGGCCTTGGGTACTTCGGCCTGTCCTATCTGCTCGCCAACTCGGGCAAGGTCAAGGACGTCCAGGTCGACGGCGGTGGTGGCTGCGTGTCCCCGACCAACGACACGGTCCAGAACGGCACCTACAAGCCCTTGTCCCGGCCGCTGTTCATCTACCCTAGCGCCAAGGCGCTGCAACGGCCCGAGGTGAAGGCGTTCGTCGAGTTCTACGTCAACAACTACCAGAAGATCGCCCAGGACGCGCAGTTCGTGCCGCTGACGGCCGAGCAGGCGACAAAGGCCAAGGACCTGGTCGCCAAGCTGGCCAGCTAGCGAAGGGACCTTGATGGGAGGTACCGAAGCGCGTGCGGTCTCCGGGGACGCCAAACGGCGGGCCCTGGGGGCCGCCCGCCCCCGCTGGGGAGAGCGGCTGATCGTCGGCCTGCTGTTCCTCTGCGGGGCGGTGTCGGTCGCAACCACCGTCGGGATCGTGCTCGCCCTTGTCGAGCCGACCCGCGAATTCTTCGCGGAGGCGGGGATCTGGAATTTCTTCAGTGGGCGCACCTGGGCGCCGCTGTTCGATCCGCCCAGCTTCGGCGTACAGCCGCTGCTGGTCGGCACTCTCGTCGTGACGGTCTGCGCGGCGCTCGTGTGCCTCCCGTTCGGCTTGGGCTCCGCCGTGTACCTGAGCGAGTACGCCAGCTTCCGGCTACGCCGTGTCCTGAAGCCAGTCCTCGAGGTGCTCGCCGGCGTCCCCACGGTGGTCTACGGCTTCTTCGCGCTGACCTTCGTGACGCCGCTGCTCCAGGACATCTGGCCCTTCGGTACCAAGCCGGAAGTCTTCAACGCGCTGTCGGGCGGGCTGGTAATGGGCATCATGATCCTGCCCACCGTGGCGTCGCTGTCGGAGGATGCCATGTCGGCCGTCCCGGACGGGCTGCGGGCCGGGGCGTACGCGCTCGGCAGCAGCAAGCTGCAGGTCTCCACGCGGGTGGTGGTGCCAGCCGCGCTGTCGGGCATCGTGGCGTCGTTTGTGCTGGGGATCTCCCGGGCGATCGGCGAGACGATGATCGCGCTGATCGCCGTCGGCGGGAACCCGCAGCTCACCTTCAACCCGATCCGCGGGATGGAGACGATGGCCGCGTTCATCGCGGCGGCTGGGCTCGGAGACGTCCCGGTGGGCACCACCGGCTACAAGACCATCTTCGCGGTGGGCGCCACCCTGTTCGTGTCGACCTTCCTGCTGAACGCCTTCTCGATCCGGTTGGTGCGCAAGTATCGGGAGGTGTATGAGTGACCGCGCCGGCCGACGCGCTCGAGCGGACGATCACCAGGCAGCGCCGCGGCCAGCAGCTGGGCAGCCGCATCAAGGAGTCCCTGTTCCACCTGACGCTGCTGTTCAGCCTGGTCATCGGCATCGTGACGCTCGGCGCGCTGCTCGTCCAGGTCCTGGTGGAAGGCTGGCCGCGGCTCAACCTGGACCTGTTGCGCCACTTCCCGTCCTCCCGACCGCTGCGGGCCGGCGCGCAGTCGGCCATCTTCGGGACCATCTGGCTGATGGCGATTGTCACGGTGACGGCCATCCCGGTGGGCTTCGGCGCGGCGATCTACCTCGAGGAGTACGCGGACCCCAAGCGCTGGTACAACCGCCTGATCGAACTGAACCTCCAGAACCTGGCGGCAGTCCCCTCGATCGTGTACGGCATCCTCGGTCTGGGGATCCTCGCTCGGACCTTGGGCCTGGGGCGGACGCTCCTCACCGGCGGGCTGACGCTCACGCTGCTGGTGCTGCCGATCGTGATCATCTCCGGCCGTGAGGCCATCCGGGCGGTGCCCAACTCGATCCGGCAGGGCTCGCTGGCCTTGGGCGCCACCAAGTGGCAGACCATCTGGCGGCAGGTCCTGCCCGCCGCGCTGCCCGGGATGGCCACCGGCACGATCCTTGCCCTGTCGCGCGCGATCGGGGAGACCGCACCGCTGATCCTGCTGGGTGGGCTGACCTTCATCACCTTCAACCCCGACGGGCTCCGCAGCCAGTTCAGCGCCCTCCCCATCCAGATCTTCAACTGGATCTCGCGACCGCAGGCCGAGTTCAAGGTCTTGGCGGCCGCGGCCATCGTCGTGCTGCTGGCGGTGCTGCTGGCGATGAACGCGGTGGCCATCTGGCTCCGCAACCGCTACCAGCGGCGCTGGTGACGGAATGGGGCGGCGTATGCTCCCAGGTACGGGGAAGGGACCTCGGTGGTGATCAGATGGAGCAGGAGTCGACGCGGGTGAGCGACAAGGACCAGGAGACGCCACAGCGAACCGAGGTGGCCTCGCTTGCGGCGGTCGCCAGGGCCAAGGGCGGCGTCCCGAGCGGCGAGGAGCCTGAGCCCGCGGAGGTGGTCTTCGGCTTGGACGATGTCCACGTCTACTACGGTGACTTCCTTGCCCTGCGCGGCGTGACCCTGGACATCGGCCGCAACCAGATCACCGCCTTCATCGGCCCGTCCGGCTGCGGCAAGAGCACGCTGATCCGCTGCCTGAACCGCATGAACGACCTGATCCTCGGCGCCCGCGTCGAGGGCAAGATCCTCTACTACGGCCAGGACATGTACGGGTCCGACGTGGACCCGGTCGAGGTGCGCCGCCGCATCGGCATGGTGTTCCAAAAGCCGAACCCGTTTCCCAAGTCCATCTACGACAACATCGCCTTCGGCCCGCGGGTCATCGGCATGAAGCCGTCCAGCATGGACGACCTGGTCGAGCGGGCACTGCGCGGTGCTGCGGTGTGGGATGAGGTCAAAGACAAGCTCAAGCAGAACGCCCTGGCGCTGTCCGGCGGGCAGCAGCAGCGGCTGTGCATCGCCCGAGCGATCGCCGTGGAGCCGGACGTGATCTTGATGGACGAGCCCGCCTCCGCTCTGGACCCGGTGTCCACCGGTCGGATCGAGGATCTGATGCAGGAGCTCAAGCGGGATTTCACGATCGTGATCGTCACCCACAACATGCAGCAAGCCGCCCGCGTCTCTGACCGGACCGCGTTCTTTACCGCCGAGGCCGCTGAGGGCACAGGCGACCGGACCGGCCTGCTGGTCGAGTACGACCGGACCGACACGATCTTCACCAGCCCAGCCGACAAGCGCACCGAAGACTACGTCACTGGCCGGTTCGGATAGGAGCAGGCCGTGTGGGCAGGCGACTGGTGGAGCAGCAGCTGCGGGGGGCGGCCGCACTACTCGATGCGCTCGACCTCGGCGTTGTGGCGCTCGACGGTCGCAGCAAGCCGATCACGCTGAACAGGACCGCTCAGGACCTGCTCGCGTGCCCGCCCGACGGCTCGACACTGCCGCTCGCGCTCCTGGATCTGGCGGATGAGGCGTGGCGCCGCGACACGGCATGCACAAGGGAGCTGGTCCTCGGTCAGTCGGTGCTGCGGTTGCACGCAAGCCGCCTGGAAGACAGCGTCCTCGTCCAGGTGCATGACGTTTCCCTGCTGCGGCACCTTCAGCAGGCCCACCGACTGCTCGTCGACGCCGTCGCCGACTCTCTGCTCGAACGGGTCGAGGGGCCGGCGCTGCTGGTCGAGGCGCTCGCCTCTGTGGACGATCCGGTCCTGGCGACCCGCTGGCTGCGCCGCCTTCGCGGGGAGGTGGCCGACCTGGCGCGGCTTGTCGGGGATCCGGGGCAGGACCGAAGGGCCAGCCGTCCGGGCTGCCTGGTGCCTCGAGCGGCACCGGCGGTGAGCAGGCGGTGGAGCTGAGCGCCGGCCCCCGGCCCGACCCCGACACGGACGGCCACCCCGCGACGCTCCTGCTGGTGGAGCCGATCGGCGTCATCGCGGACGCGATGACGGTCGCCTTGTCGAATGCGGGCTTCGAAACGGTGGTCACGCCGGACCCGCGCGCCGCCCTGGAGGTCGTGAAGGTCGCCGAGCCAGACTGCGTGATCGTGGACGTCGGGCCCGGAGCCGCCGCCGCGGCGGCGGCCAGGCGGTTGCGCGAAGCCACCTTGGCGCCCATGGTGCTGCTCACCGGTCGGGGCGTCGACCCGACATCCTCGTCGGTGGGTGAGCCCAGTCGCCCCACGACCATTCTGCGGCGGCCCCTCCGGCTGCACGAGCTGGTCACCAAGATCAGGCAGGCGCTGGCGGCCGGCCACTCGGATGCCTCCGGGGAAGGACTCGACGGGCTGCTCGAGGCCGGTGACGTCATACTGGACACCCGCGCGCACACCGTCTGGGTACGGGGAGAACGGATCCCCATGTCGCCGAGGGAGCGGCAGTTGCTGCGTGTCCTGTTGCTGCATCCCGGCCGGGTGCTCTCCTACGGGCGACTGCTCGAGCTCGCCTGGGGCAGCGACGCCAACGGCTCGAGCCTCAGCGTGTACCTCCGGAGGCTGCGGCGGAAGGTCGAACGGGATCCCTCCAATCCGCGGCACATCATCACGCTCAAGGGCATCGGGGTCAGATTCGAGGTTTCATCGCCGTGAACTGTTGTCGACACCTGGCCTGGTGGGCTGCTAGGTTCGTGGCGGTTGCCCGCCACGTGGAGTGCTCGTGTGAAGCTTCGGATCTTCCCTCGAGACGAGTCCTTCTTCGACTTGTTCGAGGCGTCCGCTGAGAACCTGGCGGAGGCCGCCAGGTTACTGCTCGACATGGTGGAGGACTTCGTCGATCCGGAGATGAAGGCCAAGCGGGTGACCGACTGCGAGCACGAGGGCGACCGCCTCACCCACGCGATCCTGTCCCGGTTGAACTCGACCTTCGTCACGCCGTTCGACCGCGAGGACATCTACGCCCTCGCCGGCAACCTCGACGACGTCGTCGACTCGTTGGAGGCGGCCGCGGACATGCTGGTGCTGCACCGGATCACCGAGCCGCTCGAGACGGTGGTCCAGCAGGCCCGTCTGGTCCACGAGGCCAGTCTGGAGACCGCCAGGGGGATCAAGCACCTGCGCAGGCTGCACGAGGAGCCGCTGCGCAGCTACTGGATCCGCATCAACGAGCTGGAGAACGATGGCGACCGGCTCTACCGGCACGCCAGGGCGGAGCTGTACAGCTTCAACGTCGACGCCGAGCATCCCGCCCGCTACCTGCTCATGTGGAAGGACATCGTCGACGAGATCGAGCAGGCGCTCGACGAGCTGGAGCACGTGGCGCACACGATCGAGAGCATCGTGCTGAAGAATGCCTGACGCGACACTGGTCGCGGTCATCGGGATCGTCTGCCTCGCGCTCCTGTTCGACTACTCCAACGGCTTCCACGACGCGGCCAACTCGATCGCCACCGTGGTCTCGACCCGGGTGCTGCACCCGCGCCTCGCGGTGATCTGGGCGGCGTTCTTCAACTTCGTGGCCTTCCTGGTCTTCAAGACCCACGTCGCCAACACCATCGGCACGATCATCGACCCCGAGGTGGTCAGCGAGGCGGTGGTGTTCGCCGGCCTGGTGGGAGCGGTCGCCTGGAACATCACGACCTGGTGGCTCGGCCTGCCCACCTCCTCCTCGCACGCCCTCATCGGCGGCTTCATCGGTGCCGGCGTGGCCAAGGCCGGCTGGAGCGTGGTCAACGGGCCGAGCCTGCAGAAGACGCTGGTCTTCATCGTGCTGTCGCCGATGATCGGGCTGGTCCTGGCGTTCACGCTCATGCTCGCCTTGCTGTGGATTTTCCGCGACGCCATGCCGAGGCGGGTGGACCGCCTGTTCCGGCGCCTGCAGCTGGTCTCCGCGGCGGCGTTCAGCCTCGGCCACGGCGGCAACGACGCCCAGAAGACGATGGGCATCATCTCGGCCCTGCTGGTCGGCTCGGGCTACCTGCACCTGAAGGCCGACGGCGACCTGCCGGTGCCGCTGTGGGTGGTGCTGCTGGCCCACGCCGCCATCGCGCTCGGCACGCTGTCGGGCGGCTGGCGCATCGTCAAGACGCTCGGCCAGCGGATCACCGCGCTCAAGCCGGTCGGCGGCTTCTCCGCGGAGACCGCCGCGGCCGCCTCGATCTACTTCGCGACGTTCCTCGGCATCCCGGTGTCGACGACCCATACCATCACCGGGGCGGTGGTGGGGGCTGGCTCGACCCGCCGGCTCTCCGCGGTGCGCTGGGGCGTGGCCCGTCGCATCGTCTGGGCCTGGGTGATCACCATCCCGGCCGCCGCCATCACCGCGGCGGTCTCCTACTGGGTGGTCGCGGCGGGCAGCCATGGCGCGGTGCCGCTGGCGCTGGTGCTGGTCGTCCTGGCCGTCGTGATCATCGCGCTGGCGGTGCGCCACACCGCGCGCGACACAACCACTACTCAACAGTAGGTTCAGGGGGTCCCGGTGGGACGTGCGGCCCGGTGGCCTCCGGGTCGGGCATGACCGGCCGGTTGCGCAGGTAGGAACCGACCGAGGTGGCCACGGCGACGGCGGGAACCGCGAGCGCGGCGCCGGGGATGCCGCCGACCACGCCGCCGCCGGTGAGCGCCAGCAGGATCACCACCGGGTGCAGCTTGACCGCCCGCCCCAGCACCACCGGCGCCAGGACGTGGCCCTCGAGCTGCTGAACGGCCACGGTGATCGCCACGATGACCAGCGCGGCCACCGGCCCCTTGCTGACCAGCGCGACCAGGGCGGCGACGAGGCCGGACGCGAACGCGCCGACGATCGGGAAGAAGGCGCCGAGGAACACCAGGAAGGCGAGCGGCACCGCCAGCGGCACGCCGATCACGGCCAGGCCGGCGCCGATGAGCACGCCGTCGACCAGGCCGACGATGGCCACCCCGCGCAGATAGGCGCCGAGCGTCTCGAAGGCGCGGCGGCCGACCGCGCGCACCACGTCCGAGCGGGAGCCGGCCTGCCGCGCCAGCCAGGCGCCGATCCGGTCGCCGTCCTTGACGAAGAAGAAGGTGAGCACCAGCGACAGCAGCGCGCCCGTCAGCACCTCGAGCGCCAGGGTGGCGCCGCTCAGCACGCCGCGCGTGAGGTTCGCCGAGTTCGCCTGGACCTCCTGCCTGGCCCGCGTGAGCAGCTCGGAGAGCTGGCTCTCGGAGAAGTGCAGCGGTCCGTCGCGCAGCCACCGCTGCACGTCGTCCAGGCCTGTGGCCACCTGGCCGCGCAGGGTGCCGAACTGCGGCCCGATCTGGGGCGCGAGCAGCGCGGCGAGCCCGGCGACCAGCAGCAGCGCGGCGACGATCACCGTCCAGGTGGCCGCCAGCGACGGCCAGCCGCGCCCGCGCAGCCAGTGGACCGGCGGCACCAGCAGCGTCGCCAGGAACAGCGCGACCACCACCGGCAGCACGACCAGCCGCAGGTAGACGAGGACGGCGGCGACCACGGCGACGGCCGCGGCCACGACGAGCAGCCGCCAGCTCACCGCCGCGGAGCGCGCCAGCCAGGTCGGCACCTCGACCGTGCGGGCGCCGCCCGTCGCAAGGGGCGCGCCCGCGCCCCGCCGTTCGACCGTCCCCCGCTCGCCCATGTCCCGGCACGCTACCATCGCCGTCAGGTATGTGGGAGGCTCGCCGTGAGGAGATCGGGAGCTCGCCCCGGGGGTATGCGGGGGGCCTGCCCGCCGCAGTCGTCGTAACGAAAGGGGCGTACCGGTGCGCGTGGCCGTGCTCGACATTGGCTCGAACACCGTGCACCTCGTCGTCGTCGATGGTCGCCCCGACGGCACCTTCACCCAGGTCGCCCGCGAGCGCGACACGCTGCGACTGGCCGAGTCCGCCTTTCCCGCCGGCCACCTGCCCGACGAGGCGGTCGAGCGGCTGACCGCAAGCGTCCGCCGCATGCGCGCGACAGCCGACCGGCTGCAGGCCGAAGCGCTGATCGCCTTCGCGACCTCGGCCATCCGCGAGGCCCGCAACGGCGCCGACGCGCTGGGCCGGGTGCGCGCCGCGACCGGGGTGGCGATCACCGTGCTCCCTGGGGTCGAGGAGGCGCGGCTCACCTATCTGGCGACGCGCCACTGGACGGCGTTCTCCGCCAGGCGCCTGCTGGTCGTGGACATCGGCGGTGGCAGCCTCGAGGTGGCCGGTGGCGAGGGCGAGCGGCCGGAGCTGGTGGAGAGCCTGCCGCTGGGGGTCGCCAGGCTGACCAGCCGCTTCGTCCGCTCCGACCCGCCGAGCGCCGAGGACCTCGCCGCCCTGCGGGTCCACACGCTGGCCGTGCTCGGACCGCTGGCCGAGTGGGTGCGCGCGCAGCCATGGGAGGTGGTCTGCGGCACCTCCAAGACCTTCCGCAACCTCGGCGCGTTCGCGCGTGCCCTGCCGGAGGCGCCGACGCCGGCGCACGCGCTCGGCTTCGCCGGGGTCGACGGGCAGACGGCGCCCGTGCTCACCCGCGAGGCCCTCGACGTGGTCGCCGGCTACCTGGCGCAGACGACCGCGCGCGAGCGCGGCCGCGTGACCGGGCTGAGCGACTTCCGCGCGGCGACACTGGTCGCCGGGTCGCAGGTCGCCGCGCTGATCGTGCAGGCGTTCGGCCTGCGCGAGCTGGTGCTGGCCCCGTGGGCGCTGCGCGAGGGCGTGATCGTCGAATACCTGGCGCGCCACAACGGCGGGCGGGCGGCGGAGCCTCCAGCGGGCGCGCGGCGGCGGGCCGTGCTGGAGTTCGCCCGCCACCACGGCTGGGACGAGCCGCACTCGCGCCAGGTGACCAAGCTGGCCCTGTCCCTGTTCGACCAGACCACCGAGCTGCACGGGCTGGGCGCGGAGGAGCGCGAGCTGCTCGAGGTCGCGGGGCTCCTGCACGACGTCGGCTACGCCGTCGCCCAGTCCGCCCACCACAAGCACTCGCTGTACCTGATCCGCAACGCCGACCTCGACGGGTTCCGCCCGGACGAGCTGGCGGTGATCGCCAACGTGGCCCGCTATCACCGCAAGGCCCTGCCCTCCGAGCGCCACCCCGACTACGACTCCCTGAGCGAGGGCGAGAAAGAGCTGGTGCGCCGGCTGGCCGCCCTGCTGCGGCTCGCCGACGGCCTGGACGCCGACCACTTCCAGGTGGTCCAGGAGGTCTCCGTGAAGCTGGAGGGCGACGTCGCCCGCCTCGAGCTGCGCGCCCGCGACGTGCCCGACCTGGCCATGTGGGCGGCGGAGCGCAACGGCGACCTGTTCGAGCAGGAGTTCGATCGCCGCGTGGAGCTGGTCCCGGTCGAGGTCGTGTAGATGAACGTCCTTTACGTGGAATACTCGGGGGGAGGGTCAAAGGACCACGAGCGAGGTGGGGCGTGCTCAAGGCAACGCTGCTGAAAGCCGCCGCGTCGCCGGGGCTCAAGCGACAGGTGACCTCCAACCCGGTCGCCTGGCGGGTGGCGCGCAGGTTCATCGCCGGCAACCAGCTGGACGACGCCGACCAGGTGATCCGCGAGCTGAACGCGAGGGGCGCCTCGGTCGCGCTCGACCATCTGGGCGAGAACACCGAGTCCGCGAGCCAGGCGCGCGCGGCCACCGCCGCCTACCTGGCCGCCCTCGACCGCATCCAGGACGAGGGCATGGATGCCAACATCTCGGTGAAGCTCACCGCGCTGGGCCTGGACATCGGCCCGGACCTTGCCGCGGAGGAGGCCGCCAAGGTGGCCGCCCGCGGCAAAGAGGTGGGCGCGATGGTGGGCGTCGACATGGAGTCGCACGTCTACGTGGACCGCACCCTCGAGCTGGTCGAGGCCCTCAAGCAGTCCTATGACGGCGTCGGCGTGTGCCTTCAGTCCTACCTGCGCCGCACCCCCGAGGACCTGGCGCGGCTGAACCGGCTGGCCGTGCCCGTGCGCCTGGTCAAGGGCGCCTACCGGGAGCCGCCGGAGGTCGCCCTGCAGCGCAAGACCGAGGTCGACGCGGCCTTCGCGGACCTGCTGGACCCGCTTGTCCGGTACAACCCCTACCCGATGGTCGCCACCCACGACGAGCGGCTGGTGCGCCTGACCAAGACGCTGGTCGCCAGGCGCCGGCGCGACCGCTCCACATTCGAGTTCCAGATGCTCTACGGAGTGCGCCGCGACCTGCAGGAACAGGTCGTCGCCGAGGGCTACCGCCTGCGTGTCTACGTCCCCTACGGCGACCAGTGGTATCCCTATTTCATGCGCCGCCTCGCCGAGCGCCCGGCGAACCTCTACTTTTTCCTCAGCAACCTCATGAAGCGGTAGGTCGCCCAGGGCGCCGTGCGCGCCGTCAGCGCAACCGGCGGGGGGCAACTATGCTGACCTCGGCCGGTTTTGGCGCGAGGCGTGAGGGGTTATCTGGATGCGGGTGAGGCGGGTCTGGCTCCAGCTCGCCGCCGTCGCTGCCGCCGTGGTCCTTGCGGCCGCGCTCGCCCTCGGCGCCTGCGGCTCCGGGCCTGACCGCCGCTTCGCCGCCGACACCGCTCACGCCGCCGACGTGGTCGAGCGCGTGAGCGCGCCAGGGACGGTGCAGGCGTCGGCGCAGGCCGATCTCCACGCACCCGCCGCCGCCAAGGTCGCCGAGCTGCGCGTCCGGGACGGCCAGCGGGTGGCGCGCGCGCAGGTCGTGGCGCAGCTCTCCTCGACGCAGGTCGACGAATCCGTCCGGCGGGCGCGGGCGGCGGTCGACTCCGCCGCGGCGCTGGACAATGTGGTCCCGAGCGCGCCGACCAGTGCGGCCCTCGCCGCCATCGAGCAGGTCCAGCAGCAGGTCAGCGCCACTTCGACGGCGCTGCTGCGGGCGCTCCGCTCGACCCTGCCGCTGCTCCCGGTGCCGCAGCGCGCCCGCGTCGAGGCACGTCTGGACCAGGCGGAGCGGCAGGTGGCCGAAGCGCAGCGGCGCGCCTCCGGCGCGGCGCAGCTCGCGGTCGCCGCCGTGGACCAGCAGACCGCCGCGCTGCGCAGCTCGATCACGGCGGCCACCGCCGCGCAGCGCGGCCAGGCCCAGCTCGCCCTCGATCTCGCCATGGAGCAGAAGAAGCAGCTCACCCTGCAGGCGCCGATCGCCGGCACCGTCCAGCTCGGCCGCGCCGGCGCCGCCGCCGGCGGCGCGGCTGTGGCCCTTCCGGACCTGTCCTCGCTGCCGGCCAGCGCGCAGCAGGCGGTGCAGGGCCTGAACGGCGCCGGCCAGAGCGCCGGCGGAGCGCCGCTGCGCGTGGGCGACCAGGTCACCGCCGGCCAGACCGTCGCCACCGTCTACGACGTGAGCGAGCTCCAGGTGGCCACCGAGGTGGACGAGACCGACATCGCCCTGGTCAAGACCGGGCAGCGTGCGGAGGTCGAGCTGGATGCCTTCCCGGGCGCTCGCTTCGAGGCCGCGGTGCGCCGCATCGCCGTGGCGCCCTCGACGGCCCAGTCGGCCGCCGGCGGCGTGACCTACGAGGTGGACCTCGAGCTGGGCGGGTCGCCCGGCATCGACAGGGCGCCGATCCCGCGGGTCGGCATGACCGCCACCGCTGAGATCCAGGTCCGCCAGGCGCTCGACGCGCTGTCCGTACCGGGCTCCGCCCTGATCGGCCGCGACGGCGCCCAGCAGGCGGTGTTCGTGATCGAGGCCGGGAGGGTCCACATGCGCGCGGTGAAAGTGTCGGTGGACGGCGAGGATCGGGTCGCGGTCGCCTCGGGCCTGCGATCGGGCGAGCGGGTGGTCAGCCGGGGTGCGGAGCGTCTGCACGACGGCGAGGCCTGGCCAGGGGGCTGAGCCGTGACCGCGGACGCCACGGCGGGCGGCCTCCCGGTGGTGGAGGCCCGCCAGGTCACCAAGGTCTACAGAATGGAGGGCGTCGAGGTGCGCGCGCTCGACGGCGTGGACCTCACCGTCCAGCGGGCCGACTCCCTGGCGATCATGGGGCCGAGCGGCTCCGGCAAGTCGACCCTGCTCGGCCTGCTCGGCGGCCTCGATCGGCCAAGCAGCGGCAGCCTGGCGTTCGAGGGCCGCGACGTGGCCACGCTCTCCGACGACGAGCTGGCCCGGGTGCGCAACCAGGTGGTCGGGTTCGTCTTCCAGAGCTTCCAGCTCCTGCCGAGGACCACGGCCCTCGCCAACGTCGGGCTGCCGCTGGTCTACCGGGGGCTCGGCCGGACCGAGCGGCGCCGCCGCGCCACCGAGGTGCTGGAGGCGGTCGGCCTCGGCCATCGCCTGCAGCACCGTCCGTCGCAGCTCTCCGGCGGCGAGCAGCAGCGGGCCGCCATCGCCAGGGCGCTCGCCGCCGAGCCGGCGATGCTGCTGGCGGACGAGCCCACCGGCAACCTCGACTCGCGCTCCGGCGAGGAGGTGCTTGACCTGCTGGCGCGGCTGCACCGCGACCGCGGGGTCGCGGTGGTGGTGGTCACCCACGACCCTGGGGTCGCCGCCCGTTTCGACCGCACGGTGGTGGTGCGCGACGGCCGCCTTGTCCCTCCCGAGGAGGCGACCGCCCTGCTTGCGGCCGCGCGGCTCGGAACGTTCGGCGCGAGCCGGGAGCGGGGCTGACCGGTGCGGCTGACTGAGGCGGTCCGGCTGGCATGGGAGGCGCTCCAGGCCAACAAGCTGCGCTCGAGCCTGACCATGCTGGGGGTGGTGATCGGCGTCACCAGCGTGGTGCTGCTGGTCGCCATCGGCAGCGGCGCGCGCAACGAGGTGACCCTGGGCATCGAGTCGCTCGGCTCCAACATCCTCTTCGTGGCTCCCGGCGACTTCTCGTTCGGCTCGACGCCCTCGCTCTCGCGCCTGACGCTGGAGGACGTGCGGCGGGTGGGCGACGCCGTGGGCGACCCTCGCCGCGTCGCCGCCACCATCGCCTCCGGCGAGCTGGTCCGCGTCGGACCGCGGCGCACGCAGGTGAACCTCAACGGCACCAACGAGACCATCCCGTTCGTGTTCGACCGCACTGTCGCGCGGGGGACCTTCTTCAGCGAGGCCGACGTGGCCGCGCGGCGCCGGGTCGCGGTCCTCGGCTCCGGCCCCGCGGAGCTGCTATTCCCCGACAGGGACCCGCTCGGCAGGTTCGTCACCATCGGAGGCGTGCGCTTCCGGGTCATCGGTGTGCTGAGCAGGGTGGGCACCACCCTCGGGGTGGACCGCAACCAGGAGACCTTCATCCCGGTGACCGCGGCCCAGCGCCTGTTCGGCGTCAGCCGCGTCGACGGCATCGCGGTCAAGGCGGTGAGCCCGCGGGACATCCCCTCTGACCAGCAGGTCATCCGCGAGGTGGTCGCCCGCGCCCATCCCGAGCAGGACTTCCAGGTGCTGACCCAGGAGGACATCCTCGGCGTGGTCGGCAGGGTGCTGTCGATCCTGACGATCGTGCTGGCCTCGATCGCCGGGATCTCCCTGCTGGTCGGCGGGGTCGGGGTGATGAACATCATGCTGGTGAGCGTCTCGGAGCGGACCCGTGAGATCGGCCTGCGCAAGGCCGTGGGGGCGCGCACCCGCGACGTGCTGCGCCAGTTCCTGCTCGAGGCGGTCGCGCTCACGGTCAGCGGTGGTGTCGTCGGCATCGTCCTCGGGATCGCCATCGCCCTGGTGGTCGGCCGCCTGTCGCCCGTCCCGGCCGCCATCACCGGCTGGTCGGTGGTGCTCGCCTTCGGGGTCAGCGTCGCCGTCGGCGTGTTCTTCGGCGTCTATCCCGCCCGCAAGGCCGCCCGCATGCAGCCCCTGGCAGCGCTGCGCTACGAGTGAGGCGGCGGCGCGCGGCCGGCCGCAGAGTCTTAGCCGTTTCTAATGCTCAGCACAGGCTCTTCCAAGATTGCGGCGGTAGAAGGAATTGCTTCTGAAGCTCCCGGCGACCTGCGAGGCGACCATGTCGAGCTCTGTCCTCGTCGTGGACGATGACGACGCCATCCGCACTGTCCTCGAGCGCAGTCTCGGCTACGAGGGATACCAGGTCAGCGCCGTCAGCGATGGCGCGGCGGCCCTGCGGGTGCTGCGGGATCACGCCATCGACTGCGTCGTGCTGGACGTGCGCATGCCGGAGGTGGACGGTCTCGAGGTGTGCCGGCGGCTGCGCCAGGCGGGGGACCCGACGCCGATCATCCTGCTCACCGCCTATGACGGCGTCAGCGACCGGGTGAGCGGCCTGAAGGCCGGCGCCGACGACTACCTGGTGAAGCCGTTCGCCTTCGAGGAGCTGGTCGCCCGCATCCACGCACTGCTGCGGCGCAGTGGCGCCGAGCGCAACGGCGACGTGCTGCGCTTCGGCGACCTCGTGCTGGAGCCGTACTCGCACGAGGTGGTCCGCGCCGGGCGCCGCCTGCGCCTGACGAGCCGGGAGTTCGACCTGTTGCGCAGCTTCATGGCCCGGCCGCGCGAGGTCCTGAGCCGCGAGGAGCTGCTGGCGAGGGTGTGGGGCTACGACTTCGCGGCCGATACCAACGTCGTCGACGTCTACGTCCTGTACCTGCGGCGCAAGCTCGAGGCCGACGGCGGGACACGGCTCCTCCACACGGTGCGTGGCGCCGGCTACGCGCTGCGCGAGGCGTAGCGTGACCTTCCGCGCCTCGCTCGGCGTTGTCGCGGCGCCATCGGGTACCCCCACAATCGGGTCCTCCCTCACCCGGGCACCACTCTCAGCGCGGCAGGAGGCGGCCATGGCGGATATGCCGGACGGCGCGTGGCGGACGTTCATCAGCAGCGGGACGCGGACGGGCAAGCTCGCGACGGTCCGCTCGGACGGGCGGCCGCACGTGGTGCCGATCTGGTTCATGCTGGACGGCGACGACATCATCTTCACCACGAGCGAGACCTCGGTGAAGGGCAGGAACGTCAAGCGCGAGGGGCGGGCCTGCCTGTGCGTGGACGACGAGACGCCGCCGTTCGCCTACGTGATGATCGAGGGGACCGCCCACTCGTCGACCGACCTCGACGAGCTGCTCAAGTGGGCCACCCGCCTCGGCGGCCGTTACATGGGCGCGGACCGGGCCGAGGCGTTCGGCAGGCGGAACGCTGTGCCCGGGGAGATGCTCGTCCGGGTCACCCCGACCAGGATCGTCGCGGAGGAGCGCGTCGCCGACTGATCCGCCACGCCCGCAGCCGCTCGGAGGCGATCCTGGCCCCGTCGGCCATCGCTCGCAGCTTGGCCCAGGTGACCGTGGGGTGGACCCCGCGAGCTACCCGTCGGGGTCGTCGTCCGGAGGCTGCTGCGAGAGGAACCGCTCCAGCTCGGCGGCGATCTCCTCGCCGGAAGGCATGCGCTGCTCGCCCTGCTCGACCATGCCGCGGATCTGGTCGACGAACTCGGCGATCTGCGGTCGTTCCCTGATGGCCTGATCCACCTGCTCCAGATGCTCCTTGCTGGCGGCCTCCAGCTCGGTGGTGTCGACGGCCACGCCCGCCAGGCGCTGCAGCGTCCGCACCAGCTCCAGCGCGGCGGGCGGATGGCCGCCGCCGGCGAGGTACGGCGGCACCCGCGCCCACAGGCCCATGGCCGGGATGCCGGCGCGGTGCAGTCGCTCCTCGAGCACGCTCTGAATGCCCGCGGCCAGCTCGACCATGGCGGGAACCGTCTCCAGCCGGCCCGCCAGATCAGGGTCGGCCGAGGTGCTGACGACAAGGACAGGGTCGCTGTGCAGGGCGGGAGCGGGAAAGGCGCCGATGCCGAACACCTCGGTGACGCCGAGCTCCACGCAGGTCTCGACGACCTGGTCGCCGAAGGCACGCCAGCGGAGGTCGGGCTCCGGCCCGACCAGCAGCAGAGCGTCGCGCACGCCGCCCACCGTGCCGCCGTGGAGCAGCTCGATCGGCGACCACGTGATCGCCTCGATGCTGCCGCTGGCCAGCCGGACGATCGGGCGCCGCGAGCGGTAGTCGATCAGCTCGTCGCTGTCGAACTCGCCCAGCACGGTGGCGTTCCAGCGAGCGCGCAGAAAGCTCGTGGCCGTCTGACCGGCGAGCCCGGCGTCGGTCCAGCCGGTGAGGTGTATGACCAGGAACGGCCGTTCCAGGGCGGGCCGCTCCCCTTTGAGCTCGAACAGGTTGCGTGGCGAGGACATACCCCGCAGGGTAGCCTCTTCCGGCCCGGAGCGGGGAGTCGCGGGCCGGCCAAACGGGTCACCAACGTGGCGCCCCTCGGCGACCGGGGTTGGCGTACCGTTGTGCGCGTGACGGCTGTCTCTCGCTCTTCCGGTTCCGCCAGGGTCTCGCCGTTCCGGCCCTTCCGGCACCGCTCCTTCGCCATCTTGTGGTCGGGCGCGTTCGTGTCCAACATCGGCACCTGGATGGAGACCGTCGCCGTCGGCGTCTACGTCACCCAGACCACTGGCCAGTCTGGTTGGACCGGCACGATCGCCGCCCTCACCTACGTGCCCACCGTCGTGCTCGGGCCGCTCGGCGGCGCGCTCGCCGACCGCTTCGACCGCCGCAGGTTCCTGGTGACCGTCGCCCTGCTCCAGACCGTGCTCGCCGGCCTGCTGGCGCTGGCCGCGGCCAGCGGGCATCTCTCCATTCCCCTGGTCGCCATGATCGTGCTGCTGGAGGGCGCCGCCGTCGCGGTGGTCCTGCCGGCGGTGCAGGCGATGACGCCCGACCTGGTCGATCCCGAGGACCTGCTCGGCGCCATGAGCCTCGGCGCCGCTCAGTTCAACCTCGGCCGCGTGGTCGGGCCCGCCCTGGCCGGGCTGGTCATCGCCGCCGGCGGGCTGGCGTGGGCATTCTGGCTGAACTCCGCCAGCTTCGGTGCTGTCCTTCTCGCCCTCGCCCTGATCAAGTTGCCGCCACTGCGCCGCGGCGGCGAGCAGGTGGGGCGAGTGTGGCGGACGGTCGCCGAGGGGGTCCGCATGGCCAGCCAGGACCCTGGCATCCGCGTCGCGCTGCTGCTGCTGACGGCCACGACCTTCCTGGTGTCACCGTTCATCGGGCTGGTCCCCGCGGTGGCGATCAAGGTGTTCGGCAAGGGCGCCTCCGCCACGTCGGCGCTGGTCACCGCCCAGGGCATCGGCGCGGTCTGCGCCGCACTGGCCGCCGGGCCACTGGCCGCCCGCCTCGGCCGTGGGCGCCTGCTGGTCGCGGCGCTGCTGCTGGTAGGGCCGCTGGCCGCCGCGTACGGTCTGGCGCCGACCTTCCCGCTGGCGGTTGTGGCCATTGCCCTGCTCGGCTTCTGCTACCTGAACGTGCTCTCTGGCGTGAGCACGGTGTGCCAGCTCCGCGCCCCGCGCGAGCTGCGCGCCCGCATCGCCAGCCTGTTCATGCTCGGCATCGGCGGCGGGCATTCGCTGGGGCTGGTGATCCAGGGCTGGCTGGGCGACCGGGTGGGACTGCGGCTGGTGACTGCCGTGACGGGGCTCATGCTGCTCGGGATCGTGGGGGCTACGCGGGTGTTCCGCCCGTCGTTGGTGGCGGGTATGGATGCTCCTGTGGGGGAGGGGCGGTAGGCGCGCGCGCGGGGTTTCTGGGGCATGGGGCGCACCCGAACCCCCAAGGCCCCACAGCCCCGCGCGCCTACGGCAGATCCATCCGCCCCAACCGTCGGCGCGCCAGCATCAGCGCAAGGACGGTGACGACCATCGCGAGGAGCGTCGCGCTCAGCGGCCCGAGCCTGGCGTTGAGCTCCGGACCGCCGCCCCGGTCGAGGATGGCGCCGAGCACGCCCTGGACGTAGCCCCGCACCGACAGCGACGACGTCGACGGAGCCACCCCCACCACGGCACCTTCCCACAGCAGCGCATAGGCCAGCCCCACCAGCAGCGCCCGCGAGATCAGCAGCGACAGCAGCAGGCCCAGGGCGCAGTAGGCCAGCGCGCCCACCACGGTCGCCACCAGCGTGGCCTCGAGCAGGACCGTCGAGCCCGCCCCGCGCGCCGCCAGCACGTGGGCGACAAGCTCCGACGGAAGCAGCACCAGCAGGGTCGCGAGCACGGCCGCCAGGTACTCGGTGCCGAGCACCGACCAACGCGGGATCGGCTTGAGCAGCAGGTTGGTGATGGTGCCGCGGCGCAGCTCGGTGCCGAGCGCCGCGGTCGAGAACGTGAGGCTCACCAGCGGCAGCAGGACCGGCACGATCAGGTGGCGGAACAGGTCGAAGCTGAAGATGGTCGGATCCTGCCCGGACCCTGGCACCAGCAGCGACGTCAGCCACAGCGGCACTGCCACCAGGGCCGCGACGATCGGCAGCCGCTTCCCGGCGAGCAGTTGGCAGAGGGCGAACCGGAGCAGCGCCAGACCGCGCCTCATCTGCGGCTCACCAGGTAACGGAAGACCTGCTCGAGCGACTCGTCGGTGGTGCGGAGCTCGCGCAATGTCACACCCGAATCGCGGGCCAGCCGCGGCAGCGCGGTGGCGAACGCCTCGACCGAGCGGGTGCGCGCCCGCAGGGCCTCCCCCTCGACCTCGACGGCCACGGTGGTGGGCAGGCTGATCAGCCCGGAGGCGAGCTGGCGCGCGTCGCTGGCACGCACCATGACCGTGCGCGGCTGATCGGCCATGAGGTCCCGGATCGCGTGGAAGTCCCCCGAGGCGGCGAGCCTGCCGCCGACCAGCACCAGGATCTGGGACGCGAGCCGTTCCACCTCCGCCAGGATGTGGCTGGAGACCAGCACCGTGACCCCGGCCGAGCCGATCAGCCGGACCAGCTCGATGAAGCGTGCGCGCTGGCCGGGGTCCATGCCGGTCATGGGCTCGTCGAGCACCAGCAGGGCCGGCTGGTGGACGATGGCGCCTGCCACCTTGGTGCGCTGCCGCTCGCCCTTGGAGAGCCCCTTGAGCCGGCGCTCGGCCAGCTCGGTCATGCCGACCTCGGCGATGGCGCGCTCGGCGGCGGCGCCGGGGCTCGCCAGCCCCTGCAGCTCCGCCTGCAGGCGCACATACGAGCGCACGGTCAGTCGCGGGTAGAGGCGGTCGCCGTCGGGGACCACGCCGATCGCGCGGTAGAGCATCGGGTCGTTATGGATCGGCCTTCCGAACACCCGCACCGCTCCCTGGGAGGGGTGCAGCAGCCCGCAGATCGCCTTCAGGGTGGTGGTCTTGCCGGCGCCGTTGGGTCCCAGCAGCCCGGTGACCCCCGGCCGCAGCTCGAACGAGAGGTCGCTGACCGCGACCACGTCCCCGTACCACTTGGAGACGTGGCGCAGCTCGACAACGGGCTGTCGCGACGGCTCACCGCCCTCGCCCTGGACCTCCTGCCCCCTCCAGCCCGACCGGATCCCGGACCGCCCGGCCGCCTCGGTCTCCGCGGTCATGCCCGCAGCCTCGAGATGCGCCACGACACCAGCGCGCCCGCGAGCGCCGTCGCGACCAGCAGCGCGACCAGGTAGACCGGGCCGGAGAAGCCCGCCTCCGCCGCGATGGAGCCCGGCGCCACCGGCTCGCCGAAGACCCAGTCCACGAACCGCTCCACGAGATTCGGCAAGGCGAGCAGCGTGAGCCATCGCCGCCCCGCGAAGTCCGTGGTGAAGACGACGATGCTGACCACCACGTTGGAGACGAGGAAGATCCCGATCAGCACGCCAGTGGCGATGCTGCGCCGTTCGCTCAAGCTGGCGACCGCCAGCGCCACGCTGGAGTAGAAGATCGTCAGCACGGAGCCGGTGAGCAGGATCCGCCCCACGTCGGCAAGGTGGTCGCCGAGGTAGTCGACCGCGCGCGGGGCGGTGACGGCGTTGCCGAGGAAGAGCACGACCAGCGGCAGGAGGGCGATCAGCGCCATCACCAGGACCAGCGCGGTCGCCTTGGCGAGCAGGTAGTCGGCCCGGCTCAGCGGGCGGGTGAAGTAGAGCGCGAGCACGTTGCTCTGCCGGTCGGGGCAGAGCAGCTCGGGGCCGGCGGTGGCCGAGAACAGCAGCAGCACCACCGAGACGATGCCCAGGTACCGGTCGTAGCCGATGAGCTCCTGGACCGTGTCGCCCGCGACCACCCGGACGCCGATGAACGCCACCACCGGCGCGAAGGCGATCACCAGCAGCCCCCAGGGGACCACCTTGGTCCTCCACGAGCGCTTCAGCCCCAGCGTGCGCCGCACGCCCGCGAGCACCAGCGCCTTCACAAGGCGCGAGCGTCCCTCGCGGATGCCGTCGTAGTGCCGGTAGCCGCGGTCGTAGATGGCCCCGGCGGGCGCCGGGAGCCCCTCGCTCATGGGGCCACCCCCCTCGCCGGCACCGGCGCCGCCTCACCGGCGGTCTCCGCCGAGGCCTGAAGGCGCAGGAAGGTCTCCTCGAGGCTCGGCGCCCGCGGCATGAGCCGCCGCAGCGCCCAGCCGCGCTCGGCGGCCACGTCGCGGAGCCGGTCGGCGGCGTCCACCCCGCCCTGGACCTGAAGATCGTCGCCCGCCTCGCGCACCCGCAGCCCGGCGCCGTCCAGCGCCTGGCGGACCGCCGGGCCGTTGTCGCCGAGCTGGACGGCGAAACCGGCCTCGCTGGTCCCCGCGACCGCCCCGATCGGCCCCTGGACCAGGATCTGGCCCGCGTGGACCATCACCACCCGGTCGCAGATGCGCTCGACGTCGCCGAGCAGGTGGGTCGAGACCATCACGTCGACGCCCAGCTCGCCACGGGCGCGGTCGATCAGGTCGAGCATGTCCTCGCGCCCCTGCGGGTCCATGCCGTCGGTGGGCTCGTCCAGCAGCAGGAGCCGCGGGTCGTGGACCAGGGAGACCGCCAGCTTGACCCGCTGCTGCATGCCGGTGGAGAAGCCGCCGATGGCGCGGTAGCGCTCCTCGTCGAGGCCGACCTGGTAGCAGACCTCGCTGGAGCGCTCGCGCGCCGCGCGGGGCGGCAGGCCGCCGAGCTGGGCCATGAACGCGACGAAGTCGGCCGCGGTCACGTCGGGCGGCAGGCAGGACCCCTCCGGAAGGTAGCCGACGCGGGCGCGCGCCCCGAGCGGGTCGGTGGCCACGTCGTGGCCGAGCACCGTGGCCCGGCCCTGGTCCGGGGTGATCAGGCCGAGCAGCAGCTTGAGCAGGGTGGACTTGCCGGCGCCGTTGGAGCCGACCAGGCCGGTGCAGCCGTGCTCGACGACGACGTCGACCGAGCGCAGCGCCTGGACCGCGCCGTAGCGCTTGCTCAGTCCCTCCACAGCGACAACCGCCACCGGCGTGCGACCTCCCTCCTGCTGGGTCGTCATAGCCTAGCCGCTCGGCCTGGTCAGCGTGCGCGGTTGTCCACACCCCCCTGTCCAGGTGCCGTGTGGCCGTCCGCGCGGGTAGGCTTGCGGCGGACGCAGCCCGTCGAGCGAGCAGCGAGGTCGAGCAATGCCTGTTGCCGTGACCGTTGCGGTGGCGTCATGACCGGTCCGGTCACGGTCGTCTGGGACGACGGGCTCGCGGCCTACGACTTCGGGCCGGAGCATCCACTGCGCCCAGAGCGGGCACAGCTCACCATGGCCCTGGCAAGGGAGGCCGGGCTGCTCGCCGACGTGCGCCTGGTGGAGCCCGTGACGCTGTCCGGCGGCGACCTTGCCCGGGTCCACGACCTCGACTATCTGGCCGCGGTCAAGGCCGCCAGCGCGGACGGCCGGGCGGTGGTCGAGCACGGCCTCAGCGTGGGCGACAACCCGCCCTTCCCCGGCATGCACGAGGCCGCCACGCTGGTGTGCGCCGCCACCATGGCGGCGGCCGCCGCGGTGCTCGCCGGCGCGCCGTCCCACGCCTTCTCGCCCGCCGGTGGGCTGCACCACGCCATGCCCGGGCGCGCCAGCGGCTTCTGCATCTACAACGACCCCGGCGTGGCGATCGCCTGGATGCTGGACCAGGGCGTGCAGCGCATCGCCTACGTGGACGTGGACGTGCACCACGGCGACGGCGTCCAGGTGATCTTCGCTGACGAGCCGCGCGTGCTCACGATCTCCTTGCACGAGTCAGGGCGCTACCTCTTCCCGGGAACCGGCTTCGCCCACGAGATCGGCGAGGGGCCGGCTCGCGGCTCGATCGCCAACCTGCCGCTGCCGCCGTCCACCACCGACGACCTCTACCTGCCCGCCTTCGACGCGGTGGTGCCGGCCCTGCTGCGCTCGTACGAGCCCGAGGTGCTGGTCACGCAGCTGGGCTGCGACACCCACTACACCGACCCGCTGGCGCATCTCGGCCTCACCACCCGCGCCTACGCCGAGCTGGCCGGCCGGCTCCACGACCTGGCGCACACCGTCGCCGGGGGGCGCTGGCTCGCCACCGGCGGGGGCGGCTACCAGTGGGCCGAGGTGGTCCCCCGGGCCTGGTGCAGCTACCTGGCTGAGATGGTCGGCGGCAAGCTGCCGGAGCGGCTGCCCGACGCGTACCTGGCCGAGGTCGGCGAGCGCTTCGGGGTGACGCTCGACCCGCGCACCGCCGACGAGGTGGTGGCGCTGCGCAGCGAGCATCGCGACCGCGTCGAGTCGCAGATCAGCCACGGCATCGACATGGTCCGTACGCTGCACGGCCTGCGGGCCTGAGCCGGCGACGCTGGACCGCTCCGCTACCATGAAGAGCAGTCCATCGAACGACCGGAGTGCGGCATGCCCGAAATGACCCACGAGGAGCTCGGCCGCCATCTGGTGTCCACGAGGATCGCGGGGTCGGTGCAGACCGCGGTGGCGGACGTGCTCCGCAAGGCGGAGCGGGTCGCGGCCGGCGACCCAGAGCACTGCTTCGGGCTGTCCGGTATGAGCCGCTACAGGCCAGACGACGTGCTCGCCCAGATCAGCGCCCAGTTCGGCTGGGCATACAGCGAGGGTGAACCGCTCACCGGACCGACCTACATCGACCCTGACCTGCTGCTGAACGAGCTGGACCGGGCCGCGCGCCGCCTCGCCCGGGCCGCCAGGAACGGGGAGTCCGTGCTCTTCGCCACCGGCCACCCGACCGGAGTGCTCACGCTGCACCAGCAGGTCTGCGCCGCGATGCGGAGCGGCGGGGCGAAGGTGTCCCGGCCAGCGGACGGCATCGCCTTCCGCCTGGGCGAGCACCGCCGCCAGGTGCGCTATGTCCAGCACGTCGCGGTGCTGGCCTCCGGCGCCAACCTCTACCACACCCACGACGCCCATCCGATGGAGCTGGTGCTCGACCAGGCCGGCGAGGTCGACCTGGTGGTCGGGGACCACGGCTGGGCAGGCGCCGCCGCCGAGCGGGGCATCGACGTGATCGGCCTCGCCGACATCAACGACCCCGCCCTGCCGATGGCCAAGGCCGATGGTCGCGCCGACGTGGTGCTGCCGATGGACGACAACGTCCTTCCTGTCCACTACGATCCGGTCGCCGAATACCTGATCTCGAGACTGCCATGACCGACAAGTACGTCCGATTGGTCGAGCAGGTGCTCGACGACCCGGGCGTGGTCGTGCTGGTGGGCTCGATGGACTCCGGGAAGACGACCTTCGCCAGGAGGCTCCTGGCCGGCGCGGTGGACCGCGGCATCGCCGCCAGCTACCTGGATACCGACGTCGGCCGCACCTCGGTCGGGCCGCCGACGACCATCGGGCTCAAGCACGTGGCCGAGCCGAAGCACCTGACCGAGGACGAGCTGGCCATCGCCGACGGCTTGTACTTCGTGGGCTGGGTGTCCGCCCAGTTCCACCTGCTGCCGCTGGTGGCGGGCACGGCCAAGCTGATGGACGTGGCCCGCCGCTCCGGCGCGGAGCTGATCGTGGTGGACACGTCGAGCCTGATCAGCGGGGTCTACGGCCAGATCCTCAAGTACCACAAGCTCGAGGTCGCCCGGCCCGACTATGTCATCGGCTTCGAGCGGGGCGAGGAGCTGGAGCCGCTGCTCGGCATCGCGCGGCGCTTCACCCCGGCGCGGGTCGAGTCCTACCCGGTGCATCCCGACGCGCGCCCGACCACGGCCGAGGAGCGGGCCGGGACGCGCCGCGACCGCTTCGCCGCCTACTTCTCCGGTCCGCTGCACCGCTGGCGGGTCAAGCCCACGGTGTTCCTGCCGAGCCTGCCGCCCGACGCGGACCTGCTGAGCCTGGCCGGGCTGCTGGTCGGCATGGAGGACGGCAAGGGAAGCTGTGTCGGCATCGGGTACCTCGAGATGGCCGAGGACGGTGGGCTGCGCATGATCTCGACCGTCTCCGAGGGCGCCCGCGCCCTGCGCCTGGGCTCCACCCGCATCACCCCGGACTGGTCGTCGACCACACGCGTCGATCTGCGTCACCTGTTCGGCACGGAGTAGCGGAGGAGTAGTCTCGCCCCCAGCGGCTTGGGAGGCCATCGACATGCTTGGCTACGAGTGGATCACGTTCGTCTCCGACTACGGGCTGGATGATTACTACGTCGGCGTCTGTCATGGAGTGATCGCGCGGATCGCTCCACATGCCCGGGTGATCGACATCGGCCACGCCGTGCGGCCGCAGGACGTGCGCCATGGCGCGACCGTGCTGGCGCAGTCGGTCCCCTATATGCCGGCGGCCGTGCACCTGGCCGTGGTGGACCCGGCGGTCGGCACCGCCCGCGGGCAGGTGGCCATCCAGGCGGGGGAGCACGTGCTGGTCGGGCCCGACAACGGCCTGCTGGTCTGGGCCGCGGAGACGCTCGGAGGCATCGCCCGGGCGCACGCCCTCGCCAACCCGGCCTACCAGCTCCAGCCGGTGTCCAAGACCTTCCATGGCCGGGACGTCTTCGCCCCGGCCGCCGCTCACACCGCCGCCGGCGTCGAGCTGGCGGTGCTCGGTCCCGAGGTGGACCCGGCCGGGCTGGTGCGGCTGCCCCCGGTGACCGCCAACGTCGAGGGCGGCCGCGTCCGCGGCGAGGTCCTGCTGGTGGACCACTTCGGCAACCTCGTCCTGAGCGTCAGCCGCGAGGAGCTGGAGCGCGTGGAGGTCGCGCCCGGGGAGCCGGTCGAGATCCGCGTCGGCGGCCAGACCTTCACCGCGCCGTTCGGTGAGACCTTCGCCTCGGTGCCGGCCGGCCGCCTGGTGGTGCACGAGGATTCCTCTCAGAGGATCGCCATCTCCGTCAACCAGGGCCACGCGGCGGCGCGGCTCCAGGCTCGCGCCGGCGACCCGGTGGTCGTCGGGCGCGGGGTGGGCTGATGGCGGCCCGTGGTCCCAGGGATCGAGCCGCCGATCCGGCGGGACGCCGGCGGGTGCTGGTCACCGGCGCGTCGCGCTCGACCGGTCGCCGTCTGGTCGGCGCGCTCGCCGCCGACGAGCGGGTCGCGCGGGTGATCGCCGTCGACAGGATCGCGCCGCCAGAGCCCATGCCGGACAATGTCGAGTTCCTCCAGGCCGATCTCGGCAGCCCCGCGCTGATCAAGGCCCTCGAGTCCGCGGCGGTGGACACGCTTGTCCACCTCGGGGTGAGCGCCGAGCCGCGCGCCATGGGCGGGCGTGCGGCCATGAAGGAGCGCAACGTGGTCGGCACGATGCAGCTGCTCGCCGCCGCGTATCACGCCCCCGACCTGCGCCGCCTGGTGCTGAAGTCGACCACGGCGGTGTACGGCGCCGCACCCGGCGACCCGGCGGTGTGGACCGAGTCGATGGGGCACGGCACACCCCGCTCAGGCTTCGGCAAGGACTCCATCGAGGTCGAGGACTACGTGCGGTCCTTCGACCGGCGCCGGCCCGACGTGACCGTCACCATCCTGCGGCTCGCCAACCAGGTCGGCCCCACGGTGTCCAACCCGCTCACCCGCTACTTCGAGCTGCCGCTGTGCCCGACGGTGCTGGGCTTCGACCCGAGGCTCCAGTTCCTGCACGAGTCGGACACCGAGCGGGTGCTGGAGCGAGCGGTCCTCGGGCCGGCCGTGCGCGGCACCTTCAACGTCGCCGGCGACGGCGTCGTGCTGCTCAGTCAGGCGATCCGCATCGCGGGCAAGCCGGCCGCGGCGATCCCAGAGCCGCTGGTCCCGATCGTGGCCGAGGTGCTGCACCGCACCATCGACTTCTCACCCGAGCAGGCCCGCTTCCTGCAGTTCGGCCGGGTCGCCGACACCGCCGCCGCGCGTGAGCGGCTCGGCTTCACCCCGAAGTGGTCCTCGCGGGAGGCCTTCAGGGACTTCGCCAGAAACCGGCTCGCCCCGGTGCTGAGCCAGGAGCGGGTCGAGCGCCTGGAGCGCCAGGCCCAGGCCGCGGGGGGCTTCCTCGCGCGCCGCTTCACCGGCGACTATCAGGTCGACGATTTCGGTCACGACCCCGAGTTGGTCGACCACGTGCTGGCGCCGTTGCTGCGCCCGCTCTACAAGCGCTGGTGGCGGGTGGAGACGCGAGGGCTGGAGCACGTCCCCGAGAGCGGCGCGGCCCTGGTGGTCGGCAACCACGCCGGCACGCTGCCGTTCGACTCCATGATGGTGGCGCTGGCCATCCACGATGAGCACCCGGCCCACCGCACGCTGCGCATGCTGGCGGCGGACCTGGCCTTCAGCCTGCCGGTGGTGGCGCCGCTCGCTCGCAAGTCCGGCAACACCCTGGCCTGCGAGGAGGACGCGCGGCGGCTGCTCGGCGCCGGCGAGCTGGTGGGGGTCTGGCCTGAGGGCTACAAGGGCCTCGGCAAGCCGTACAGCGAGCGCTACCGGCTGCGGCGCTTCGGCCGCGGGGGCTTCGTGGAGCTGGCGCTGCGCACGGGGGCGCCGATCGTGCCGGTCGCGGTGGTGGGCAGCGAGGAGATCTACCCGATGATCGGCAACCTGCGCAGTGCCGCGCGCCTGCTCGGCCTGCCGTACCTGCCGGTGACGCCGACGTTCCCGCTGCTCGGCCCGCTCGGGACGGTGCCGCTGCCCTCCAAGTGGCTGATCGAGTTCTGCCCTCCGATCGAGACCGCCGGCTACGCGCCCGAGGCGATCCTCGACCCGATGGTCGTGTTCGACCTCACCGACCAGGTGCGCGACACCATCCAGCGCACCCTCGACAAGAACCTCGCCGCCCGCCGCGGGGTGTTCGGCTAGACCTCGGGTCAGCCTCCGAGCGCCTGCCCGCCACCGACTGTCGTGGTCGGCGCCTGCTGGGGCGCGGTGGTGGTCGTCGTCTGTGTCGTTGTCGGCGGTTTGCCCCTGCGCGTCGTGGTCGTGGCGCGGATGGTCGTCGTGGTCCTCCGGACGGTGGTGGTCGGCGCCGTCGTGGGCGCGCTCGCGGAGGTCCTCGTCGTGCTGGGGCGGGACGTGGTCGAGGTGGCCGCGCTGAGCGCGGCGGTCGTCGAGGTCTCCTCGTCCGGACCACCGACGGCCGGGAGCGACGGCGTCGCCCCTTCCGCCGCCGCCGCGGCGCTGGTCGTCGGCGCGCACGCCCCGCCGGCGCAGGTCGAGCGCGCCGGTGAGCCGCCGGCTAGCTGCAGGCCGATGACCAGGCCGATGGCACCCGCGGCCACGATCGTCGCCACCCAGGGATGGCGGGCGATCTGGTGGCGGGCCGTCGCGAAGGCACGGCCGAACCTGCCCAGCGTCTCTGGCGGCACGTCGGGCGGACCACCGCCGATCGATTGCATGAGCTGGACGCGCAGCTGCGCCACGAAGGCGTCGTCCGGCAACGGCACCTGCTCCGGCGAGCCGTATCGCAGGGCATCGGCGACCGTGAGCGCTTCGGAGAGGCCAGGGTCGGCGTCCGGGTCCAGCGCCGCGCCCGTCAGGCACTGCTCGAACCAGCGCGGCCGCAGGTCCTCCGGGACGCCGCCCCCTGGCGGGGACAGCGGCACGCCGCTGAGGAGACGCCAGATCGTCGCGCACGCCCCGAACTGCAGCTCCTGGACGACGCGGGTGTCGTAGCCCGCGAGATGGCCGGCATGGGTGACCGAGTGCCCCAGCAGCAACCGCAGCACGAGCACCTCGCGCTGGGCGTCGTCGAGCTGCTCGATCGCCTCGAAGACATCCTGCGGCGGGCCCTGCGGCTGGGGCTGACCCGCCCAGCCCGCCCCGCGGTGCTGCCCCACCGCGTCGCGCGCCAGCGCGATCAACCAGGCGCCGAGCTCGCCCTCTCCCTCGGCGATGGCCGGAAGCCAGGTGAGCGCGCCGAGGAAGACCTGCTCGGTCAGCTCTCCGGCAAGGGCGGAGTCCCAGGTCCAGGCCAGCAGGTAGCGGTAGACGTCGTCGACGTGCTCGTCGTACAGGACGACGAAGGCCGCGCGGTCGCCCTGGATGGCGTGCGCGACGAGCGGGCGCTGCTGTCCGATCTCGGCGTTGAGATCACCGTGCCCGCAGGGGCACGACTCCGGAGGGACCGGCCGGAGCTCGTCGACGCCGGGCACCTGCCTGGTGGTCATCGAGCGAGCACCAATTGGGCCCCTGCCGCCAGAACGATGACGACGAGGAGAACGGACAGCACGATGGCGGTACCGGTGCGCATAGGTCCGCTCCGTGGCGAGGCTGGACGAGCGGCGAGCATGTTATCCCGCCAGCCCGTCCTCGTGCTCGCCCAGACCCCGCTCCGGCTCGTGACCAGCCTCAGCGGCCGACCGGGTCGACGCGGTCGGCGGGGGCGACGCCCGCCTCCAGGTAGCGGCGGGTGGCCTCCACGTTGGCGCGCAGGAAGTCGAGCAGCGCAAGGCGGTCGTCCGCCAACGGCCGGACGTCCAGCTCGAGCGTGACGCCGCCCGCGAAACCAGAGGCCGTCAGCTTCTTGAGAAAGGCCGGCATGGGCAGGACCCCCTCGTCGATGCCCGCGTGGGTGTCGCGGCCGCGGCCGGCGTTGTTGGAGACGTGCACGTGCGCCACCCGCTCGCCCAGCCTGTCGTAGGCCTCGAGGATGTCGATGCCGGCGACCGCGAGGTGGCTCAGGTCCAGGGTCACGTAGGGGAACTGCTCCAGCTCGCGCGGCTCGATACCGCTGTGGAACTGCAGGCGGCGGCCGTTCATCCACACCGGGAACATGTTCTCGACAGCGACGGTGATCCCCGTCTGCTCGCGGATCTCGGCGATGCGCTCGCTGAGCCATGCCGCGTAGCCGGCCTGCCAGCGGTAGGGCGGGTGGATGACGATGGTGGAGACCCGGGCCGCCTCGGCGAACTCCACGCAGCGGTCGAGCTTGCCCTTCGGGTCGGTGCCGAACACCAGCCAGGTCGCCAGCAGGAAGGGGCCATGGATAGCCGGGACCGGCAGACCGTAGCGGCGCGCGACCGCCGTCATGCGGTGCGGGTCCTGGGTCATGCGGTCCTGCGTGATCATCAGCTCGACGCCATCGAAGCCGGCCTCGGCGAGGAGCTCGAACGTCTCCTCGAGCGAGAACATGAAAAACGGGCCTGTCGAGCCGAGCAACGGTTGTAGTTGAGACACGGGTGGATGGTATCAACCTTCCTCCACATGAATGTGGTCGGGCGGTGAACTGTCGCTGTCGGGTCTACACTTCCTGGCGTGCACTGGCTGATCCCGGCTGTCGCCGTCCTCGCCTCGTCCGCGTTCGCGGTCGCCGTCCTCCTGCAGTTCGCGCAGCGACGCAAGCCTTACCAGGTGGCCTGGGGCATCGCGCTGTCGATGTTCGCGCTCGCCTCGCTCGCCCTCACCCTGGGCGTCGCCACCGACTGGGCGCCGGTGGATTTCAAGCTCTACTACCTGTTCGGCGCCATGCTGAACGTCCCATGGCTCGCGCTCGGGACCGTGCTCCTGCTCGCCAGGCCCAGCGGCGCCCGCGCCTACCTCGGCTGCCTCATCGCCTTCAGCCTCGCCAGCGCGATGCTGCTGCTCCTGGCGCCGGTGACCGACGCCGACCTCGCCGGCCACCTGGTCCCCGAGGGCAGGCAGTTCCTGCCGGTCGCGGTCCGGGTCCTCGCGGTGGTCGGCAACGTGGTCGGCACCCTGGTGGTGATCGGCGGCGCCGTGAGCAGCGGCCTCGCCATGCGCCACCGCCGCGAGCTGCGCCCCAGGTTCGAGGGCAACCTGCTGATCGCGCTGGGCGTGGCGATCGCCGCGGGGGGAGGGGTGTTTGCCTTCCTCGACCAGAGCGGCAAGCTCGGCGCCGGGCTGGCGCTCGGGTCGTGCGTCATGTACGCGGGCTTCTGGCGCGCCTCGACACCCGTGCCGGCGGCGGTTCCGGCCAGCCCCGCCGATGCCACCCGACCGGGCGCCGCGCCATCGTGACCATGCGGGCGAGCGGCATCCGCGGCGTCACGGTCACGCTCTACACTCGAATTGGCTGTCACCTGTGCGAGCGGGCGGAGCAGGTTCTGCGGGCGGAGCAGGAGGTGATCCCGTTCACTTTGGTCAGTGTCGACGTCGACCGGGACCCGGAGCTGGTGCGGCGCTACGGGGTGCGAGTGCCGGTGGTGGACGTCGACGACGTCGAGCTGTTCGAGTACGAGGTGCCCGTGGACCTTCTCAGGGCGCACCTCCGCGGACGTTGGAACGTTTGAGAACCCCGTCACAAGAGCCTAGACTCGAGTGCACTGAGGAAGGGCTCGGCCCAGATGAGGTTCGAGCAGTGGGGGTTTGAGTCAACGTGCGAGATCGCAGCATTCCCGAAGCCACGGTGGCGCGCTTGCCGGTCTATCTGCGATGCCTGATCGATATGGCTGAGCGGGGAACGCACACCGTCTCATCCGAGCAGCTCGCCGATGCGGCGGGGGTCAATTCCGCCAAGGTCCGAAAGGACCTCTCGTACCTGGGCTCCTACGGCACCCGGGGCGTCGGCTACGACGTCGAGTACCTGATCTACCAGGTGCGCCGCGAGCTTGGCCTGGAGCAGGACTGGCCCGTGGCGATCGTCGGGGTCGGCAACCTCGGGCACGCGCTCGCCAACTACAAGGGCTTCACCGAGCGCGGCTTCCGCATCGTCGCCCTGCTGGACGGCGACGAGCGCAAGGTCGGTGAGCGCGTCGGCGACCTGACCGTCGAGCACATCGATGACCTCGACCGCGTCGTCAAGGACGAGCAGGTCGCGATCGGGGCCATCGCCACCCCCGCCTCCGCGGCGCAGGAGGTCTGCGACCGCCTGGTCGCGGCGGGCGTCAACTCCATCCTCAACTTCGCACCGGCTCACCTCCAGGTCCCGGAGGGCGTCTTCCTGCGCAAGGTCGATCTCTCCACCGAGCTGCAGATCCTCTCGTTCCACGAGCAGCGCCGGGCCGCGGTGAACCTCGTCCGCCAGACCGCCGCATCGAGCGACCCGATCCCCCCTGCCGGCCAGCGCGCCCGCTCGGTGGAGGGCCCGCGAGCACGAGGCTGACGGCATGCCGGTCATCGCGGTCGGTCTCAACCACCGTAACGCCTCCGTGGAGCTGCTCGAACGGCTCTCGATCGATCCGGAGCGGCGGTCCAAGGCGCTCACGGTGCTGCTGGACCGCGCGCACGTCAAGGAAGGCGTGATCCTCTCCACCTGCAACCGGGTCGAGGTCTATGCGGCGATCGACCGCTTCCACGACGGCGGCGACGCGGTGCGCCGGTTCCTCACCGACTTTCACGGGGTCCACGCCGGCCAGCTCGCCGACTACCTCTACGCCTACTACGGGGACCGGGCGGCGCAGCACCTGTTCGCGGTCGCCTCCGGGATCGATTCGATGGTGGTGGGAGAGGCGCAGATCCTCGGCCAGGTCCGCGAGGCGTTCCAGGCGGCGCAGACCGAGGGCACCGTCGGGCCGGTGCTGACCGCCCTGTTCACCCGGGCGCTCAAGGTCGCCCGCCGCGCCCGCCGCGAGACGGCCATCGGCGAGGGCCTGGCCTCCACGCTGTCGGTGAGCCTCGAGGTGGCCAGGCGCCAGCTCGGCGAGCTGGCCGGCCGCCGCGCGCTGATCGTCGGGGCGGGCAGGATGGCCAGGCTGGCCGGCCGCACGCTGCATGAGGCCGGGGTGGCCGAGCTGGTGATCGCCAACCGCACCGACTCGCGCGGCGCGGCGCTGGCCGGCGAGCTGGACGGCCGCTCGGTGCCCCTCGACGCGATCGAGCACGAGCTGGCCAGCGTCGACCTGCTGGTGGCGTCCACCGCCGCGGTCGCCCCGACCGTCACCCTCGTGGCGGTCCACCGTGGGCTCATCCGGCGGGCGCCCGCCCGGCCGCTGGTCGTGCTCGACCTCGGCGTGCCACGTGACGTCGAGACGGAGGTGCGCCAGCTCCCGGGCGTGGTGCTCGCCGACCTCGACGCGCTGCGGGCCCTGCTGGAGACCCAGGACGAGGGACAGGGCCGTGAGGTCGAGCGGGTGCGCGCGCTGATCGCCGAGGAGACCGCGGCGTTCATGAACGGCCAGCGCGAGGCCAGGCTCGCACCGACGATCCGCGAGCTGCACGCCCGCGCCGAGCAGATCCGGCAGGCGCAGCTGGCAAAGGCCGCCGGCCGCCTGGCGGACCTGGAGCCGCGCCAGCGGCAGGCGGTCGAGGCGGTCACCCGCGGCCTGGTCAACAAGCTCCTCCACGACCCCATCGTGCGGGGCAAGGCGCTGGCGGCTGGCGCCAACGGCGAGCTGTACACCAGTATCCTCAGGCAGCTCTACGCCCTCGACGAGGAGGAATCCGACACGTGACAGGTCCGCGGCCGCAGCCCCCGGACCAGGGACCCCCCCTGCGGCTGGCCACGCGGCGAAGCGCGCTCGCGCTCGCTCAGACCGAGCTGGTGGCCGCCGCCCTGCGCAGCGCCTGGCCCGGGCTCGAGGTCGAGCTGGTGCCGGTGGTCACCGAGGGCGACCGGCGCCGCGACGTCGCCATCACCGCGCTCGGCGGCAAGGGCGTGTTCACCGCCGCGGTCCAGCAAGCGGTGCTCGACGGTCGCGCCGACCTGGCCGTCCACTCCGCCAAGGACCTGCCGGCGCCGCAGGGGACGGGGCTGGTGCTGGCCGCCGTGCCGGAGCGCGCCGACCCGCGCGACGCGCTGGTCGCCCGCGAGGCTGTGCGCGGCCTCGACGACCTGCCCGCCGGCGCCACCGTCGGCACGGGCAGCCCTCGCCGGGTCGCGCTCCTGCGCTTCCTGCGCCCGGACCTCGAGGTGGTGCCGATCCGCGGCAACGTCGACACCCGCGTGCGCAAGACGCGCTCGGGCGAGCTGGACGCGGTCGTGCTGGCCGCGGCGGGCCTGCTTCGGCTCGGTCTCGGCGACGAGCTGGTGGCCCCGCTGGACCCGGAGTCGTTCACGCCGGCCCCCGCCCAGGGATGCCTGGCTGTGGAGGCACGCGAGGACGACACCCGCGTGCTCGGCCTGGTCGGGGCGATCACCCACCGGCCCTCGCGGACCGCCCTGCGCGGCGAGCGCGCTTTCCTCGTCAAGCTGGGGGGCTCCTGCACTCTCCCTGCCGGAGCCCTGCTCACGCGCTCGGTGGGCGGCCGCCTGGAGATGCATGGGTTCCTGGCCGCGGCGGACGGAAAGGGGCTGGTCCGCGAGCGCCTGGCAGGTCCGCTCGACGACCCCGAGGGTCTCGGCGAGGCGCTGGCCACCCGCCTGCTGGACGCCTGTGGCCCGGAGGTGCGCGCCCTTGTCGAGTCCAGCCGGCATCGGCCTGGACCAGCCCGATGAGGTCCCCGATGGTGGGGCCGCTCGCTTAGGGGCGGGGACCGGCCCGCGCGAAATTGTGGATAACCAGCTGGAGGTTGCCGTGGAGCGGCCGCTCGAGGGGCTCACCGTGCTGGTGCCGCGGGCGCGCGAGCAGGCGGGGGCGTTCTCGCGGCTGCTGCGCGAGCGGGGGGCCGAGCCGCTCGAGGTGCCGACCATCGCGATCGAGCCGCTCGACTCCACGGCCGACCTGGACCGCGCCGTCGGCCAGCTCGCCGCCGGCGCGTACGAATGGGTCGTGCTGACCAGCGTCAACGGAGTGGCGGCGCTTCGCGGCAGGGCTGAGGCGCTCGGAGTCGGCGTCGCCGCGCTCGGCCGCGCGCGAGTGGCGGCGATCGGCCCGGCGACCGAGACCGCGCTGCGCGATTGGGGAGTGCTGGCCGACCTGGTGCCGCCCGCGGCGACCACGGCCGCGCTCGGCGAGGCGTTCCCGCGCGGGCACGGCAGGGTGCTCCTCGCCCGAGCCGACATCGCCAACCCCGAGCTCAGCCGCATCCTGCGGGCCAAGGGCCACCGGAGCGACGACGTGGCCGCCTACCGGACGGTGCCGCTGCGGCGTCTCGACGACGACGCCCGCCGGCGTCTGGACGGCGGCGAGGTCGACTGGGTCGCGTTTACGGCCTCTTCGACCGTTCGGGGCTTCGCCGGCGCCTACGGCACGCCGCCCCCGCCGAGGGTGCGTGTCGCCGCGATCGGTCCGGTCACCGCCGATGCGGCGCGGGCCGCGGGAATGCGCGTCGACGCCACCGCCGGCGAGCACACCATCCCCGGCCTGGTTGCCGCCATCGAGCGGGCGGCCGCGACGCCGGCGCGTCCGTGAGCCAGCGCCTGTGTGCCGCGTGAGGGCACGCACCCCACCCGCGGGCGCTCCGCTCATGCCGTGGTTCGTGCGGCAACGGGCTGCGTCAGCTCGGCCGTGCTCGCACGGCGGAGCTGCGGGATCAGCCATGCGAGCAGGATCGCGCCCGCGATGCAGGCCAGCCCGCCCGAGACCACCGAGACCTGCGGCGTTGTCAGTGCCGCCACCGCTCCAGCCTCGGTATCACCGAGGTTCGGCGCGCCGGTCACCTGCGCCTGCCACAGGGCGACCACTCGCCCGCGCAGGCCGTCCGGCGCCGAGAGCTGCATCAGCGTGGTGCGGAACACTTCCGAGACGACGTCCGCGAAGCCAGCCAGCGCCAGCAGCGGCAGCGCCACCCCCAGCCACGGCACCAGCCCGAAGGCCGTGATCGCCGCGCCCCACAGGACGACCGCCGCGACCACGGCGAGGCCGGTCCGCCGCACGCGCGACACCCACCCGCTGGTGGCGGCGCCGAGCAGCGCGCCCGCGCCAGGAGCCGCGTAGAGCAGACCGACGGTATCGGCCCCGCCGTGGAACAGGCCGGTGCCAAGCGCCGGGAACAGCGCCCGCGGCATGCCGAACACCATCGCGTTCAGGTCGACGAGCAGCAGGCCGCACAGCAGCGGCTGCCTACGGACGTAGCGCAGGCCCTCGATGACCGAGGCGAGGCCCGCCGGGCGGCCGCCCTGTCCCGGCGGGATCGGCCGCATCATCGCCAGGGTGAGGAGCTGGAGCGCGAGCGAGGCCACGTCCACCCAATAGGCGGCGGCCACGCCGGCCCGAGCGATCAGCAGCCCCGCGAGCGCGGGCCCGGCCACCGCGCCGACCTGGTGGCTGGTGGCGTTGAGGGCACTTGCCGCCGGGAGCAGCCCCGGTCCAACCATGGCGGCGATCGGCGCGGAGCGTGCGGGACCGCCGAGACCGGTGAAGGCGGCGTTGGCGGCGATGAGCGCGAACACCAGCCACAGCCCACGTCGGTCGGCGCCGGCGTTCAGCGCGAGGCCGACGCCGACCACGGCGAGCGCCAGACGCGTGACCACCAGCACCCGGCGCCGGTCCATAGCGTCGGCCAGCGCCCCGCCGGCGAGCATCCCGGCCAGCAGCGGCACCGCCTGGACCAGGCCGACGATGCCGACCAGCAGTGACGAGTGGGTCAGCAGGTAGACCTGGAAGGGCACGGCCACCGCGATGAAGTTGTTGCCGATCAGCGAGAAGACCTGCCCGATCATCAACAGGCGGAACTGGCGGCTCGCGCGCAGCGGCGAGGTGTCGATGACGAGGTCGCCGAAGCGGCGCCGGTGGGCTCGGCGCCTCATGGGGCGAGCGGAGGGCGGAAGCGGGACACGGGTCCTTAGATACCAGGAATTCCCACCTCCTCGCCGCGACGGCAGGCGCCCGACGCGGTCAGCGCGAACCCCTGTGGACAGGGCCGCGCCGCCGTCGGGGAACTGGAGTAGGGTGTGCTCCAAGCCTCGGAACACGCCGTCGAGGAGCAGGAATGCGACAGCCACCCCCGTTCCCGGCCAGCCGACCCCGACGCCTGCGTCGCACCACGACGCTGCGCGGGCTGGTGCGGGAGACCGACCTTTCCCGCCGTGATCTGATCGCGCCGCTGTTCGTCAAAGAGACGATCTCCGAGCCGGTGCCGATCTCCTCGATGCCCGGCCACTACCAGCACAGTCTCGAGAGCCTCCGCAAGGAGGCCGCCGAGCTGGCGGGAATGGGCATCTCGGCGCTGCTGCTGTTTGGCATCCCCGCGCGCAAGGACGCCGAGGGCTCCCAGGCGTGGGCGCCCGACGGCATCGTGCAGCGAGCCCTGCGGGCGCTGGACGCGGATCTCGGCGACGACGTGGTGCTGATCGGCGACCTGTGCCTGTGCGAGTACACCGACCATGGGCATTGCGGCGTCCTTCACCCCGATCTGTCTGTCGACAACGACGCCACGCTGGACCGCTACCGGCGCATCGCGGTGGCGCAGGCCGAGGCTGGCGCGGACGTGGTCGCTCCGAGCGGGATGATGGACGGTCAGGTGGAGGTGATCCGCGCCGCGCTCGACGAGGCACGCTTCACGACCACGTCGATCATCGCCTACGCCGCCAAGTTCGCCTCCGGCCTGTATGGCCCGTTCCGCGACGCCGGCGAGGGCGCGCCCAGGTTCGGTGACCGCACCGGCTACCAGATGGATCCCGCCAACGGGGACGAGGCGCTGCGAGAGGTCGCCCTCGACGTCGCCGAGGGCGCGGACATGGTGATGGTGAAGCCGGCTCTCGCCTACCTCGACATCCTGTGGCGCGTGAAGCGCGAGTTCGGGCTGCCGACCGTTGCCTACCACGTCTCCGGCGAGTACGCGATGGTGAAGGCGGCCGCCGAGCGCGGCTGGGTGGACGGCGAGCGGGTCATGCTCGAGCTGCTCACCAGCATCCGCCGCGCCGGTGCCGACATGGTGGTCACCTATTTCTCGCGAGAGGTTGCGCCGCTGCTGTAACCGGCAGGCCTCTTCGTTCGGCCACTCAACGTGGAGGAAAGTCGTCCCATGGAACCCTGGATGACCGAGCCGCAGGGTCGCTTCGAGCAGCACACCATCACCAGTGAGGCGCTGCGGGGCAACGCGCTGGGCGATCCCGATCAGCGTCCGCTGTGGGTCTATCGACCGCCCGGCATCGACCCCGCTGGGCGGTACCCCAGCATCTACGTCCTCCAGGGTCTCACCGGGCAGGTGGACATGTGGTGGAACCGTCCGGCCCTGCGCCCCAGCGTGCCTGAGCGGATCGACGCGCTGTTCGCCGGCGGCTCGGTGCCTCCGGCGATCGTGGTGCTGGTCGACGCGTGGACCTCGCTCGGGGGCAGCCAGTTCCTGAACTCGCCCGGCACCGGCCGCTACCTCGACTACCTGTGTGACGAGGTGGTCGCCTTCGTGGACGAGCGCTACCCGACGCTGGCCGAGCGCGCGCATCGCGGCGTGACCGGCAAGTCCAGTGGAGGCTACGGCGCGATGGTGGTGCCGATGCTGCGTCCACAGGTGTTCGGCGCCCTGGCCAGCCATGCCGGTGATGCGCTGTTCGAGCATTGCTACCTGCCTGACATCGCCAAGGCGGCCCGCGCGCTTCGCGACGACTACGACGGCTCCTACGAGCGCTTCTGGGCTGACTTCCGCTCGCGCCCCGCGTTCAGCAAGGACGCCGACGACGCGTTGCTGAACGCCTACTGCATGGCCGCGTGCTACTCGGCGGAGCCGGACGGGACGGTGACGCTGCCGTTCGACCTGGCCACCGGACGGCTGCGGGACGCGGTCTGGCAGCGCTGGCTCGCGCTCGACCCGGTGCGGATGGCGCCTGAGCACGCCGGGACGCTGCGCTCGCTGCGGGGCGTCTACCTGGACGCTGGCAGGCGGGACGAGTACTACCTGGACCTGGGCGCCGCCGCGTTCGCGGCGGAACTGGACGCGCTGGGGGTCGAGCACACCTTCGAGCTGTTCGACGCCGGTCACATGTCGATCGAGTATCGCTACCCGCGGGCGCTGGCATTCCTGGCCGAGCGGCTCGCGGTGGGGTGAGCACCGGACAGCGGACGCTCAGCGCTGCGGGGTCGGACCGGTGAAGGTCACGGTGACCTGGGTGTAACCCAGCGACCGCAGCATGCTCTCGAGCATGGCGCGGGTGTTCTGCTCGGCCCGTTGGACGAGTCCACTCGAGAAGGCGGCGGACTGGATGCGCTTGTCCGCCAGTTGGTAGAGCTCGCGCTGACCATTCGGGTCAGAAGAGAAGACTGAGCCGATCCGGTCGAAGAGCCCTCGATCCCGCGACGCGACGTAGCTTTTGTCGGGATCGATACGCACCTTACCGAGCCCCGGATGGGGCAAGGTGATCTTTGCCGCGTGCCCGTCGTCGGAGACCTCGATGGCGCCGCGGCCGATGCGCGAGAAGTCGACCTCCGCGTCCACGCTGCCCGCGGCGACGAACAGCGTGCGCTCGCCCTTGATAACCGACGGGATGAAGCGAGCGTCCTTCTCCAGGTCGATGATGAGCTGGAAGTTTCCGGTGGCCGCTTTGTAGAGGCTCAGGTCCTGCACCGACTGCAGCAGCACGGGCTGGCTGCGGTCGATCGACCTGGTGCCGAACGGATCCGAGAGGGAGGGCCGCCAGTTGGCGAAGCGTGCCAGCGCCCCCGCGACCAGGGCGAGCACGACGACGATCATGCCGATGCCAACGAGAACGGTGACGAGCCGGCCCCACCTCCGCGGCGACGGTTGCCGTTCGGGGGGAGGGCCGAAGCCACCCGCGCCGGGGTTGGGGGAGGGCCCTGATGGAGTCGCCGGCTCGAAGGCTCCCACGATGCCGGGATTGCCGGAGGCGGTGGGCTGGACCCCCATCCTCTCCGTGCGCCGCCACCCTGACCTGATGCTCATACGGGAGCATTTACCCAGCAATACGCTGTCCACAACTTCGCTCCCTGCCCGCCTGACCGCGGATGTGCCGTTCTAGACTGGCGCACGGCGGATCTCCACGCGGAAAGGCATTGCCAGTGCGCTACCGCAAGCTTGGCGGCACCGACCTCGAGGTGAGCGAGGTCGGCATGGCCGTCGCGGCGCTGACGAGCGGGCGTGTGGCACGGGCGGACGACGACGTGCGGCACCTCCTGCACAGGGCGCTCGACCTCGGTATCACCTTCTTCGACGCCGAGGACGCCGGCGGCGACGACGGACGCGGCGAGGCGCTGCTCGGCGAGGTGGTGCGCCTGGACCGGGAGCGTGTCAGCGTGGCGACCACCTTCGGCTACCGGCCGCTCTCCCCCTTGGAGCGGGCGACCAGCGGCGAGCGGCGCCGTCACGACTGGTCCGTCTCCTGGGTGTCCAGAGCGCTGGACCAGTCGCTTTCGCGGCTTGGTCTGGAGCCGATCGACCTCTGGCAGCTTCACCACCCCGGCATGAGCGCGATCGAGTCGGGGGAGCTCTTCGAGTTCCTGGACCAACAGGTCGTCAAGGGCAAGATCCGCGCCTACGGCGTCGCGCTGGGCCCCGGTCGCGGCTGGGCCGACGAGGGCGTGGCCGCGCTGCGTGAGCGGCGGGTCGCGGCGGTGCGGACCCGTTACTCGGTCTTCGAGCAGGACCCTGGTCGCGAGCTCGCCGCGGTGGCGAACGAGACCGGCGCGGGGATGGTGGCGCGCATGCCGGTCGATGCGGGTGCGCCCGATCCTCGCCTCGGCAGCCTTGAGTTCCTGACGACAGATCGTGACCAGACGCTGGGCCAGGCCCTGGTCCGGTTCGCGCTCGCTCTGTCGCCGGTGGCGGCGGTGCTGCCGGCCTTCGGCGACGAGGATCGCCTCGCGGAGCTGGCCATCGCCTCCGAGCTGCCCGACTTGACGCCGGACGACCTCGACCGGATCGCCGAGCGTCACGAGGCGGGCTTCGGCGGGGATGGCAGCGGGCGCCGAGACGTGGAGGACGAGGTATGAGCGGCGACGGCGGCACGGAAACGGGAACCGCGCGGAGCGCGGCCCTGTTCGAGCGGGCGCGCGCCCGGATACCGGGCGGGGTGAACTCGCCGGTCCGGGCGTTCGGCTCGGTGGGCGGTACGCCCAGGTTCCTGGCGCGGGGCCAGGGGCCGTGGGTGTGGGACGTCGACGGCAATCGCTACGTCGACATGGTCTTGTCGTGGGGGCCGCTGATCGCCGGGCACGCCCACCCGCGCGTGATCGAGGCGGTCCGGGCGGCCGCCGCCCTCGGCACCTCGTTCGGTGCCCCGACCGCGGACGAGGTCGCCCTGGCCGAGGAGGTGGCCAGGCGCGTGCCGCTGGTCGACAAGCTCCGCATGGTCAGCTCGGGAACCGAGGCGACGATGAGCGCGGTGCGGCTGGCCCGAGCGGCCACCGGCCGCTCCAAGATCGTCAAGTTCGCCGGCTGCTACCACGGTCACGCGGACGGGCTGCTTGCGTCCGCCGGCTCGGGGGTGGCCACCTTTGGCCTGTCGGACTCGCCTGGTGTCACCGCCGCGCAGACGGCCGAGACCCTGGTCGCGCCGTACAACGACGAGGCGGCCCTGGCCGACCTGTTCGCCAGGGCTGGCGACGAGATCGCGGCCGTCCTGGTGGAGCCGATCGCCGCGAACATGGGCGTGGTCCCTCCCACGGACGGCTTCCTCAGCGCCCTCCGGGACCAGACTCGCCGCGCCGGCGCACTGCTGATCGTGGACGAGGTCCTTACCGGGTTCCGTGTCCACCGCGCCGGCGCCGTCGGGCTGTACTCGCTGGAGCCGGACCTGGTGACCTTCGGCAAGGTGATCGGGGGAGGCCTGCCCGCCGCGGCCTACGGCGGCCGGGCGGAGCTGATGGGTCTGGTCGCCCCGGAGGGGCCCATGTACCAGGCGGGCACGCTGTCGGGCAACCCGCTCGCGACCGCGGCGGGGCTTGCCACGCTGGCGCTGCTGGACGGGGCCGCATATGCCCATCTGGACCGGGTGGCGACAACCCTGGCCCGCGGGCTCCAGGCCGCCTTCGACGAGGCGGGCGTGCCGGCACGCGTCCAGCGTGCGGGGAACCTGTTCAGCGTGTTCATGACCAGGGACGAGGTCGTCGACTACGACAGCGCCCGCAAGCAGGATACGGCGACCTACGCGCGCTTCTTCCACGCGATGCTCGACCGCGAGGTATACCTGCCCGCAAGCGCCTTCGAGGCCTGGTTCGTCTCGATCACCCACGGCGACGCCGAGGTCGAGCACGTCCTCGCGGCCGCCCGCGAGGCCGCCCGCACCCTCCCATCCGGATGATCGCCGGGCGGTGGCCCCTTCCGCCCGCTCCCGACGCCTCTGCCGTGATCCACCCGCACGACGGGGCTCACCTGACCTCGACCACGCCGACCATCCCATAGGCCTCGTGGCCGGGCAGGTGGCAGATGTAGGCGAAGCGGCCTGGCCGATCGAACCGGAAGGTGGTGCTGGCCTGCGCACCGGAGGGCACCGAGATCTCCCCGGGCACCTCGCCGTGGTGGTGCTTGTCGCGGCCGACGCGGTGGCGCTGGTGGACAGCCTCATCGCCGACGATGAACTCGTGATCGATCGGATCGGTGTTGCGCAGCACGAACCGCACCGTGGTCCCCGGCTCCACCCTGACCACTCCGGGCTGGAAGTGGGTGTGATGGATGGTGAGCACGACCGTGCGCTGGCCAGCCGCGGGCGCCCGCCCGGACTGGAGCAGCAGGGCGCCGGCGGTGAGCAGCAGCCCGGCGGCGACCAGCAGAAGGGTCGAGATGGTCAGTGCGGTGCCGCGGGGCCGCGATCCGCGGGGCCGCGACTGGCGCCACGGTCGCTGCCACCATCGCCATGGTCCGCTGGCGGCCGGGCTCTTGGCGGCGGGGCTCTCGATCCGCCCGCCGGGCGGCGCGCCGAGCCGAGTGCGCGTCATCGCCGTGCGGGCCGACCCAGACGGATGGCGAGCAGCGCGACCGCGGCGGCGCAGAGCAGCGCCACGGCAGGCCAGAGAAGCCGCTGGAACCAGCCGCCGCCCACCTCCCCGGGCAGGCTCGGCGCTTCGCGCACCGACAGCCCGGCGGCGACCAGCGAGGGCGTCCCCTGGCCGCTCGCGTCGACCGCGAGGTCGTGCTTGAGGGCGCCCGCTGTGGTGTCGACCTTGAGGTAGGAGAGCCACATGCCCGACGGTGGCAGCCAGGTCATGCCCCGGTCGCCGCGCAGGTCGGCGAGAAGGGTGGTCGATGCCTCCCGGCTCTGCTCGAGCCGCACCCCGCCGCCGAGCCGGGGCAGCATCGCCGGCTTGCGGTCCGTCAGCAGATAGACGTCGGCGCGGACGGCGTCACCGGACTGCAGACCGAGGCCGAGGATGCGCAGTGGCACCCAGGGATTCGGGGTCGGGATGGTGATGTGCACCGGGGTCCCGTCGCCCAGCCGCTGGTCACGAGCCTGTGCGCGGGTCGCGTCGAAACTGGCGGCCAGGAAGATCGGGCTGCGCGCCGCGTAGAAGTCGAGCACCTCCGGTGCGTCGGGGGACAGCCCGAAGCCGTGCTCCCGCGCCCAGGTGCCGACCGCCATGCCACCGCCGCGGAGGACCGTGATGTCGAGCGCGTCGACCTTGGTCCTGAGCAGCTCCTCCGCCGTGTCGGCGCTCCCCGCGGCGGCGCTGAGCACCCGTGCCTCGCGAACCGGCTGCGTCTCACGGACCAGGCGCTGCAGGGTCCAGTCACCGCCCTTCTCGACCTTGGTAGGGACCCCGGGCAACGGGATGATGGAGCCGAATCTGCCGCCACCGCCCCGGTATTCGAAAGCGGTGACGTAGTGCTCGACCCCGCTGTGGTAGGCGGTGAGCGTCGTTGTCTGGGCCAGTTGCACCGTGCCGCCCAGCCCGACGAGCCCGCCGCACGCGAGCGCCGGAGCCGCAACCACCACCAGCGCAGCAACCAACACAACGAGCCCGGTCACGCTCAGCCGTCCCGCTCTTCCCATGCTCCCACCTCCGCCACCCCGTCCCGACGTGTTGCATCTACGACGAGGTCAGCGCGCAAGGAGTTCCCGCCAGATTCAGCCGGCGCCATGCACGGCGGCGTTCGCCCGTTCACGCCGCACGCAGGTCGGCACGGACAGGGACTCGGCAGGGGGATCGCGGAGGGCCCGCACGGACCCGGGACCCGGCACCCGGGACCCGGGACCCGGTGCCGGATGGACCTTGCCGCGCGGGCAGGGCTCGCGGCCACGCCCTTGCCACGGCGAGGATGACCGGCTCAGGACTGCAGGCGGCGCTCGGCCTCGGCAGGGTCGATCTCACCCCGGGAGAGGGCCTGCAGGACCTCGAGCCGGCCGTCGGCCGGGGCCGCGGCGCGGTCGAGCCCGACCTTGGTGAGCAGGCCGTCGAACCGCAGCCGGGCCGTTGGGTAGCTCACGTCGAGGTGGCGCTGCACGTCCTTCATGTTGCCGCGCGAGACGAGGAACACCCGCAGCAGCTCCCGGTCCTCAGCGGTGAGCGCGCAGAACTCGCACGCCTGGAAATCCCCGGACAGCTCGGTGCCGCACGCGTGGCAGCTCAGCCTGGTGAGCGCGAGGGTCTCGCCGCAGACCGGGCAGTCGCGCGGAGGGCGCCGCTCGCTCATCGGTCCGCCGTCACCCCGATGCTGCTCATGTTCGCCTCGATGTCGAGGGTCGCCGCTCCGTCGCCGATCTTGACCTCCTCACGCTCGCCGCCGCTCCACGTGCCCACCACTCCGCGGTCGGGCAGGGAGAGGTGGCTGAGCTCGGCCCGTGCCCGGACCAGCACGCTGGAGCCGCGCTCCAGATGGATGCGGGCGGAGCCGGCGTCGCAGCGGATGCGCGACCGGCCGGTCCGCAGCATCGCGTCGACGCGGATCGAGCCGGCGGCCACCGTGGCGTCCAGCGGCCCGTGGGCACCCTCGATCTTTGCCGAGCCGGCGCGCACGTCGAACTGCATGGGGCCGGTGATCCCATGGGTGCGCAGCGTGCCGGCGGACAGCTCGACCTCCAAGGGGAGGTCCGGCCGCATGCGCACGGTGAGCTGGCTGTGGCCCCACGGCCGCTGCCAGGCCTCCTCGCCGCTCCAGGACCGCCCCGCCCTGGGCGCACCGAATGGACGGCCGCGAGGCCCACGGCCGGCGACGTCGGGCGGGACGGTCAGGCGCCAGTTCCACCAGGCACGGTTGAACACAAAGCCCGGCAGCTCGGACTCGTCGAGCCCGCTTTCGATGATCAGCAGGTCACCGTCGCGGCGGGCGGCGTGAGGACCGTCCGCGACTGCCTCACGCACGGTCGGGTCACCGATGATGCGGGCCGAGCGGAGGCCGCCCACGACTCGCACGCGCCGGATCGTGCCCTCGGGGCCAGGGTCGGGCGAGGAGGACTGGCCGCCGGGCGTGGCGCCGCCGTCGGCGCCCCTCTCCTCCCCGGCCTCGTCGCCTCGCTCGGACCGCTCATCCCGCTCGTCTTGCTCCGCCTGGTCCAGCAGCGCGGCGGCCTGCTCAGGGCTGAGCCGCCCCTCGGCCACTTGCTGCAGGATCGCTCGCAGGCGCTCGTTCATGGAACGAATGGAAACTCAATCTTTCGTAAATGTCAATGGTCAACTACCAATCGTGCATCTGAGTGATCGACGGCTGCCGCAGGCGACCGGCAGGTTGCCGCGCGGGTGGGGAGGTTGCCGCGCGGAGCGGCGCCCCGGCGTCCGATAAAGGTGCTTCCAGGGCCCACCCGCGCGGCAAGGTTGCGCCCCGCGCGGCAAGGTGCACCGCAGGCGCGGCCGGCGGGGCGGGCTGCCTGGTGTCACATGGCGCTGTAGCCGATGTGGATGTGGTTGGTGTGGCCGTCGTCGGTGAAGTAGGGCCGGTGGCCCAGGGGGAACGGGGAGCCGACCTCGGTGGGGCGCAGGGGGCCTTGGAGGTGGTCCAGCCAGGCGACCAGGGCGTGGGCGGTGGGGCTGTGGGGGCTGACGGGCTGGCCGTTGACCTGGTCGATGTCGACGGCGCGCCAGACGGTGTGGTTGGAGATGCGGTGGGTGCCGTGGACGTAGGTGGAGTGGCCGGTGTGCACGCAGGAGATGCGCAGCTGCCAGTGGTCGGCCAGGACGGTCAGCAGGCTGGTGACGCGCAGGTCCAGGTTGCCGGAGGCCAGGTCGGGGGCGGGGTTGCAGCCGCCTGAGCGGGTGGTGTGAAGGTGGGGGTGGTGGGCGAGGGCGACCACGAAGGGGTCGGTGGCGGGTGCTGGGGTGGGGGTGGTGGTGTAGCGGGTGGCGAGGGTGAGGACTTGGTGGACGTACCAGCAGGCGTTGTTGTAGCGCTTGATGGCGTGGTGTTGGGCGGGGGTGCCGGTGACGGTGGGGCAGGGGTCGTCTGGGGGTGGGTGGGGGGTGGCCAGGCCGTTGGCGCACAGCAGGTGGGCGGCGGCGGGGATGGCGTAGTGGGGGTCGTAGACGTGGGTGGGGGTGCCGTCGCCGTAGGTGTCCCAGGTGGAGGGTGGGCCGTTGCGGATGTTGAATTGCATGGGGCCTGAGCAGCAGCCGAAGGCGTTGACGCCGGCGCGCACGCCGGGGGCGGTGGAGCGGCCGTGGTTGGATTCGACCTTGCCGATGCCGGCCAGGACCTGCCAGGTGAGCGTGGGGCAGGCCGCCGCCGCGGTCACATACAGCGCCAGGTACGCAGCCGGAATGTCACCCACCGCATAGGCGCT
>WNGB01000990.1_pt1 | contig 46234 bp, 49 predicted proteins | sample 5400681 | NCBI WGS metagenome assembly WNGB01 (sample SAMN13153367, study PRJNA577476) | soil metagenome | isolation source: 115 cm soil or saprolite under grassland replicate 2 | place: USA:California | collected 2016-06-15
AGGAGTTCGATCGGTCCAACGTCTTCGACATCCCGCTCCTGGCGACGCGCCTGCTGGCCGCAACGGAATGGGCCCAGGAAGAGACTCGGCGTGGGCCTGCGCTCGGCTACTTCGGGGCGAGCACCGGGGCGGCGGCCGCTCTGTGGGCGGCCGCGGATCTCGGGACTCAGGTCTCGGCCGTGGTCTCGCGAGGGGGCCGGCCGGACCTGGCGGAGCCCCGCCTGGCCGAGGTCACGGCGCCGACGCTCCTCATCGTGGGCGAGAACGACTGGCAGGTCCTGGAACTGAACCGAGAGGCCCAGAGGGCTCTGCGCTGTCCCAACGAGCTCGTTGTCGTGCCACGAGCTACGCATCTGTTCGAGGAACCGGGCACACTGGAAGAGGTAGCTCGTTTGGCCACCGAGTGGTTCGTCAAGTATTTGAGAGAGCCGCCATGACCCGCCTTTCCAGCGTCGACTACATCATCCTTTACGTGCGGGACCTGGAGCGGTCGATCTCCTTCTACCGCGATGTGATCGGACTACCATTCAAGTTCACCGAGTCGGGCTACGCCGAGTTCGCCACCGAGGGTACCAAGTTCGCTCTGTTCGAACGGGCACGCTTGCCCCAGCTCATCGGGCGCGAGGCAACCGACGGCGAGGCGACGATGGAGGTGGCGTTCCTGGTCGGTGACGTCGATCGGGAAGCTGAGCGGCTCCACCGAGCCGGCGTCACCGTTCTGGCGGGCCCCGTGGACAGGCCTTGGGAACAACGAACGTTCCACCTGCTCGATCCCGACGGCCATGTGGTGGAATTGGCGCAGGAGCTGCACAGCGACTCGGAGAGGTGACCACCGATGGCCCAGTACGACGCGAAGACCGCCCTCCTGGTGGTGGATGTGCAGAACGACTTCGCCGATTCTGGCGGCAGCCTGTACGTGAAAGGCGGCGAGGACGTCGTGCCCTTCGCCAACAGGGAGATCGACAAAGCGCTCACGGCCGGAGCGCTGGTCGTCTACACGCAAGACTGGCATCCACCGAGCACGCCTCATTTCCAGAAGGACGGCGGGATCTGGCCCGTCCACTGCGTGCAGGGAACCTGGGGAGCCGAGTTCCATCCGGAGCTCAACGTGAAGGGCGACATCATCAGGAAGGGGACCGGCGGGGAGGACGGGTACTCGGGGTTCACTGTTCGCGATCCTCAGACCGGAGCCCAAGAGGGAACGGACCTCGAGCCACTCCTTCGCAGGCACGGCATCGAAAGGATCGTGCTGGTAGGACTGGCCACGGATTATTGCGTCAAGGAGACCGCCCTCGACGCCAGGCGCAAAGGGTTCGACATCACCATTCTGCTCGATGGAGTGCGGGGTGTGAACCTCCAGCCCGGGGACGACGAGCGAGCCGTGCACGACGCGATGCTCGCCGGGGCCAGGGTCGAGTAACCGACGCCCGTGTCCGTGACGCTAGCGCTCGCGGGTGACACCATGCTCGGGCGAGGGGTGGCGCAAAAGCTGACCGCGGCCCCTCCTTCATCATTGTTCGCGCCCGACGTCCTGGAGATCGTTCACGCGGCGGACCTGTTCGTCCTGAACCTCGAGTGCTGCATCTCCGAGCGGGGCCGGCCGTGGGCGTCTCCGGGCAAGCCGTTCTTCTTCCGTGCTCCGCCCGCCGCGGCCGAGGTTCTGGCGTTGTTGGGAGTGGACTGCGTCACGCTGGCCAACAACCACGCCCTCGACTTCGGAGAGCAGGCGCTCCTCGACACGTTCACCCATCTCGAGGGAGCGGGGATCACCTGGGTGGGAGCCGGCCCTTATGTAGAGCGAGCGCGGTCCCCCGTCGTCATTGACTCGGACGGTTTTCGGCTCGGTGTCATCGGAGTGTGCGATCATCCCGAGGATTTCGCCGCCGGCATCGACCGGCCCGGTGTCGCCTTCGCCGATCTGCGACACGAGGTCCCGGAGTGGCTGCCGGATCTCATCTCTTCCGTCGACGCCGACGCCGACGCGGTTCTGGTCACTCCTCACTGGGGGCCGAACATGGCGCCGACGCCCGTGCCAGAGGTCCTTCGGTGTGGTCCACTGCTCCTCGAGGCCGGGGCCACCCTGGTTGCAGGGCACTCCGCCCATGTCTTCCAGGGTGTGCAGGGAAGGATCCTGTTCGATCTGGGCGACTTCATCGACGACTACGCCGTCGATCCGGCGCTGCGCAACGACCTCGGACTGTTGTGGCTGGTCACGCTCGACGCCGAAGGGCCGATACGGCTCGAGGGGATCCCGCTGTTCCTCGACTTCTGTCACACGCGCCTCGCCGATGGTGATGACGCGGCGTGGGTTCGCAAGCGATTCCGGGACGCCTGCGCCGCGATGGGGACGAACGTCACCGAGGAGGGCGGCCGCCTGGTCTTCGCGTGGCGCTAGGGTCTACGTTCCTCGGGAAGCCCGTACTCGCCGACCAGCTTCACGAAGAACGCTTCGGTCAGGAACTCCTCCTCCACGAGCGTTCCTCCTTCGTTCCGAAAGGCCACAACGGTCTCCCTGCCGCCCGGTCCGATGGGATGCACCAGCCGGCCGCCTTCTGCGAGCTGAGCCACGAGCGGCGAAGGAACCTCAGGGGCCGCGGCCGCGACCACGATCCCGTCGAACGGCGCGTTATCCGGGAGACCCTTCGTCCCATCGCCTACAGCCAGCGTTGCATTCTCGATCCCAGCCGCGCGAAGGTTCGATTTAGCCGCCTCGGAGAGGTCGGGGAACCGCTCGACGGAGAACACCTGCCGCGCCAGCATCGCCAGGACGGCAGTCTGGAAGCCGAGCCCGGTCCCGACCTCGAGGACCCGCTCGGTGCCCCTGAGCCTGAGCCCCTCGATCATTCGGGCGATCAGCGAGGGCTGCGTCGTGACCTGCTCGTGATCGATGGGGATGGGCCGATCCTCGTAGGCGCGGGGGATCCAGGGCCGCGGCACGAAGGACGCCCGCGGCACGCGCCGGAACGCCTCGATCACTCGCGGGTCACGGATGCCGGCGTCGATCAGGATCTGGACCAGATCCTCAGGCGGCCCCGAAATCCCCGGTCCCCGTTCATTCACCGCAGGTCAAAATAGCGCCTAGCGAAGATCGACCAGGGGGTGACCGACATGGCGAGGATCGAGGACTACCGGTTCGGTCGGGTGTTGGTGGACGGCACCGAACGGACCAGCGATGTGATCGTCCTTCCCCATCGCGTGGTCTCGAACTGGTGGCGGAGGGAGGGCCACGCGCTCGTCCTGGAGGATCTCGCGGACGTCCTCGACGACCTTCCCGAACGGCTGATCGTAGGGTGCGGCGCCGACGGCCGGATGCGACCCGACCAGGACTGCGTGAAGCGTCTGGAGGAACATGGCATCGAGGTCGAAATCTTCCGGACTGACGAGGCCGTACGCCGATACGCCGGGCTGGACCCGGCGCGCACGGCCGCGGCGCTCCATCTCACATGCTGACGCGTGCCGCCGGGCTAGCGCTCGGCGGTAGCGCGCGAGAGGTCCCGCATGGAGACCATCCCCACCGGTGTAGCGCCGTCCAGGACGGGGAGATGGCGGAACCCCCGAGTCAGCATCACGTCCAGCGCTTCATGGACCGTCGTCTCGGGGGAGATCGTCAGTGGGTCCCGGGTCATCCAGTGGGTGATGGGATGGCCCGGAGCGTCGAAGTCCTGGGACAGCGCCCGCACGATGTCTCGCTCCGTGAAGATCCCGACGAGCTCTCCCTCGTCGATCACCAGCGCCGACCCGACCTTTCGCTCGCCCATGACGGTCGCCGCTTCAGCCACTGTGGCTCCGGACGCCACCGTGACCAGCTCCTTGGTCATGATCTCGCCGACAGCGGTCATGCTGGCGCAAGCGTACTCCGGCTGCGTGCGCGTTGCAGAGGCACTGGCTGTGGCCTCGTCGTTCTGGAGGCTCAGGGAGCGTACGTCCAATCCGGCTGTTTCTTCGGATACTCCAGGTCGTAGGCGAACCGGCCGGCCGCCTCATCCCAATCGGTGATCTTGGGGAAGACCAGATCCCGAGGACTGGGGCAGGTACGGCCGGCATGTTCCTGGAACTCGCGCAAGAAGACCTGGACGAAGCTCTGGGCGAGCAAACTCGTGCCCGTGGGGAGGGCACACTTCTGTCCGTCGGTGACGGTCTTCGCCCTGGCCAGGATGAGATCGAGGTCCCCCACCTCACCCTTGCCAGCTTCCATGCGTTCGAGCTGAGCGGTGATCTCGCCCGACCCGAACTTGCATGGAGGGCATTGCCCACACGACTCGACCCACAGGAATCGGGAGTACATGAGGGCGATACGAGCGATGCAGGCCGAATCGTCGAAGACTGAAAATCCGGCCGCGCCCAGGGCGGTTCCCACTTGCTTCATCGACTCGAAGTCCATCGGCGTGTCGAGTTGTTGCGACGTGATCACCGTGTTGGACGCGCCCGGGACGATGGCCTTGATCGACCGCCCGTCCGGTGGGCCGCCTCCGATCTTCTCCACCAGGTAGCGGAGAGGTGTGCCCAACGGAAGTTCGAACACGCCCTCCCGCTGGATGTCGCCGCAGATCGTGAACAGCATGGTCCCCGGCGAGGCGTCCGTGCCGTTCGTCCTCAGCCAGTCGGCACCATCGGCGACGATGTAGGGGACGTTGGCCAAGGTCTCGACATTGTTCATTGCGGTCGGGTTGTCGCTCTCTGCCGATGCCCACAGGCCCTGGATGAACGGAGCGAGGGCCCGGGGGAGAGGGTCCCGTCCTTCGATGACTTCCTCCAGACCCGTCTCCTCTCCGAAGAGGTAGTGGTCGGGGCCGAGCACGACGTCGATCGGAACGCGGCCGAGCGCGTCGGCTTCCTGCATCTCTTGGAGGGCGGCCGTGACCCGAGCGATCTCCTGGGCGAAATCGTCCTTCAAGCCGATGAACGCCTGCTCGGCGCCTACCGCTTGAGCGGCTATGGCCAGCCCCTCGATCACCTGATAAGGGTTACGCCGCAACAGTATTCGATCCTTGAACGTGGCGGGCTCGCCCTCGGCGGCGTTGCACACGGCGTATCGAGTGCCGATGCCGGTCGTTCGGACGGTGCGCCATTTCTCGCCTGTCGGGAACCCCGCTCCGCCGCGGCCGCGCAGACCGCTCTTGGCGACCTCTTCGATGATCGCCTCGGGTGAAGCGGACAGGGCGACCTCCAATCCGCGGCCACCACCCGCGGCCACGTACTCATCGAGCGACTTCGGGGCGAGGTCCAGCAAGGCCACGGCGCAAGCCTAGCGGAGCACGTCATCGCCCGAGTTCCCTCACGGGGTGGAGCACGTTTGAGTCGCGGGAAGACTCCGGCTATCGTGGCGGCGCCTCGGTCGTCGTCTCCGTCTGGACGTGGAGACCGTGCCGGATCGGACCGCTATGGATCCAAGAAGGGCACTGCTCGCCTGGTACCGGCCGCGTCGCCGTATCTACCCGTGGCGTGCGTCGAAGCCCGACCCGTACCGGGTGTTGGTCAGCGAGCTGATGCTTCAGCAGACCCAGGTGGCCCGCGTCGTCCCGATCCTTCGCGGGTTCCTCCGACGGTTCCCTACGATCCGCTCCCTGGCCGAAGCCCCACGCCGCGAGGTCCTCCGCGCGTGGTCCGGGCTGGGATACAACGGGCGGGCCGTGAGGCTCTCGGAGGCCGCGCGGGCGATCGTGAGGGACCACGAGGGGCGGGTCCCCTCCGCTCCGGAGACCCTGCGGTCGCTTCCTGGGGTGGGCCCGTACACTGCGGCGGCGCTGGCCTCGCTCGCCTTCGGCCTTCCGGTTCCTGCGCTCGACACGAACGCGGCCAGGGTGGTGGCCAGGGCCAGGCTCGGAGCCGAGCCGCACGAGGTCCGAAGGAAGACGCTCGAGGTCGCCGCGGCTGGCTGGCTCGACCGCAGCGATCCTGGAGCCTGGAACCAGGCCTTGATGGACCTGGGCCGAGAGGTCTGCAGGCCGGTCCCGCGCTGCGCCCCGTGTCCTCTCTCCGGGTCGTGCGGCTTTCGAGCAGAAGGGCGCGAGGGCACGCCTGCCAAACGGCGCCGGTCCTCGTTTCCTGGTTCCTTCCGGCGGATCCGAGGGTCGATCATCCACTTCCTCCGTGACCAAACCTCGGCGTCCGTCGGAGCGCTGGCTCGAAAGATCGGGGAGCCGACAGACCGGGTGGTCGAGGCGATCGGAACCCTTGCTCGCGATGGCCTGGTGGAAGCGTCGGCTGCGGCGATGCACGGCCGGCCCGGCGGCCGGATTCGTCTGTCCGATGCCTGAGTCGCCGGGCCAGGCATTCCCTCTGAAACATGTCGAAGGACCCGCTCGACGAGATTCGACTATCGTTTCCTCGGTCATCTCACCACGAACGGAGGTGAACCGATGGGCGGCCTGCCCGAACCGATCGAGGAACTGCTCGACAGCGCGCTGGTCGGGGAGCTGACCGTCATCGACGACAAGGGGCGGCTGGTGACCCACCCGCTGATACCCCTCTACGACGGCGAGCGCATCTACATGACTTCGAGCATCCTGTTCTCCAGGAAGCTGGAGCACGTCAAGGCGAACCCCCGAGTCTCCGTGTCCATCAGCGATCCCAATGCCGTCAGCGTGGGCCGCTTCCGCCGCGCCACCATCCAGGGCGACGCCATCGTGGATGACTCGGACCTGCATTCCGGGTGGGAGCGCAAGGTCCTGCCCATGTGGCGGAAGAAGGAACCGGCCATCGACTTCTTCCTCGGAAAGCGGGTGGCTCTGCCGCTCTTCTTCGAGCGAGGCATCATCGAGATCCGACCCAGGCGAGCGTTCCTGTGGGAGGACGGCGACACGAGCAACCCGCCCCAGATCTTCGAGCTGGTGGAGGCGAGGCGATGAGCGCTGGAACCGAGCTCCTGGAGAGCCTCCAGTCCAGGGGCTACACGCATGCCGTCGTGGCCTTCCTCGACCAGGACGGATACCCGCTCTCCGTGGCCGCCGGATTCCGGGTGGAGCCCGACAGGGGAGCGGTCATCCTCGATCGGGTGGCCGGCGAGGCCGTCGCTCCTCCGACCGAGCGTGAGGTCAACGTGGTGTTCAGCCACATCAGGCCACAGCCGGGTGTGGGTTACGACGAGCGGCGCTACGTCTCGCTGTGGGGGCGGCTGCACCCTCTGGATGGCAATCTCGAATTCGTCCCTGAGCGGATCCAGCACTGGGACGAGGAGGAGATGTCGTTCTTCGAATACTCCGAGCGCGGTGTCCCTCAGGCGCTCCGGTACATGCAGATGCTTTCCGAAGAGCTTGGCCGGCCGGTCAAGCCGACCCTCTCCAGAGGCTGGCTGTTCCTCCGAGCCACGCGGCTCCCGTTCCTGTCCGCCACGTTCGTCCCCGTCGCCCTGGGGGTTGCCGTGGCCGCCCTGCACGGCGAGTGGCACTGGTGGCTGGCCATCCTCACTCTGGTGGCGGCGGCTTGCGTGCACCTCGGGTTGAACGTGGCCAACGACGTGTTCGACACGCTCTCGGGCGCCGACCAGGCGAACGTGACCCCGACGCAGTTCAGTGGAGGGTCGCGGGTCATCCTGTACGGACTGCTCAGCATGCGGCAGATGGTCCTGATGATGCTGGGTTTCTACGCGCTCGGCGCCGGCCTCGGCCTGTACCTGGCGGTGACCCGGGGGTTCTGGCCGCTGTTCTGGATCGGGGCGGCCGGTCTGTTCGTCAGCGTCTTCTACACGGCCCCGCCGTTCCGGTTCGTGCACCGGGGGCTGGGCGAACTGATGGTGTTTCTCGGGTTCGGTCCCATCATGACGATCGGCGCGTACTACGTGCAGGCCCGTGCGTGGTCCTGGGAAGCCATTTACGCGTCGCTTCCCGTGGGCATCCTCATCGCGCTGGTCCTGTACGTGAACGAGGTGCCTGACCGTCCGGGCGACTCCGCCGCGGGCAAGCGCACGCTTCCGGTGCGGCTGTCGAAGGATGCCGTCATCGGTGCGTACGCCCTCTCGGTGGCAACCGCCTTCGGGCTGATCCTGGGGGGATCGATCTTCGGGGTCATCCCCCGGCCGACGATCATCGCCCTGGCCGCCATCCCCTTGGCCACTCAGGTGTATCGAGGCCTGAAGGAACACTACGAGAGCCCATATCAGCTCATGCCCAAGATGGGTACCAACGTGCAGCTGCACCTGGCCACGGGGCTGCTGCTCATCGTGGGATACGTGATCGCCATCGTGGCGAGCCACCTCTCTGCGAACCCTCCGGCTTTCCTCAGGTAGGTGCGATGAACCTGAGACATGTGCGGCTGGTCTCGGTCCCGGTGAGCGACCAGGCGCGCTCCAAGGCGTTCTACACCGAGACACTCGGGTTGGAGCTGATCGCCGAAGAGGACATGGCTTCGGGGAATCGCTGGGTGGAGGTCGGCCCGGGGGGCGGCGAGACGTCGATCTCGCTCGTGACCTGGCTCGAATCGATGGTCCCCGGCACACTGAAGGGCCTGATCCTGCTGACCGAGGACATCCAGGCTGACTACGACGAACTGAGCCGTCGAGGCGTGGAATTCCTCGGCCCGATCGAACAACAGCATTGGGGGAAGTTCGTCCAGCTCAAGGATCCGGACGGAAACGTACTGGTACTCCAGGAGAACCTGAAGGGAAGCTGACGCCATGGAATATCGAACGCTCGGACGGACGGGAGTAGAGGTCAGCACCCACTGCCTGGGAGCCATGATGTTCGGGCCTTGGGGCAACACGGACCAGATCGAGTGTGTCCGGATGATCCACCAGGCCCTGGACGCCGGGGTCAACTTCGTCGACACCGCCGACGTGTACGGCGAAGGACGCTCGGAGGAGATCGTCGGTCAGGCCCTGGAGGGACGCCGCGACGACGTGTTCCTGGCGACCAAGGTCCACGGACGGATGGGGACCGGGATCAACGACGAGGGGAACAGCCGCCTGTGGATCATGCGGGAGGTGGAGAACAGCCTCCGCCGGTTGCGGACCGATCACATCGACCTGTACCAGATCCACAGGCCAGAGCCGAACACGGACATCGACGAGACGCTGGGAGCTCTCACGGACCTGGTCCGCCAGGGCAAGGTGCGCTACCTGGGATGCTCGACGTTTCCCGCTTTCCAGATCGTAGAGGCGCACTGGGCGAGTGAAGGGCGGGGGCTCGAGCGATTCATATGCGAGCAACCGCCGTACTCGATCTTCGTCCGGCACAACGAGCTGGACGTGCTTCCGGTGTGCCGGCAGTACGGGATGGGCGTGATCGTGTGGAGTCCGCTCGCCGGCGGGTGGCTCGCCGGCAAGTACCGCAGGGGCCAGGGCGTGCCCGAGGACTCGCGAGCGAAGCGCTACGCAGAACGGGGAAGCCCCATCGTCCGCCGCTATGACCCGACCAACCCGGAGAACGATCGGAAGTTGGACCTCGTGGACGACTTGACCAATCTGGCGGACAAGGCCGGGATCTCGCTGACCCACCTCGCCATCGCGTTCACGCTGGCGCATCCTGTGGTGACCTCAGCGATCATCGGGCCTCGCACGCCCGCACAGCTCGAGGACCTGCTGGCCGGGGCCGACGTGCGCTTGGACGAAGAGATCCTGGATGCGATCGACGAGCTCGTCGCGCCGGGGACCACCCTGAACGAAGCCGACCGCGGGTGGGACCCCCCGTGGATGGCTCCCGAGGCCCGCCGCCGCTGAGCATCGGGTGCCTCGGTCGGCACCTGTAGGCTGGGGGCGTGCGAGAAGGCGAGAGCCATCCGGCCGGTCACGATCGATTCCTTCGAGCCTGCAGGATGGAGGAAGTCGACCGCACCCCCGTGTGGTTCATGCGCCAGGCCGGCCGGTACCTCCCCGAGTACCGCGAGCTCAGGGAAGGCCACGACATCCTGGAGATGTGTCGGACAGCCGAGCTGGCAGTGGAGGCCACGCTTCAGCCGCTGCGACGGATGGACGTAGACGCGGCGATCCTATTCTCGGACATCATGGTTCCCGTCGCCGAGATGGGGGTCGAGGTCCGTATCCATCCCGGCTCCGGGCCGATCGTGTCCGAGCCGATCCGCTCGAGCTCGGATGCCTACCGGCTCCGCCTTCTCGTGGACTCGGATGTCGAGTACGTGATGGAGGCGATCCGGCTGCTCAGGAAGGAGCTCACGGTCCCCTTGATCGGGTTCTCCGGCGCCCCGTTCACCCTGGCCAGCTACCTCATCCAGGGTGGACCATCCCGTAACCACGAGCTGACAAAGGCATTCATGCACTCCGACCCGGATGCCTGGGCTCGCCTCATGAAGACGCTCGGCATCTCGGTTGGCAATTACCTGGCCGCACAGGTACGGGCCGGCGCCCAGGCCGTCCAGATCTTCGACAGCTGGGTGGGAACTCTCGATCCGGACGACTACACGCGGTTCGTCCTGCCCACCATGCGCGAGATCTTCGATGGGCTGGCCACCCTGGACGTCCCGAGGATCCACTTCGGGGTGGGAACCGGGGAGTTGCTCGCGCTGATGCGCGAAGCCGGCGCCGACGTGGTCGGCGTGGACTGGCGCGTGCCGCTCCACGAGGCGTGGGAGCGCGTCGGGTTCGATCTGTCGATCCAGGGGAACCTGGATCCGGCGGTATGCCTCGCCCAGTGGGAGGCCGTGGAAGCCAAGGCCCTGGCCGTACTGCGACGGGCGGCCAACCGGCCGGGCCACATCTTTAATCTCGGCCACGGCGTCCTCCCCGAGACGCCGGTGGAGAACCTGCAACGGCTGGTGGAACTGGTGCACGAGCGCACCGAGCGGAATCCGACGGGGCGTGGCTTCGACGAGGGCCGGTGGTGACGACGATCATCGGCGTGCTGGTCATGGCGTACGGGACCGCGGCCGGTCCGGAGGACATCGAGCGCTACTACACGGACATCCGCGGCGGCCGCGAACCGTCTCCCCAGCATCTCGAGGAGTTGAAGGCTCGATACGCCGCCATCGGGAACAGATTCCCTCTGCTCGAGACGACCCAACGACAGGCAGAGGGACTGGAGAGAGAGCTGAACGCCGGCTCCACCGCCTCGTCCTATCGCGTGTATCTGGGGATGAAGCATTCGCCGCCGTTCATCGTCGAGGGCGTCGAGCAGATGCGGTCCGACGGGATCGAGCGGGCGGTCGGCCTCGTCCTCGCTCCCCATTGGTCGGGGATGTCCGTGGAGACCTACGTCGAGCGAGTCGAGAAGGCGCTGGCCGAAGGCGGCCCGGCGTTCACCTTCGTCAGGCAGTGGTATGACCATCCGCTGTTCCTGGATTTCCTGGCGCGGCGTGTATCGGATGCCCGCGACAAGCTTCCCCGAGGGGATCGCAAGGGCGCCGCAGTCATCTTCTCCGCGCACAGCTTGCCCATCAGGCCGCTCATGGACGGAACCCTCAGGTGCAAGGGGTGCGATCTGTGTCCCGAGGGCTGCCGCTACGCGGTACAGCTCCAACGCACCGCTGACCTCGTGTCCGGAAAGCTCGGGCTGGAGAGCTACCAGATCGCGTGGCAGAGCGCGGGCAGGACGGCCGATCCGTGGTGGGGGCCGACCATCGAGGACGCCATCCTGAATCTCGCCGCCACCGGCCACCCGGCCGTGATTGTGTGCTCTGCCGGGTTCGTGGCCGACCACCTGGAGACGCTTTACGACCTGGATGTCGAGGCCCGGCAGATCGCCGAAGAAGCCGGGATTCGTTTCGAGCGCACCGAGATGCCCAACGATGATCCCGCCTTCATGAAGGTGCTCGCCGCAGTGGTCCGCGAACACCCCGAGGGCGTGCCCACGGTCTCGCCCTGATGCCTTCCGACTCACGCGCGCCGCACGTGGTGGTCGTGGGAGCGGGGATCAGCGGCCTGGCTGCGGCCCACTCCCTCCTCACCGCTTCACACCCTGACCGGCCGCTCGAGGTGACGGTGCTCGAGGCGAGCGACCGGCCCGGAGGCAAGCTCCTGACGATCGACCTCGACGGGATGCCACTGGAGGCAGGAGCGGATTCCTTCGTCGTGCGCAAGCCATGGGCGGTGGAGCTGTGCGAGGAGCTCGGGGTCGCCGAGGAAGTCGTGATCCCGGGCTCGTGGGGAGCGTTCGTGTGGACCCGGGGTGAGCTCATCGCTTATCCGGACCGGTCGCCCTTCGGAATCCCTTCCGACGTCGGAGACCTCCTCCGCTGGCAGGGGCTACCCAGGGGACCGAAGCTCAGGGCGCTCCTGGACCTGATCCGCCCCGCCCGCAGGGGCTCGGAGGACGAAGCGCTGGGAAGCCTGCTCCGGCGTCGCCTTGGGTCGGGAGCTTCCAGCGTGCTGGTCGAGTCGCTCCTCGGAGGTCTCCACGCCGGAGACCCCATGCGGCTCTCCGTGCTGGCCACCTTCCCAGAGCTCAGAGAATGGGAGGCGAAGCACGGAAGCCTCTTGCGAGGAGCCAAGGCTGCCGTGGAGGCGGCGGGGGAGGAGAAGGGGCACAAACCGATGTTCGCCACGCTGTGGGGCGGCCTCTCCGTACTGGTGGATCGATTGGTCGACGCGATCGGGTGGGACCGCCTGCGGCTGAGTCACCCTGTTGACTCCATCGAGACCGAGGACCGCGGGTTCTCCATCCTTACGGATCGAACCCGCGGTCAACCCATCAGAGCCGATGCCGTCATCCTGGCCATCCCCGCGTACGAATCTGCCCGGGCCTTACAAGACCTGAGCCGGGATGGGTCGGGCGAACTGGCCGACATCGCCTACGGGTCGACGGCGGTAGTTTTCCTCGCCTATCCCGAGGGCACTGCTTCTCGTCTCCCCCGGGGGACCGGGTTCGTGGTCCCGCAGGGACAGAGGACCATCACAGCCTGCACGTGGGTCTCCCGCAAGTGGCCGAGGGATGAGTTCGGAAGCCGGGCGGTCCTTCGGTGCTTCGTAGGCAGGGCAGGGGCGGACGAAGCGCTGAGGCTCTCGGACGAGGAGCTGATCGACGTCGTGTCCAAGGAGATGGAAGCGGCGACCCCGATGGGAGCGGAGCCGTCTGCTTCCCGCGTGGTGCGCTGGGATCGCTCCATGCCCCAGTATGAGGTGGGTCACCTGGAGCGGGTGGCGCGGATCGAGGAGGCTCTGGCGAAGGTTCCGGGGGTGTTTTTGACCGGGTCGGCGTACCGTGGCGTAGGGATCGCAGACTGCATCCGGCAAGGGAAGGAAGCGGCGGGGCGGGCGGTGGCGCATCTCGAGTGGCAGCGGGGGTCCAGGGGGGAAGCAGCCCGGCGGGAGGAGATCTCATGGACGAGGTGACATACGCGTACTATCCCGTGTTCACCGGGTTGCCGGACCTACGGGATCGGCCGGCGGGGGACCTGGATCAGCTCTCGCACGAAGCCGAGATCCTGTTCAAGGAATGGTCCGATCGCATCGCCATTCGAGGAACCTATTCCACAGTTGGTTTCCGCGCGGACGCAGAGCTGATGATGTGGTGGGTGGGCCGCTCGCCGGACGAGATCCAGGACCTTCTCGTCGCCTTCCGTCGGATCGGGCTGGGCAAGCAACTGGACCTGAGCTGGGCGTTCATGGGCGTGGTCCGGCCGGCAGAGTTCAGCAAGGACCACCTGCCCGCTTTCGTGCGAGGGGAGCCTCCCAAGAGATATGCCTGCGTCTATCCATACGTTCGAACCCTCGACTGGTACCTCTTGCCGGCGGAGGAGAGGGCCGCGCTGCTTAGCGAGCACGGCGAGATGGGGCGAGAGTTTCCCGACGTCCTGGCCAACACCACCAGCTCCTTCGGACTGTCGGACTGGGAATGGCTCCTGGCATTCGAAGCCGACGACCTCTCGCGGATCGTGGATTGTATCCGCCGGCTCAGGGACGCCCGGGCGCGCGCGTATACGAAGGAGGAGGTCCCATTCATCACAGGCATCCGAAAGAGCCTCCCGGACGCCGTCCGAGGCCTCGGCTGACCGTCCGGGACTACCTCGCGTAGCGAAGAACGTCAGCTTCCAGGGGTTTCGTTCGGCGCTTTACCGCCGGATGTCTTGTGCGCCTTGAGCTTCTGCAGGACGAAGTCCGGAGGACCGTGCTCTTGGCCGACCGCAACCATGGGCTTGCCGCACTCGCTGTGCGCTGCGGTGGGGATGAGCGAGGAGTCCCCCAGCGCCGCTACGGCCGCCACGTAATCCCCGTGCGTCCAGTTCCCCTGAAGCGTGGAGACATCGACGAGGCTGCATCCACCGGCCTGGTGGAATCGCTGGATCGGGCCGCCGTGGATGCCGGCCCCCGCTTCATCTGACTCGTCGGTCCCTTTCCCCGGGGCCAGGTGGGCCGGGTTCTTCTCTCTCCTGGGGCTGGGCGAGGGGCTCCCCGACAGCATGCTGGCTGCAGCCACGCTCGAGGTAAGCACCACCGCGACCACCGCCAGGGCCAGACTGAGCCGCTTCACCTTCGCCTCCTCGGTATGTTCAACCCTCCATTTACCGCAAACTGCCAAGAAACGCATCCGCCGAACGGCGTAATGGGAAAAGTCTGTCTCCTGCCCGTCGATATCGGCGAGCGGCACGCGTCGGTAAGGTGAGAGGCGGTACGAGGCCGCCCGGATAGAGGAGGGAGTGCGCATGCGGTACATGCTGTTGATCTACGGGGACGAGAAGTCCTGGGCGACCATGACGCCGGGGGAGCAGAAGGCGGAGTTCGAGGCCTACGATTCGTACAGCAAGTGGCTGGCGGAGAAGGGCTGGATGCGCGGCGGCGACGCGCTTCAGGCGACGCCGACAGCCACTTCGGTCAGGCTTCCGGAGGGCAAGGTCCTGACCACCGATGGGCCCTTCGCCGAGACGAAGGAGCAGCTCGGGGGGTTCTACCAGATCGAATGCGACAACCTGGACCAGGCGATCGAGGCGGCGTCGAAGATCCCGGCCGCGCGGGGCGGGACGATCGAGGTGCGCCCGATCGCGGAGTTCCCCTCTCCGTAGAGACGGGGGCGGATCCGGAAAGCCAGGCGAAGAGGGTCGTCGACCGCGCCTTCCGGCAGGAGTCGGGGAGGGCGGTGGCGACCCTTATCCGCATCCTCGGCGACTTCGACCTGGCGGAGGAGGCCGTGCAGGAGGCTTTCGCCGTGGCTCTGGTGCGCTGGCCCGCCGACGGCATCCCCGACAACCCCGGTGCCTGGATCACTCGAACCGCTCGGAACAAGGCGATCGATCGCCTGCGGCGCGAGCGCACGTTGCAGGCCACGGCCGCCCGCCTGGCCCAGCTCCAAGCCCCGATTCCGCCCGAGGACGACCCCGCCGGAAAGGCCGTGGAGAGCATCGGAAGCACCATCGAGGACGATCGGCTGAGGTTGATGTTCACGTGCTGCCATCCGGCCCTGTCGCTGGAGGCACAGGTGGCCCTGACCCTGCGCACCTTGGGCGGGCTTTCCACCCGGGAGATCGCGCGGGCCTTTCTCTCTTCTGAGCCGACCGTGGCTCAGCGCCTGGTGCGGGCGAAGCGGAAGATCCGAGACGCCCGGATCCCGTTCCGGGTTCCCCCGGACGACCTGCTGCGCGAACGGCTGGACGGCGTCCTGGCGGTGCTGTACCTGATCTTCAACGAGGGATACGCCGCGACCGAAGCAGACTCGCTGGTCCGGGCCGAGCTGTGCGAGGAGGCCATCCGCCTGGCCAGGCTGCTGGTCGACCTGATGCCGGAGGAACCGGAGGCGCTCGGCCTGCTGGCGTTGATGACCTTCCACCATGCCAGGCGGGACGCGCGTCTGAGCCCGAGCGGAGAGTTCGTGCTGCTGGAGGAACAGGACCGCTCGCGATGGGATCGGGCGGCCATCGAAGAGGGGATGGCCCTGCTCGGACGCACGCTCGCGCTCGGCCGGCCCGGCCCCTACCAGATCCAGGCGGCCATCGCGGCCGTCCATGCCGAGGCCTCTGGGGCCGAAGACACGGACTGGATCCAGATAGCGGCGCTGTATGAGGAGCTCGCTCTCCTCGCCCCGGGCCCGGTGGTGGAGCTGAATCGGGCGGTGGCGGTGGCCATGGCGGACGGGCCCTCCGTGGGCCTGGCGATCGTCGAGCAGATCGCTGCCTCAGGAGCGCTGGAAACATACCCATGGTTGCACTCGGCCCGGGCCGACCTTCTTCGTCGGGTCGGGAGGTTCGAGGAGGCCGCCCAAGCGTATGCCAGGGCGAGAGAGCTGATCACCAACCCAGTGGATCGGGCGTTTCTGGACCGCCGCTTGGCCGAGGTTTCTGGAGCCCAATAGGTCGTAGGTCGGCCCGACCGATGCTCTCGCCCACCCCTACCACCAGCACGCAGCTCTTGTCGGCTGCGTGCGGTGAGAAGAAGGAGGTCACCTCTGGAGACCATGTGGGGCGGCGCGGCGGTCTCTCCTCGGAGCGCCTCGAGCACCGGCAGGCCGGTCGGCCGGACGCGCCGGGGCAGCTCGATCCGGGCGGACCCGGGGATGACCTTGAACGGGGAGGGCTGGTTGTTCCAATCCAGGGTGTGGCCCCTCTGGCGAACGCTGTGCGAGGAATGCTTGGTGGCTTCGTGGAACGCTCGGGTGGCCGCTCCAGGCCCGGTCGGCCCGCGTGTCTCCTTCCCCCCCGCGTCGCTCATTGCCTCGCGGTGTATACCACCGCCGTGAGGATCGGCGAACCGTCGTCCGGCCAAGCCTCTGGCCGCTCTTCCCCGCGGCCCCCCGAGCGATTGCTCCTGGGGGCTCCACTATCGCTGACCGGACGCTACGCGCTGATGGGGAGGCTCGCGGCCGTGGGGCTGTGGCAGGCGGTTGGAGACGTCAGGGCCGTGGGAGGAGTCCGGATCGGCGCCGAGAGGTTCGCCCCTGCCCTCGCAGTAGTCGACGACCAAAGCACCCGGGAAGGCGTGCGGCGAGCCTTGGACGACCTGGTCGAGGCCGATGTCCTGTTCGGCCCCTACGGCAGCGACCTGGTGGAGGAAGCGGCCGAGGCCGCTGCCGAGCGGAGGCGGGTGATTTGGAATCACGGAGGGAGCGCCGACCAGGTTGAAGGCCTACCGGGCGTCGTCTCAGTACTCTCGCCTGCCAGCGCCTACGCCGGGCCGATGCTGGAGGCGCTCGTCGACCTCGTACCGGGAGTCCGCCTCCTGATCGCTGCGGGGTCCGGGCGGTTCGCAAAGAGCGTCGCCGATGGGGCCCGCCGGGCTGCCCAGCGCCTCGGAATGAACGTGGTGGGGACCGTCCCGCACGCTGAGGTCCCCGACGACCCCACCAGGCAGGCGGACGTCGTCCTCGCCGCTGGGACATTCGCGGACGACCTGGAGCTCATTCGTCGCCTGAAGGGCCGGCCAGCCGCCCTTGCCGCTGTCGGTGCCGGGATCGGGCGGTTCGGCGCGGAGCTCGGACCTCTGGCCGAGCTCGTAGTGGGGCCGTCGCAGTGGGAAGAAGGGGTTCGCTTCGGGGCCGACGTGGGGCCGAGCGGGGCGGTTGTCATCCGAAGCCTCCGGGCGGCCGTGATCACGAGTCTGCGGGCCGAAAGCACCAGCGGACACGTCGACTATCCCACCGCGCAGGCCTACGCTGCCTGTCAGGTCGCCATGCGATGCGTAGAGGAGGCCGGCACCACGCACGATGCGGCAGTGCAACGCGTGGCTCGAGAATTCCGGTGCACCACGTTCTTCGGTCGGTTCGGCCTGGGAGAGGACGGCCGGCAACAGGACCATGAGATGCTGAGCGTCCAGTGGCAGGAGGGGATGAAACGCGTGGTGGCCCCTCCGTTCCTGGCCGAGACCGACCTCCGGCTGAGCTGACCGCATCTTGCGCAAGCATCGATTCCTCCGGGGGGGTTCTACTGAGAAGGCCAAAATCCCAGGTAGCTACCTCGGTCCGGATAGTTCTGCCAGCAGCGGCAACAGGTTCGGGTGCAGGCGCGCAACGGCAGCTCGTTCGGCAGCCTCGGCCGATGACAGCAGGCCGGCCGAGGTGGCGATGGCCGTAAACAGCTCCAATGGGACCCGTTCGAATGGCATCTCCACCGGAAGATCTGCCTCCACGAACTTGCTGTCACCGGCCACGGCGTAGCAGGGCACGTCCTTCTGTCGGGCAGACTCCGCCAGGACCCGCGTCTTCACCTTGTTGACGAGCCCCGAGGGAGTCACGGCGTCTGCTCCGACCACCACCGCCGCACCAGGGACCAGCGCGATGGCCTCCTCGTCCTCTATGACTCGAGTTCGAACCGGGGAGACAGCCCGCGCCATGCGCTCACCCTCGCCACCGGGGTCGGACCGCATGCAAGTCAGCAAACGAACCCGCGCTCGCGTCACGGCCTGAGCGACGGTGGACGAGTACGAAATGGTCAGGAGCCAGGGAGGAAGCTTCGGAACCACCTTCGATGCGGCTGCAGCGTCAGATTCCAGGCGGTGGAGGAAGGCATCAGCACCGCTGGACGGTTCCGGGGCGGATAGCACGTCGGAGGCCAGTCGCCATAACGGCGCCATCGCGGGGTGGCCCGCGAGGAGCAGCCGAATGGCCCCATCGAGATCGGGAACTGCCACTCCTTTCAGCGCCTCGGCGGCCGCACTGGCGATCTGGGCCGCCCCCGATTCCCGGTCCGCCGCGATTCTCGACAGGGTTGGCCAGGCGCTGTTCATGGGCGCATCGTAGGAGCCATGACGCTTGACCCGCTGCTCCAGGAGCTCAGGGGTGCGCCCGAACCGGTCCTTCGGCTTCGGAACGAGATGCCCGGACCCGACCCTCGAGTGCTGGCGCTCCTGTCCGGCTCGTTCGACCCTCTGACCATCGGGCACGCGGCGCTGGCAGAGGCTGCACTGAACCACGCAGATCTCGTGCTCTTCGTCTACTCGGTGCGCACGCTGCCCAAGGAGGAGGGCGTTCCTGGGCCGCTCCTATCGGAGGACGAGCGAGTGGCCGTGCTCGAGGCGTTCTCCCAGCCGCGGCCAGGGATCGAGCCGGCCCTCTGCTCCCACGGGCTTCTGACGGAACAGGTGGATGCGGCCGCGGCGCGGTTCCCATCGTCCGACCTCGCGCTCGTCATGGGATCGGACAAGGTCCGCCAACTTCTGGACCCCAAGTGGTACGAGGATCGAGAGCTTGCGTTGCGACTCCTCTTTTCGCGGGCCAGGGTTCTCTACGCGGTGCGGAGCGGGGACGACGGCGTGGTAGAGGCGCTGCTCGAGCAGCCCCAGAACAGCCCGTGGCATGACCGGTTCGTACGGCTCGATGTCCCTCCGGAGGTCGCAGCGGTCTCCTCCCGGCTCGTCCGGGATGGGCTCGTCACCGGACGTGATGTCACCCCGCTCGTGCCATTCGAAGCACGTGCCCTGCTCGAAGGCAGGCGGCCACCCGCTTGAGTCCCGAGGGCTGGGCGACATGGCCCGCCTGCTCGCCGTCCCGGTACCGTACAACTCAGCAAGAGGTGGTCCCCGTGACGGCTATCCTGTGCGCATGACCGACGCCGAGGCGGCCCGGGCGTTCTTCGCGGCCCTCTCCGACCGGATCGACGGCCGCCTGTTCGGAGTCCGTGAGCCGGTCCGGCTGGTGCTCATCGGTATCCTCACCGACTCGCACGTGCTCATCGACGACGTCCCGGGGGTGGGGAAGACCACGCTGGTCCGCATGCTGGCGAGCCTCCTGGGCCTCCGGTTCGCGCGGATCCAGTTCACCCCGGACCTGATGCCGTCCGACATCACCGGGACCAGCGTCCTCAACATGAAGACGCAGGAGTTCGAGTTCAGGCCCGGGCCCATCTTCACCGAGGTCCTCCTGGCCGACGAGATCAACCGGGCGACGCCCAAGACTCAGGCGGCGCTGCTCGAAGCCATGCAGGAGCGCCAGGTCACCGTGGACGGAGTGACGTATCCGCTGCCCGATCCCTTCTTCGTCCTGGCCACCCAGAACCCCGTGGAGCTCGAAGGAACCTTCCCTCTGCCGGAGGCCCAGCTGGATCGTTTCCTCCTGCGCGTTCGGATCGGGTATCCCGACGAGGAGGAAGAGCAGCGGATCCTCACCGTTCCGCGGGAGAACAGGACCGTACCCGCCTCGTCGGTGCCAGAGGCTCCGGAGCTGGCCGGGCTCCGCAGACTTGTCGACTCCGTGCGGCTGGAGGAACCCGTCCGCCGATACATCGTTCGGGTGGTCAGGGCCACCCGGGATCATCCAGATCTCCAGGTGGGTGCCAGCCCCAGATCCGTGGAGCACATGGGCGACGCCGCACGGGCCAGGGCGCTCCTCACGGGCCGGGACTACGTGCTCCCGGATGACGTCAAGGCCCTGGCCGAGTCAGTGTGGTCGCACCGGCTCGTCCTGACCACGGACGCGAGGATCCGCGACCGCACGACCGCGGAGGCCCTCCGGGACGTCCTGGAGCAGGTCGCCGTCCCGGTCGAGTTCCAGGGGGCCTGAGGCAACGGACACCCCCGACCGACGCGGAGCCCTCCTCGCGCTGGCGCTGCTGCTCGGGCTCATCGCGGTGGGGACGGGAAACACCAACCTGTTGCTGTGGTGTGTTGCCATCGCCTCCATCGCCGGAGCCATGGGGGCGTGGACCCGAGCAGCGTGGAAAAAGGTCTCTGTCACAGCACGATTCCAGCCTTCTCGGGCCTTCTCCAGCGAGACGGTCAATCTGATGGTGCGTATCAGCAACGGCAAGCGCCTGCCGTTACCCCACGTCCGAGCCAGGATCTGGCTGCCCCCCGGCCTTCGTCCGGCGGGTGGGACCAGCGAGATGACTCATACCATCCGAGGATTCCAGAGAGACTTCTCCATGCCGGGGCGCAGCGAACTGGTCCTCGATCTGCCCGTGAAGGTCCGAAGGCGCGGGGAGTACTGGCTGGAGCAGGTGCTGGTGCGGGTCTCGGACCCGTTCGGCTTCGCTCCCCTCGAGCGCAAGCGCACACCGGACGCCGATCTGTTGGTCATGCCGGAACCCCGGATCGGCTTGCCGATGCGTCTGCTCCGGCGGTTGCCCTTCGGGACGCCGGCTCAGGCTTCCCGGATGTTCGAGGATCGCGAGCGTTTCGCCGGGGTTCGTCCCTATGAGCCCGGCGATCCGCTCAACCGCATCCACTGGAAACTCACCGGCCACGTGGGCGGCCTCCACACCAAGTTGTTCGAGCCGACGCGATCCGCCGACGTGTTGTTGCTACTGGACCTGGCCACAGGGGAGCCGTTCTGGGACTCGATCTACCCGGAGATCGCCGAGGACACCATCGGTTGGGCCTCCTACCTTGCCCGCCAGGCCATCGGATCCGGGTGGCGGGTGGGGCTTGCCGTGAACACCCACATGACTCGAGGCCGGGGACCGATCCGGGTTCCTGCCCATGCTCGCAAGGGACAGGAAGCATCCCTCTTCGCCGCGCTGGCTCGCATGCCGAACGAGGCCACCTCAGACCTCGCCCCGATCCTCCGGGAAGCCGGGCGGACCATGGGCAAGAACACGACGGCCGTGGTCATCTCCCCCCGCCCCGGTCCGTGGCTCGCGCACGAGATGGCCGCCCTCCACCGACGAGGGGTCGACGTGCTCCACCTGTCTCCGCTGGAGGCGGCGCGATGAGCCGCGCGGCGGACAGCACCGCGGGACCGGACCGCGTCGATGCGGCCGGGCAAGCTCTCGACCGGGCCAGCGTGCTCCCCGCCATGCTCGCCGCCCTCGCTGAGAGCGCGGTGATCTACCTGCCCCTTCACGATGTGGCGGTCAACGAGGGGCGGGTGATCGCCGGGCCGATGGTCCACTACTCGCTGTTCCTCCTGGTGTTCGCCTGCGGTGTCGCCGTGGCCACATGGCGCCGAGGCTCCTCGAGGTTCCTTCCGGCTGTGGCTGCCTCCGCCGTGGCCATCGGCGTGGTCCAGGGAATCTTGTGGGGCACCGGCGACGCGGTGACCGCTACCGCCTCCGTCGTGCTGTGGCTGTTGGTGGCGGCGCGCGTCTTCACCCTCGCTCTCCGAGACTGGCGAGACCCGATCGGCACCTCATTCGGCGTGGGGTCGGGCGCGCTACTGGTGGAGATCATCTCGATGGGCGGCTTCGCCGAGGCCCGCGCGGTGCTCCCCTTCGCGGTGACGCAGTTCTTTCTCGCCTCGCTCGCGTCCCGCGCCGCCAGTCTTCGCCTCAGCGCACGGCAGGTGACCATCGCTCGGGCCGAGCCGACGGAAGAGGGCCAGTCCGGTCGCGGCCTCGGCGGCAGGATCGGAATGGGCCTCCTGGCGATCGCGGCCCTCGGGCTGCTCATGGCCGTCGCCGTGGTCCTGGGTGGCCGGCACGGCGGCCTGTTCCTGCTGGGCAAGGCGATCCTGTCGGTGGTGCTCCCGGTCCTCGCCTACTTGCTCGCGCCCGTGATCCGACTCCTTGTGGAGGCCCTGATGTGGCTGTTCGGGCTCATTCACATCGACCTCTCTTCCCTCCGGTCGCTAGCACGCACGATCGACAAGTTCCGAGCTCGGCCGCCTGAAGCCACGAGTCCGGGGGGTGGGGTGGTAGGCCGAGTGTTCGCCCTGCTGCTGCTCCTTGCGCTGGGGTACCTGCTGGTCCGGACGATCCGGATGCGATGGCTACGCTTTGAGCGGAAGGGACCGGCGGATGAAGAACGCCCTGAAGCCATGCCGGTATCGGCCTTCTCGCCGAGGCGTCGGCGATGGGGCCGGCGGACCCGGCAGGAACTGCCGGCCGATACCGTTCGCCGGTGGTATGCGGAAGCGCTTCTGATCCTCGACCGGCTCGGGCTGCCGAAGGCTCCGTCGCGGACGCCCGGCGAGTACCTGCGAGACGTGACCTTCGCCTTTCCCGAGTGCGCTGCCGGATTCACCGCGCTGACCAGGGCGTACGAAGACGTCCGGTACGGCAGCCGGACGTTCGAAGGGGATACGCTGGAGAAGCTGGAGGCGAACCGGCGGCTGGCGATGAGCGCACTGAGCAAGGCGGACCGGCTGGAAGAAGCACCCGGTGAGGAGGGCACATGATCGAGGTCAGGCGGGATCGGGACATCTACGACAGGGAAGGCGGATGGTTCCGCGCCAGGTGGCATTTCTCGTTCGACGAGTATCGGGATCCGAAGTGGACACAGTTCGGTTCGCTGCGTGTGTTCAACGATGACCGATTGGTGCCCGGTGTGGCCTGGCCGATGCATCCCCACCGGGACATCGAAGGGCTCACCTACGTGGTCGAGGGGAAGTTCCGCCACGCCGACAACCTGGGCGGCGATTACCGTATCCTGCCCGCGGGGTCGGCCCAGCGGATGACGCTGGGCCGGGGCAGCTGGCACTCGGAGCAGAACGCGTCCGAGACCGAACCGATGCGGTTCATCCAGATGTGGATCCTGCCTCGGGAGCAGGGACTCGACCCCTCGGTGGAGCAGAAGGTGTTCACCAAGGAAGACCGGGCCGGTCGACTCCTCCGGGTGATCTCGCCGGAGGGAGGGGACGCCGTGCTGGTGCATCAGGACGCCAGCGTGTACGTGTCGTCACTCCCGACGGGCACCTCGGTGAGCCACAAGTTCGGCCAGGAGCGGGGCGGCTACCTGTACCTGGTCGAGGGAGCCATCCGGCTGAACGGGGAGGAGCTCCACACCGGCGACGCGGCGAAGATCCAGGACGAACCCGAGATCACGATGGAGGCCGAGCAGCCCAGCGAGCTGATCATGGCCGAGGTTCGCCTGGACGACTGAAGTCATGCCGCAGTAGGCCACTTCCCCTCGCTCAAGGGGAGGTCCCCTGGCTCCGACCCTTTCAACAAGACCGCCAGGGCGGGGTTCTACGGGATCGGAGGTCTTCCCTCCTTCGCCGTCGTCGCCTACGACTACCATCGGGGTCCGGCCGACACGCCGGAGTCGATCATGCGAGGGCTGGCAAGCGGCGGCTCGGGTTCCGGGACCGGATCCTCGGTCGATCTGTCCAGGATCGCCACCGACTCTGCCGGAGGCGTCCCGTACCGGTGTGTGGGGGGTCGCGGGACAGGCCGGCGGCGCCATCTGCATGTGGGAAGAGACCGACATCCTTGGAGTGGTACTGGGATTGAACCAGGGAATCCCTCAGGCGCGGCTTCTCACCGACACGGTGCGAAGCGCGGTCGAAAGTTGAGGCTTCCTGAGGCTTCCTCTCAGCCTTCAGGCTCTGTTTGACCCTGGCCCGCTTCGGCTGATCCTTCATCGCCAGACGTGAGCTCGGCACCTATGGCGTGATAGCCCCCGTCGACGTGGATGATCTCGGCGGTGATTCCCCTGGACCAGTCGGACAGCAGGAAGGCGATGGTTCGAGCGACAGGCTCCGGATCGGTCACATCCCACCCCAGCGGGGCGCGCTTCCCCCAGGAAGCCGCGAGGATGTCGAAGCCGGGAATGCCCTTGGCCGCCATGGTCCGAAGAGGGCCGGCGGAGACTAGGTTCACCCTGACCCCCTTCGGTCCCAGATAGCGGGCCAGGTACCGGGCCACCGACTCCAGGGCAGCCTTGCTCACGCCCATCCAGTCGTAGATGGGCCAAGCGACGGACGCGTCGAAGTCCAGGGCGACGACGGAACCGCCATCGCTCATGAGCGGGAGCATCGAGGTGGCGATGGCCTTCAGCGAGAACGCGCTGGTCTGAAAGGCCGTCCGGGCGCTCTCCCAGGGAGTGGTGAGGAAAGCGCCCCCCAGCGCATCTTCTGGGGCGAAGGCGATGGCGTGCAGGAACCCATCCAGGGTCCCCCATCGACCCTTCAGTTCGCCGGCCACGGCCTCGATCTGGGCCTGGTCGTTGGCGTCCATCTCCAGGACGTCGGGCGGAGCGGGGAGGCGGCGGGCCGTCTTCTGGGTGAGGCTCATGGCTCGGCCGAAGCCGGTGAGCACGATCTCCGCGCCCTGCTCCTGGGCCAGGCGAGCGGCGTTGAACGCGATGCTCTGAGGCGTGAGCACGCCCGTGATGAGGAGCTTCTTCCCTTCCAGCAGCATGTCGGGTGGAGTCTATGAGGTCGAGGGGTATACGGGACGAGAAATGAGCTACGTGAGCTCGATCTCCATGCCCTCGTACGACAGGGCCAGTCCATTCCGCTCCTGCCCCCACAGCTCTCGCGCCCGCACCAGCATGGCCTCGAGTTGGGCGTCCGAATGCAGGGGGTCGTGGTGGAACATCAGCAGCCGGCGCACCTTCGCCACCAGGGCGAACGTGACCGTGTGGGCGATGCTGGAATGCCCCCAGCCGACCCGCCCGGGATACTCCTCCTCGGTGTATTGGGCGTCGTGGAACAGGACGTCTGCCCGCTCAGCGATGGCATAGCCAGAGATCCAGTCCGGAGGGACGGTGGCCAGGTCCACTCCGAGGGCGGGCTCGTGGTCCGAGATATAGGTGAGGACCTTCCCGTTCTCTTCCAACCGATACCCGACGGTGGGGCCCGGGTGGTTCACGGGCTGTGCCTTGAGCCGCACCGCCCCGAGCTCCCACTCGTCCTCCGGGACGTCGTGGAAGGCGACCCTCGCGGGGATCTGGTCAAGATGGATGGGAAACAGGGGCGGCGAGAAATAGGCGGCCACGCGATCCCGGAGCGAGTGGCCGGGCGAGGCGGGCCCCCAGATGTGCAGCTCGCATTCCTTGTCCCAGACCGGTCCAAAGAACCCGAGACCCTCGATGTGGTCGAGGTGCAGATGGGTGAGGAGAAGGTCGATCCGCTTCGGCCGGTTGCCGTCGAGGGCGAGGCCGAGGCCACGGATGCCCGTGCCGGCGTCGATCACGATGAGCTGGTCGTCGACGGTCCTGACCTCGACACAGGATGTGTTTCCTCCGTACCGAACCGTCTCCGGTCCGGGCGCGGCCAACGAGCCGCGGCATCCCCACACCTTGGCTTTCACGGCGAGGCCCGCCCCTTGCCCTCGTCCTCGCCGTGTTCCCAGAACACTGCCATGGCCCCCACGAACTCGTCTCTCCTGGCGAAGAATGGGAGAGCCGTAACCGCGATGCCCCGGCTGGCACCATCCGCGCTCCGAATCCGGATCTTCTCGTGGACGGGAACGTGCTCGTTGATGGCGCGGACGAGGGCAAGGTCCTCGGGCGGGATGGGCTCGTCCTCGAAGGTCGTGGGGGAAAACCTCGTCGACCAGTCGTCCATCTTCATCTCGCCCACCTCGGCGAACGTTCGTCCCAGGATCTCTCCGCACCGCTCGTTGAAGTAGACCAGGGTGCCATCCCGATCCACCACGAACGCCGCCGAGGCCAACTTGTCCGCCAGGTCCCTGGCCAGGATGAGGACCAGATCCTTCTGGGGCATCGGACTCCCTCCATTCGGTCGGCCGGCGAGCCGGACGCCTGAAGCCCGGCAAGGTTATTCGCTGGACGGCGCAAGCTCAACAGGCGGCCAAGGTGGGCTATTGAGGGGTTCGCCGGGCTGTTAACCGGTCCAAGCAACGGGTAGATTTTAGCTTCGATGGCATCCAAAGCCGACCGGATACCCGGGTCCCTGGAGATCGTCCGGAGGCGCGTTCGGACACTGCCCAAGCGATTCCGGGGGGAATCGGCCAACGGCCTCTCGGCCGAGTGGGAGCTTCGGGTGGGCGGGGAGTCCTTCGCCATCTCCGTGGCGGATCACGGATGCGCGGTCCGGGAGGGGCCCGGGCAGTCCCCCCAGGCCATCATCACGACCGAGCCCGACACCTGGCTGGCCATCGACGAAGGCCTCATCACCGGTGGCCAGGCCTTCCTGGAGCGAAGGCTCACTGCCCAGGGAAACCTGGACCTTGCGGTCAGGCTGGAGACCCTGTTCCGGCGGTACCGTCGAGCCCGGAAGCCCTCGGACATGGACCAGGTCGACGTCCAGGCCGACGGGCTCTCGCTCTCGTGCTACATGATGGGCAAGGGCGATCCGATCATCCTGTTGCATGGACTCGGGGCATCCAAGATCACCTGGCTGCCACTACTGGAGCCCTTGGCTGAGCGGCACCGGGTCGTCGTTCCAGACCTGCCCGGCCACGGGGAATCGGACAAACCCCGGCACGAGTACACGCCACGCTTCTATGCCAGGGTCCTCCGGCATCTGATGGATGGGGTCGGGGTGGACCGAGCCATGGTGATGGGGAACTCCTTGGGTGGGCGTATCGCGTTGGAGCTGGCTCTGCGGTCCCCCGGCAGGGTGGCTGCCCTGGTCTTGCTCGATCCGTCCGTTCCCGGGTTGCGATGGCGACACGTGATGGGTTTCAGCCGGGTGTTCCCCACCGAGATCGGGGCGATCCCATTTCCGCTCCGGGAGCGGTGGATGGAGGTGATGATCCGCCGGTTGTTCGCCCGACCAGACCGGTTGCCCTACGAGGGATATTCCGCCGCCGCCAGCGAGTTCATCCGGATCTATCGCGATCCCGTGGCCAGGATGGCCTTCTTCTCCACGCTCAGGCACATCGTGACGGAAAGGCCCGATTCCTTCTTCGCCTCACTGCGCCGGATCAAGCAGCCGGCGCTCATCATTTTCGGGGATCAGGATCGGCTGGTTCCTCCCAGGCTGGGGGTGAGGCTGGCCCAGCACCTCCCGAACTCCGAGCTGGTGGTGCTTCCCGACGTCGGCCACGTGCCTCAGTTCGAGGCCACCGAGGAAACCCTCGAGTTGCTCGCCTCATTCCTGACGCGCGTCGCTCGCCGCCAGCCCCGTTCCTAGCGCTCCGCGATCTCGTCGAGAGCCCTCTCGAATGCCTGATATGCCACATCGTCGAAGAGGACGAAGCGGACTTCCTCCACCTTCGTTCTTGCGCCCTTGACGGCCGCGACTGCGACGGGTGCGGCCTCGTCCAACGGGTAGCCGTAGACGCCCGTGGAGATGGCGGGGAAGGCCACTGTTCTCGCTCCAACTTCGTCGGCGACCCTGAGTGACTCGGTGTGGCAGCTCGCCAGGAGATGCGAGCGGTCTTCGGACTTCGAATAGACGGGCCCGACGGTGTGGATCACCCGGCGCGCGGGCAGCTTGCCGGCCGTGGTGGCCACCGCCTTCCCAGTGGGGAGCCCGTCGGCGTATCGCTCGTTTCGAACCTTCTTGCACTCCTGGAGGATCTCTGGCCCACCCCCGCGGTGGATGGCCCCGTCCACTCCGCCTCCCCCCATCAGCGAGGAATTGGCGGCGTTGACGACGGCATCCACTTCTTGCTGGGTGATGTCTCCCTTCACCAGCTCGATCTTCATGGCTTGATTCTTCCCCTTTCTCCTCCCCTTATCCTGGACCAGCGTGACGGACGACCATCCCCTCGGCACCAGAACCCGGCCCTTCAGCCGAAGGCGTCCGAACTACACGCTTCGGCGGATCATGGCCTTGCTGGTCCTGGCCGTGGCGATCGTCCTCGTGTCCAGGCTGATCTCGGGGGTCGTCTCGCTGTTCCAATCCGGCCGCGGTACCACCGTCACCACGCAGAGCGCAGGAAGCCCCTCGGTCAACCCAACCCCCATCCCTCCGCCCTCATGCGCCTACGGGAATCGTTTCGCCGCGTTTCGGGGGTACGACGAGTGGCAGGTGACGCTCGTCGACACGACCTACCACCTCCCCAAGGCGTATGTCCCTCCCGGCCTGAAGCCGATCTCGAAGGCGGGGTTCAAGGGTTCGCTGCTGGTCCGAGCCGAGCTGATCGACGACCTGGCAGCGCTCAGGGAGGCAGCCGCGAAGCACGGGACGCCGATCGATGTCGTGGCCGCTTACAGGAGCTATGACGGGCAGGTCGTGCTGTTCAAGCGGCGCGTGGAGGAAGTCGGGCGCCGGGGGGCCCTGGCGAAGACGGCTCGGCCCGGCCACTCCGAACACCAGCTGGCAACGGCAGTCGACTTCAAGTCGGTCAGCCGGCGGGACGTCACCGAGAGTTGGGACCGCACACCCACGGGAGAGTGGGTCACCGAGAATGCCTGGCGCTTCGGATTCGTCCAGAGCTACCCACGAGGGCTCGAAGATGCAACGTGCTACGGCCACGAACCCTGGCATTACCGCTATTTCGGTCGGACCCTGGCGGAGCGGATCCACCGATCCGGGCTGACCGTCCGGGAGTTCCTGTGGAACGAGCAAAAAGGGGGCGCCTCTCCGATACCATGACCACCCGAAGAGGGGTCAAGGGGGGAAGGGGATCTCGGACGTGAGCCGGCTGTTGGAAGCGCCACCCCGAGGTCAGCCGCCCAGCCACCGCCGGCGTCCTCACTATGGCTTCCGCAGGCTGGTCGCCGTCCTGGTGCTGTTCACGCTGGGGGCGGTGGTCTGGCGGTCCGGAGTCGTCGAGTCCCTGTTCCACAACAGCAAGAAGGTCGAGACCGCCCCTTCGCCGTCGCCTCACCAGAGCGTGTCCAACGCGCCCAATCGCGCTTCCAATCCCGCGGCCACCTTGCCCCCGACTTCGGCAGCGGCCACGCCCGGCCCGATCAACACGAGGTTCCCGGGGCTGATCACGTTCCGGGGGAACGCCAGCCGGTCCTATTACGGCGAGGGGCCGCTCCCCCGGGATCCGAAGATCCTGTGGCGGTATCCGGCCTCGGGTGGTCTGTGCAGCAGCTCGAACAACCTCGGGAAGACCAAGGTTTGGTGCGGCACCGGCTGGACCGGCCAGCCCAACGTGATCCAGGCCCGGGATGGCAGGGTAGAGGTCCGGATCGGGGCCTACGACGGCGGCTATCACTTCCTGGACGGAAACACCGGGGAGCCGATCCGCCCCACGCTTGTTACGGGGGATCTGGCCAAGGGATCGGCCACCAGCGATCCCGAGGGCTACCCCCTCTACTACGCCGGGTCACGGGACAACTACTTCCGGGTGGTGGCCCTCGACCGGGCCAAGCCCACGGTGTTGTGGAGGATGAACGCCCACACCAGCGTGCCCAAGAAGGTATGGAACGACGACTGGGACGGCGCGGCCCTGGTGATCGGGGACTACCTGCTCGAAGGCGGGGAGAACTCCTGGTTCTACGTGGTCAGGCTGAACCGGCACTACGACAAGGACGGCCTCGTCCAGGTGAACCCGAAGTTCGTCATACGCGTGCCGGGGTGGGATCAGCAGCTGTTGAGGGATCTGGGCGACGAGGACGTGTCGATCGAAAACTCCGTGGCCTTCAGGAACGGCGTGGCCTACTTCGCCAACTCGGGTGGCCTGGTACAGGGCTGGGACATAAGCGACATCCTGCGAGGAGGGACGAAGTACAGGCGCGTGTTCCGGTTCTGGGACGGCGACGAGACCGACGCCTCCATCGTCATCGACAGGGAGGGATACCTGTACGTGGCCAGGCACGCTTCCTTCAACGTCCGGAGCCGGCCCCAGAAGCGCGACCATCAGGTCGGGAGCCTGATGAAGCTCGACCCTCGCCAGCCGAACGATCACGTCGTGTGGGACGTGCAGATCGGGGGCTTCTACCCGGACGGTGGGATCCTCTCCACCCCGGCCCTGTACCAAGGCACGGTGTACGTGATGGACACCGCCGGGGCGCTGGTGGCGGTGGACCAGCAGACGGGGAAGGTCCGGTGGAGGAAGTCACTGCCCGGGCCCACCTGGATGTCACCTGTGCCCATCGACGACCAGATCCTGGTGGGCGACTGCAACGGATACCTGCACAACTTCGACATCTCGAATCCGCGCAAGAAACCGAACGAGATCTGGCGCCTGAAGCTCGGTGGGTGTGTCGAGTCCACACCGGCGGTGTGGGACGGGATGATCTGGGTGGGAACCCGAGGGGGAGCCATCTACGGCATCGGCGACGCGAAATAGCTAACCGGGACTTCCTACCTCTCTGGCGGCTTCGGTGAACCAGGCCATGTGCTTGTTGAGCTGGTCGCCCGTGATGGCCTCGATCACGCCGAAGTTCTGGACCACGGCCTGCGCCCGCACCTGTAGGCGCTGGAACTCGTCTTCGCTCCTGATCTTGTTCAGCTCCGCCCTGTCGCCCCGGACGATGAAGAACCCCTCGAGGTCACCTCCGTGCGGCTGCAGGAAGAAGGGCTCTACCGAGGCGACCCGACCCGAGGTGACCAGGCCGACCAGGAACCGCAGCGATTCCCCGAACAGCTCTACGGACTTCTTCTCTCGGCCGGGGGCGGTCGCCCCCCAGCGGATGAACAGCGCAGAATCGGTCACTTTCCCCTCCTGGTGGGTCACGTTCGGGCACATCTGGAGCCCGGAATCGAAGGCAAGCATTCCATCCCAGAGCCAATGCGGACAAACCGATTCGGGGAGAAGGGATAGCGAGCCGGAAACGCCCAGGAGCCGGACGCGACCCTACGTCCAGGCGTCCGGCCAAGGCCCCAGCTGCGGCGTCGACGCTCCAACAGCCCCGGATTCGGCGGTTTCCATGAGACGGCCTCAGCCACCCCACCAGAAGATACGAGGAGCTCGGTCACGGGGCGTCGACCGTGACCCAAACGCTCCCCGCGCCGACCACTATCCCTGTGATGTTCCTCCCCACCGAGATCGTCCTCGCCGCTACCGGGGCTCCAAGGCGGATATGGTGGTGTCGCCGGTGTCGGGGACCCAGATCCGGGCGTCGCCCCCCTCCGTAGCGCTTCCGGCTGCCACCCGGCCGGATCCTCACCAACGGGAATGGTTCGATCCATCCGGTTCCGGCCCAGATCAACCCGGGAGACCGTATCCCGGAGTTCGTGACCCAGACGGTGCCCTCCTCGACCGCGACGCCGCCCGGATTCCTGTCCGTCCTGATGACGCCAGCCAGCTTCCCGGTATCCGGGTCGATCCGCACCAGCCGGTCCACTCGGGCGAGGGACGGATGGGGCCTGGCCGCCTCCGGAGGTCTCCTGCTTTTCGCACCTCGTCCGAAGCCTCAGCCCGGGCCCCTCGGCCTATCGCGGTGATCCGATACGCTGGGTTCGTGGAACTCGAACCGCTCCAACCGGGCTACAGCGCTCCGGCTATCTCTAGCATCGACTTCTCGACCGGGCCGAGGGTCCTTTTCTTCTACAAGGTCACCTGTCCTGTGTGCCAGATGGCCGCAGCCCCGGCGGGTCGGTTCGAGCAGGCGTACCCGGGGCGGATACAGGGGATCGGGCAGGACCCGGAGGAGAAGCTGGCCGAGTTCGACCGTACATATGGGATGGGATTCCCCTCGATCGCCGACCTCTCGCCGTACGAGGTTTCCAACGCCTACGGCATCCGAACCGTGCCTACGACCTTCCTAGTGGACACAGATGGCTCCATCCGGGATGTCGTGGAGTCATGGGACCGCGATGGGCTGAATCGCCTGTCGAAGGAGCTCGCGTCGCTGCTGGATGCCGAAGCCGCCAGCATCTCGGAGTCGAGCGATGGGCTCCCGCCCTTCCGCCCCGGGTGAAGCTCCAGGAACACGCGCTAGGTCTGGCGCGCTACCCGGGAGCCGAAATTCGCGGTGTCGGCACGGCGCATTAGACTCTTCCGTCATGCCGCAGGTCATGCTTCGCCCACCCCTCCGCGAGCTCGCAGGCGGGCAGGGGACGCTTGACGTCGAGGGCGCGACCCTGCGCGAGATCATCTCCAGGCTGGAGGCCTCGTATCCCAAGCTGACGGGGTGGGTGGTCGACGAGCAAGGTTGCGTGCGGCCTCACGTGACTCTGTTTCTGAACGGGGAGCGCGCCGGACTCGAGACCCGGGTCTCGCCGGGTGACAGGATCCACGTGCTCCCGGCGATCTCCGGAGGTGCCGTCGAAGTGGCCGATCCAGACATCGAGACTCAGCTCCAGAGCGTCTGGCCCGAGCCGGCCGAGGAGGCCGAGGTGTTGGCGGGGACCCGCAAGGGGCTCTTCATCCTTCGCGGGCCTCGGGGTGGTCCCATGGAGCAGGTCGATCGCAAGTTCAGCGGCGTCGTCGTGGAATTCGCCATTCGCGATCCTCGCTCGGGGACGTATCTGGCGGCCGTCACCCACGGCCAGTTCGGGCCGCAGCTTTACTACACGCAGGATCCGTTGGGGGGGTGGGAGCAGGCGACGGGCCCGGCGTTCCCGGAGGATGCCGGTTCTGCTGTCGAGCGGATCTGGGTCATCCGGACCGGCGAGGAGCCCGACGTCCTGTGGGCCGGCGTCGCACCCGCGGCCCTGTTCAAGAGCGAGGATGGCGGCCGGACGTGGGAGCTGAACCGGGGGCTGTGGGATGAGCCCAGCCGGCCGAGCTGGCAGCCCGGGGCAGGCGGCATGTGCCTCCACTCGATCTGCACGTGGCCCGGGGAACCGGATCGGATCGCCATCGGCATCTCGGCGGCGGGCGTGTGGCTCTCGGATGACGGCGGCAAGTCGTGGCGGCGGGGGAACAAGGGTCTTGTGGCCCGCTACATTCCGGAGGAAGCGCGGGAGGGCGCCGTCGACCTGTGTGTGCACAACATGCACCGGGCGCCACTGGAACCCGCCACCCTGTATATGCAGTTCCACGGCGGCGTGTATCGATCCGACGACGCCGGGGAGAGCTGGGTGGACATCGGGTCCGAAGGCGGGCTGCCGTCGGACTTCGGCTTCCCTATGGTGGTAGACCCCAACGATCCCGATCGGGCCTTCGTCATTCCGCTCCAGGGAGACTTCGATCGGGTCACGCCGGAAGGACAGGTCAGGGTCTACGGAACGAGCGACCGGGGGGAAACCTGGACGGCGCTCGACCAGGGCCTGCCCCGGGACGGCGCCTTCCTCACCGTGCTCCGTCAGGCGTTCGGTCACGATGGCAGGGACCCGCTCGGCTTGTACTTCGGGGCCGAGTCCGGTGAAGTGTTCGGCTCTGCAGATGGCGGGGCCACGTGGTCGACCGTGGCCGAGCACCTCGCTCCCGTCCTGTCCGTTCGCTGCTCGTCGTAGCCTCAGACACGCTCCGACAGGTAGGCCTGGCCCAGCTCGCGCAACCGTGTGTGCGTGCCTCGGTAGACGTCCCCCTCGGGCAAGTAGTCCTTGCGGAGCTTCGAGACGACCGTGTAGTTCGGGTCGACCACATTGGCCAGCGGGGTCTCGCTCGCCTGCGTCAGGAGCTGGTACGCGTCGAGCCGATCCATGCGAAACTCGGCCCCGAGGAAGTCGATCAGGTCCACCTGGGAGATGCGGAAGGCGTCCTCCAGCGGCCTGGCGGACCCGGTGCTCATCAGGTGGGTATCGTTCTCGAGCCTCGGCCACGGCGTGGTCACACCCTTGATGAGATCGACGATGACCACCGTGTCCATGGCAGCCTCGACGGCGACGCCACAGCTCTCGCCCTCGCCCTGCCTGGCGTGGCCGTCCCCGATCGAAAAGAGCGCACCCGTGACGTTCACGCCCAGGTAGCAGGTGGTACCGGCGCGCATCTCGGGCGTATCCATGTTCCCCCCGTAGTAGTCGGGCACCAGCGACGAGCGAGCCTCGAAGTTGGCCGGCGCCACCCCGACCGTGCCGTGCATCGGGTCGAGAGGTAGTTCGACCGAGTGGTCGCCGCGGAGGGCCCGGTAGGTCACCGTCCGCCGCTTGGCATCCACCTCGTACATCCAGACGAGCTCGTCCAGCGGCTCCTGAAGGCCGGCCGTGGCGTGCGTCTGGGTCAGGGAGCCGAACAGGGGGATCGTCGTTGACGCCGCCCAGTCCCTGGTGGGTTCGATCGAGACGAAGTGCAGGGCCAGAGTGTCGCCGGGTTCGGCCCCCCCGACCTCGAACGGGCCGGTCTGTGGGTTGACGAAGGGGAACTCGATGACCTTCGTCACCAGATCGTCCGGGCCTCGGACCTTCCCTCCGAAAGCGTCTTCGGTCCAGAGCTCCAGGATCGTGCCGGGCTCGACCTTTCTGACGGGCTTCACCCCACCGAACGTCCAGGCGAACTCAGAGGGATCGGGCCGGTAGGTGAGAACGCCCATGTCAGACCCTCCTAAGCCGGGGCGGAGGGCTCAGGATACGCGGCCGGAGCCGCCGGCTCTTCGATGAAGATTCGACCCGTGTCTCTTATCCGTTCTGGACGCGTCGCGTAGAGATAGATCAGGTAGATCACCCCGACCCCCATCCCGATCCCATCGATCGGACCGACCAGGGTGAAGGGCGCCGGCAGCTTGGTGACGAAGCTGAACACGGACTTCCCGATGCCCACCGCGGTGAAGAAGGCCGGAACGAACGCGGCGATCCCGGCGAGGGGGATCAGACCGTGCAGCAGGATGTTGAACTCGCTGCGGCGCTCCCGCAGGTAGAAGAGCAGACAGGCCAGGTCTACCAGCATGTAGATGCCGATGATGATCGCCACGTCGATCGTGGCCACCAGGACGAAGGCCACAGGAAACGGTCCGTACTTGGCGCCCAGCCACAAGGAGAGCCCGATGCCGACGACGAACTGAGCGAAGACAGCGACGTCCGGCGACTTCCATCGGGGGTGGATGTGGGCGAAGATCGACGGAAAGACCAGTCGGATCCGCCCCATCGCGTACCAGGTCCGCGTCGTTGCATTGGATGCCGCGTTCGAGTTGGCGATGGCCGAGTTGGCGATGGCCAGGAACACCAACACCCAGCCGGCCCCCCACACCTTCCGTGCGAGGCCGTCCCACGGGTTCCCACCGCCGAAGCCGGCGAATCCGGCGAACTTCCCGGGCCCGAAGTTCACGACTGCCGCGTAGGTGGTCAGGACGTAGAAGATCCCGATGCCTATGCAGGAGTACACGACGGCCAACTTGATGTTCCGGCGTGGATCTCTGGTCTCCTCGGCGAGGGGGGCGGCGGCCTCGAACCCGATGAAGGCCAGGATCGTGTAGATGGACCCGGCCACGACTCCCGAGAACCCCGTGAAACCCTTTGCCGTCGCGAACTTCGTCCCGAACACCGCGAGATCATTGGCGCTCCCGGCCTTCGCGATGAGCCAAATGGCCAGAGCCGTGAACACCCCGATCTCGAACACCCCGATCAACGTGCCTGTCCGCGCGCTGATCTGGATGCCGAAATATCCGAGTACGAACACGACAATGGCCGCGGCCAGTGCCGAGATCCACCACCACTGGCTGTAGCGCCACCCGAACTCTTGGTGGAGAACGGTTGCCACCAGATGGCCGAAGATCAGATAGAGGAGAGGAGCCACCAGCGGCTCGACGAAGGCGTATCCCCAGGCCACCAGAAAGCCGACCGCAGGGTGGATGCCCCGGGCCGTGTAGGTGTAGAAGCTGCCAGCAGACGGAAGATGCCTGGCCAGCTGCCCGATGGAGATGGCCACGAGTAGGCATCCGACCAGCGCCAGGATGACCGCGAGCGGCAGCGCGCCGGCCGCGAACCCCGCACCCGCAATGATCGAGAAGGCCACGGCGGCGGCCGGGGCCATGTGCGTGATCGACTGGAACAAGACCTCTCGAAGGCCGATGGCCTCACGGGCCAGCCCCGTTGACGGAGCGGTTCGCTCCACCGCGCACCTCCTGTTAGACGATGCGGGCAGCCGGGGAAGGCGAGCGTGCCTATTGTGAGCGTGGCGGGCTCGGAAGGAAAACTAGCCCGCGGGTCCGCCCAGAGCCGGGAACGTGGCGATCCGCCAGGCCGTCAGGGCTACACCGGCGGCCACGAGGATGATGAGCCCAACCACCTGGACGAATGGACGAAATGTGCGTGGCCCGAACCCCTCCAGGACGCTGGCGAGCAACGCGCCGGCCACCAGCCCTCCAAGGTGCGCCCGCCAGTCGATGCCGGGGATGGAGAAACCGAGGATCGCGTTCAACGCGATGAGCATCAGCGCCCATCGGAGGTTGGCGGAGGCCATGGGCGAGGTCCGGCGCCGGTAGTTGAACGCCACCCACGCGCCGAGGAGTCCGAAGATCGCGCCGGAGGCGCCGACGCCGACCTCGCCGACGGGTCCCAGGGCGAACGACGTCACGCTCGCCAGGAAGCCCGCGATGAAGTAGATGGCGACGAACCGGAGCTTGCCGAAGGCGTCCTCGACCAGGAAGCCCAGCAGGTAGAGCGCGTAGGAGTTGAACGCCAGGTGGATCAGCCCGGCGTGCAGGAACATCGGGGTGATCAGGCGCCAGTACTGGTGTCCCAAGGCGATAGCCGGCGGGTAGAGGGCCCCGAGGTCGAAGAGCTTTCGCTCGCTGGGTCCGCCGAACAGAGAGCCCGAGCCTCCAACGACGACCTCGACCACGAACATGGCGATGTTCACCATGAGCAGCGAGATGGTGATCGAGCCCGGGCGCCCCAGGAAGAAGCGAACCCGCATCCGCCTTCTGGGGGCGGTCCGGCGAGCCTCGGCAACGCACTCCGGACATTGGTAGCCGACGGGAGCCGGAGTCATGCAATCGGGGCAGATCGGCCTGCCGCATCTGGTGCAGTGCACACCCGTGACTACTCGAGGATGCCGGTAACACGTCTCGAGGATGAGGCCGGCCGTTCGCTCGGGCGGGTCCTCGGGGTCGGGAGGCAGCGGGCCGCTCTCCTCCGGGGGGCGCTCGTCCATACCGAGCGATGCTACAGGGCCCGGCTGGGAACGCATCCGAACACTGAGGCAGGGCTGGGTTGCGGAGTGGTGGGGTAGGCTCGAAGACGATGAAGGTCGGTGCTGGACTGTCGACGGATCCGGTCGCGCCCACAGCCACCACGGAAGCTGCCCTCGCTGCGGCGGAAAGGCTGGAGGGCCGCCCGACAGATCTTGCCGTGGTGTTCGCGTCGATACACCACGCATCTGCGGCCGATCAGGTCTTGGAGGCCGTGCAACGAGCCGCGTCGCCGGCAGCCCTGATCGGTTGCATAGGGGAGGCGGTGGTGGCCGGGGCCAGGGAGGTGGAGGCAGACCCCGCCGTCTCCGTGTGGCTCGGTGCCTTTCCCGGCCGGGCCGAAACCTTCCACATGCAGTTCGTGAGCACGAAATCCGGCGGTGTGTTCGCCGGGTGGCGATTCCATCAGGAGAGAGCCGGGCCGACACCGGTCCACCTGATGATCTGCGACCCGTTCACTTTCCCCGCCGATCTCCTCCTGACCCACCTGAACGAGGCCGTGCCGGGGATGACCGTGGTCGGTGGCAACGCCAGTGGCGGGGCTCAGGCCGGGCAGACGATCCTGTTCCAGGATCGCCAGATCCACCGGGAGGGCGCAGTCGGCGTTCGCCTGCCCGGATCGATGGGCGTTCGGACCCTCGTCTCTCAGGGGTGCCGGCCCATCGGGGACGCTCTGGTGGTGACCCGCGCCGAGCAGAACGTCGTGTTCGAGCTGGCCGGCCGGCCTCCCCTCGAACGGCTGCGCGAGACCGTGGCCGCCCTGGCGCCGCCGGATCGAGAGCTGGTCTCACACGGCCTGCACGTCGGTAGAGCCATCGACGAGTACAAGGCCGAACAGGGTACGGGCGACTTCCTGGTTCGAGGGGTCATCGGCGCGGACCCGAACACAGGTGCCGTCGCCGTTGGCGAGCATTTCGAAGTGGGCCAGACTCTGCGCTTCCACGTGCGCGACGCGGCTACGGCAGACGAGGAGCTGCGAGCGCTCCTCGAGCGAGAGGTCGGCGAGATGCCCGGCCGCCCGGCTGGTGCGCTGTTGTTCACCTGCAACGGACGGGGCTCGCGGCTGTTCCCCACGCCCGATCACGATGCTCGGCTGGTGTCCTCATTTCTGGGTGGCGTTCCCCTGGCCGGGTTCTTCTGCGCCGGTGAACTTGGTCCGGTCGGTGGGAAGAACTTCGTCCACGGGTTCACGGCGAGCCTGGCGGTCTTCCTCGACGACGAGGGTCCACGAAAGGGCGCCTCGGCTTCTTAGCTGGAATCCCACGCGACGACCCGGGTGATGTCGATCGCCACGACCGGGCCCGAGGGCGGGTCCGCCCGATACTGCGGATACTTCTCGGCCAGCGCGTCCAGCGCGCGGTCCGCCTCGTCCTCGTCCTCGACGGTGCGGGCGTGGCCGGTGATCCTCACCCACCACAGCCGCGACCAATCCTCCTCGTAATGATCGGCCACGAGCTGCACGTTCGGGTTCGCCTCGATGTTCCGAAGACGCTTCAGATCTCGCGTGCGCTTGGGCTTACGATCGACCGCCCAGTACACCGTCTCGCCCGCTACCACGAACACCACCGGAACCACGTGCGGGAGGCTTCCTCGGTCGGCCGTGGCGAGATGCCCGGCGCGGGCGCCGGCCAGCCGGCGGAGGGCGTCGTCGCGATCCATCGGTGCACGATAGCCCGACGCCACCTGCCGACGCCTGCTACCCCTCTAGGACGCCCTCCAAGGTGAGGAGCGTGACCTTCCTGTCCAGCCCTCCGGTGTAGCCGCCGAGAGCGCCCCCGGAGCGCAGCACCCGGTGGCACGGCACCACGATGGGAACCGGGTTCGAACCCAGGGCGTTGCCCGCCGCCCGCATACCCCGAGGGCTGCCGGCCGCCGCCGCGACCTCGCTGTACGTGGTGACGCTGCCGAACGGTATGCGGGCCGTCTGCTCCAGAACCTTGCGGCGGAACCCGTGGAGCGGACTCATGTCCACCCGAACGGTGAATCGCTTCCGTTTCCCAACGAAGTACTCCTCGAGCTCCCGTCGGATATCGTCGGTTGCACTGGGCGCCTCGAGGATCCTCGGAGATACCTCGGCTGCGAGCTCCTGCAGGCTCAGGTCGACGTCTCGATCCGGGTAGTCCAGCCGGACCAAGCCCCGGGGGGTCACCGCCACCATCAGCCGGCCGAACGGGGAGTCGGCAAATCCGTACGCCACATCCAAGAGTCCTTCCCGCGCGGCCGCCTCGGCCAGGCGGGTCGCCGCCCGCTGCGATGTGTTCTCAATGTCTTTCACGATTGGTCCACGCCTCCCTCAGCTTCTTGAGCGCCTGATACACGTTGGCTCTGGCGGAATCCACCGAGCTTCCCATCGCCGCCGCCAGTTCCGCATAGGGCCGATCCAAGAGGACCCGGTGCACCAGGGCCACCCGCTGCATCGGTGGCAGCTCCAAGATGTCGTTCCACAACGGCTCGTCGATCCATCCGCCGAGCGCTTCGGACTCCGCATCCGAGGCGGGCCCCGCCTGCCCCACGAGCAACTCTGTCACGTCCGCAACCGGCTCCGCTCGCTTGTTTCGAGCCCTGGCGGCGTCGATCGCCTTCCTGGTGGCGATGGCCAGGATCCACCCGCGGAGGTTGTCCGCGTGGCGCAGGTTGGGGTAGGCGCGCATGGCCGCCAGGAACGTCTCCTGGAAGCAATCGTCTGCCTCGTTCGGGCCGACCGCGCCCACCAGGAACCTGTACACGAGGGTTCGGTGTTCGTCGAGGAACGATTGGAACGGAGGGATCGAGGCCGGTCGCTGGCCCCGCTCGGCTCGCGTCCTACCTCTGCCGTCCCGGGCGGGCAGATGCGGTGGCAGCCGGGCCTCCTCCCCCATGTGGTCGGCCGCACTGCCCCTTCTTCTGGTCACAAGCATCGACATGGAAAACGCGCGGGAGCGCTCGGATGTGAAACGGCGCGGGTCACACGGGGGGCCACGGGTAGGCCCGGCGATGGCCCGGCCGGGGAAACCTACCCGTCGCGGCCAGCCCCTCGGCCCTGCGAACCGTGGCGTCGACCTCTCGCTCGGACAGCATGCCGAGGAGCGACTGGCGAAGCGCTCCCGATCGAATCTCGCCGGCCACGCGTCGCAGGTCCTCCCGTTGCCTCCGGGGAATGGCTTGCCCGGCGAACTCCCAGATCACGGTGCGGAGTTTGGGCTCGGTGCTGAAGCACACGCCGTGATCGACCACCCAGATCGTTCCGTCCTCGGCACGCAGACAATGGCCGCTCTTGCGATCGGCATTGTTGGCCACCACGTCGAACGTCGCCACCGGCATGAACTCGTCCAGGCAGAGCACTCTCAGAGTGAAGAAGTGCTGTCGGGGGTCCGCTTCGACGAAGAGCTGCAGCGAACCCGGGCCCATCGGGCCGTTACGCAGGACGGTGGGGGGCACGTCGGGCCACCCCAGCGCCTGGGCGAGCATGTACGCCGCGACTTCACGATTGCACAGTGTCCCCTCGGGAAAATCCCACAGCGGGCTCTCGCCTTCGCGCGGTTTGTAGACGGCCAGGACCGTGCGGTCCAGGCCTCCCACTTCGGCCAGGAAGGTGTAGTTGGATGCCCGGGGCATCAGGCCGAGCGGCCGGATCTCTCCCTCGGTCAGGAGGTCGAGCGTCTCCGGGCGGTTCGTCGGCGCCATCCCCTTTCTACTCCGAACCGATCTTTCGGTGCCCGTTCAGAGCGGGACACTGATGGCCTTCGGGGTCGATGGGGTTTCGGCAGAGCGGGCACAGGGGCCGCCCGGCTGCGCACACCAGAGCTCCGTGGCGGGCCAGCGAGAGCATCTGCTCACGCGTGGCCCAGAAGCGGATCCGAGCCGGCTCGCGAGCGGCCACAGTTTCCAGCTCCTCGAGTTGGGTGATCGGGTCCATGTCATCGACGAGCACCTCGAGTTCCTCATCCTCTTCGCCTTCGCCTTCTTCTTCGTCGGAGACGTCGGTCTCCTCGTCCACCTCGCCGTCGGCCTCCAGCTCCTCGAGGCCGGCGATGGGGACGTCGAGGCCGAGCGCGGCGCCCTCCTCCCCGACTCCCTCAGCATCGCTGGCTTCGGCTTCCTCGTCCTCATCGAGGAGCTCTTCGGCCTCGAGCATCAGGAGATCGCGTTCCTCGTGGTACCCGATGGAGAGTCGCCCCGCCCGCCACTCCGCCACGAGGGGCTCATCGAGGCCCATCTCCTCTTCGGACGGGCCCTGCCCGGTCTCCTTTCCTACGCGGGCCAGGATCTCCACGACCGAAGCGGCCAGGAGCTGCACCTGCTGCTTCTCCACGAGAAGGGTCACCAGCTGGTCTCCCTTTCGTCCCTGCAGGTAGAACACGCGTTGGCCGGCGGGCCCGACCGCGCCGGTGGTGATGCGCTCGACGGGGTCCAGCTCGATGAGCATGGCTCTATCCTAGGTACCCTTCGGCCGGGCAGAAGGGCGTTTCCTGGACCCTGAAGGCCCTTGCCCGTCGGAGGGTGCTTTCCGCGGGGCCAGGTCGTCCAGCATGCCCGTGTCGTTCATCCGGATGATGCGGGGGATCCGATCGCCAAGGGCGATGGCGCTCACAGAAGCTGGGCTCACGATCAGCCGCTGAAACAGATCGATGTGCAACCCGGCGTAGTGAGCCAGTACCAGACGGATCACGTCCGCGTGGCTGACGATCGCGACGGCCGCTCGGGGATGCCGGCCGGCGATCTCCTCGAGGGCGGCCACGCTCCTTCGCTGCGCGTCGATCAGTCCCTCGCCCTCGGGAAAGATGACTGCCGAGGGAGTTTGCTGGACCTTCTTCCACAGCACCGTCCGGACCAGCTGGGGCATGGAGCGACCCGTCCAGCGGCCGTAGTCTACCTCCGCGAGCTCGGGGACCTCGCGGATGGCCATGCCCCGGGAGATCGCGATGGCCTCGGCCGTCTCCACACATCGCTCCAACGGACTGGCGTAGACGGCGGCAAGCGGCAGCGGGGCCAGCCGTTCGGCGATCTGCTGGGCCTGGCGCCTTCCCTCATCCGAGAGATGGATCCCTGGCGTCCGGCCCGACAGACGCTTGCCGGTGGCCTCGGTGAGAGCGTGGCGGATGAGTAGCAGCAGGGCCACCGGGGAAGGATACTCGCGCGCCGCTCCGAGCCGAGAGGCGGGAAGGGAGGGAACCATGTGCCTCACGTGTGGCTGCGGTCGGCCGAACGACGACCACGGCGACCCCGCGCACATCACCTACGAGGACCTGAAGAAGGCAGCCGACGCGGCGGAGATATCCGTCGACGAGGCAGCCAAGAACCTGCAAGAGACCCTGGCAAAGGCCTGAGCCGAGCTTCGGTCAGGCGACCGGGATTCGAACGGTGAACGTGGAGCCCATGCCGAGCTCGCTCTGGACCCTTACCGTCCCGCCGTGGTTCTCCACGATGTGCTTGACGATGGAAAGCCCGAGCCCGGTTCCTCCCGTCTCCCGGGACCGTGCACGGTCCACTCGATAGAAGCGTTCGAAGATCCGAGCCTGTTCTCTGCCGGGAATGCCGATCCCGGTGTCGCGGACCACGAGGATCGCCGCGCCGTCTTCGGTCCCAACCGAGACCTCGATCTTCCCGCCTCCCCGCGTGTACTGGATGGCGTTCTCCAGGAGGTTTCGGGTGAGCAGGGAAAGGTCGCGAGCCGACCCTCGCACGAGCACCGGCGCGTCCAGGTGGTCCTCGAGGGTCAGCCCCGCCTCGTCGGCGCGCTGCTGCAGCCGGCGCACCTCCTCGGCGACCAGCCGGTCGAGGCGTACCTCGTCCCTGGTGACGGCCTCGCCCTCCAGCCGGGACAGGTCGAGGAGGTCGGTGACGATTCGGGAAAGCCTGATCGCTTCGCGTTCGAGCTGGGCGGCAAAGCGGGGTACCTCCTCTGGGTCGTTCGAGGCCGCGGCCACCAGCGTCTCCGCCAGCGCCTGGATGGATGCAACAGGCGTCTTCAGCTCGTGAGAGGCGTTGGCCACGAAGTCTCGCCGCACCGCGTCGATCATTCGAGCCTGGGTGACGTCGCGAAGGACCGTGAGGGTCTGCCCTCCGGAGATGGGAAGGGCGCTGGCGAGGAGGGTGCGCGGGACGGGCCCGGCGATCACCTCGACGGGTTGGGGTGTCGCGCCCGAAGCTGCCGTTTCAACCAGTTCGCGCAGGGCCGGCTGCACCAGGCCACGCGTGCTTTCCAGCCGTCCGCCGAGAAGCTGTTGCGCCCTCTCGTTCTGGTACGCGACTGAGCCGTCGTGGTCGAACAGCAGCACTCCCTCCTCCATGGAGGAGAGGATCGCTTCGCGGGTACTCTGGTCCCGTTCCATCTCGGCTATGCGGTTGGCCACCTCGTCCCGCATCCGGTTGAGCTTCCGGGCCAGGATCACTAGCTCCTTGCTCCCTTCCTCGGGCACGTCGGCGAAGAGGTCGCCCGCGCCGATCCGCTCCGCGCTCTGGGAGATGCGCGCCAGCGGTCTGGTCACTCCCTGGGCGATTGCCCAGAGGACCAGCAGGCCGGCCACCGCGGCCAGTCCGAACCCCACGATCAAGATGGCTCGCAGCGAGCGGAGCTTCGTGTGTACCTCGGTGAGCGGGAGCGCCAGGCGGACGATCCTTCCCTGGTCCGGGGGAAGCGCCACGTAGCGGAACGCGATTCCGAGAGTGGCGCTCCTCCTGGTGGAGGTCCCTACGCGGCCACGGAGCGCCTGCCGCACCTCAGGACGGGTGAGGTGGTTCGCCATCGTGGCCGGGTCGTGTTCGGAGTCGGCCAGCACCACCCCGTCCGTGCGGATCACCGTGATCCGCGCGCCTGCCGGTCGCCCAAGCGCCTGGACCTCCGGCTGCATGGCTCCGACCGACGGAAGTGATTGGCGCACAACTCGAGCCTCGGAGGCGAGCGAGTCGCTCAGCTGGCCTACGAAGTAGCTCTCCAGAACCCGATCCACGACAACGCCGAAAACCAGAAGGACCCCGAGGATCGCGACGGCGTGCCACAAGAGCAGCCGCTGCGTCAGCGGCCGAGGCGTTGCGCCGCTCGTACGAGGCATCGGGGTCAGAGTGTACGGGGGTCCAGGAGGGTAGCAGCAACGAGCGAGGGGGGTCCAGGGGGGCAGCAGCCCCGCGAGCGAAGCGAGCGGATCAGGGTGCTGCACACCCCCTGGCGATGAGGACGATCCGAAGGATCGGGCTCATCGGGGAGAGCGAGGCAGCTGCGGACCCCCTGGGTCATCGACGGTCCGCGAAAGGCGGAGCGTCGATGAGGAGAACGATGGGACGCGCCGTTCCAAGAAGTCACATGACCGCAATGCCTGACTCGAGGCGACAGACCACCGCGACGGATAGCATTCCGGCGCCCGGCTCGGACACAAACGGACCGGTGAGAGGAGACAAGGACGAGCATCTTCCAAGCGATCGTGCTGGGGATCGTTCAGGGACTCACGGAGTTCGCGCCGGTATCGAGCTCAGGGCACCTGATCCTGGTGCCCTGGCTCTTCCATTGGAGCATCCTCACCAACGAGCCCCTGAACAAGACGTTCGACGTCGCCCTGCACATGGGCACGTTCGCGGGCGCGGTGGCGTACTTCTGGCGGGACATCGCCAAGTACCTGGCGGCCTGGACCCGATCGGTCCGACGCCTCTCTGTGACGACTGTGGATGAACGAGTGGCCTGGTTCCTCGTGATCGGCACGATCCCGGGAGCTATTGTCGGCGCGCTCTTCGAGGACGTCATCGAAGAGAAGCTGGGGGATCCCTGGCTGATCGCGGTCATGCTTGCCGCGTTCGGCGTGGTCCTGTTCCTGGTGGACAGACGGGCCCGCCGCACACGTGAGTTCCGTCATCTCCGACCGTCCGACGCCGTCACCATCGGCCTGGCCCAGGCGGCCGCCCTTCAGCCCGGCGTGTCCCGCTCCGGCGTCACAATCACGGCGGCCCGGGCTCTTGGCCTGGCCCGTGAAGCCGCCGCCAAGTTCTCCTTCCTCCTCTCCCTTCCGATCATCGGAGGAGCCGGTGTCTACAAGGGCCTGAAGCTCCTGACCGGTTCGGAGCACATCCCATCGGGTTTCACCTGGCCCTTCGTGTGGGGGATCGTTGCCTCCGCTGTGAGCGGTTTCCTCGTCATCTGGGCCCTGCTCTCGTACCTGCGCCGGCGCGACTTCGCCCCCTTCGTGCTCTACCGTCTGGCCGCCGCCGCCCTCGTGTTCAGCATCATCGTGGCCGGGGTCCGCCCCGCCACCATTTGACGCCGGGGCACGCCAGGCGGCCCGAATTTCACTAGACTTTTGGTCCCGTTCATCTGCGTGGGTGGATCGATCACGGATCATTCCCCCGAACTCCTGAGAACGAGACGAACGGACGCGTATGCGCGATCTCGATCTGCCTGGGAAGCTCTTCATCGTCGAGGGGGTCGACGGCTCGGGGAAGAGCACCCAGCTGGACCTCCTCCACAAGTGGTTGGTCAGCCAGGGATACCTCGTGGTGTTCAGCGAGTGGAATTCCTCGCCCATCGTGCAGTCGACCACCCGGCGGGGGAAGAAGCGCCGGCTGCTGTCCCCAATGTCGTTCAGCCTCATCCACGCGGCCGACTTCGCCAGCCGGACGAACGCCCACATCCTGCCGGCGCTGAATGCCGGCGCCGTCGTCCTGGCGGACCGATACGTCTACACGGCCTTCGCCCGGGACGCGGTACGTGGGGTGAACCGGGATTGGCTCCGCAGGCTGTACTCGTTCGCATTGAAGCCCACGCTGGCCTTCTATTACGACGTGCCCCTGGGGGAGGCCATCCGCAGGATCCTGGACGGCCGCCCCTCGCTGAAGTACTACGAGGCCGGGCTCGACATGAACCTGAGCTCCGACGCCGAGGAGTCCTTTGCCCTCTATCAGGGGCTGATCAAGCGCGAGTACGACCGTCTGGTGGAGGAATTCGGCCTGGTTCGCATGGACGCGACGGAGAACCTCATCCTCCAGCAACAGCGGATGAGGGGGATGATCGAGCCGTATCTGGAGGGAGTGGCTCGTCCCGAC
>WNGB01001848.1_pt1 | contig 46226 bp, 40 predicted proteins | sample 5400681 | NCBI WGS metagenome assembly WNGB01 (sample SAMN13153367, study PRJNA577476) | soil metagenome | isolation source: 115 cm soil or saprolite under grassland replicate 2 | place: USA:California | collected 2016-06-15
GCTGCTGCCGCCCAGCGAGTACAACATCGTGCCATACATGGCTGCCGCGGACACGCTGGTCAGTGAAGCCTCCAGCACGGTGTTCGACTTCCTGGCCCTGGGCAAGACCGGCATTGTCTACGACCTCCCCTGCGACCGCCTGGTTCACAGCGACGGTCAGCCGCTGCTGACCGAAGACAACCGGGAGTTCTTGAAGGGGGTGTTCGTGCACGTGGCTTCGCCCGAGCGGCTGGGCGAGGCGATTGAGCAGGCGCTGAACCCGACCGCCGCCATGCGGGAAGCCGCCGACGCGCAACGTGCCTACTACTTCCACGGGTTGGACGGTCGCGCCAGCCAGCGTCTCCAGGACAAGATCGAGGAGCTGCGCGCCGAGGGAGGCCACGAGCAGCTCGTGTGACGGGACGCCATCGCGCGGCGCCGATTGCTCGCGGTGGAACGGTCCCGTTAACATTCGGGACATGCCGTCCCAGGCGCCGCTTACCGTCGTCATCCCCACGCTCAATGAAGCCAGTCAGATTGCCGACTGCGTCCGCGAGCTGTCGTGGGCAGGTGAGGTGATCGTCGTCGACGCGGGATCGACCGACGGCACGGCGGCCGAGGCCGCGGCAGCGGGGGCCCGAGTGCTCGATGGTGCCGCGCCGGGAATTGCCGCGCAGCGCAACGCGGGGATCGCGGCGGCACGGCACGAGTGGGTCTTTGCGCTCGACGCCGACGAGCGCGTTGCCCCGGTCCTCGCTGCCGAGCTGGCCGAGGTCGTCGTCGCGCCGCGGCACGAGGCATATCGGGTGAAGCGCCGCAATCTCTTTCATGGACATCTCATGCGCCGGGGACATTGGGGCCGGGATTGGGTGGTGCGACTGTTTCGGCGCGCGCGGCGCTTCGGCGGGAAGACCGCCCATCCGGGCCTCATCGTGCCCGCGAGCGAGGCTGGAGCGATTGGCTCACTCGTCAACGAGCTCGATCACACGCCCTACAAGGACCTGGGACATCACCTGGCGAAGATCGTCGCCTACGGTCGCATGGGCGCTGCCGACCTGGCGGCCCAGGGGCGGCGCGCATCATTCAGCGACGTGGCGTTGCGGCCCGCATTCCGGTTCTGGCGGGACTACTTCTTGCACGGCAGCGTCTTCGACGGGCGGCTCGGCGTCATTCACGCCGGGATGAGTGCGGCGTCCGTGTTCTTTAAGTATGCTTTCTTATGGGAACAACAACGCCGTGGCTAAGACTTTTCTCCTGACCGGCGAATTTCCGCCCATGCAAACCGGCATCGCCCGCATGATGGGCGAGGTCACGCGCCGCTATCCCCGCGGTGAGCTGCTCGTCTCCACGGGCCAGCATCGCGATTCCCAAGATTCCGACGTGCGCTTCAACGGCGCCGTGATCGACCGGTTGCCGGTGCCGAGCAAAGCGCTCCGCAATTTGGCCGGCCTGTTGTTCTGGGCGCGCCGCGTCGCCGGCCTCGCACGCCAGCACAAGCCGCGGTTCGCGTGGTGCGATTCCATCCGGCCCTGTACCTACCCGGCGAAATGGATGCATGAGCGCGTGGGCACGAAGTACGGCGTCTTCGTGCACGGCGGCGATCTGCTCAAAGAGCTGCACGCGATCCATCACTCACGCTTCGCGCGGAAGACGGCGAAGGCGCTGCTGGGCTCCGCAGTCGCCGTCGTCGCCAACAGCCAGTGGACGCGCGAGCAGGCGCAGAAGGTGCTGCGCGAGCTGGGACTCGATCCGCTCGCCGAAACGGTGCGGCTCGTGCCGCTCGGCACCGACCCCGAGCAGTTCCGGCCCGGCATCGACACGCGCGCGGTGCGCGAACGCTACGGTCTGAACGGCGGCGCCTGGGTGCTCACCGTCGCGCGACTCGAGCCCTACAAAGGCGTCGACATGGCGCTCCGTGCGGTGGCGCAATGCCGCAACGACGGGCTGGACGTGAACTATCTGGTGGTTGGCAGCGGCAAGAAGCGCAAAGCGTATCAGAAGCTCGCCGGGGAGCTGCACATCGCCGACCACGTCCGCTTCGTCGGCAACGTGCCCGAGGCCGAGCTGCCGGCCGTCTTCAACATCGCGAACGCGTACGTCGGGGTGTCGCGCCGCGCCGACGGCTCGCGCGTCGAAGGCTTCGGCGTCGCGCTCGCCGAGGCGAGCGCGTGTGGGTTGCCGGTGATCGCGGGACAATCGGGCGGGCTGGCGGAGGCGGTGCACGACGGCGAAACGGGGTTGGTGGTGAATCCCGACGACGCGGACTCGGTCGCCGCCGCGCTCAAGCGGCTGATGGGCGACGAACTGCTCGCGCGGCGGCTCGGCCAGGCGGGCCGCAAGGCGATCGAGACCTACTACAACTGGGACCGCGTGATCCGCGACCTGCGGGACATCGAATCGCAGGTCTCCTCCTAGGCCATAGGTAGGTGGCGCAGCATGCTGCGCCCCTACATCTGCTTCATCCCGACCGCCGCATCTCTTTCGCCTGATCCGCGGGCCGCGCGATGATCGCGTAGGTCGGGCAATGCCGGATATAGCCGCCGTCCATCGGCGACCATTCCTGATCGGGCTGCGTCACGACGGCCTTCCGCTCCGAGTCGAGCACGAACATGCCTTGCGGCCCGTGCACGAGACAGGTGCCGCAACCGATGCAGCGCTCGCGCTCCACGCGCACCAGCACCCGCCGCTTCGGGTAGATGCCGGAATCGCCTGGCTCGGGCCATTCCGCGGCGCGATCGAGCGCCGCGGCCGTCGCGCGGTAGCCTTCTTCCACCTCTTCGCGCAGGTGATCGAACGAGAACATCGTGACGTGCTCGACGCGCGGCTGGATATAGTAGACCGGCGGCGTGGTCCAGGTGCGCACGCGCTGCTCGAGCAGGGTCGTCATCAGGATCTCGGTCGCGCGCGCGAACACCCCCGCAAACCCCTCGTCCTGTGCGTCCGCCGTGAGCACACTGGATGCGGAAACGTCGACCGCGACGATCAGCTCCGGGCCGAGCGCGCGCGCCGCGTCGTAGGGGACGTTCGAGACGACCGCGCCGTCCACGTAAAAGCGGCCGCCGATCTCGTGGGGCGGGAAGTAGCCCGGCAGCGCGCAAGACGCGAAGACGGCGTCCGCGACCCGGATGTCATCGAGCCCCGGCAGGCCCCAGAATACCTGCATCCCGGAGTTCAAGTCGACCGTGTTCACGATGACGGGCGGATCGAGCTGCTGAAACGTGAGATCGCCGACCGTGCGGGCGATGAGCTGCTCGAGCGGATCGCGCCGGAACAGGGCGGGCGAGCGCATGCGCTTGAACGCCATGTCCGCATGGGCGACCGCGAAGACCTCTTTGCGCTTCAGGCTGAGGGCGATCTCCCGGAGCTTGGCGATGCCCATGCCGCCCGCCCAGGCGGCGCCGACGAGCGCGCCGACGCTCGACCCGATGATGCGGGTCGGCCGGTGGCCGCGCTCGAGGAATGCCTGGATCACGCCCACGTGGGCGAGCCCCTTCATCCCGCCGCCGCCCAGCACGAGGGTGAACGGTGTATCGCGTTTCACGCCACTATCCGCTTGCCCGGGGGGTTGAGTCCCGAGTAACGTAGTCGAGACCCCCATGGCGGCGCCACTCTTTTGGACTCGACTCGCGCGTGATCCCTGGGCCCGCTTCGGCCTGGGACTCGTCGCGATCCTCGCGCTTCTGGCGCTGTTGGCTCCATGGCTCGCTCCCGGGGATCCGTTCCGCGGCGATCTCTCTGCAAGTTTGCATCCACCTTCCGGCGCCTTTCTGCTCGGCAGCGACGCGCAGGGACGCGACGTGCTCTCGCGCGTCCTGTACGGGGCCCGCCTGTCGCTCGCCGTCGGCCTGATCAGTCAGAGCATCGCGATGGCGCTGGGCGTGACATTAGGACTCGTGTCGGGCTACTACGGCCGCTGGATGGACGGCGTGATCATGCGCGTCGCCGACGTCACGCTCGCCTTTCCGTCGCTGCTGCTCCTGATCGCGATCGCCGCCGCGGTGAAGCCGTCCCTGCCAGTCGTGTTCGTCGTCATCGGCATCGTCGGCTGGGCCGGCATGGCCCGGATCGTCCGCGGCCAGGTGCTGCTGGCCCGCGGGCTCGAGTACGTGCAGGCGGCGCGCGCGCTCGGCGCGTCGGATGCCCGCGTCATCGCGCGCCACCTGCTGCCCAACGTGATCGCGCCCGTGATTGTTGCGGCCACGCTTGGCATCGGCGGCGCGATCATGGCCGAAGCGGCGCTGTCGTTCATCGGGCTCGGCGCGCAGCCGCCCACGCCGTCCTGGGGCTCGATGGTGGCGGAGGGACGGGATCTGCTGCGCGTCGCGCCGTGGGTATCGATTGCGCCGGGCGTCGCGATCGGCCTCGCCGTGCTCGGCCTCAATCTGCTGGGTGACGGTCTGCGCGACGCGCTCGATGTACGCGGGCTCGGACGAGTCGGAGGAACATGACCGAGATCGCCTACCACCCGACCCACGTGCGCGCGCTGCGCGAAACGTTCAAAGCGCTGCGCACGGCCGAATTCCCGTGGACCGCCGACACGATCTATCTGAACAACGCCTCGATCGGGCCGATCCCGGAGCGCACGCGCCGCGCGCTCGACGAATTCACCGCCAAACGCACCGCCCCGCACCTCCTGCCGGATCGTGAGCTGTTCGCCGGCCTCGCCGCCGCCCGACTCGGGATTGCGCACCTGATCAATGCAGACCCGTCGGAGATCGCGCTCGCCACCAACACCGGTTTCGGTTTGAACCTTGCGGCGCGGGCGTTGCCGCTGAAGGCCGGCGATGTGGTCCTCCTGTCCGACAAGGAATTCCCGGCGAACGTCTATCCCTGGCTGATGCTGCGCGATCAGGGTATCACCGTCGAGGTGGCGCGCTGCCGGCCCGAAGGGTGGCCCGACGAGGACTATCTCCTGCAGCGGCTGCGCGACCCCGCCGTGCGCGTGCTGGCCGTCTCGTTCGTGCAGTTCTCCAACGGCTATCGCGCCGATCTCCAGAAATTGAGCACCGCCTGCCGCGCCAACGGGACGTATCTCGTGGTGGACGGCATTCAGGGCATCGGCAACTCGGTGCTCGACGTGGCCGCGACACCAATCGACATCCTCGCCTGCGGCGGCCAGAAGTGGCTGTTGTCGCCGTGGGGCTCGGGATTCGTCTACGTGCGCAAGGAGCTGGTCGCGCAGCTCGAGCCCGCCATCACGAGCTGGATGGCATTCGAGGGCACCGACGACTTCTCGCGGCTCACCGAGTACAACCCGACGTTCCGTGCCGATGCCCGCCGCTTCGAGATGATCACGCTACCCTATCAGGACTTCGTCGGCATGACGGCGTCGCTCGGTCTCCTCCTGGAGATCGGCGTGCGCGACATCGCCGAAGTCACCCGCGCCGCGCACGCGCCGGTCGTGCGCTGGGCGCAGGAGAACGACGTGCGCATCAGCTCGCCGCTCGACGACCGGCATCGCTCGGCGATTCTCTGCATTGCCCCGGCCAAACCGGTCGAAGCCTATCACGGCATGAAGCGCGCGCGAGTCGTGTGCAGCCTGCGCGAGGGCTCGATCCGCCTCTCGCCGCATTGCTACAACACGCTCGAGGAGATGGAGAAGGTGATCGAAGTGTTGGATGATGTGACGGGCTAGCCGAGTCGCCTTTCCTAGCGTCGCTTCATCAATTTTTTGAGCATCTGGATCTGGCCGGCATGGTACAAGTCGTGTGACGCGATCCCGTAGATCTCCGCTTTGACCTTCCATCTCGAACGCCAGCCGCGCCGACCGAGGTCGGCAGGTTTGAGTTTGGCGATCGCCTTGTGTAAGAGCCGGTGCTGTTCGTCGAGGAGCGCGCGGTCGCGTTTCCATGCGGCGTCGTTGGGTCGATCGGGAAGCGGCAACCAGTTCGCGCCCTCGCGGGGGAAGGCGATCTCCGGATCGCGGAGCAGCCGGCGGCGGACCATGCACTTCCAGTAGGCGGTGTGGAGGACGAGATCCCAGATGCAGTGGCGCTTCGCGCCGGGGCGCCACAGCGCCTCTCGCGCGGTGACTCCTCGTAGCGAGCCTCGCAAGGGCGTGCCATGCCATGAAGGTGCCGTGAACGCCTGATCGAAGAACTCGAGCAGCAATTCTTTCATTCGCGTCTCAGCAGCGCGTATTCCTTCTTTCCCTTGCGCAACAGCAGATTCCGGCCGCCGATCCAGTCCCCCGATGCGATGGTGCGCGCGACATCGTCGATGCGCTGCTGATTCACGTAGATCCCACCCTGCTCGATGCTACGGCGCGCCTCGCTCTTGGACTTGGCGAGGCCTGCACGGGCCACGAGATCGACCAGGGTCACGCTTTCGGAGTCGCCTGCAACCACAACGGTAGGAATCTCACCGGCGAGTACCTCGAACACCTGCGGATGCACCTCGGCCTGTTCGTCGCCGAAGAGAATCGCGGAGGCCGCCTGAACACTTTGCAGGACGTCGGCGCCGTGCACGCGCGTCGTCACATCGGCGGCAAGCGCGCGCTGCGCCGGTCGCCCGGCCGGATCGCGCTTTTGTTGCGACGCCAATCCATCGACTTCGGCGCGGGTCTTGAGCGTGAACAGCTTGAGATACGCCTCCACATCACGGTCGTCCACGTTGATCCAGAACTGATAGAGCTTGTAGGGCGACGTGAGTTTCGGATCGAGATAGATCGCTCCGGCTTCCGTCTTTCCGAATTTCTGGCCTGACGCCATCGTCACCAGCGGCGCGACGAGGCCATGCGCCTCGGCGTTCTCGATGCGGCGAATCAGTTCGACGCCGGCCGTGATGTTGCCCCACTGATCGCTGCCGCCCACCTGCAGCGTGCACTGCCGCTCGCGGAACAGATGCAGGAAATCGTACGCCTGGAGCAGCATGTAGCTGAACTCGGTGAACGACAGTCCCGCCTCGAGGCGCGCCTTCACCGATTCCTTCTGCAGCATGATGTTGACGGTGAAGTGCTTGCCGACGTCGCGTAAAAAGTCGATCAACCCCTGCGCGTCGAGCCACTTGGCATTGTCGAGCAGCAGCGCCGCCGTCGGCCCGGCCCCGAACTCGAGAAACCGCGCCATCTGATCGCGCTGATGCTGCAGATTCTCGCGGATCTGGTCCTTCGACAGCAGCGGTCGCTCGCCCGCTTTGCCGGAGGGATCGCCGATCAAGCCGGTGCCGCCGCCCATCAGCACGATCGGGCGATGCCCGCCGCGTTGCAGATTGGCGAGCAGCATCAGCGGCATCAGGTTGCCGAGCTGTAGCGACGGCGCGGTCGGGTCGAAGCCGCAGTACGCGGTGACCGGCCCCTTGGCGAAATGCGCGGCGAGGCCGGGCGTCGCCTGCTGGACGAACCCGCGCCACTCGAGTTCCTGCAACACGTTAGACGTCATGGTCGCGAATCGTAGGGGAGGTGTGAGAGGCTGGCAAGTCGAGATTCACCTCACTAGGTTGTAATCAGATGGCCTTTTCGACGCCCGCTTCGCCGCCCCACGCCGCCGCAGGATCACGCCGCCCGTTTTACATCCGCTGGTGGTACGATCCCGTGCAGCGGCGGCGCGCGATCATCGCGACCGTGCTGGCCCTGCTGTACGGCAGCGGCCTCGCCTACGGCTCGTGGACGCGGGTCTGCGCCGCCGAGCGCTGCCCCAGCATCATGCGCATCGACCCGCGCGGCGGGCGGCATGAGCAGCTGCAGACGTCCAAGGTCTATGCCGCCGACGGCCGGTTGATCAGCGAGCTCGGCATCGAGCTGCGCACGGTGCTGCCGCTCGACCAGATCCCCGTGCACGTGCGCCAGGCGTTCATCGCGGTCGAAGACAAGCGCTTCTACAAGCACAACGGCATCGACTACTGGCGTATCCTCGGCGCGCTCAAAGCCAACATCCTGACGCTGCACTACACCCAAGGGTTCTCCACGATCACGATGCAGCTGGCGCGCAACGTCTTCCCCGAACGGCTCGGCCGGGAAAAGAAGATCGCGCGCAAGCTGCGCGAGGCGCGGGTGGCCGTGGAGCTGGAGCGCAACTTCAGCAAGGACACGATTCTCGAGCTGTACCTCAACCAGATCAGCCTCGGGCCGAACGTCTTTGGCGTGGAAGCGGCGTCCCAGATCTTCTTCGGGAAGTCGGCCCGCGACCTGAACGTCGCCGAGGCCGCGACGCTGGCGGCGTTGCCCAAGGCGCCCGGCAACTACAACCCGCGCACCCACCCCGATCGCGCCGTGTTGCGCCGGAACGCGGTGCTCAACCTGATGCGCGATCAGGGATTCCTGGCGCCCGAGGACGCCGAGTTCTGGAAGGCGTATCCGCTCGTCCTGACGACGCGACGCACCAACTATGGCGATGTCGCGCCGTACTTCGTGGAATGGCTGCGCTCCTCGTTCCTCGAGCCGCGCTTTGGCCGCGATTTGTACGAGAAAGGCCTGCGCATTTACACGACGCTCGACCTCGACATGCAGGAAGCGGCCGAGCAGGCGCTCGAGTCGCAGCTCGATGAGATCGAGTCCGGCGTGTACTCGAACGGCAAGTTCGAGGGCACATCGTACCGCCAGTACATCGAACAGGGCCGCGCGACGCCGGACGATCAGGGTCCGTTCGCGCCGTATCTCCAGGGCGCGCTGCTCGCGCTCGACGCCAAGACCGGCAACATCCTGGCGATGGTGGGGGGCCGCGACTTCGTCGACTCGAAATGGAATCGCGTGACGCAGTCGGCGCGGCCGCCCGGCTCGACATTCAAGCCGTTCGTCTATTCGGCGGCGGTGCGCGCCGGACATCCGGTCACCGAGATGCTCGACGACTCGCCGCTCAATCCGCCGGTCATCCAGCTCGACAGCTCGCTGTGGCAGCCGAAGGACTACGACGACACGACGCTCGGTCCCGTGCCGATGCGCCAGTCGCTGTACCTGTCGCGCAACCTGTCGACGATCAAGCTCGGCATGGCGCTGGGCGAGCAGACGGTGATCGGTGAGGCGCGCCGCTACGGAATCACGACGCCGCTGCCCCCGTATCCGTCGATTCACATCGGCGCGCGCGAGACGAAGCCGATCGAGCTGATCGCCGCCTACACGTCGTTCGCGAACAACGGCACGCGCGTCGAACCGATCGGCATCCAGCGCATCGAGGACCGCCAGGGCAACATCCTGTATCAGTCGACGATCAAGCGCGAGCAGGTGCTCGACCCCGAGCACAACTGGCTCATGCTCGACATGCTGCGCGACGTGATGCGCTGCCAGCCGGGCAGCGGTCCGCACCGCTGCGGCACCGCGGCCGGCGCGGTGGGCGGACTGCGGATTCCGATGGCCGGCAAGACGGGCACGACGGACGACTACACCGACGCCTGGTTCGTCGGCTTCACGCCGGAGATCGTGACTGGGATCTGGATCGGCTACGACTTGCAGCGCCGCATCATGAACAACGCCGGCGGCGGCCGCATTGTCGCGCCGGGGTGGACGAAGTTCATGCGTGACGTGTACGAGCGGCGGCCGTCGCCCGGCGACTGGGCCCGGCCCGACGCGCTCGTCACACGTGAGGTGGACTGGTCCAACGGCTTCCTGGCGACGCCGTTCTGCCCGCTCGAAGTGCGGCGCTGGGAATGGTTCTATCCCGGCACCGAGCCGACGCAGGTGTGCCAGGTGCACTCACCGTTCGGCGTTGGGGTCACGCCCTAAGCTCTTGCTCCGCATCCGCGCGGGCCGGGTCCATCCCGTCACGGCGCCGTCCCTGGAGGACGGCGCCGTTCTCGTTGACGAAACCGGACGAATCTCGGCTGTGGGTCGGAATGCCGACGTGCCGACGCCGCACGCCGCACGCGCCATGCATTTCCCCGACGCCGAGCTCATGCCCGGACTCATCAATTGCCACACGCACCTCGAGCTGACGCATTTGGGCGGTGGCGTCAGGCACGATGAGCCGGAATTCCTCAAATGGATCCGCCGCATCCGTGAGCTGAAGGAGACGACGAGCGCGGATGCGTTTTACCAAGCGGCGGTCGCCGGCATCCGCGATTGCTGGGCGCGCGGCGTCACATGCGTCGCAGAAACTGGAAGCACGGGGGCCGTCATGCGCGCGCTCCACGATCTCGGCGGCCGCGGGATCGTATACCAGGAAGTGTTCGGCCCCGATCCCGCGCAGCGCGATGCAAGCATGGCCGAGCTCCAGACAGCGGTGAAGTCGTTGCGTGGACTCGAGCGGCCCGAGCTACGGCTCGGTGCATCGCCGCATGCTCCGTATACCGTGAGTGCCGTCCTCTATGAGGCCGTCGCGCAGTTCGCGCTGCGCGAGCGACTCCCGATTGCCGTCCACGTCGCCGAGTCGAAAGAGGAAACCGCATTGGTGCGTGACGGAAATGGACCGTTCGGAGCGGCGCTGCGCGGGCGTGGGATCGCGGTCGAAGCGCGTCGCATCTCGCCCGTCGCGTACCTCGTGCAACGTGGCGTGATCACGGCGGGCACACTGTGTATTCATTGTGTGCAGGCGGACCAATCCGATGTGGCGCTGTTGCGCGCGGCAGGGGCGGCGGTGGTGCACTGTCCACGATCTAACGCGGCCCATCGTCATGGTCGTCTGCCGCTCGAATTGTTTCGCAATGCCGGTGTTCCCGTCGGTCTCGGGACGGACTCGGTCGTGAGCGTGGGCGACCTGGATCTCTGGGCCGAAGCGAAGGCCGCTGGGGTCACGGGTGATGCCGCGTTGCGGATGCTGACCATGGGAGGCGCCGGTGCGCTCGGTTGGGAAACCGAAATTGGGTCGCTCGAGGTCGGGAAAGCCGCGGATCTGGCGGTGTTTTCACACGCCGCCCTTCGCCGCCCTTCGCCGCCCTCCGCCGCCCAGTTAACAGTAGTCAGCGGCCGGATCGTGCATCAGATTTCCGCCCCATGAAAACGCAGCGGCACGCGGCCATCCTGCGGATCGTGGGGCAGGGAACGGTGGGCAGCCAGGAACAGCTGCGCGAGCGTCTCAAGGCCGAAGGGTTCAGCGTGACGCAGGCGACGTTGTCGCGCGACATTCGCGAGCTGGGGCTGGCGAAGGTCGCCGCCCCGGACGGCGGGTCGCATTACGCCGCGTCGCCGGATGGCTCCCCCGGGGGCGGCGTCCGACAGCATCTGGAGCAGCTGCTTCCCACCATGCTCGTTTCGGCCGACGGCGTCGGCCCGCTGCTCGTCCTGAAGACGACGACGGGCGGCGCGCAGGCGTTGGCTCTGGCGCTCGACGGCGCCGGGTGGAGCGAGATCATCGGCACCATCGCTGGTGACGATGCCATTTTAGTCATCACTCGCAGCGAGCGAGGCCGCCGCGCCGTGCAGGCGCGGCTGCGAGAGCTCGCAGGACTCCCCGCATGAAAACTCATTTGGCGCTCGTAACTCTCCTGTTCGTCACGAACTCCTGTCAGGCTCAGTCACAACCTCCACATCCTCCACCATCCTCCACCAACGCTGCCCAGAACACGCTGAGCGACGCGGAAAAGGGTGCAGGGTGGCGACTGCTCTTTGACGGACAGACAACGGCCGGCTGGCGCAACTACGGCAAGCCGACGATCTCCGACGGCTGGAAGGTGCAGGATGGGGCGCTGACGCGGGTCGGCGCCGGTGGCGACATCATCACCACCGACCAGTTCACGAACTTCGAGCTGAGCATCGACTGGAAGATCGAGCCCGGCGGCAACAGCGGCATCTTCTATCGCGCCAGCGAGGACAGCGACGCGATCTACTGGAACGCGATCGAAATGCAGGTTCTGGATGACGCGAAGCATCCGGACGGCCAGTCGCGGCTGACGTCCGCCGGCGCGGCCTACGACCTCTATCCGTCCCCGGCCGGCCACGTCCACGCCGGCGGCGAGTGGAATACCGCGCGGCTCATCATCACCGGCAACCACGTCGAGCATTGGTTGAACGGCTTCAAGCTGCTCGAGTACGAGCTGGGCAGCGCGGATTGGAATTCGAAAGTCGCGGGCAGCAAGTTCAAGCCCCATCCCCGCTTCGGGAAAAACGCGGAGGGCCACATCGGATTGCAGGATCACGGCAACGTCGTCGCCTACCGCAACATCAAGATTCGAGTGCTGCCATGAGCAAAAGATCCCACAGGGTACCCAAGGTAGGGGCGCAGCATGCTGCGCCCCTACGAACCAACCCCATTTCCCGTCGCAAGTTTGTGGGCGAGGTCGCCGCAGCCGGCCTGTCGTTCACGATCGTGTCGCCGCACGTGCTTGGGGCGCGCGGGCGCAATCGACTGGCGCCGAGCGATAAGCTCAACATCGCGTGCATCGGCATCGGCGGGATGGGAGCGAACGACGTGCGCGGAGTGGGGAAGACCGAAAACATCTACGCGCTGTGCGACGTGGACGACCGGCAGGGCGCGGGATCCGTCGCGGCGTTTCCCCTGGCGAAGCGGTTCAAGGATTTCCGGGTGATGCTCGATAAAGAAGGAAAGAACATCGACGCCGTCACCGTCTCGACGCCCGATCACACCCATACGGTCGCCGGCATGATGGCGATGAAGCTCGGCAAGCACACGCGCATTCAAAAACCGCTCGCTCGGACCCTGTGGGAAGTGAAGCAGCTCGAGGATGCGGCGCGGAAGTACAAAATCGCCACGCAGATGGGGAATCAGGGCCACGCCGAAGAAGGCACCCGGCTGATTCGCGAATGGGTGGAGGCCGGGTTGATCGGGACCGTGCGCGAGATTCAGCTGTGGACCAACCGGCCCATCTGGCCGCAGGCGATCGAGCGGCCGCTCGACGAGTTCTACACACCGTCGTGGCTCGACTGGGATCTGTGGCTCGGTCCCACGCCGCCGCGGCCCTACCATCCCGCGTACGCGCCGTTCAAATGGCGGGGGTGGTGGGATTTCGGTACCGGGGCGTTAGGCGACATCGCCTGTCACTCGATGGATGCGTCGTTCTGGACGCTGAATCTCGGGTACCCGTCACGCATCGAAGCAGAATCGACGAAGCTGTTCGCCGAAGCCGCACCCGCGTGCTCGCGCATCACGTACTCCTTCCCAGCCAAGGGCACCCGGCCGCCCGTGACGGTAGTGTGGCGCGACGGCAGTCTCTATCCCTACCGGCCGAAAGAAATCGCCGACCCCGCCGCCTGGCCGTTCGATACCAGCGGGCAGCTCTGGATCGGCGACTCCGGGAAGCTGGTCGCCGGGATCTACGGCGAGAACCCGCGGCTGCTCGACGAGGCCAAGCAGGCGGAGGTCACGGCCCACCCGGTCGCGCAGAAGTATCCGCGGACGGAGGGGGTCTACGCCGAGTGGATCGCGGCGTGCAAGGGCGGCACGCCGGCGGGCTCGAACATCCCCGACCATTCAGGGCCGCTCACCGAGATGGTCCTGCTGGGGAACCTGGCGGTGCGCACGGCGCAGCCGATCGATGTGAATCCGCAGACGGGAGCGGTGCTCACCAGTGTGGCGCCCGAGCTGCTGAGGCCGCAGTACCGGCAGGGGTGGGGATGGTGACGAACGGTAGGCCTGAAGAGCGGTAGGGGCGCAGCATGCTGCGCCCCTACTACTCAATTCCGCTGCGCCCCTACCCGCATGCCCCATCGGGCTTGCGGTAACCGCGATCGCTGGTGTATTTTTATGCACGCATATGCATAAACAACACAACGGCCAAACCGGCCCCCTCGTGGTGCTCGCCTATTCCGGCGGGCTGGATACCTCGGCCATCGTCCCCTGGCTGCGCGAGCAGTACGGCGCGCGCGTCGTCTGCTTCGCCGCGGACGTGGGGCAGGGACTCGGCGAGCTCGACGGGCTGATCGCCAAAGCCAAACGCTCGGGCGCCGAAGACTGCATCATCGAAGACCTGCGCGAAGAGTTCGTGCGCGACTTCGTCTTCCCGACGTTGCGCGCCGGCGCCGTCTACGCCCGCACCTATCTGCTCGGCACCTCGATGGCGCGGCCGATCACCGCGGCGCACCAGGTCGCCGTCGCGCGCGCGGTGGGCGCCGATGCCGTCGCGCATGGCTGTACCGGCAAGGGCAACGATCAGGTGCGCTTCGAGCTGACGTACGCCGCGCTCGCCCCGGAGCTGCAGATCATCGCCCCGTGGCGTGAATGGAAATTCCAGGGCCGCGAAGATCTCATCGCCTACGTGCACGCCAAAGGCGTGCCGGTGCAGGCGACAGCCGAGCAGCCGTATTCCACCGACCGCAACCTGTGGCACTGCTCGCACGAAGGCGGCATCCTCGAGGATCCCTCGCAGGAAGCCCCCGAGCACATCTTCGTGATGACGAAGAACCCGCTCACCGCGCCGGACGAGCCGGTCATCGTTACGATCGGATTCGAGGAAGGCAATCCGGTCAGCGTCGACGCGGTGCCGCTGGGTCCCGTCGAGCTGCTCGAGCAGCTGAACGACGTCGCGGGCGAACACGGCATCGGCCGCGCCGATGTCGTCGAAGACCGGCTGGTCGGCATGAAGTCGCGCGGCGTGTACGAGACGCCGGGTGGCACGCTGCTCTACGCCGCGCATCGCGAGCTGGAGCAGCTGGTGCTCGATCGCCGGACACTGCGCCTGAAGGATGAGCTGGCGCTGCGGTACGCCGACCTGGTCTATGACGGCCGCTGGTGGACGCCCGAACGCGAGGCGCTCGACGCGCTCGTCACCGCGACGCAGAAGCACGTGACTGGCACCGTGCGGTTGAAGCTGTTCAAGGGGAACGTGATCGTCGCCGGCCGCGAAAGCCCGTACGCACTCTACCAGCCGTCGTATGCGACGTTCGGCAAGGACAACGTCTACAACCAGAAGGACGCCGAGGGTTTCATCCGGCTGTACGGACTCGCCGGCAGGATCGCCGCGGGCCTCCAGGCGGAACGGACCGATGTCCCAGCAAGCTGATACGCACCACATGTGGGGTGGGGGGCGCTTCGCGCTCGGTCCGAGCGAAGCGCTCGATGCGTTAAACCGCAGTCTCCCCGTCGATCACCGCCTCTGGCCCCAGGACGTCGCGGCGAGCAAGGCGTGGGTCCATGCACTGTGCCGCGCCGGCGTTCTCACGGCTCCCGAAGAATCGCAGCTGCTCGACGGACTCGATCGCGTCGCCGAGAAACTCGCCGATGGCGCCGCGGTCGGCGCGCCCGATGAAGACGTGCACACCCTCGTCGAGCGCCTGCTCTACGCCGAGGTTGGCGCGGTCGCAGGAAAGCTGCACACGGGCCGCTCGCGCAACGATCAGGTGGCCACCGATCTCCGCCTCTGGACTCTAAACGCGATCGACGAGTTGGATTCCGGCGTGACCGCTCTCGGCCGCGCACTGGTCACGAGAGCCACGGATGGCCTGGACGCCATCCTTCCAGGCTACACCCACGGCCAGCGCGCGCAACCGGTGCGCTGGGCCTACGTCCTGCTCGCGCACGCCTGGCCGCTGGTGCGCGACCGCCAGCGGCTCGCCGACGCGCACCGCCGCACCGCCGAAATGCCGCTCGGCTCCGGCGCGCTCGCCGGATCCGGGTTTCCGGTCGACCGCGTCTTACTGAAGGAAGCGCTCGGCTTCCGGGCGATTTCCGCGAACGCGCTGGATGCCACCGGCGACCGCGATTTTGTCGCAGACGTGCTGTTCGCGATCGCGCTCATCGGCACGCACCTGTCGCGCCTCGGCGCGGAGCTGATCACGTACGCGAGTGGAGAATTCGGATTCGTGAAGCTGGCGGACAGCTTCAGTACCGGCTCGAGCCTGATGCCGCAGAAACGCAATCCCGACGTCTTCGAGCTGGCGCGCGGCAAGGCGGGGCGAGTGCTGGGTGATCTGATCGCGCTGCTCACGACGCTGAAAGGCATTCCCGCCGGCTATCAAAAGGATCTGCAAGAGGACAAGGCGCTGCTCTTCGACGCGTGCGACACGCTGGCGACCGTCTTGCCGGCGGTCACCGGCGCGATCGACACGCTCACCGTGAACGCCGAACGCATGGCCGCGGCTCTCGATCCCGCGATGCGGGCCACCGATCTCGCGGACCTCCTGGTCGAAGCGGGCGTGCCGTTCCGCGAGAGTCACGGTTTGATTGGCAAGCTGGTCCGCGCCGCCGAGCAGGCGGGGGTCACGCTCGACAAAGTCCCAGCAAAGGTCGCGACCGACATCCATCCCGCCCTGGGTCCCGCGTTGGCGCAGCTTGGCACGTGGGAGCAAAGCGTCGAAAGCCGTGCCACGCCTGGAGGTGCCTCGCGTGCCTCCGTGGAGTCGCAGCTCGAAGAGTTACGGCGGTCGTTTCAGCCCGCAGCGAGCGCGTAAACGCGTCACTTGCTGCAACTTGCTGCTCGGTATTAGCATATCGGATGCGCTGCCTGGCCCTCAATGCATCGTTTGAGCCCCTGACCATGGTGCCCGTACGCCGGGCGCTGCGGCTGGTCATTGACGGCAAGGCCGAGGTGGTCGAGGCGGAGGGCACGCCGGTCCACAGCGAGCGGCTGGCGGTGCCGCGGCCCGCGGTCATCCGGCTGGTCCGCTTCGTCCACGTGCCACGGCGCTTCCGGCGGCAAGTCACCAACACGTTCCTGTTTGCGCGCGACAACTACCGCTGCCAGTTCTGCGGCCGCTCGCAGCAGGAGCTGCGGCAACGCGAGTGCCTGACGCGCGACCATCTCGTGCCCCTCTCGCGGGGCGGCACGAATGCCTGGACGAACGTCCTGACCGCCTGCTCGAGCTGCAACACCCGCAAGGGCAACCTGCTGCCTGAGGAAGTGGGCATGCATCCGCTGCGCGCCCCGCACGAGCCGCATTTCGTGCACCTCTCGTGGGCCGTGCGCCGCCTCACGCGGACGCAGGCGAAGTACATCCGGCTCTTTTACGGAGCCGATGTGCTGGCGACGCTCGAGGCCCTGTAATGGCGAAGACGCCCTGGATGGTGGCGGGCGCGGCGGCGGCGGCGCTCGCCGGGGTCGTCGTCCTCACCCGTCCAGCGGGTGGATCGATTCATCCGACGCCGCGGCCAGGCATCACCGCCGAGAAGATCCTTCCCGACTTCGCGATTCCGAAGAACCCCGGCGCCACAGAGGCGTACGCCGCGGCACGCCGTGCCGCGGGGACGCTGGATGGTGTGTATTGCCACTGCGACTGCTCGAAGCATTCCGGGCACCGCTCGCTCCTCACCTGCTTCGAGTCGGATCATGGCGCCTTCTGCGACATCTGTATGGGCGAAGCGATGCTGGCGAGCGGGATGGCGGCGCGCGGTCAGTCGCTGATGGAGATCCGCGCGGCTATCGACCGTCAATTCGGAACGTAGGACTCCTCGCCTCGAGCCGCCGCCGCGGCAACCCCGCGAGCCGCACCAGCACCCGCTGCGCCCCACGCGCCAACGCTTCGCCGAAATTCCCTTCGCCCGACACGACCGGCCCGACGTCACCTGACAGCCAGCGCGACAGCTCCTGCAAGTCGGTGTCGTTGAGCGTCGTCACTTCGAGCCGCGCGACGAAGTAGTAGCGCCCGCTCGAGGTCGCGTTGGGACGCAGCGTGACCGTGTAGGGAATCTCCAGCGCGGCTGACAACTCGTCGGGCGTCGCGTACCGGGTGACGGCGCCGCCCTGACGAATGAGCACGAAGTCGTCGGCGAGGGGATCGTTGCGCGCCACCGCATCCCACGTGGCTTCGCGCACGAACTGGTCGAACCAGCTGCCCCGCACACGCCACAGCTCGAGCCGGTAATGCAGCCGCAGCGGGAAGCCCGAGCGCATCAGCCCGACGAATTTCCCGTCCGCGAGAAGGCCGGTGCTGCGTACGCGCGGGATGTTGTTCTGTAGCGTCACGGTGAGCGTCGGCGACTGCGCAGCTCCCACCGCGGGCGTGAGGGCCAGGGCTATGGCCGCCCACCAGTGCAGGCGCACTCTAGAACCGGTGATCGAGCCGGGCCGTGAACCGCAGCCGTTCGCCGGTAGTGACCGCCTTGGCTATGTACACGCCGAATCCACCCCAATCGACTCCTAACCCGACATCCACGAGCCAGCTGTCGAACCGAGGGATGTGGCCGGCCGGCACGCGGTTCGGCCCGTTGCCGACGAGCCAAGCCTGTCCCGCGTCCGCGAAGACGACGACGTCCAGCCCCTCGAGCCAGAAGAACCGCGGGCCGGAGCTCCCCTCCTCGCGATCCTTGTCCTCGTCCTTCCACGGGTTGTAGCTCCAGTTGAGCTTCACGTGCCCGCGGTACTCCGTCTGGAATGCGATCACGCGATCGCAGGCGGCGACCCGCGCGTCGCTGAACGCCGGATCCGTGAAATCGTTGTTGCACGAGCTCGAACGGAACGGAAAGCCCGGCATCGGATCGGGTCCGCCGAGGGAGAGCCGCCGCTGCAACGGCAGGGGATCGCCGCCGACCCACCCGCCGCCCACGAGCCGGACGTTCACCCGGCCCGAGGGACTGATGCGGGCGTAATGGCGGATGTCGAAAAACAGCCGGTCGAAGTGATACGCGCCGGTGGGGATCGAATCGCGCACGGTCGCTGGCACACCGGCATGCGGGACGACGTCGCTGCTGCGCGAATCCTCCAGCGATGCCCGCACCAACCAGCCGGAGGTGGGTTCGTCCGGATCGTTCCGGCCGTCGAGCACCGCGCCCGCGGCGATCGTCGTGAAATGCCCTTCGTCGATGGGTGGATTGGGGCGCCAGCTCTCCGAATTGCGGAACACCGTCCACGGGTCCTGATTGGCGACGCTCGTCTGCCATTCGTGCCGCAGCTCGAGCGACAACGAGATCTGCCGCTCGGGTTGCGCGAAGGCGCGCGCGGCCCACCCTTTGTTCAGGAAGTAGTCGCGGTAGTCACGCCCAAACACAAACGCACTCCACCCGATCTCGGCGTTGTGCAGCCCCCACTCCTCGACGGGCGACACGATGTCGAACGCGCGCAGCCCCAAGCCCACCGGGCGCACATCGCCCGAGCGCAGCTCGCCGCGGAACATGTAGCCCAGATCGCTGCGCTTGTCCGAGAGGTCGCCCGCGGAGCGGAAGACACCCAGCGCGTCCACCCGCATGCGGAAATTCTGCTGCAGCTTCCAGTCGAACAGCGGGCCGAACACGATCGGCAGTCCCTCGACGCGGTTGAACGTTCCCCCGGTCGCGATCGTCAGCGAGGAGCGCGAGTCGGCCGTGCCCCACGACACCTGCGCGCCCGGGTTGAACAGCCGGCGCCGCAGATTCGGCGCGTAGACCAGCTCGTCGCCTTCACGGCGTAAGCGATAGAGCAGGGGCTCGCGGTACTGGCGCACTTCGCCGCCGATGCGCGCCTTGGCGGTGTCGTCCACGATCCCGCCGACGACGATGACGCTGCCGGTCACCTCCGCACCGGTGTCGAAGAGCAGGTCGCCGTTGATCACGACGAGCGAGCCCTGCACGCGACCCGCGACGAGCACCGGACCGTTGCGGACGGCCACGTTGCCGCGCCACTCGTTGCCGCGTGGCAGCCGCGTCCGGCCGACGAGCCGCGTCGTCCCGGGGGCGTTGTAGAAACTGATGACTTCGTCGGACACGACCCGGGGCAGCGCGCGCGCCTCGAGTGTCGCGCTCGAGCTGTCGGGGTGGATGACGATCGTCGTGTCTTGAACGGCGAGAACGAACAGAAACGCGAGCATAGGTCAGCCTTCGTTAGAGCTGTTGTTGCGCGGTGGCTCGATGCCGAGTCGCCGCATGCGGCGGTACAGATTGGCGCGGTCGGTCAACAGGCGGCGCGCGGCCTCCGCCACATTGCCGCGCGAGGCCGACAACGCCTTGGCGATCAGCTCGCGCTCGTACTGATCGAGCGTTTCCGTGAGCGCGATGTCACGCCAGACTGCGTCGGCTCCCGCCCCCTCGGCTGCCGTGACTCGGGGGGGGGGCGGGGGGGGCGGGGGGGGCGCCGTGCCGTCGGAGGGCAGCACGCGGGCGACATCCGCCGCAGTCAAGAGTTCCGAAGTTGCCAGGATCGCCATCCGTTCGATGATGTTGGCAAGCTCGCGGACGTTGCCCGGCCAGACGTAGGCGGCGAGCAACGGGACCGCGCCTGCGTCGAACTTGACGGGGCGGCCGAGGCGCGCCGCACACCGCGCGGCGAAATGGCGCACCAGCGGGGCGATGTCTTCCGGCCGCTCGCGCAGCGGTGGGATGTGAATCGGGAGCACGTTCAGCCGGAACCAGAGATCCTCGCGGAATTGTCCCTGCCGCACCGCCTGCTGCAGGTCTTTGTTGGTCGCGGCGATGACGCGCACGTTTACGGCGAACGGCCGCTCGCCGCCGACGCGCTCGACGACGCCGCCCTCGAGCACGCGCAACAGCTTCGCCTGCGCTTCCGGTCCCAGGTCCCCGACCTCGTCGAGGAACAAGGTGCCGCCGTCGGCCAGCTCGAAGCGGCCCTGGCGGCGCTCCGTCGCGCCCGTGAACGCGCCGCGTTCGTGGCCGAACATCTCCGACTCGACGAGGTCGCGCGGGAGCGCGGCGCTGTTGACCGTGACGAACGGCTTGGTGCCGCGCGCGCTCTGGCGGTGGATCGCCGAGGCGACCAGCTCTTTGCCGGTGCCCGACTCGCCGGTGATGAGGACCCGCGACTCCGTCGGTGCGACCCGCGCGATCAGCGCCCGCAGCTCTTCCATGGCCGTGCTCGTCCCCACCAGCGGATCGGCGTGGCCCAGCTGCTCGTGCAGCCGCTTGTTCTCGGCGAGGGTGCGGCCCAGCTCCAGCGCGCTGCGCAGCGCCACCAGCACGCCCTCGGGCGTGAGCGGCTTCTCGAGAAACTGGAAGGCGCCGAGTTTCGTGGCGCGAACGGCATCGGCGAGATTCGCCTTGCCGCTCATCATGACGACGGGGACGTGGGGAGCGCGCTTGCGGATCTGCTCGAGCGTCGCGAGACCGTCGGGACCGGGCGGCATCATCAGATCGAGCAGCACGGCGTCGGGCGCATCTTCCACCAGCCGCACCAGGGCCGCGTTGCCGTCCGGCGCTTCCACGGTTTCGAAGCCGTCCGATTGCAGCAGCGCACCCACCATGCGGCGGATGTTCGCTTCGTCGTCGACGAGCAGGACGCGAGGGCTCACGAGGAGGATGGTGGAGGAAAGACAATGGAGAATGTCGCACCACCACCGACGGTCTCACTCACGCTGATCGTCCCGCGGTGCGCCTCGAGGGTTACGCGCACGAGCGCGAGCCCGAGTCCCGTGCCGTCGTCCTTGGTCGTGAAGTACGGCTCGAAGACGCGCTGCCGCAGCTCGGCGGGGATGCCGGGCCCGTGGTCGGCGATCGTGACCGCGAGCCCCGCGCCGTCGCCGGTGACGGTCACGTCGAGTGCGCCGCGCCCGTGCATCGCCTCAGCCGCATTGCGATAGAGGTTGGCGAAGGCGCGCCGCAGCGGATCGTAGTGGCCCAGCAGAGTGCGCGGGCCGCCGTTCGCGTGCACGGTGACACGGACTCCCTCGGGGACACCCGTGCGTCCCAATTCTTCCAGCAGCTCGACGAGATCGACCTCGCTCCGCGGCCCTTCGGGGAGCCGGCCGAACTCGGAGAACTCTCGCGCGAGACGTTCCAGCCTGTCGGTCTCGGCGGACATTACTTGGATCGCGAGGTCCTTCCGTCCTTCCATCATTCCATCGTTCCGCCGCAGTTGGTCTACCGCGATCCGCATCGATGTCAGCGGATTCTTGATTTCGTGGGCCACACGGCGTGCGACCTCGCGGAACGCGCGCAGCCGCTCGGCCTCGAGCTCGCGCTCCCGGGCCGCGGCGAGCGCGGCGGCCAGCTCGCGCAGCGCCTGTCGCAGCGCCTCGAACTCCGGGGCGCCGCGGGTCGGCGGGCCGCCCGGCAAGGCCTCGTGGCGGCGGATCAACTGCGTCCAGCCGACCAGCTCGTCGATCGGGCGTGACAGCTGGCGCGACAAGTGGCCGGCGAGATTGACGGCCGCGTAGAGCACGGCGGCGCCGAGCAGCAGGATGACGATCGCGAATCCGGCCGTGTAGTAGCGCAGGAACGTCTCGGCGCGGCGTGCGAGGCTCACCGAGGCGGAGACTTCGTTCAGATGCTCGCGGAGCAGCACGCGCTCCCGCACGGTGAGGTGCAGCGTATCCACGCCGTCGAGCAGCGAGCGGGCGGTGGCGGCGACCCGTTCCGTGGAGGCGCGCGCACCGGCGGCGGGCAGCAGGCGCCGGACCGACAACACCCAGCCGGCGACGGCGAGCACCGTCGGCACGACGGTCATCACGACGAGGATGACGAAGATTCGCCGTCTGAAGGGAAGCGGGGGGGCCATATTTCAGGCCAATTTAGGGATTCGCTCTGCCTGTGACAATTCGACACGGGGGATTCATGAAGGCGCGGACTCACTACCTCTGGTTCAACACGAAGCGGCGACAAGAGATCATCGACATTACCGACGAGGTGGTGAAGGAGGTCGAGGCGAGCGCAGTGCGTGAAGGCTTGGTTCTGGTCAGCGCCATGCATATCTCCGCCTCCGTGTTCGTCAACGACCATGAATCGGGACTCTGGGAGGACATCCTGAAATGGCTGGAGGGGACCGTCGCCCCGTGGGATCCGCAACGCTATCGCCACAACGAAACGGGGGAAGACAACGCCGCGGCGCATTTGCGCAGTCTCACAATCGGGCACGAAGTGATCGTCCCGATTACGAACGGGAAGCTGGACTTTGGACCGTGGCAGCGGGTGTTTTATGGCGAGTGGGACGGCCAGCGAAAAAAACGGGTGATTATCAAAGTCCTGGGAGAATGATCATGACCGCACTGCTTCTCGCCCTGTTACTCGCCGCCAACGTGCAGGATGCGGACTCGCGCGCGTTGCTGCAGCTCGAAGACGATTGGGCGAGCGCGTTGGTGAAGCGCGACCGCGTTGTCTTCGAGCGTCTGTTGGCCGACGGCTTTGTCTACACGGAAAACGACCAGTTGATGGATCGTGCCACGGTGCTGAATGGCGTCGTGGCGGGCTTCGATACCGTCGTGGCCGCGCACAACGAATCGATGACCGTGCATCGCTACGGCCCTGTGACCGCCGTGGTCACGGGATGGCTGGTCGTCAGCGGTCGAGGCGCGAGCGGTGAATTCCTCCGTCGCTATCGCTTCACCGACACCTGGGTAAAGCGCGGTGGGCGCTGGCAGATCGTCGCGGCACAGGACTACGTGGCGCCCTGATCAACGCGCGTATGCGAAGACGTTTGCCTCGTCCAGGAATATCATCGTCGGCAGATTCGCGCGGGGATCCTTCTCGAGAGCGGCGCGGTGCCGACGCGCGATGGACTCTCTCGCTTGATCCGGATCGGTGACGCGGAACAGGAACAGCACTTCGTCCGGGTCATCGATGTTCTGCCAGAGATGTTCCACAAAGAGGCCGTCAGCCGCGTGCTCTGGCGCGTCGGCGGCGAGCCGTCGTTTGACGACGGCGAGCTTGACGTTGCGGAGCCGGGCAAGCATGTGAGCCATGAAATCCTTCCCTGTGCGGTCTCTCGGTAGAACCCCGGAGAGTTCATCAGGTTCGTCGAGGTTCCAAAATGGGCGTAGCTTTTCGGGTGTGATCGCTCCCCAACCCGTCGTGCTCGAAGGTCACGGCATTCGCCTGGAGCCGTTGACCGAGGGGCACAGTGGCGCGCTGGCGGAGGCCGCAAGTGACGGCCGCCTGTGGGAGTTCTGGTATGTCGCCGTTCCGCCGCCCGAGGGGATGAAGTCGTACGTCGCCGATGCGCTCACGGGCCAGCGCGACGGGCACATGCTGCCCTGGGTCGTGCGCGACGTGCCGAGCGGCGCGATCGTCGGCTCGACGCGCTATCACGATATCGCGCCGGCGATCGACCGCGTGGAAATCGGCCACACGTGGTACGGGAAGAGTCGGCAGCGCACGCACGTCAACACGACCTGCAAGCTGTTGTTGCTCGGCCATGCGTTCGACGCACTCGGCTGCAAGGTGGTCGGCCTCAGGACCGACAACTTCAATTTTCGATCGCAGCGTGCCATCGAGGCGCTCGGCGCCAAGAAGGACGGCGTGATCCGGCACTACGGCATCCGCCGCGACGGCAGCGCGCGCGATGTCGTGATGTACAGTATCCTCGCTGCGGAATGGCCGGATGTGCGCCGCCATCTCGAGCTGCGGCTGGCTCGGCACAAATGACAGAGCCCGCCACCAGCTCCCCGCCGATGGTCCGCCGTTTCGGCCTGCTGCACGCCACGGCGCTCAACATGACGAACATGATCGGCATCGGGCCGTTCATCACGATCCCGCTGCTCATGTCCGCCCTCGGCGGCCCGCAGGCGATGCTCGGCTGGGCCGTCGCGCTGATCGTCGTGCTGTGCGACGGGATGGTGTGGAGCGAGCTTGGCGCCGCGATGCCGGGATCGGGCGGCTCGTTCGGCTATCTGCGCCATGGGTACGGCGCGGCGACGGTGGGCCGGCTCATGGGGTTTCTCTTCGTTTGGCAGTTCATCCTGAGCGGCCCGCTCGAAATCGCGTCCGGATACATCGGGTTCTCGCAGTACCTCGGCTACATCTGGAAGGGTATCACGGCGACGCAGACGGTGCTCGTGATCACCGTGATTGGAGTCGTGAACATTGCGCTGCTGTACCGGCGCATCAGGTCGATCGCCTTGATCACGCTGACCCTGTGGATCGGCACGATTCTCACATGTCTGGTCGTGATCGTCACGGGCGCGATCCATTTCGACCCCGGCGTCGCCTTCGACTTTCCTCCGGGTGCCTTCAACTTCTCCATCGGTTTCTTCCTGGGCCTCGGGGCGGCGTCGCGCATCGGCGTGTACGACTACCTCGGCTACTACGACGTCTGCTACATCGGCGACGAGGTGCAGAATCCCGGCCGCGTGATCCCGCGCTCGATCCTGCTGAGCACGGCCCTGGTGGCGCTGATTTACGTGGCGATCAATTTCTCGATCATCGGCGTCGTGCCGTGGCGCGAATTCGTGCCGGCGGCGTCGCACCCACAGTCGAATTTCGTGGTTTCGATTTTCATGGAGCGGATCTTCGGAACACGGGTCGCGACGGTGTTTACCGCCATGATCCTGTGGACCGCGTTCGGCTCGGTGTTCGCGCTGTTACTGGGATATTCGCGTGTCCCCTACGCGGCAGCGAAGGATGGATACTTTTTCCGCGTGTTCGCCCGACTGCATCCGTCGCAAGGATTTCCCTACGTCTCGCTCGTGGTGCTGGGCGTCCTCTCGATTCTCGCCGGCATGGTGTCACTCGGCACGGTGATCGACGCGCTGATCACGATGCGGATCCTCGTGCAATTCATCGGTCAGATCGGCGCGGTCACGCTGCTGCGGCGCCGGGCGCCCGACCTGCCGCGGCCCTACCGGATGTGGCTGTATCCGTTGCCCAGCCTGGTTGCGTTCCTCGGCTGGATCTTCATTTTTGCGACGACGCCACCGTTGGTGATGGCGTTCGGCCTTGGCGCGCTGCTGTTAGGGCTCCTGTGTTTTGGGGCGTGGTCATGGAAAGGACGCACGTGGCCGTTCGCGGCCGCTTCGTAACGCTCGGGAGGTAACGTGTCGAACGATATCAGCCGCCGCGATTTTCTCGCGGCGACGGCGACGATGGCGGCAGCATCGCAGCTCCCCATCGGTGCGATTACGAACCAGGCACCGGCGAAGGGCACGGTCGTCCTGTTTCAAGGCGACTCGATCACCGACACCGGCCGCAACCGCGCCTCGGCCGACGCGAACAGTGCGGGGGCGCTCGGCAACGGCTATCCGTTGCTCGTGACATCGGCGGTGCTGGCGGCGCGCGCGACGAGCGGGCTGCGGTTCTACAATCGCGGCATCAGCGGCAACAAGGTGCCGGACCTCCAGCAACGCTGGACGGCCGACACGATCGACCTGCAACCCGACGTCCTCAGCATCCTGATCGGCGTGAATGATTTCTGGCACAAGCTGGACCACGGGTACAACGGCACCGTGCAGGACTACGAACAGCAGTACAACGCGCTGCTCGACGCCACGCGCCAGGCGCTCCCGCGCGTGCACCTCATCGTGCTCGAGCCGTTCGTCCTGCGCTGTGGGGCGGTGGACGCGCGCTGGTTCCCGGAATTCGATCAGCGGCGCGCGGCCGCGGCGCGGGTCGCTGCCCATGCGCGTGCGACCTTCGTGCCGCTGCAAACGGTGTTCAATCAGCACACCCGCTCTGCGCCTCCGGAGTATTGGGCCGCCGACGGCGTCCATCCCACGCCGGCCGGTCATGCCGTCATCGCCGAGCAGTGGCGCCGTGCCGCGCGGCTCTAGAGTAGCCGCGCTCGCCGCGGCTGCGGCTCTCGCGTGCGCATCGGGCGCGCCCCCCGCGCCCCCCCCCGGTCCCCGCGCCACGGGCGAATGGGTTCAAGTCTGGAGCGACGAATTCACAGGACCGGCCCGGTCGGGGATCGACACCACGACGTGGCGGTTCGATACCGCGGACGGCTGCGCGCAGTCGAACTGTGGGTGGGGCAACAATGAGAAGGAGTACTACAGCGCGTCGTCAGACAACATCACGTTGAACGGCCAGGGACAGCTCCAAATCGTCGCGCGGGTCGCTCCGGCCGGACTGGCCTGCTATTACGGCCCCTGCCGCTACACCTCCGCCAAGATTACCACCCACGGGAAGATCTGGGTCTCCCCCGGCCGTGTCGAAGCGCGGATCAAGCTCGCCCCGGGCCAAGGACTCTGGCCGGCCATTTGGCTGCTGGGCAAAAACATCGAGACGCTGGGCTGGCCGGCGGGTGGTGAGCTGGACATCATGGAGAACCATGGGAGCGATATCAGCACGACGAGCTCGGCGGTCCACGGCCCGGGCTATTCCGGAAACACGCCCTTCGCCCACGCGCTGCCGCCCGGCAGCCTCGATTCCGGCTTCCACCGATTCGCCATAGAGTGGGACTCGCTGCACATCCGGTTCTTCGTCGATGATGCGGTGCATTACGTCGTGTCCAAGACCGACGTGCAGCAACACGGCAACTGGGTCTACGACCAACCGTTCTTTCTCATTCTGAATCTCGCCATCGGTGGCCATTTCGACGGCGATCCGCAATCGGACGCCATTTTTCCCGCGACGATGCAGGTCGACTACGTTCGCGTCTTTAGGCGCGGAGGTTAGGGTCTCTCTCCCGGCCGCCGGTAGTTGACGTCGAGCACGTCCAGCCGTGTGAGGTGTTTCGACAGCCGCGCGTTGAAGTCCGCAAAGTTCCTGAGCTCCCGTGGCGTCCACGCGACCTCCGCGAGCGCGACGAGTCGCGGAAACACCATGTACTCGACGTTCTTGGGCGTGCGCTGGTACTCCGTCCAGATCTGTCCCTGGGTGCCGAGGATGTGGGCCGCCTGCGCGGCATCGAATGCCGCGGGCACGGGCTCGAACGTGTAGACGGTGTCCAGCGGCAGAAAGCCGCCGATCGCCAGCGGCTCGCTCATCGTGTTTTGGGACTGGTAGTAATCGAAGTAGGTGTTCGACGTCGGCGTCATGACGACGTCGTGGCCGGCCTGCGCCGCCGCGATGCCGCCGTCCATCCCGCGCCACGACATCACCACGGCATTGGGCGCGAGGCCCTCGGTGCCGCCCTCCAGGATCTCGTCCCAGCCGATCAGGGCGCGGCCGCGCGCGGCGAGCCATTGGCTCATCTGCGCCGTCATCCAGCTCTGCAGCTCGTTCTCGCTATGCAATCCGAGCTCTTTGATCCGCGCTTGGGCCACGGGGCTCGCCTGCCACTGCTGCTTCGGCGCTTCGTCGCCGCCCGTGTGGATCCAGTGACTCGGGAACAGCGCCAGCACCTCGGTCAGCACATCCTGCATGAAATGAATCGCGGAGTCTGACGGGTTCAGGATGTTCTGATCGACGCCCCAGTGCGTGAGGACCTCGAGCTGCTGGCCGGTGTTGCCGAGCCAGGGATAGGCGGCGATGGCGGCCTGCGCGTGACCCGGCATCTCGATTTCGGGAACGACGGTGATGAAGCGCGCTTGCGCATACGCGACGACCTCGCGCACGTCGTCCTGCGTGTAGAAGCCGCCGTGCGGAATCTTGTCGTAGACCCACTGGGTCGTATCGGGATACGCGTGCTGGACGCCGACGAGCGACTGGCGGCGCCACGCCCCGATCGACGTGAGGAGCGGGTACTTCTTGATCTCGATCCGCCAGCCCTGGTCGTCGGTCAGATGCCAGTGGAAGCGATTGAGCTTATGGAGCGCGAGGAGGTCGATGTATTTCTTGACGAATTCCTTCGGCATGAACGAGCGCGACACGTCGAGATGCGCGCCGCGCCATCGGAAACGCGGCATGTCCTCGATCTCGACCGCGGGGACCGTCCAAGCCACGCTGGTGAGGGGCGCCGCCCGGAAGATGTCCGGCGGCACCAGCTGCCGCAGCGTCTCGACGCCGTAGAACACGCCCGCCGGCCGATAGGCTCGAATCGTGATGCGCGTTCCCGTTACCGATAGGCGATACCCCTCGTCGCCCAGGCGCCCCAGCGTCGGATCGACGCGGAGCGCGATGGTGCGCGTGGCGGTCCCGGCGGCACCGCCCACGGCGAGGCGATATCCGGTCGCCGGTGCCAGCCAGTCGGAGAGCTGATACCCGATTTGGCGCGTGGCCCGATCGGTAACGACGACGGTGGCCGGGGTGAGGAGGAATGTTCCGGTGCCGCGGGTCACCTGGGCGGGCCGCGGGATCACGGCAAGCGTGGTGTCCTGGACACTGGCGACGAGCGCGAGAAGCGCGAGGAGGTCGATCATGGGGATTAGGATATCGCTCGCTGGGACGTTCGGCGAACGGTAGAATTCTGTGGATGTGTGGTGTAGGGGCGCAGCATGCTGCGCCCCTACCTTCCGCAACCTTGCCATGAGGGCACTGTGAAACGACGCGACTTTATTCACACGGTGGGAGCGGCAGCTGCCGGCGGCATGCTGGCGCGCGCTCCTCTTGGTTTTGCAAAGCGGCTGGACCGGATCGGGCTCGAAACGTATTCGTGTCGCCACGCGATGGCGCAAGATCCCGACCGCACCCTCGCGGCCATCCGCGCGATCGGCTACAACGACGTCGAGCTGCTGTGGTCGTTCAACCTGTTCGGACGCACGCCGGCGCAGGTCGCGGCGACGCTCAAGAACGAGGGACTGCGCGCGCCATCGTGTCACATGTCCGCCGACACGATCTTCGTCGGCTGGGAGCGCAGCCTCGAGACGGCGAAGCTGCTCGGCCACGAGTATCTGATCGTGCCGGATTTCGAGGACTGGACCAAGCAAACGCTGGACGACTGGCGCGAGTGGGCCGACCGCTTCAACACCGCGGGTGCCGTCGCCCGGAAAGCCGGCATCTGGCTCGCCTTCCACAACGAGCCCTATCACCAGAAACCGATCGATGGGAAAGTGCCGCTCGACGTGTTCATCGAGCGCCTGGACCCCACGGTCACCCGGCTGCAGCTCGATGTGGGCAACATGCTGATCGGCGGCGGTGACCCGATGGCGTACATCCAGAAGTATCGCGACCGGTTCTGGAGCTTCCATTTGAAGGACGCAGTCGCCGACCGGAGCAGCGATACGGGGCTGGGGAAGGGGATCTTCGATTTCAAGCGCTTCCTCGCCGCCGTACCGATGCTCGAGCAAAAGCCGGCCTACGTCGAACAGGAAGGCGCGTCGGAGCCGGCTGCCGAGCTCGATGCGGCGCGGGCGAACTACCAGTACCTGCGCGCCCTGGAGTTCTGATGGCTGGTCAAACTGCGACGGCGGCGGTCAGGACGGTCAAGACACAACTGCGGCGGTCGCGTGTGGGACTGCTTCTACTCGCCGGCACAGCATCGCTACCGGCGCAGCAACGTTCTACGGCCAGGCACTACACCTACGTCATTGTCCACGGCGCCTGGGGCGGCGGTTGGGATTGGCTCGCCATCGACTCGATGCTCACCCGGCACGGCCATCACGTCGTCCGCGTCACGCTCACCGGCCTGGGCGAACGCCACCACCTCGCATCTCCCAACATCGGACTCGGCACCCACATCGACGACGTCGTCAACGCGATTCTGTGGGACGATCTCCACGACGTCGTGCTCGTCGGGCATAGCTACGGCGGCATGGTGATCACGGGGGTCGTGGACCGGATTCCCGACCGGATCAAGCGCGTCGTGTACCTCGACGCGCTGCTGCCCGATTCAGGGGAATCGCTGATGTCGATCCCCGATACCAACCGCGCGAAGTTCGTGCAGAGCATCACGCGTGACGGGTACCTGGTACCCCTCTGGGTGCAGGACACGACGGTGATTCCGCGGGATGTGCCGCAGGCGCTGCGCACATTCACCGACACGCTCCGGCTCGTGAATCCCGCGGGACGGAACGTCCCGGCGGCCTATATCCTGACGTACGAGCCGCAGATCACGCCCGATCCCTTCCAGATGTTTGCCGATCGCGCGACCGCGCGCGGGTGGCCGGTTTACAAGATCGTGTCCGATCATCTGCCCGAGCGGACACATCGGACTGAGCTGGTTGCGTTACTCGAGAAGGTACCGTAAGCCCATGATGATTCCTGTACTCTTCCTTGCTACGCTGATGCAGGACACCACCACCCGCAGCTTTTTGAAGACCGTCGATATCACCACCGGACAAATTCAAACCGTCTACAGCGCCGACCGCCGGTTCGAAGCACCCAACTGGTCGCGCGACGGCCGCTATTTCTTGATCAATAGTGAAGGGCGCCTGTATCGGCTCAGCGTCGCCGGGAGTCAGCTCGCCGAGCTCCCCATCACCTTGGCGACGCCGCGGATCAACAACGATCACGGCATCGCTCCCGACGGGAAATCACTTGTCATCAGTCACGAGCCCACCGAGGACTGGCTGACCTCGAGCGTCTACACGCTCCCGATCGGGGGCGGGACGCCGAAGCAGATCACCATGAACGCGCCCAGTTTCTGGCACGGCTGGTCGCCCGATGGAAAGACGCTGGCGTTCGTCGGTCGTCGAGACGGCGAGTTCGACATCTACACGATTCCGGTGACCGGTGGTGAGGAGCGCCGCATCACGACGTGCAAGGGACTCGACGACGGTCCCGACTACTCGCCCGACGGCGCCTTCATCTATTACAACTCGTTCTGCAGCGGCAAAATGGAAATCTGGCGCATGCGGCCTGATGGGACAGGGGCCGAGCAGCTGACGCACGATGCCTACTCCAACTGGTTCCCGCATCCGTCGCCGGACGGACGCTGGGTCGTGTACCTCGCGTTCCTCCAGGATCAGGGCCAGGATCATCCGTTCGGCAGACAGGTGAAGCTCCGGCTCATGGATCTGCGCGTCCGCTCGGAGCGTGATCTCACGCCGGAGTTCTTCGGTGGGCAGGGAACGATCAACGTTCCAAGTTGGTCACCGGACAGCCGGCGCGTAGCGTTCGTCACTTACGAGCAGCATGTTAGGGCGCGATGAAAGCCGGTTGTTGGTAATTGCCCGCCGCCTATTAAGGAAAGCGCCCTCATGACTCTAATTCGGTTCAACTCCTCGCAGGACCAGCAAGTCGATCTGTCCAAGACCTACGACGCGATCGTCGTAGGCTCGGGCGCGGCGGGCGGCATGGCGGCCCACGTGCTCACGTCGCAAGGGATGAAGGTGCTGCTGCTCGAGGCGGGCAAGAAGATCGACATCAATTCCGAGTTGCGCTCGATGCAGTGGCCGTACGAGCACCCCCGCCGCGGCGAGGCGCCCCCGGGATACCACGCGATCCGCTTCAACGAGTACAACATCCGGAAGCCGCCCTACGCGAAAGGCTCCGCGTTCAAGCACGTGTTCTCCTACGTCGGCGGCTGGGGTGGATCGGATTACGTGAAGAACATTCTCGTCGATGAGAAGGACAATCCGTACACGGGCACGAAGTACGCCTGGGTGCGCGCGCGGCTGCTGGGCGGCAAGACGAACATATGGGGCCGTCTCGCGCTGCGGCTCTCCGACTTCGACTTCAAGGGCAAGACGCACGACGGCTACGGCGAAGACTGGCCCATCTCCTACGCCGATCTCGAGCCTTACTACGACAAGGTCGATCTTTACCTCGGCATCAGCGGTCACAAGGAGAATCTGCCGCATCTCCCGGACAGTCTGTTCCAACGCCCCAACAAGCTGACGGCTTCCGAAGTGAAGCTCCGCAAGAGTCTCGCGACGATGGGGCGCACGCTGACGCCGTATCGCGCCGGCGTGACGACCGACGGCGTCAAGAACAAGTATCGCAGCAAATGTTTCGGCCGCGGCGCGTGCGGCCGGCGGCCGGGCGGCTGCGATATCCATGCCGCGTTCGATTCTCCCACGGGGCTGATCTATCCCGCGATGGACACGGGCAATCTCACGCTGCGCACGAATTCCACCGCGCATGAGGTGCTCGTCGATCCGAACACCGGGAACGCCCGCGGAGTCTCGTTCGTCGATTCCCAAAACCATCGCACGTATGAAGCGAAAGCCAAGGTCGTCATCCTGGCGGCGTCGACGCTGGAGAGTGCGAGACTCCTGTTGTTATCGAAGTCGCGGCAACATCCCAACGGCATCGGCAACTCGAGCGGGCACGTCGGCCACAACTTCTGCGAGCACGTGATGGGACCGGGCGTCACCGGGCTGGTCAAAGAGATGGTCGGAGCGCCGCCGACCCTGGACGACGGCAAGCCCGGCGGGTTCTACGTGCCGCGGTTCCGGAACCTGCAAGACAAGCAGCCGGGCTTCGTCCGCGGCTACGGGTTCGAGGGCGGGTCTGGTTTCTCTATTTTCCCCGACAGCGCCTGGGGCACACCGGGATTCGGCGGACAGTTCAAGAAGTCGGTGCGCGAGCACGCTGGCGCTTTCATTAGTATGGGCGGCTTCGGCGAAGTGCTCGCCCGCTACGAGAACTACGTGGACCTGGACCCCGTGGAAAAAGACGCCTGGGGGATCCCGGCGCTGCGCTTCCATTACGAGTTCTCGGACAACGAGAAAAAGATGTGTGAGGACATGGCGAACGCCGGCAAGGAGATGTTCGAAGCGGCGGGCATCGAGGTCGTCGGCGTCGACAAGAACATCCTCACCGAAGGCTGGTCGATCCACGAGCTCGGCACGGCGCGGATGGGCACCGATCCCAAGACGTCGGTGCTGAACCAGTTCCAGCAGTCGCACGACGTGAAGAATCTCTTCGTGGTGGACGGCTCGAGTCACGTGAGTGCGTCGTGTCAGAACCCCACCTGGACCATCATGGCGCTGGCGTGGCGCTCCTGCGAGCATCTCGCCGACGAATTCAAGCGGGGGAACCTATGACGATCTCGCGTCGCGACATGATTCAGGCAACAGCGGCGGCCATGGCGCTGCCGTCGCTGCCGGCGCTTGCCAAGGCCCCAACCCCCAGCCCCAAGCCCCTTTTTTTCACGCCGGCCGAGTTCGCGCTGGTCGACGAGATGAGCGACATGATCATCCCGGCGGACCAGCAGTCGGCCGGCGCGCGTGCAGCCGGTGTGGCGCTCTACATCGACGGGCGCCTCGCCGAGGCGTTCGAGAAGGACCAGCCGCAGCGCTGGCGGACGGGGATCGCGGCCGTCGAGGCGCTGTCGCGCGAGATGCACGGCAAGACGTTCATGGCGTTGACGCCGGAGCAGCGGCTCGCGCTGCTGACGCGGATCGCCGCCGCCGAGTCCGATCCGAAGACCGACGCCGAGAAGTTCTTCGGCGAGATCAAGGGCTCGACCATCCGCGCCTATTACACGTCGAAGATCGGGATCCACGACGATCAGCAGTACAAGGGCAACGTCATTCAACCAGGAGACTATGCCGGCTACGATGCCACATGATCGGACCGAGCTCGATACGCCACGGCTGACGCTGCTCGCCTACACGCCCGAGCAGCTGCTCGCGCTGATCGAGCAGCCGGATCAATTCGAGGAGATCGCCGCCCTCACCCCCGCGGATGGACTGCGGGGGTTTTACGTTTCCGGCGAGGTGTCGCCGCAATGGCTCGAGGCGTTGCGCCGGGCCGCCGGCGAGCGCGGGGGGCCCAATCCGTGGCGGCACGGCTTCTTCATCATCGAGAAGGAGAGCGGCGAGATCGTCGGCGGTGCGGGATTCAAGGGCGCGCCGGACGCACAGGGCTTAGTGGAGATCGCCTATGGGGTGGTGCCGTCTCGCGAAGGCCGGGGATACGCGACCGAGGCGGCCCGCGCGTTGATTCATTTTGCAAGCAGTGACGCGCGCGTGCGCACCATCCGCGCGCACACGCGGCCCGAGGCAAACGCGTCCACGCGCGTGCTCACGAAGTGTGGGTTCGTGCACATCGGCCCCGTCGTCGACCCCGAGGACGGCCCGGTCTGGCGGTGGGAACGAAGCGCGCACCATATTGGAACTCCATGAGAGAGACCGTCATGAGTGGGACCGGCCAGGCGGTGTTCGTTCCCGGCGAATGGCGCTCGCTCGCCAGCTGTCTTGGCCTCTCGCCGCGCGAATGCGGCATCGTGCGCGCCGTGTTCGACGGCAATTCCGAGAAAGACACCGCGCAACGGCTGGGTCTGTCGCCCCACACCGTGCACACCTATCTGTGGCGCATCTATCGCAAGCTGCACGTGCAGAGCCGCGAGGAGCTGCTCGTGCGCGTCTTCGCCGAATTTCGTTCGCTCCCCCCCCCGACGCCGAATTTCGTTCGCTCCCCCCCCCGAAACGCTCCGGCCACGGCCGCAAACGCCCGGACGGCAGGCACCGCGCGTTGTAGCCTGAACAGGTGACCCGGAGTGGGGGTCTTGTCGTTCCATCCTGCAGGGACATGTTAGCCGTTCATGCGCATAGCCCGAGCCGTCACTTTGCTCAGCTGGCTGCTGTCGGTCAGCCCGGTGACGTTCGTGTCGGCGCAAACCTTCACGGCCACAGCAGTTTCGTTGCTCATCCGCACGGACGACATCGGCATGAGTCACAGCGTCAACATGGCGATGCAGAAACTCGTCTCGACCGGCATGCCAGTGTCGGTGTCGGTGTTGTTTGTGTGCCCGTGGTATCAGGAAGCCGTGGAGATTTTGAAGCAGCATCCGAACGTCTCCGTCGGCATCCATCTCGCGTTGAATTCGGAGTGGAAGAATTACCGCTGGGGTCCCGTCCTAGGCAGTGTCGCCGTTCCGTCGTTGGTCGATGAGAACGGCTTTTTCTTCCCCTCCTCCGAAGCGCTGCACCAGCATAACCCACAAGTCGCCGAAGTCGAAAAGGAATTGCGGGCCCAGATCGAGCGCGCGCTGCGCTCGGGCGTGAAGATCGATTACGTGGATGAGCACATGGGCACCGCCACGCGGTATCCGGAATTCCGCGAGGTGACGGAGCGGCTCGCCAAGGAATACGGGCTCGGGATGTCGGGCTACTTCGGGGAGGCGATGGACTCGCCGCAGTATGCCGCGGCGCCGGCGCGGAAAGCGGACAGTCTGGTTGCATTCATCAATCGGTTGCAGCCGGGCGTGAACGCCGTCGTCACGCACATCGGGATCGACGACGCCGAGCTGGGGGCCTTGCTGGACATGAACACCGACGAGCCGTTGCCCGATATGAGCAAGAACCGTCAGGGTGAGCTGACGGCGCTGACGTCCCAGCGATTCAGCGCGGCCCTCAAGGCGCGCAACGTGGTGTTGGTGACCTATCGAGACTTGATCGCCAGGGAAGGCCTGCAGTCCATGCGGAGACCAGTCGAATGAGGGAGGCGGAGGCGTACATGGAAAAGAGAATCATTCGTGCTTGTGCGGCACTGGGAATGGGGCTGATGCTGGCGGTCTCGGTGACCGCCACGGCCCTGGCGCAGGAGACGCAAGTCTCCGGTACAATCACCTCGATAACCGGTGAGCGGCTCGCCGGCGTCACGGTCCAGGTGCGTGGGACGTCTACCACCACCACGACCGATGCCAACGGCAAGTACTCGATTGCGGCTCCGTCCGACGGCGTGCTGCTGTTCGCGCTGATCGGCTACAAGGGAGCGGCGCGCACGGTTGCGAGCCGTCCGCAAATCGACGTCGCGCTCGAATCGGCCGTCGCGGTGCTCGAGCCGGTGATCGTGACCGGGTACACCGCGCAGCGCCGCGCTGACATCACGGGCTCCGTCGCCAGCGTCAACGTCGAGGGCGCGCAGCAGCAGACCTCGACGAGCGTGCTGCAGCGGCTCGACGGGCGCGTGCCCGGGGTCACGGTCGAGGCCGGCGGCGCGCCGGGCTCCCGCAGCACCGTGCGCATCCGCGGCGTCACCGGGTTCCAGAACAACGACCCGCTCTACGTCGTCGACGGGACGCCCGTGTCGGAATCGTACCTGAATTTCCTGAACCCGGACGACATCGCCTCGATGCAGGTCCTGAAGGACGGGTCGGCGACGTCGATCTACGGGTCGCGCGCCAGCAACGGCGTCGTCATCGTCGAGACGAAGAAAGGTCGGCCCGGGCAGCAGCAGGTGACGCTGGACGTCCGGACCGGTATCGCCACGGCGACGCACGGATATGACGACATCCTGATGCAGAATTCGCTGCAGTACTTCCAGGTCGTCAAGCAGTCCTACGAGAACGCCGGAACAAAGATCCCGGTCAACATCTATGGGGATTCCACAAACCCTAGCGTTCCCGCGTACATCTGGCCGAATAACTGCGGGGTCCCGATCGGAACGCAGCCCTGCACCAGCGTGGATCCATCCACGTATTTGTACCCGACCAACCTCATCATGCCGGGCAGTCCGGGGACGAATTGGTGGAAGGCGGTGTTCGGCACGGGCCAATATCGCGACGCGAACCTGGCCGTATCAGGCGGCGGGGATAACAACGCGTACCACCTGTCGTTGAATTATCTCGACCAGGAAGGCACGGCGCGGTACACGCGGTTCCAGCGGGGCGGCGCGCGGATCAATACGACGTTCAACATGGGCCGCGCCAGCATCGGGGAGAACATCTCCCTCTCGCGCGAACAACACCATGGCGCCGAGGGGCTGACCGATGACAACGTCGGCGAAGGCGGCATCGTCGGCAAGAACATCTTCATGCAGCCGGTGATCCCGGTCCATGACGTCGGCGGCAACTGGGGCTCCGGCAAGGCGAATACGCTCGGCAACCAGTCGAACCCGGCAAAGGTCAACTACTTCGCGCAGAACAACATCGCGACGAACGACCGCATGTTCGGCAACATCTTCGGCACCGTCGATGCCGGCCACGCGCTGTCTCTGAAGACCAAGTTCGGTTTCAATCTCCTCCAAGGCTCGTATCACGGGTACGCGCCCGCGACACCGGAAGACCACGAGCCGACGAACATCGACGGGATCAACGAGAACTACAGCGGGTTCTCGGAGTTGACGATCACCAATACGCTCAACTATTCGCGGACGATGAACCAGCACAACCTCACGCTGCTGCTGGGGCAGGAAGCCATCAAGAGCACGTTCCGCTTCGAGGCGGGCAACTGCGCCAGCCTGCGCAAGAACGACGTCGACTCGCGCTACATCGACGACGCCCTGTGCGATCCGAACTCCAAGAACGTCAGCAGCTTGGGCAGCAAACGGGCCTTGCTGTCGTTCTTCGGGAAGGCGGACTACAACTACGGTGACCGCTACTATCTCAACGTGACGATGCGGCGTGACGGATCATCGACGTTCGGCCCGACGAACCGCTGGGGGACGTTCCCCGCGGTCGGGGCCGGCTGGCGGCTCTCGCGGGAATCGTTCTTCCAGAATCTGCCCTTGCAAAACATTATGCTGCGGTTCGGGTGGGGCGTGACGGGGAATCAGAACGTTCCGTTCCGCATCTTTGATCAGTTCGGCGGCGGCCGCGGCGACACCTTCTACGACATCGGCGGCACCGGGGCCTCGATTGAGCCCGGCTTCAAGACCACCGCGCTCGGGAACTCGACGCTCAAGTGGGAAGAGAATCACTCCACCAACGTCGGGCTCGATTTCGAGTTCCTGAACAACCGCGGCAACTTCAGCGTGGACGTCTATCGCCGCAACACGAACAATCTGTTGTTCGATGCGCCGCAGCCGTCGGCAGGCGGCTCCGCGGCGCCGCCGATCCTCAACATCGGCAGCATGCGGAACACCGGGATCGACTTCTCGGTCGGCTATCACAGCACGGCCGGGGGCACCGTGTGGAGCGTGAGCTTCAACGGCAGCCACTATAGGAACGAAATCACCAAGATCGACGGCGTGCAGACGTTCTTCTTTGGTCGCGGTGCCTCGGTGGTCCGGGAGCAGAACGCCGTGCGCAACGACCTCGGCCACCCGCTCGGCTCCTTCTATGGCTTGATCGCCGAGGGGTACTACGTCGACTCGCTGGACGCCGCGCCGTACTGGAGTCAGGGAGCGCGTCCGGGCCGCATCAAGTTCCGCGATGTGGACGGCGACGGCCAGATCACCGCGGCGGACCGCACGTTCATCGGCAGCCCGCACCCCGATTTCACCGCCGGGCTCGACCTGGCGGTGCGGCGCGGCAACTGGGAGCTGAGCGCGACGGTGTTCGGCACGTTCGGCGGCCAGATCTTCAACACGCAGAAGTACTGGTATGCGTTCCGGTACTTCCAGACGAACGTCGCTAAGGACATGCTCACCAACTCCGCGCAGCTGAACGGGGACTGTGAGCCGCTCCCGCCGCCGGGTCCAGGCCTGCCGTCTCCGGGATATAACTGCCCCGGCCGGCTGATCAACGCGGACGCGAAGTACCCCCGGCTCGACAACAGCGACGACTTCAGCCGGCAGTTCTCGAGCTATTGGGTGGAAGACGGCTCGTACGTGCGGCTGCGGACGCTGCAGATCGCGTACAACTTGCCGCCCGCCATCGTGCGCTGGATTCCGGCTGCGCGCGTCTACCTGCAGGCGGAAAACCTGTTCACGATCAGCGGCTACTCCGGGCTCGATCCGTCGCTCCCGGTCCCCGCGACGAACGGCAATACGGGTGACATTCGCGACGAAGCCCGCGGCATCGACCAGGGCGTGTATCCGAGCAACCGGATCATTACGATCGGCATTTCGACCACCTTCTAACGCACGCGTCTTTACCGAGAGGGACGAAGGCGATGAACAGACACATGTGGCAGCGACTGCTGTATAGCGTGGCGGGAGTGGTGGTCATCGCCGGCGTCACGTACGCCTGCAAAGACTTCCTGGACCAGCCCGCGCAGGGCACGGTCGATCAGGCGACCCTGATGAACAAGGTCGGCGTGGAGGGCTCGCTCATCGCCGCGTATCGGGCGCTGGACTGCGAAGCCAGCTCCGCCGGGTCCTGGGGCTGCGCCGCCAGTAACTGGGTGTGGGGCAGCGTCACCAGCAATGACGCGTACAAGGGCTCCGACCTCGGGGACCAGAACCCCATCCATAGCATCGAGGTCTTCCAGTGGAACGTCGGCGACGCCGATGGCTACTTGAACCAGAAGTGGGCGCAGGTCTATGAAGGGGTGTACCGCGCCAATGCGACGCTGCGCCTGTTGAATTCCGTGGTGGCGGCGACCCCGAACGAGATCCCCGTGCCCGACCAGAAGAGCATCCGGGGTGAGGCCCTGTTCCTCAGGGCCCACTATCATTTCGAAGCGTACCGGATGTGGGGTCACATTCCGTATTACTTCGAAGCAGACTCGCTGCAGGTCGCGCAAGGCGGGTATCGGAAGCCCAACGACCTGGCGCTCGACTCGATCGTCAAGCTGATCATTGCCGATCTGTCGACGGCGGAAACATTGCTCCCGAACGCCCCGCGCAACAACGAAAAGGGACGCGCGAGCCGATACACGGCAATGGCCTACAAGGGCCGTGTGCAGGTGTACGGTGCGGCCTTGGACCCTGCCTACTGGGCGGCGGCGAAAGCGACGTTCGACTCGGTGAAGACGAGTGCGGTATACGGACTGGAAGCCGGCTTCAATCGCGTCTGGACCGCCGATCCGTTTTACCGGAATGGGAAGGAGACGATCCTCGCGTTCCAAGCCTCGGCCAAGGACGGCGAGCCGAGCGGCTGGAACTCGAACTGGGGCGAGCGGCTGAACTTCCCCTATTCGGAGGCCAACCACTTCACCTGCTGCGGTTTCCATCAGCCGTCGTACAATCTGGTCAACTCGTACAAGGTGGACGCCGCGGGTCTTCCGCTGTCGATGTCGGACAACACGTGGAACATCGACACGACCTATGCGGGCATGCCGGCAGCCATCGACCCCCGGGTCGATTGGACCGTCGGCCGCGACAACGTTCCATACAAGGACTGGAATCTGCACGCACGGTCTTGGATCCGCGACGCCTCGTACAGCGGGCCCTATAGTCCGAAGAAGAACGTCCATGAGAGGGCCTTCCCGGACGCGGAAGACAACGTCGGCTGGGTGGCGACACAGACGAATAACGTGCCGATCCACATTTTCCGGTACGCCGACATGCTGCTGATGGACGCCGAGGCGGAGGTCGAGCTGGGGAATCTCAACGCCGCCCAGGCGATCGTGAATCAGATCCGGGCGCGCGCGGGCGTCGCGGCGCAGGGGTGCGGCCCGGACTCCACGGCGGTGAATCGCTATCCGGCGTTCTGCACGGGCAACTCGGCCATGGTGGACACGCTGCAAGCGAATGTGGCGCTGGGGCGCGACTCGTTGCAGACGCCGTGGGCATTCTACAAGGTCGGTCTCTACACGACCCCATGGGCCGGCTTGGGCGCGGCGTACGCGCGCCAGGCGGTACGGACGGAACGGCGGCTCGAGTTGGGGATGGAGGGTCAGCGCTTCTTCGACCTGCGGCGTTGGGGCATCGCCGATACGGCCATCACCAACTACGTCTCAACCGAGGCGGGGCGGATTTCATATCTCGCCAGTGCCGTGGGCACGTTCACAGTGCCGAAGTATAATTTCTATCCGATCCCATCGGTGCAGGTCGAGTTGAGCAAGGTGGGCGGGCAATGCCAGCTGCAGCAGAATCCCGGCTGGGGAGCCTGCCAGTAGGCAGCGCGATCTAGCGCCGGCGCAGTAGAAACGCCTGCAGGGAGTCGCCCGTGTTCGCTACGAGCACGGCGCTCCCTGCAGGCGTTTTCAGGAGCGCGAGCCCCGACACCCCGTGCGGCGCGAGGAAGCCGCTCTCGAACGGCGCGACCGGCGTGAAGTGCCCGCCGCCATCGCCCCTGAGCCACAGGCCATTCCCCGCATCGGGTGGCGTGGTGTTCGGTTCCATCTCGGTGAGATTGCCGGCGACGATCAGATCCAGATTCCCATCGCCATCCACATCGCGCGCCACGATGCCGCGGATCGGGGAGATCTGCGCAAGATTTGGTAACCGCGCGGGTGTAAAGGTGCCGTTGCCGTTGTTCTGGAGATACAGGCTCGCGAACGTGTCCGCTTGATAGTGCACGGCATGCTCCAGCTGCGTCGTGCTGAACAGCTGCGCGACCGGTGCGGCCGCAAACGACGAGTAGCGCGGCACGCGCAGCGCGAGGGGATAGATCACAGGGCCCAGCTTCGCCCGACCAAAGAAGGGGTACTCCTTTCCGTCGATCTGCTCGGTCAGGACGATGTCGGTCCCCTGGTTGCCGGTGAAGTCGCCTGCGTACACGCCGAACGGGCTCTGGGGCGACGTCTGATACATGAAGTTCAGCCCCACGTTGCCCGCAACGAGGTCGGGCCGGCCGTCGTGATTGAAATCGGCGGCGGCGAGACTCCACCACCAACCCCGGGTGGGACCGGCGCCCACGGACGCCGTCACGTTCTGCAGTCGAGTTCCATCGTTGTGGAAGAACTCGAGCGGCATCCATTCGCCCGCGGTGATGAGATCGAGCCGGCCATCGCCATCGAAATCCACCCAGACCGCGGCGGTGATCATGCCGACGGGCTGTGCCAGCTCCGGCGCCACCTCGTTCGTGACATCGGTGAAGTGGCCACCGTCATTGCGGAGGACGTAGCTGCGGGTCGGATAGGGATAACTCCGCGGCGTGAGCCGCCCTCCGACGAACAGATCGGGCTTGCCGTCACCGTTAAAATCGCCCGCGGCGACGCTCGCCGTGCACGTGATCATCTCCGGAAGCGCCTGCACATCGCGCACGAACTTCCCACCACCCTGATTGATGTAGAGCCGGTCCTGCAGCAGCCGCGACATCGGCGTGTGCTGGTAGCCGCAGCTGGCCACGTAAAGGTCGGGCCGGCCGTCGCCGTTGGCATCGAAGAAGAGCGCGCCCCAGTCTTCGTACGCCCTGTCGGCCGCCCAGGGCTGGCCATGCGCCGATGCGACAAAGCTCCCGTCCTGCTTTTGAAGAAAGAGCGTTCCCGGATTTCCTGGCGTGCCGCCTACGAACACATCGTCCAAACCGTCGTTGTTGACGTCCGCCACCGCAATGGCGGGACCCTGCCGCGACGGCTCATACGGAAGCAGCGGCTGCACGTCGTAATCGGGAGCGGCGGAGATCGTTTGTGCGTAGGCCGGGGCTTTCGCGGGCTGGAACGGAAGGGCGGCGGAGGGCGGCGCAGGGCGGCGGAGGGCGGCGGAGGCATCTGACTCGCGAACCGTCACCATGCGATCGACTTCGAGATTCGTCAACACCTGCGTGCGTCCATCCGGCCAATTCACCACGAGACTGTCCACCCGGCTCGAGCCGCCGAGTCCGAAGTGCTCGCGGTCGTCCATCGTGGACATGAAGCCGCGGTAGGGCGAGTGATACAAATACTGCCGTCTGCCGTCAGCAGTCAGCGCGAGGCTCGTGCCGAGCCCGCGGCGGTTCGGCGGCTCGCCCTCGAGCACGACCGTGAGGAAGTGGGCGGCCGTATCGCGCTGGACATTCTCGTAGATCGACGCCGGGCCGTCGACGTTGTTCACGACGAGATCGAGCTTGCCGTCGTTGTTGAGATCGACGTAGGCTGCGCCGTACGAGAAACCGGGCTGGTCCATGCCCCATGCCTTGCTGACGTCGCTGAATGTGAGGTCGCCGGTGTTGCGAAACAGGCAGTTCGGCAGCCGATAGCTGCGCAGCTCGCGCAGCTGCTGCCGCGCCGCCGCCTCGCTGTTACTGCGACGCGCCGCGAAGATGCCGGCCTGATAATCGAGATCGTTCGGAGCCTTGGGGTATCCGTTCGTCACGAAGAGGTCTTTGCGCCCGTCGTTGTCGAAATCGGCGAACAAGGCGCTCCAGCTCCAATCGGTGGCGGCAACGCCCGCGAAATTCGCGATTTCGCTGAACACGACGCCGTTCGCGGTGCGGCCGTTGCTCAACTGCAGCGCATTGGCGTCGTAGTCGTCCCGAAATCCCCGGCCCCGCTGCTCCGTGCGCCTGGCATTGGTGAGATAGCCGCTCATGCGCTTGCGCTGCTCGGGCTCGGCGGGGAGCATGTCCATCTGCACGATGTCGGGCCAGCCGTCGTTGTTGAAATCGGCGACGTCGACTCCCATCCCGGCGATGCTCGTGTGCTTCAGCGACGCGGCGGCCTGATCGATGAACGTACCCGTGCCGGTGTTGATGTAGAGCACGTCGTTGGGGGAGACGTCGTTCGACACGTAGATGTCGGGCCGGCCGTCCCGGTTCACGTCGGCCACGACCACGCCGAGCCCGTACCCGATTTGCCGCAGAATGCCCGCCTGCTCGGAGACGTCCGTAAACGTCCCGTCGCCGTTGTTGCGATAGAGGGTGTTGTAGCTCGCGGGGCTGATGGCGCGCACGCCGAGGGGGTGCGCGTCGGCCGCCCCGCGCGCAAAGTCGTGCGGGGAGTTGTTCAGCAGGAAGAGATCGAGGTAGCCGTCGCCGTTGTAATCGAGGAAGACCGCGTGTGTAGTGAAGCCGGTGTCGGCGATGCCGTACGCTCGAGCCGCCTCGGTGAACGTGCCGTTGCCGTTGTTGATGAACAGGAGATTGGCCCGGTCGGCGCCCTTGCCGCCGCCGCCGGGAGCGGACACCGACACGTAGATGTCGAGGTAGCCGTCGTTGTTGATGTCCACCATCGTCGCGCCGGTGCACCAGCGGTTCGCCTTTACCCCGGCGCGCTCCGTGATGTCTTCGAACTGCATGTTGCCTTTGTTCCGGTACAGCCGGCTCGACACCATGTTGCCGCTGAAGAACAGGTCGGGGAGGCCGTCATTGTCGATGTCCCCGACGGCCACGCCGGCGCCGTTATACACGTAAACGTCGTTCTGCACGTTCAACGAGTCGTTGGTGGTGATCGTGTTCGCGAACGTCACGCCGGTCTGGCCGGGGGAGAGCAGCGTGAAGACCGTCGATCGTTCGCCCTTCGCGCAGGCGAGCAGCAGCAGCACACCGACCGAAGCGAGAGACGCGCGAAACATGGACACGGAAGCTAACGCGCCCTTGCGAAGCCGGATATCGTTCAGGCCATGTTGCCGTGGCGTCGTTCCATTGTGATTGTGGCGTTCGCGGCCGCCATCGGCGCGGTCGTGGTTCTCAATGCCCGCGCGGTGAGCGGCGGCGGCGGCGCGAGTGAAACCATTCACCTGAGCGAGGTCGCGCACGCGAGCGGGATCGACTTCGTCCATCAATCGCCCACGCTCGATCCGAAGGTGAATCACATCGCTGCCCACATCGCGGCGCTCGGTGCCTGCGTGTCGGTGGCGGACGTGAACAACGACGGCTGGCCCGACCTCTACTTCACCAGCTCGCGCTTCGGCGCGTCCAATGCGCTCTATCTGAATCAGAAGGACGGCACGTTCCGTGACGTCGCAGGCGAGGCGCGCGTCGGGGCGGTGAATCGCCCGGGCGAGGGCGTGTCGATGGGCGCCGCGTGGGGCGACTACGACAACGACGGCTTCGAAGACCTGCTCGTCTACAAGTGGGGCTACCCGCAGCTCTTCCATAACCTCGGCAACGGGCACTTCGAGGACGTGACGGCACAGTCGGGCCTCAGGACGTGGATGAATTCCAACGGCGCCGTCTGGTTCGACTTCGACCGCGACGGCTTGCTCGACCTCTACATCACCGGCTACTTCCGCTCCGACATCGACTTCTGGCACCTCACGACCACGCGCATCATGCAGCACAGCTGGGATTTTGCGTCGAACGGCGGCAAGAATCTGCTGTTCAAAAATGTCGGCAACGGGCACTTCCGGGACGTGACCGACTCGCTGGGCGTGGGCAGCACGCGCTGGACGCTCGCGGCCGCGGCGGCCGATTTCAACGATGACGGCTGGCCCGACCTCTACCTCGCCAACGACTACGGGCCCGAAGAGCTGTTCGTGAACCACGAGGGCAAGCGCTTCGAGCTTGCGCGCGCGGGCCTCGCAGACGACTCCAAGAGCGGCATGGCGGTCGCGCTCGGCGATGTGTACAACCGCGGCCAGCATGACGTCTTCGTCACGAACATCTCCGAGAAGGGCTTCCTGTTTCAGGGCAACAACCTGCGGCTCAATTTCCTCGCGCAGCTCGGGCGCTTCGACGAAGTCGCGACCGGCGTCGTCGCCGACGCCGGATGGGCGTGGGGCGCGCAGTTTGGCGACCTGAACAACGACGGACTGCTCGATCTGTTCGTGGCGAACGGCTTCATCTCGGCTGACTCGACGCGCGACTACTGGTACGCGATGTCCAAGATCGCGGGCGCGCAGGGCAACATCTTCGAGGACGCCAAGAACTGGCCGCTGATCGGCACGGCCAGCCTGTCGGGCTACGAGCGCTCGCGCGTGCTCCTGAATCGCGGCCAGGCAGGGTTCGTGGATGTCGCGCCGGCGGCGGGCGTCACCGATCTGCTCGACGGCCGCGCGGTCGCGATGGCCGATCTGTTCAACCGAGGCGTGCTCGACGTCGTGATCGCGAACGAGAAAGGTAGGGCACTGCTCTATAAGAACACCGCGTCCTCACCCCCTGACCCCCTCTCCCATCGGGAGAGGGGGAACGCCCACTGGATCGAGCTCAAGCTGGTCGGGACGCGCAGCAATCGCTCCGCTATCGGCGCCGAGGTGACGGCGGAGATCGGGCCCGGCCGGCAGCGGCAGGTGGTGGATGGCGGGTCGGGGTTCTGCAGCCAAAACGACCGGCGGCTGCATTTTGGGCTTGGGGATCAGGCCCTGGGGAGGGTGACCATTCGCTGGCCTTCCGGCACGCAGCAGGTCCTGAACGGTCTCACGATCGACCAGCTGCACGTGATCACGGAACTGCGGTGATGACGACTCCCGCACAACCCTCCGCACTTCGTCCCCCCTCTCCCGAAGGGAGAGGGGGTCAGGGGGTGAGGACCGCGATCGATCCGAAGTACCTCATCGTCTTTCTCATCACGCTCGTGCTGGTAGTGGGTGAAGCGCGCTACCACATCCTGGGCGGCTACGAGCGTCTGGCGACGACGCTGGGCGTGTGCCTCGTGACCGAAGCGCTGCTGTCGTGGTGGCTGCGGGGCCGAGTGGCGAATCTGGCGAGCGCGTACATCACGGGGATCAGCCTGGCGCTGCTGACCAAGCCGCAGGCGAACATTCTCTGGCCGTTTGCGCTCGGTGCCTTCATCGCGATCG
>WNGB01000991.1_pt1 | contig 46225 bp, 35 predicted proteins | sample 5400681 | NCBI WGS metagenome assembly WNGB01 (sample SAMN13153367, study PRJNA577476) | soil metagenome | isolation source: 115 cm soil or saprolite under grassland replicate 2 | place: USA:California | collected 2016-06-15
GGCGGTCTCCTCTGCCATCAGGCCTCCGCGGGGGCCGTCTTCAGCTTGCCGGCCGCTGCGAGCGCCTGCTTGGCCGCCTCGGCAATGCGGCCGAACCCCTCGGCGTCGCGCACCGCGATGTCGGCGAGGACTTTCCTGTCGAGGTCGGAGCCCGCCGCCTTCAAGCCATGGATGAGCTGGCTGTAGCTGAGGCCGTGGAGATGCGCCGCGGCGTTGATGCGCACGATCCACAGGCTGCGGATCTGGCGCTTCTTCTGCTTGCGGTCGCGGTAGGCGAAATTCCCGGCCCGGTCCACCGCCTGTTTGGCGATGCGGTGGCTCTTGGACTTCATTCCATAGAAGCCCTTGGCCAGGCCCAGGATCTTCTTGCGGCGCTGGACGCGCTTGTTTCCACGCTTGACACGTGCCATTGGATCGAACCTCGTTTCTGCTCGCGCGAAAGCGGCGAGCGGTTGAGCCCGGCACGGCTCCGCTCAGGCGGGAAGCCGGTCGTTTCAGGCCGGGCACGGCCCCCGGTGGACAGGTTCTCCCACCGGCGGCCGATCGGTTTGTCTCGGGACGACTACTCGTGCAACATCTCGCGGACGGTGCTCGCGAACGCGGGCGAGACCAGCGTGGATTTGCGCAGGTTGCGCTTCCGCTTCGTGGTCTTCTTGGTCAGGATGTGACTGTGCATCGACTGGTGACGCGTCACCTTGCCAGTCCCCGTGACCTTGAACCGCTTCGCTGCCCCTCTGTGCGTCTTCTGCTTGGGCAAGGGGTTCTCTCCTTCCTTCTCGTCTATGAACACACCCGTCCGAACGCCCCGGTCCGGCGGCGGAATTCCAGACAGATCCGACGGCGAGCGGCTCCTCAGGCGTCCGCTTTTTCCTTCGGCTTCAGTGCATGGCGCGGCGGGCCGAAGATGACATGCATCCGGTTGCCCGCCATTTCGGGGGAGGATTCTAGCACCCCTCGCTCCCCCAAGTCTTGCGCCAGCTTCTGGATCAGCTTGTGCCCGAGGTCCTGCCGCGCCATTTCGCGACCGCGGAACTGGACGGTGGCCTTGACCTTGTCGCCCTCCTCCAGGAACCGGATCGCGTTCTTCAGCTTGAAGTCATAGTCGTGCTCGTCGATGTTGGGACGGAACTTGACTTCCTTGACATGGATGATCTTCTGCTTCTTCTTCGACTCGTGGGACTTCTTCTTCTGCTGATAGAGGAACTTGCCGAAGTCCATGATGCGGCAGACCGGCGGCTTGGCCTGCGGGGCCACCTCCACCAGGTCGAGGCTCTGCTCCTGCGCGCGCCGCAGCGCCTCCTCGACGGGGACGATCCCCGCCTGAGAGCCGTCCGCCTCGACGAGGCGCACCTCGCGAACCCGGATGCGTTCGTTGATACGGGCCGTCTTGTCGATACTCAGCTCACCCCCTGAGAGCGCCCGAGCCCCACGGCTCGGAATGTTCGTTAAAGATCGGTGCTCCGCGCGGCCGAAAGCGACCCCACCCGCTCGACGAAGGCCGCGACCGGCAGGGCGCCCAGGTCCTCACCGGACCGCCGCCGCACCGAGACGGTGCCCTCCTCCTGCTCGCGCCCGCCCACCACGAGCATGTACGGGATCTTCTGCAGCTGGGCCTCGCGGATCTTGTATCCCAGCTTCTCGTTGCGGGCGTCGAGCTCGCTGCGCACCCCCGCGGCCGCGAGCTCCGCCCGCACCTTCTCCGCGTAGTCACTGAACTTCTCCGACACCGGCAGCACCACGGCCTGCACCGGCGCCAGCCAGAGCGGGAAGGCCCCCGCCGTCTGCTCGATGAGGATCGCCATGAAGCGCTCGAGCGACCCCAGCATGGCGCGGTGGATCATCACCGGCGTGTGCTCGGCGCCGTCCGCCCCGACGTAGGTCAGAGCGAACCGCCGCGGCATCTGGTAGTCGAGCTGCACGGTGCCGAGCTGCCACCTGCGGCCCAGGGCGTCCTCGACGTGGAAGTCGATCTTCGGGCCGTAGAAGGCGCCGTCCCCCGGATTGACCTTGTAGGGAAGGCCACGCTTGTCGAGCGCCGCCGCCAGGGCCTTCTCGGCCGCATCCCACAGCTCGTCGGAGCCGACCCGCTTCGCCGGCCGGGTCGACAGCTCGATCTCGACGCCACTCCAGCCGAACGTCTGATAGACCTCCAGGATCATCTCGGTGGCCGCCAGGACCTCCGACTCGATCTGCTCGTCGGTGCAGAAGATGTGGCCGTCGTCCTGGGCGAACGAGCGCACCCGGAACAGGCCGTTGGTCACGCCGCTCCGCTCGTAGCGGTGGAGCCGGCCGAAGTCGGCGAAGCGCACCGGCAGGTCGCGGTAGGAGCGCAGCCGGGTGCCGAAGATCAGGCAGTGGCTCGGGCAGTTCATCGGCTTGACCGCGAGCGGCTTCTCGTCCGCCTCGGTGAAGAACATCGCGTCGAAGTAGTTGTCGTAGTGCCCGGAGATCTTCCACAGCTCGACGTCGAGGATCTGCGGGGTGATGACCTCGCCGTAGCCGTAGCGGGCGTAGAGCTCGCGGACGTAGGCGATCAGGCCGTTGTAGACGTGCGCCCCCTTGGGATGGAGGAACGGCATGGCCGGCGCGAACGCGTTGAAGCTGAACAGGTCGAGCTCCTGGCCGAGGCGGCGGTGGTCGCGCGCCCGCGCCTGCTCCAGCCGCGCCTGGTACTCCTCCAGCTCCTTCTGCGAGACGAAGGCGGTGCCGTAGATCCTCTGCAGGCGCTCGTTCTCCTCGTCGCCCTTCCAGTAGACGCCGGAGGCCTCGAGCAGCTTGACCGCGCCGATCTGGCCGGCGTTCTGGGCATGCGGCCCGCGGCAGAGGTCGGTGAAGCGCCCGTGGCGGTAGAGGGTGATGGTGTCCCCCTCCGGGATCTCGCGGAGGCGCTCGACCTTCAAGGTCTCCCCCATCTCGCGGAAGATCCGCTCGGCCTCGTCGCGGCGGACCTCGATCCGCTCGAAGGGGCTCGCCTCGGCGAGGATCTCGCGCATCTTCTCCTCGATCTTCTCCAGGTCCTCGGGCGTGAAGGCGCGGGGGAAGCGGAAGTCGTACTGGAACTTCTCGCTGTGGTCCTTGCGCCCGACGTCGATCTCGGCTTCGGGCCACAGGCGCTTGACCGCGTCGGCCAGGACGTGCTCCGCGCTGTGGCGGATGAACTCGCCGGCCTCGGGGCTCTTGACGGTGAACAGGCGGAAGACTCCGCTCTCGCGGAGCGGATGGCGCAGGTCGACCTTCTGGCCGCCGAGCTCGGCGCCCACCGCGTCCTTGGCCAGACGGGGTCCGATCGAGGCCGCGACCTCCAAGGGCGTCGTCCCGGACGGCACGGTACGGACGGAGCCGTCGGGCAGGGTGAGGCTGATGGCCTCGGTCATGGTTTCCATCACCACAGAAGTAACGAGATTGTACCCGGGCCTGAGCCCGCCGGGGAGGGGATCACGAGGGGGATTGGTAGGCGCTAGCGGATTCGAACCGCTGACCTCTACCGTGTGAAGGTAGCGCTCTAACCAGCTGAGCTAAGCGCCTGATCATCGAGGAGTGGTGTGCGATTCGTGTGATCCAATCTGGTAGGCCCGAGCGGATTTGAACCGCTGACCTCTACGATGTCAACGTAGCGCTCTAACCAACTGAGCTACGGGCCTTCGGCTCAACGAAGCTCCCCCCGGCCCACGCCGAGGGGAGGCGAGAGTAGCAAAGGCGGGGTGGGCTGTCAACCGAGGGGTGGGGGCTCAACGTGCCGCCCGGCCCCCGCCCGCCACGGTGAAGGCCGTCCAGCTGGAGTGCGTGGCGCCGCTCGGGTCGACCAGGGTCACCTGCAGGCGGTAATCCCCGGGTTGGAGCGCCGGCGGACGGAAGCTCGCCTTGAGCCGGGCGGGCGAGCCGCCCTCGCTGCCCAGGAGCTTCAGCTCGCCCCCGCTCACCTCCCTGCCGTCCGGCGACAGCACCTTGGCCTGCGCCTTGACGGCACCGGCTCCCAGGTTGTAGGCCACCAGGGAGAGGGAAGCCTCCTGGCCGGGCGTCAGCACCGGCTTCGAGGCCGGGATGTACGGCTGCTGGTCCTGCATGAACGGGTACGGCACGTTCTGATCCTGGCCTTCGCGCGGGGCTTCGCGCGCCATCAGCCACTTGCCCGGCGTCTCGGGGAAGAACGGCGGCAAGAGGAACGGTCCGGCCTCGGTGAAGGCCGGCACCCGCACCGGCACCACCCGCAGGCTCGACGCCCCGGTCGCGCCGTTTCTCACCATGACGCGAATCGTGTAGTCGCCCGGGTAGAGGTCCACGTGGCCGAAGTACTTGAGGCCGCTCTCGCGGAGCTTCGCCCCCGCCTTGGTGATGTCGAGGCCGAGGGTCTGCGCCACGAAGTCGTGCACCGCTCCCCCTGAGTCCATGGCATAGATGTAGACCTCCGCCGGCAGCGACGTCCCCTCGGTGTTGGCGAGGAGCGACGGCCCGTCCACTTCGAGGAGCACCGGCACGTACGCCTTGTCCCCCGACACCTTGAAGGGAGCCGCGAGGACCGACATCTTGACCGTGCCCGATTCCTCGCCGCTGACCATCTGCGAGGCGGCGTCCATCATCTTTTCGAGCGGGTTCTGCGCAGTGTACGGCTTGGGCGCGTAGTAGCCCGGCCGGCTGACCACCCGCACGCCGCGCTGGTTCTTGACCTCCACCTTGAGGCGGTGGAAGGTGCCGTCCCACTTGAGCGAGTCGGGCTGGAAGGCGAGGACGTAGGTGACGCTGGTGCGCTTCAGCACCTCCTGCATGGCGCCAGACAGATTGTTCGTGTTCTCGATCAGCTCGCCGCCCGTCCCCTTGGCCATATTCAGGAGCGAGTCCTTGCCGCCCTGCCCGCGCGAGTTCCCCAGGTCCCCGGCGGCGCGCAGGCCGCCGATGTCCACCGCCTGGACCACGCAGTCGGCGCGGCGGAACTCGTCGAGCATCTTCTCGACCTGGTTCAAGCTCTTCGTGTCGCCGAAGCGGGTCTCCGAATTCACGTCCCAGATATCACCGCGCGCCGAGGCTTCGCTCTGCTCGTTCTGCTCCTCCTGGCTCTGGGTTCCCTGGAGGAGAGAGGAGTCGAACCCTTCGGAGAGGTAGACCACGTACTTGCGCCCTTCGACCGCGTCCATCATGTGGGCGAGCGCCGCGATCGACTGTGTGAAAGCGGCGACCTTCGCCTTCTGGGCCGAAGTGTCGGCTCTCTGCGATTCGCTGTAGAGCTTCTCCATGTTCTCCAGGACCGCGGCCTCGACATCCTCCCGGGCTCCGCTCTTGCTCTCGGGCGCCGTCTGCGGCTTCCCCATGGCCTCGGCGTCGGTCACCAGGAGGCGCAGCGGGTCGGGGTTGCGGTCGGTGAGCTCGGGCACGCCCAGGCTGTCGATGGCCGCGGCGATCTGGTGGCGGTCCGCCGTGAAGCCGAGGGCGATCCGCGGCCCCTGGTTGCTGTAGGTCGCCACCGCCACCAGGTCGGCCGGATGGAGCACTCCGACCATGTCCTTGGCGGCCTGGCGCGCCTTGAAGATGGCCTTGGGATCGGAGAAAGCGAGATCGAAGAGCACCAGGAAGTGGCGCCGCGCCGAGGGAGGCGGCGGCTCCTGGCCCATCCGGAGCCCGTCGGCGCTCGACAGGTCGAGCGCCTCGAAGCTCGTGATCGGCACTTTCTTGCGGCCGTCGTAGAGCTCGAAATCGTCCTTGGTCAGGCCGCGCACCGGCTCGCCGTCGCGCAACACCTGCACCGGCACCTCGACCACCACCACCTGGGTGGATTCCGTGAAGCTCTGGGCGTTTGCCGGGCCGGCGGCCAGGCTGGCGGTCAGAGCGACGGCCACCAGGGCGCCAAGCCAGAGTCGCGAGGTTCTTTTCATGGTGTCCTCTTTTCTGCGTTGTCCGATGTTTCCGCTCCTGGTCCCGCGGGAGCCCCGGTGCCGATCACGAAGGGGGTCGAGCTGGTCCGCGCGGTCCCGCTGCCGTCGGTGACCGTGACCTGCAGCTGGTAGGCGCCGGGCGGCAGCTGGGGAGGATCATACGACGCCAGCAGGCGGTCCGGGGGACCCGCCTGGTGCTCCAGCAGCTTGAGACGCCCGCCGCTCATCTCCTTGCCCCCGGCGGCCAGCACCTTGGCCCGCACCCGCACCGCGCCTGTGCCGAGGTTGTAGACCACCAGGGCCAGCCGCGACTCCTGTCCGGGGACGAGGACCGGCCCCGCCGCCGGCACGTACGGCTCGGCCCCGAGGAGGAACGGATAGGGCACCTCCTTCCGGCCGGCCCGCGGCGCCTCGCGCACGATCAGCCACTTGCCCGTGGGCTCCGGGAAGAACGGCGGCAGGAGCACCGGCCCGGCTTCGGCGAACGTGGGTACGGTCAGCGCCAGGCTCTTCACCGTCGACGCCCCGGTCGCGCCGTTGCGCACCAGCGCCCGCAGCCGGTAGTCCCCCGGCGCCAGGTCCAGATGGCCGAAGAACTTGAGCCCGCTCTGCTGCAGCCCGGGCCCCACCTTGGCCACGTCGAGATCGATGGTCTGCGCCACGTAGGCGTGCACCGCCCCCTGCCTGTCCAAGGCATAGACGTAGATCTCCGCCGGCAGCTTCCCCGCGGGCGTGCCGGCGAAGAGCGAGCGGCCGTCGATCTCCAGGAGGACCGGCACATAGGCCTTCCCCCCCTCAGCCCGGAACGGCGCCGCCAGGAACGCCGTGCGGATCGGTCCCCCTTCCTCTCCGCCCAGGAGCTCGCTCGCCGCGGACATCACCTTCTCCAGCGGGCTCCTCGCCGTATAGGGCTTCGGCGCATACCAGCCCGGCCGGTGCACGACCCGCGTGCCGCGCGGCTGGTTCTTCACCTCCACCCGCAGCTTGTGGAACGTCTCGGGGTCCCCCACCTTCTCCGGCTGGAACGACAGCACGTAGGTCACCCCGGTCCGCCGCAGCATCTGCTGCATCTCCCCCGCGAGGTCGTTCGTCTTCTCGTACAGCTCGCCGCCCGTCCCCTTGGCGAGGTTGAGCAGCACGTCCTGGCCCGCCGCCTTGCGCCCTCCCAGGTCCCCCTGGCCGCGCAGGCCGGCGATGTCGACCGCCTGCACGACGCAGTCGGCGCGGCGCAGCTCCTCCAGCATGCGTTCGATCTCGTTCAGGCTCTGGCTGTCGCCCAACCGGCGATCCGAGCTGCCGTCCAGGGGGCTGGCCTGCGCTCCGCTGTCGACCTCTCCCACCTGTCTGCCGCCCATGAGGAGCGCCGGGTCGAACCCCTCGGAGAGCCAGACCACGTTCTTGCGCCCCTCGATCCCACCCATGATCCGCGCGAAGTCGGTCATCGAGCGGCTCATGTCCCGCACCGCCACCTTGAGGTCGACCGCGCGCGCCTCCTCGGTCATCCGGGAGAGCGCCGCCAGGATCTCTCCCTCCTCGGCATCCATCATGTCCTTGTGTGCGCTCGCCGTGGTCTCGGCCGTGCCCGATACCACGTTGGTGTCCTGGCCCTCGACCAGGGCCAGCCGGAGCGGATCGGGCGGCTGGTTGTCGAGGAGGTCGGGGGAGCCCAGGGTCTCCAGGGCCGCCGCGATCTGCCGGCGGTCGGAGGTGAAGCCGAGGACGAGGTGAGGTCCGCGGCGCACCGACCAGGTGCCCACCCCCACCAGGTCGGTGGGATGGAGCGCCTCAACCATTTTGAGCGCGGCGCCGCGCGCCTGGACGAGGGCCCTGGGGCTCGAGAAGGTCAGGTCGAAGAGGACCAGGAAGTGGCGCCGCGCCGAGACCGGCAGCTCCGCCTTTTCCAGGGCATCCGGACCCAGCTGGGCCAAGTCGACGACCTCGAACCCGGTGAGGGTCTCTCTGTCGCGGCCGTCGTAGACCTCGAAGTCGGCGGCGGAGAGCCCGCGCACCGGCTCGCCGTCGCGGATCACCTGCACCGGCACCTCCACGACCACGACCTGCGTGCTCTCCATGAACGTCTGGGCCGCCGCCACGCCGGCCGCCAGGACCAGCGCCAGGAGGGCGAGCCGCCCAAGTCGCATCTTCTTCATGAGTCTCCTCACTCCTGTCGTCAAACCGGCCCAGCGATCGACGCCAGCCATCCTTTGAGGTACTCCCCCTGCGGATGGGTGATGGCGACCGGGTGGTCCGGCGCGGCGGCGAGCGGCTTCAAGAGCGCGACGCGCACCCCCGCCTCCACCGCCGCGGCAAAAAAGATCTGCCGGAAGAGCTTCGTATCCACCGCCCCGCTGCAGCTGAAGGTCAGCAGGAACCCCCCGGGGGCGACCCGCTGCAGGGCGAGGCGATTCAAATCCTTGTAGGCCCGCGCCGCGGCGTCGACGTCGGGGCGCTTGCGCACCAGGGGAGGCGGATCGCAGACCACCAGCCCGTAGGTCTCCGTGCGCTCCCGCAGGTCCTGGAAGACGTTGGCCCGCACCCACTCGACGCGGCCGTTGTCGCCGACACCGCCGGCATCGAGACCGTTGCGCTCGTAGTGTCGCAACGCGCGCTCCTGGAGGCGCGGCGACGACTCCACGTGGGTCACCCGCACGGCCCCCCCGCGCAGAGCGTAGACACCGAACGCCCCCGAGTGGGCGAAGAGGTCGAGGACGGTCCGCCCGCCGGCCAGCGTCTCGGCGAGGCGGCGGTTGTCCCGCTGGTCGCAGTAGAAGCCGGTCTTCTGGCCGCCGGCGAGCTCGGCGGTGAAAGCGAGCCCCGACTCGGTGAACGGCGCCTCGGCCGGGACCTCCCCGGCGATCGTCTCGTCCTCTTTATATGGCAGTCCCTCGGCCCGGCGCGCCGGCAGGCTGTTGACCTGCAGGACCGGGCTCCCCGGCAGGAGGTCGAGGAGAGCCGCGTAGGCCTCGTCGCGCACCGCCTCCAGGCCGGCGACGGTGATCTGGCTCACCAGGACGTCGCCGAAGCGGTCGACGGTCCACCCCGGGACGCCGTCTCCCTCGGCGTTGAGCAGGCGGTAGCCCGATGTATCTGAAGGAAGGACCGCGCGGCGCAGCGCCAGGGCCTCGGCGAGGCGGGCGGCGAAAAAGGCGCGGCCCGGGCTGTCGACCCCTGGACCCAGGAGGCGGATGCGGATCTGCGAGGCGGGGCTATGGAAGCCGAGCCCCAGCGGCTCGCCACCGGCGGCGAAGACGCGGGCGAGGGGAGCGTCCTCCGGTCCTTCCTGGCGGGCGACCGCCCCCGAGAAGATCCAGGGATGTCCCTCGCGGGCCGCCTTGTCCCGTCCGGGGCGCAGCCAGACCCGGGTCTCCGCCGGCGCAGCCAAGCGCTACCCGCCTCCCCCGGGTGGGATCGTGAGTGTCCTCCATTCGGGACGCTCTCCCACCGCGGGCGTCCCCTCGGAAGGACTGCCGAGCGACGGCAAACGGGCGGCGCGCGGAATGCTCATGGCGGCAAGAGAAGAAGGATAGCAAAGGGTGTGCCGGGGCTCATTCGGACCCGGGAGCGCATCATCCGTAGCGCGGTCCGCAACGCTCGCTCCGCGAATTGAGACGCTCCGTCTCACCAGCGCATCATTCCCATCTCGCTACGAGACATTCCCACCGGCAGTGGAATGACTCGTAGCGTGGTCGGAGCGGTGCACATCGAGATGGGAATGCTTCATTCCGCGGAGCGAATGATGTATTCCATCGCAAGAATGATGCGCTCCGTGTATTTTCCCGCCGATTAGCCGTCCTTGCCCTTCTGCAGCCCCCGCCGCAGCACGCCCCGGACGTCGAAGCGGAGGCGCTTGTCCCGCTGGGCCTCGTCGAGGAAGGTGCGGACGGCTTCCGCCATGTAGACGTTGACCACTTTCATACAGCAGACGTTGTCGAGGAAGGAGAGAGCCTTCATAGCCTCCTCGGCGTTGACGTCGTTCGCGTACACCTGCTGGAAGAAGACCGTGGAGAGGTCGCGGGCGACCAGGTGGGCGTCCTGGAGCTTCTTCTGGCGCACGAGCATGATCGTCTGGTCGACCCCGGCCACGGCGGCGACGTACTCCAGCTTCTGCTCGCGGAAGCTGGAGCGGACCTCGGCGAAGACCTTCTCGGCCTCCGCATACCGCTTCTGGCGTGCCAGGATCTTCCCCTCGACCCAGCGGACCCGCACCCGGTTCAAAGGCTCGCCGGCGAGCTTTTCGCGCAGGTCGCTCTGCACCAGGAGCCGCACGGCGCCATGGAGGTCTCCGGCGTCCACGAGGGCATCGAGCAGATCTTGCTGAGAGACGGTAATCAGCTTGGGGTCTCGCGCGGGGTCCAGCAAAGCGATCCCCTTGCGCAGGGCTGTCACCGCGGCACTCGGATTTCGAGAAAGGCGCAGGGTGATTCCCTTCTTCACGAGCGCCCGGCCGGAGAGGTGGCGCTCTCCTAGTTTCCGGTAAACTTTGAAGGCCTCGTCGTGAAGCTCGCAGGCCTCACCGAACCGCCGCTGATCTTTGCGGAGCGAGGCTTCGAGGTCGTCGATCCGAGCCTGCAGCAGGAGATCGCCGGTCCCCTGGTCCAGGAGCTTCCGAGCCACCCGGAACGCCGCTTCGGCATAGCGGTAGTTCTCGTTGACCCGGTAGGCATTGGCGAGCTCGGCCCAGGCGCGGACCAGGAGATCCGCGAGGAAGCCGGGGCCGTAGGGCGTCTTCTCGATCCGCTCCACAACGTACTTCGCCCGGTCCGCGTCGTCGAGCATCCGCTTGGGATTGCGATAGCGGGCCGCGAAGGAGCGTTGGAAGAGGATCTCGACATGGACCCAGGCGACCAGGGACTGCCTCTGGGGAGAGGTCAATCCACTGAAGCCCGCCGGTGAGTCCTTGAGCCACTGGAGACCGCGTTCGAGCCGCTCCTGGTCCTCCTTCCAGCGTTTCACCAGCGGGCGTACGCTCTTCCAGGCCCGATCGATGGCGGCGTCGTAGGCATCCTCCTCGGGCGGAGGTCCCGGCGGCAGGAACGCATCCTCCGGGACCGTGGCCGCGATCCGCGCGCCGCACGCAGGACATCCGGCGACGAGATGCCGGATCACGCGCCGGAAGTCCTCCGGCGCGAGCTCTCCCTTCAAAAAGCCCTCGACATCGCTGTCCGCGAGATGCTCCATACGCATTCCCCCCTTCGAGGCATCCGGTGTGCGAGACCAGTGCATTATCTCACGAATCAGCAACGGAGGAAAAGCGGGCGTCCGCTGCATCACGGGCGCCCGTCGCCGCCGGCTACGGATGGCCGTCGGGATCGATCGACGACGACGAATCCGAGTCCGCCGAGCCCGGGGGCGTGGAATGGGGCTGGCCGAGCGGATCGATCATGGCCGAGTCTGCCGGCGTCACCCAAGTCGGGGTGGTGGCATGAGGCTGGCCGTTGGGGTCGATCGACGACGAGTCGAAGCCGAGCCAGCCGAGCAGGCTCACCCACCAGAATGCCCAACCCAGAAGGAGCGCACAGGGGAGACAACGGGTTCTCTTCATCCGGAACATGGTTCCTCCTGACCCCTGGCGCGATCCGGGCCGGGATTGGCAGGGTCGGCCAAGGAATCGGCAGGTGGCGCCATGACCAGCACATCTCCTGAAGGAGAGACGAAAAACGCCACCTGTTCCTGAGAAGAGGAATTTAGGACGTTCCAGGAAGACACGCAACCCGGGAACAAGGAACCGGCCAAGGACAGCAACGACGGCAGGGACACCAAGGACAGAAGTCCTCGATGCCTTTGAAGCCCCTGCTGTCGTTGGGGTTAGTGGACCACGAAGGGGAGGGAGCTCTCCTCCTGGGGGCCGTTGCCGGACCTGACGGCGACCCGGAGGATGTAGTTGCCGGCCTGGAGACCGGTCGGCTGGAAGGTGGCCAGCATCTTGTCGAGGCCGGAGATCCCTGTGGCGGTGCGCTCGACGAGCGAGAGATGGCCGCCGTTCAGGATCGTGGTCTTGCCGTCCGGCGCCACCACCCGGCCTTCGAGCTTCAGGTCGCCCGTGCCCAGGTTGTAGCCGACCAGGCAGAGCGACACCGACTGCTCCGGCCTGAGCACCGGCCGCGCCGACGGCACGTACGGCTCGCCCTTCACGGTGAAGGGATAGACCACCGTCGCCTGCTGGTCCTTTCCCTGCCGCTCGCGGATCATCAGCCAGCCCGGCGCCCCTTCCATGAACAGAGGAGGCAGCAGATGCGGCTCCGCCTTCGAATAGGTGGGGATCGACAGCGCCACGGACTCGACGCCGGTCCTCCCGGTGTCGCCGTTGCGCACCAGCACCCGCACCTGGTAGTCGCCGGGCGTCAGGTCGAGGTGGCCGTAGTACTTGATGCCGGTGTGGGCCAGCGCGTCGCGGCCTTTCTTGATGTCCAGCCCCACCGACTGGGTGAAGAAGTCGCGGATCTTCCCCTCCTTGTCGGCGACGTAGGTGTAGAGCTCCAGGTTGAGCTTGTCTCCCGTGTGGCCGGCGAGGAGGCCCCGGCCGCCGATCTCGATGATCACCGGCACGTAGGCCTGGGTCTCGTTGGCGCGGAACGGGGCGGCGAGGACCCCGAGCTCGATGTCACGGCGCTCCTCGGCGCTGACGATGCGGTCGGAGGCCAGCAGGTTCTTCTCCAGCGGATCGAGCTCCTGGTAGGGGCGCGGCGCGTAGTAGCCGGCCCGGTAGGAGACCCGCGCCTGCCCCTGCGGCGCCTTCACCTTGACGCGCAACCGGTGATAGCCGCCGTCGTGCTTCAAATCCGACCGGTTGAAGGTCAGGAGGTAGGTCAGGCTGGTGCGGGTGAGCACCCGCGCGAGCTGGCCGCCCAGATCGTTGGCGTCCTTGAACAGCTCGCCGCCGGTCTCGTTGGCCATGTAGAAGAGGGCCTCCTCGCCGTTGACCTTCGACTGGCCGGTGGCGTCGTTGGTGCCGCGCAGGCCGCCGACGTCCACCGCCTGGATGACGCTGTCGGAGCGGCGGAACTCCTCGAGCATCTTGGAGATGTTCCTCTGCAGGCCCGTGTTGCCGTAGAGGACGTCCCCATCATCCGCGAAGGCGCGCGCCACGACGGTGTTCGGGGTGCCGATGGTGATCGGCTCGGAATCCTTGTCGTCGAGCTCGCGGCCGAGCAGCAGCTTGCTGTCGAACCCCTCGGAAAAGAGGAGGATGTGCTTGCGCCCCTGCACGGCGTTGAGCGCCCGCGCCATCTCCGCGAGAGAGCGCGAGTAGGCGGTGATGCGGCTCACGTCGAAGGCACGCTGGCTGCGGTCGGCCGCGAAGGCGAGCGCTTGGAGCTGCTCGCTGAGCATCTGGTCGCGCTGCGCGCGGACCTCCGCCGCCGCCCCGCCGCTCGTGCCGCTGGAGGCCGACGACGCCATGAGGTCCTCGTTGTCCTTGGCGATCAGGAAACGGAGCGGGTCGCGATCGCGCGCGTCGAAGGCGTTGTGCATCCCCAGGGTGTCGATGGCGCGCGCGAGCTGCGCGCGGTCGGGGGTGAAGGTGAGGACCAGCTTGGGCCCGGTCTCCAGCGAATAGGTGGCCACGGCGGCCAGGTCGGACGGATGCAGCGCGCGCAGGAGGAAGTCGCGGGCCGCCAGGCGGGCCTTGAGGATGCTGGTCGGCGAGGAGAACGAGAGGTCGAAAAGAAGAAGGAAGTGGCGGCGCGCGGCAGCTCCGAGCGAGTCGATCCGCTGCGTGTCCATGCGCCGGGTCTCCGCCTCGGTCGACGACAGGTCGATGACCTCGAAGTCGGAGAGCGTCTGGCGGTCCCCCTCGTCAAAGACCTCGAAATCGCCGGCGGTCAGGCCGCGGACCGGCTGGCCGTCGCGGTCGACCACGTTGACCGGCACCTCGACCGCCACCACCTCCGAGGTCTCCTCGAAGCGGTCGGAGGCGGGCGGCTTCTGCGCCGCCGGGAGCGGCAGCGCGGAAAGCGCAAGGAGCAGCAGCGACAGCAGGGCGAATCGGCGGCGGCGGCAAGCGGCAAGCGGGGACATCGGGACCTCCTTCATCGGCCCTAGGAACCAACCATGGTACTACCACTACCAGGTGAAGGTCCGGAAACATTCCCTCTCCTCTTCAATTCCCTGTCCTCTTCAACTCAATGCCCGAGCATGCTCGCCAGCCGGAGCGCGTCCTGGTTGGTCGCGTCCAGCTTCAGGGCGCGCTCGAGGTGGTGCCGGGCCTTGTCCAGCTCGCCCAGGGCGAGATAGACCTTGACGAACCCCACGTGGACCTCGGGCGCCTCGGTGTCCAGCCGCAGCGCCTTGGTCATGTAGTCGAGCGCCTTCTGGTTCTCCCCGCGGGAGAGGGCCATCTCGCCCTGGTACACGAAGAAGAACGGGTTCGAGGTGTTGGACGCCTCGATCCTGGCGAGCAGGTCGTCGGCCTCCTGGGTGCGGCCGAGCTGCTGGTAGGCCCGCGTCATGTTGGTCAGGATCATGGCGTCGTCGGGGGCGATCTCGAGACCCTTGCGATACATCTCCAGAGCCCCCGCGAGGTCGCCGCTGCGCGCCTTGACCACGCCCAGGTTGTTGACCGCCTTCTCGAACCGGGGCTGGATGCGGGTCGCGATGGTGAGCAGGTCGGTGGCGCGCGGGAGGTTGCCGTCCAGCAGGGCCTCGGCGCCCAGGTTGTTGTAGAAGTGGGCCGCCGCGGTCAGGTCGTCGATCGGATTGAAGTTCTTGTAGGCCTTGGGCCGATAGGGCAGGAAGTCGTAGGTCTTGAGCTCGCCGTCCAGGTACATGCCGGCGACGATGTGCCCCTGGCTGACCACCATGCCGGCGCGGTGGTTCCACCTCTGGTAGTCGGTCACCTCGACGTAGAACGGGTTCAGGCCCCGATGGCGGGCGATCCCCACGAAGAGGTTGACGAACGACAGGCAGTTGCCGCGGCGGTCGCGGAAGGTCTCGACCGCGGTGCGCGTCGGGTTGAGCTCATAGTGGAGGTCGAGATCCTCGAAGATGAAGTTGAGCACCTGGTTCAGGGTGCGCAGCTCCGACGGGGCCGGACGCAGCCGCTTGTCGATCTCGGAGAGCACCATGCCGTCCAGCTCGAAGGGGACGGTCAGGTGCGCCGCGGTCGGGGCGCCCACCTGCGAGGCATACTGCTCGCGCAGATGACCGGAGGAGTCGAAGCGCTGGTACTGGGCACAGCCGGCGGCGCCGCCGGCGAGGAGGAGGACGAGAAGCACGTGAGCCTGGTATCGCATCGTTTCCCCAATCTGATCCAGACGAAATATAACAGGACTGCGGCGCGCCGGCTTCCCTCGCGCCGGCCCGGCGGCTCTATTCATTTTTTTGGAGAGATCCCGTTCAAGGTTCTGGATCAGAACCCCCGGCGGAGAGATCCGCGCGACCGCAAGTGCTTTGGGATCAGCGACTTGCCAAATCGGCATGAAGCGCGCCGGGATGGCACCCTGCTTGCTTGACCCCGCTTGGGATGTTGAGTAGTGTTACGCAGTCCATTCAAGCGACCTTTTCTCCATTCGGGAAGGAGGTGATGTGACGCAGCGGAAAGCAGAGTGCTTGCATCTGTCGAATGGGGCCGCGGTGTTCCATCGCGCGGCTCACCTAATCAACCAATGGGAGGTTTATTGATATGAAGAGCTCCAACTTGTGGGGACGGATCGTGGCGGTGGCCGCCATGCTTCTGGTGCTCGGCGGCGGTGCCGCTTTCGCCCAGTTGCAGACCGGCAACCTCTACGGCACCGTCATGGACGAGCAGGGCAGCCCGTTGCCGGGGGTCACCGTGACCCTGAACGGCCCGGGCGCTCCGGCGGTCCAGGTCACCAACGCGCAGGGCGAGTTCCGGTTCCTGGGCCTCAGCCCCGGTTCCTACCAGCTCAAGGCCGAGCTGGAGGGCTTCTCGACGATCGAGTATCCGAACATCGTCATCAACCTCGGCCGCAACACGACGATCGAGGTGACGCTGTCTTCGGCGGTCGAGGACGTGATCACGGTCACGGCTGAGAGCCCGCTGCTCGACGAGCGGCGGATCTCGACCGGCGCCACGGTCACCCAGACCGAGCTCGAGAAGATCCCGACCGCCCGCGACCCCTGGGCGATTCTGCAATCGACCCCGGGCGTTCTCACCGACCGGATCAACGTCGGTGGCAACGAGAGCGGCCAGCAGTCGCAGTACGTTGGTCCCGGCTCGACCGGCGACCAGGCTGTGTGGTCGGTCGACGGCGTGGTGATCACCGACATGGCGGCTCTCGGCTCGTCGCCGTCCTACTACGACTTTGACGCCTTCGAGGAGATGCAGGTCACGACCGGCGGCTCCGACTCGACGATCGCCACCGGCGGCGTCGTCCTCAACATGGTGACGAAGCGCGGCACCAACGAGTGGCGTGGCAGCGGCCGCTACTTCCTCGCCGACAACGACTGGCAGTCCGATCTCAGCTTCGACAACAGCGATCTCGGCCAGGCGTTCCCGGGCAACTTCAACCGGGCGCAACCGCTGTTCCGGAACGGCAACCGGATCGTCTCGGTCAAGGACTACGGCGCCGAGCTCGGCGGCCCGATCGTCAAGGACCGCCTCTGGGTGTGGGGTTCCTACGGCAAGCAGAAGGTGGACCTGCTGACGGTTGCTGACGTCAGCGACTTCACCGATCTGGAGACGAAGAACCTCAAGCTCAACGCCCAGATCACTCCCGCCAACTCCGCCACCCTGTTCGGCCTCGACAACGACAAGGTCAAGATCGGGCGCAACGCCGGCCCGTTCCGGCCGCAGGAGACCACCTGGAACCAGGACCACTTCGGTAACAAGCCGACCGCGGAGAAGATCGAGGACACCCACATCTTCTCCTCGAACTTCTACCTGACGGGCCTGTACTCTCGGGTCAACGGCGGTTTCGAGCTCGTTCCCCAGGGCGGCTACAGCCCCACCACCTCGGGCATCAGCACCGGCCTCGACACGTCGCTGGTGTGGCACAACACGTTCCTGATCGCCCAGACCGAGCGTCCGCAGAAGCAGTACAAGGTGGATGCCTCGACCTTCTTCAACACCGGCAGCCTGAGCCACGAGCTGAAGTTCGGGGCCGGCTACCGGACCGCTGAGACCACGTCGCTCTCGAACTTCGGTGGCATGGGCTACTACCTCGGCAACGAGTGGGACCTCGGCCCCGAGGGCGGGCTGGGCATCATGTACCCGACCCGCGAGGGCTTCTACACGATCAAGCAGGACTACAAGAGCGCCTATGGTCAGGACACCCTGACCACCGGCAACCTGACCATCAACCTCGGCTTGCGCTATGACCTCCAGGAGGGCGACAACCAGCCGTCGTCGCTGCGCCCGAACCCCTTCTTCCCGAACATCCTGCCCGCCGTCAGCTACGGCGGCGGTGACCCCGGGTTCGACTGGGAGTCTCTGGCGCCGCGCGTCGGCCTCACCTACTCGCTGGGCGCCGAGCGCAAGACCCTCCTGCGGGCCAGCTACTCGCGCTTCGCGGACCAGCTCGGCACCGGTCTCCTCACCTGGCTCAACCCGGTGGTGGCCTACCAGTACGCCGCGCTGTACGTGAACGCTCCTTCGGTCGGTGGCCATGTCGGCGCGGGACAGATCCTCGATCTGAACGGCGACGGCAGGATCGACTTCAACGACATCATCGGCTTCAGCTCCGCCTACAACCCGAACACGGGCGGCGTCGTCCAGTCCAACGCGGTCGATCCCGACCTCTCGCCGCAGAAGACCGACGAGCTGCTGTTCAGCGTCGAGCACGCGCTGCTGCCGGAGTTCGTCGTCGGCCTGAACCTCACCTACCGCAAGATCTTCGACATCGTCAGGGCCGACTACCTGGTGTTCGACAACGGCCTGAGCGGCTGGGATCCGGCCAACATCAACAGCGTCGGCCGGCCGCACCAGCGCAGCGACTACGTCCTTCACCAGACGGTCCGTCCGGGCGGCCTGCCGAACGGCCAGGACTACACCCTCACCTGGTACGGGCTGCGTCCCGGCATCACCAGCCGTGGCGGCCAGCTCCTCCACAACGGCGACGACGAGCAGGAGTACAAGGGCGCGTCGCTCACCTTCAACAAGCGTCTGGCCAACCGCTGGATGCTGCGCGGCAACTTCACCTTCGCCGACTGGACGTGGAGCAAGATCGGCGACAACGCCGATCCGACCTTCTTCCTCGGCGCGGGCAACCAAGAGGGTGACGCAGTGCTCCAGGGCTCCGGCACGGGCTCCGGCGCCAAGGGTGCCGTCTACATCAACAGCAAGTGGTCCTACAGCGTGAACGGTCTCTACCAGATCGCTCCGGACCGTCCGTGGGGCTTCAACGCGGCGGTCAACCTCACCGGCCGCCAGGGTTACCCGCTGCCGTACTACGAGCGGATCGGCTTCGGCGCGCGTGGCTTCCCGAGCTTCACCCGGGTCCAGGTCGTCGACGATCCCACCGACTTCCGCCTGGACGACATCCACATCATGGATGCGCGCCTCGAGAAGGAGTTCACGTTCTCCGACTTCGGGTTCACGCTCGGCGTCGACGTGTTCAACGTCTTCAACGAGGCCTACGTCCTCCAGCGGAGCCACCGCCTGCGGGCTCCCCTCAACGCCACCACGCTCTCTCTCAACCCCTTCACTCCGTACGCGAACTACGTGACCGAGATCACGAGCCCGCGCATCTTCCGCCTCGGCGCCCGGTTCAGCTTCCGCTGATCCGAGCTCCCTTCCGGGAGACGAAATGCCGGGGGGCGACCCCCGGCATTTTTTTTGCCCCGGCCGGCGCTATGCTCCGCTTGCGCGGGAGGCGCAATAAACGGAGGTCTCCCCTCTGTTACGTCCCTCTGAACACGAGAGGAGCACCCTCCCAAGGAGAAACTTCATGCGTTACAAACAGCTCTTTCTTTTGTTTGCCGTTGTCGCACTTCTCGCGGCGGCGCTGCCGCTGTCGGCCCAGGAGTGGACCGGCAAGGGCCGCCTCCAGGGGGAGGTCCGCGACGAGCAGGGCAAGCCCATCGAGGGGGCCAAGATCACCCTCCGCAGCGGCACCGACCGGGTCGACCCGGCCAAGGACGGCCCGAAGCCTGTCACCACGAACAAGGCCGGCAAATGGGCGGCCCTCGGCCTCGCCGGCGGCCCCTGGGGCGTCCTCATTGAGAAGGAAGGCTACATACCCTCCGAAGGGCAGACCTCGGTCAACGAGTACGCCGTGGCCCAGCCGATCAACAGAACCCTGAAGGTCATCCCGAAGGAAGTCCAGCAGAAGGCGGCGGAGGCCTCCGGCAACGCCAAGGCCAAGGTGGCCTTCGAGCAAGGGAACGCGGCGCTCCAGGCCGGCCAGTGGGCAGCGGCGCGGGCGAAGTTCGAGGAAGGCCTCGGCCTGCTCGAGCAGAAAGACCCGGCCGTCCACGTCTCGGTCCTGCGCGCCATCGCCGAGACCTATTCCCAGGAAGGGAACACGGACAAGGCGATCGAGACCTTGAAGCAAGCCCTCGAGGTCGACCCCAACGACGTCGCCAGCCTGCAGATCATCTCCACGCTCCTGGTCAACGCGGGCAAGGAAAAGGAGGCCGAGGTCTACATGGCCAAGCTGCCGGCCGGCACCAAGATCGACCCGAACTCGATGCTCAACGTGGGAATCAAGCTCTACAACGAGAAGGATTACAACGGGGCTCTCGAGCGGTTCAACAAGGTGGTCCTGGACAACCCGGATCTGGCCAATGCCTACTACTACCGCGGGCTCACCTTTCTCGCCCTGAACAAGAGCGCGGAAGCCAAGGCCGACTTCCAGAAGCTCCTGGAGATCGATCCGAACAATCCGAACGCGGCCGATGTCCGCGAGTTCCTGAAGTCGCTGTAAGCGTCACCTCCCATGTACCGGCGGCGGCTCCCGGGCCTCGCGGCCCTCGCGGTCCTCGGGGTTTTCGGGTTCTGGGCCGCCGCGTGCGGCCCCGCCTCTCCGCCAACATCCCCGGCCGGCCCGCCGGCGGTGGAGGCGAACGCCAGAGGGGCCGATGTGCTCCTCGTCACCATCGACACGCTGCGCGCCGATGCGGTCGGGTTCGCCGGTGGTCTCGCCGGTGACCCGCGGCGGCGCGCCGAGACGCCGGTGCTCGACCGGCTGGCCGCCGCGGGGCGCGTCTACACGGACGCCCACGCCCACAACGTGGTCACCCTCCCCTCCCACACCAACATCCTGACCGGGCGCTACCCCTGGCAGCACGGGGTGCGCGACAACACCGGCTTCGCGCTGCCGGCGTCGGTGCCGACGCTCGCCACCCTGCTCAAGAAGGCCGAGTACGCCACCGGCGCCTTCGTCGCCGCCTATCCCCTCGACGCGAGCTTCGGGTTGAACCAGGGGTTCGACGTCTACGACGACCGCTTCCCGCGCGGCTCGCGGCCGGAGGATTTCGTCATGGCCGAGCGGCGCGGCGACCAGGTGGTGGCGCCGGCGCTCGCCTGGTGGAACGCCCACCGCGGCCACCGCCGCTTCCTCTGGGTCCACCTCTACGACCCGCACGCCGCCTACGATCCGCCCGAGCCGTTCCGCAGCCGCTACCGCGACAACCCCTACCTGGGGGAGGTCGCGGCTGCCGACTCGTTTCTGGCGCCGCTCCTCGGCCCGCTCCTGGATGGCAAGGAGCCGCCGGCCCTGGTGGTGGTCACCGGCGATCACGGCGAGGCGCTGGGCGAGCACGGCGAGCTGACCCACGGCCTCTTTGCCTACGAGGCGACGCTCAAGGTGCCGCTGGTGGTCTGGGGGCCGGGGGTCGATCCCGGGAAGGACGAGCGGCCGGCGCGCCACGTGGACATCGTCCCCACGGTTCTGGGCGACCTCGGGATCGCGCCGCCGCAGGGGCTCCCCGGCCGCTCGCTCCTCGCCGCCGCCGATCCGGCGCAGACGGCCGCCTATTTCGAGTCGCTGTCGACGAGCCTCAACCGTGGCTGGGCGCCGCTGCGCGGCATGCTCGCCGGGCACAGGAAGTACATCGATCTGCCGCTGCCCGAGCTCTATGACCTCGTCCGCGACCCGGGAGAGCAGGTCAACCTCTTCGCCAGCGAGAGGCGGACCGCCCGCGCCCTCGCCGCGGGGCTCCCCGCGGAGTCGGTCTGGCCGCCGCTCAAGGGGAAGGTCACGCCCGAAGAGGAGGCGCAGCTGCGCAGCCTCGGCTATTCCGTCGGCTCGCCCGGGGCGAAGCGGGCGTGGACGGCCGCGGACGATCCCAAGAACCTGGTCGACGTGGACAGGAAGATCCACCGGATGATCGAGCTGTACTCCGAGCACCGGTACGAGGAGGCGGGTTCGTTGGGCCGCGAGATCCTCGCCGCGCGGCCGGACCTGACCGAAGCGGCGGAGCACGTCGCCCTGGCGCTGCGCCAGCTGGAGCGCCACGACGAGGCGATCGCGGTCCTGCGCGAGACCCTGGCGCGGAACCCGCACCAGGAGTCGCTGCGCCGCCAGCTCGGCATGGCGCTCGCCGAGACCGGCCGGTCGGAGGAGGCGGTGGAGATTCTGCAGCCGCTGGCCGCAAGCGGCGATGCGGCGACGCTCAATGCGCTCGGCGCCGCTCTCTCGGACGCCAGCCGGCAGGAAGCCGCGCTCCAGGTGCTCCAGCAGGCCGCCCAGAAGTTTCCGGCCGATCCCAAGGCGTTCGAAAACCTGGGCATCGTGGCCCTGCGCCTGCATCGCCCGGCCGATGCGCGCGCGGCTCTGCGCCATGCGCTCGAGCTGAATCCCGCACTTCCCATCTCCTGGAACACGCTCGGGGTCGCGCTCTACCAACTGGAGGGGCCGGGGCCGGCTCTCGACGCCTGGCAGCGCTCGGTGACGCTCGATCCCCGGCAATATGACGCGCTCTACAACCTGGGTCTGGTGGCCTTCGAGGCGGGGCGGCCCGCCCAGGCGCGCCAGGCCCTGGAACAGTTCGTCGCCACCGCGCCGCCGCAGCGGTTCGCGGGCGAGATCCGGCGCGCCCGCCAGCTCCTGGCCGGAGCGGGAGGTTGAGCGTGCCCGGACGGCGCACGCCCGCCACGGCGCTCCTCCTCGCCGGTCTCCTGCTCGTCGCGGCCGGCTGCGGCCGCGGCCGGGAGACCACGTTCGAGAAGGCGCCGATCATCCTGATCTCCATCGACACGCTGCGCTCCGACCATCTGCCGGTCTACGGCTACCGGCAGGTCGAGACGCCGGCCCTCGACGCCCTGCGGCGCGACGCGATCCTGTTCGAACGCGCCTACAGCCATGTGCCGCTGACCCTCCCCTCCCACACCTCGATCCTGACCGGTCTCCTCCCGGCGGAGAACGGGGTGCGCGACAACGGCGGCTATCCCTTCGTGGCGGCCAAGCACCCGTACCTGCCGCGGCTCCTCGCCGGCGCGGGGTACGACACGGCCGCGTTCGTCTCGAGCTTCGTGCTGCACCAGAGCACCGGCCTCGGCGACGGGTTCGCCGTCTATGACCAGGGGTACGCCGGGGAGGAGGCGCGCGCCGAGCTGGTGGAGCGCCCCGGCGCGGAGACGGTGCGCGCGGCGGTCGACTGGCTGCGCGGCCGGTCCGGCGACCGCCCGTTCTTCCTGTTCGTCCATCTCTATGATCCGCACACGCCCTACAAGCCGCCCGAGCCGTTCGCCTCGCGCTACCGCGAGCATCCGTACGACGGCGAGATCGCGGCCGACGACGCGGCGGTCGGCACGCTGCTCGACGCGCTGAAGCAGCAGGGGGTCTACGACCGGGCGATCGTCCTGCTCCTCTCCGATCACGGCGAAGGATTCGGCGAGCATGGCGAGGAGGGGCACGGCATCCTCCTCTACCGCGAGGTGCTGCAGGTGCCGCTGCTCCTCAAGCTGCCGGGCGGGCGGCGGGCGGGCACGTCGGTCGCGGCTCCGGCGCAGCTCACCGACGTGGCGCCCACCCTGCTCTCCCTGGCCGGCCGGCCGGTCCCCGCCGCGATGCACGGCGAGAGCCTGGTCCGGCTGGCCGATGCAGGCCCGGAGCCGGCGCGGCGGATCTATGCGGAGACCTTTTACCCGCGCCTGCACCTGGGCTGGAGCGAGCTCGTCTCCCTGATCGAGGGCCGCTTCCACTACATCCACGGTCCGGCGCCCGAGCTGTTCGACCTGGCGGCAGACCCGGGCGAGACGAAGAACGTCCTGGAGCGGGAGAGGCGGACCTACGGGACGCTGCGGCAGGCGCTCGACGCCTTCCCCCGCGAGCTGGCGGCGCCGGGCAAGGTGGACGCGGAGACCGTACGGAAGCTCGCCGCCCTCGGCTACTCCGGCCGCGCCCGGCTGACCTCCGGCCCCCTGCCGGACCCGCGGACGCAGATCGACGTGCTGCGCGACATGCAGGCCGCCAGGACCGCCACGGCGCAGGAGCGCTGGAGCGAGGCGGCGGCGATCCTGGAGCGGCTGACCGCTCGCAAGCCGGACCTGCTGGACGGCTGGGTCTTTCTGGCCACCTGTCTGGAGCACCTCGACCGTCCCGAGGAGACGCTGGCCGCCTACCGCCGCGCCCTGGAGCTCGCCGGCGGCGCTCCCGAGTACGCCTTCTACGTGGCGCGCCAGCTGTACAGGATGGGGCGCTACGACGAGGCCCGCCAGCACGCCGAGCTGATCCTGGCGAGCGAGCCCGACAACCGGGACGCCCACGAGATGCTCGCCGCCCTGGCGCTCCACCGCGGCGACCTGGACGAGGCCCTGGCGCAATCGCGCCGCGCCGGCCGGGCCAGCGAGGCGTTCCGCCGCGATCTCGGGCGGGCTCTGGCCGCGCATGGGCGGACGGGCGAGGCGCTGGAGGTCCTCGGCAATTCCGGCGGCGGCTCTCCCGCCGATCCGGCCACCCAGACCGCGCTCGCCCACACCCTGCTCGACGCGGGGCGCCCCGCCGACGCCGCCGGGCTCCTCGGCCAGGTGCTCGCGGCGCATCCGGACGACGCCCGCGCCCACGAGCTGCTGGGCGAGACGCTCCTCCACCTGGGGCAGCGGCAGCAGGCCCGCGCCCACCTGGAGCGGGCGCTCGCGATCGACCGCAGCATGCCCGCCGCCTGGACCACCCTTGGCGTCGCGCTCTACGACCTCGAAGGGCCGGACGCCGCGCTCGCCGCCTGGCGCCAGGCGCTGGCCCTCGACGGCACGCAGTACGATGCCCTGCTCAACACGGGGCTCGTGGCGGCGCAGACCGGCCGGCGCGACGAGGCCCGCCAGGCCCTGCGCCGGTTCGTGGCCACGGCGCCGCGCGAGCGCTTCGCCCCGGACATCGCGAAAGCAGAGCGGCTGCTCAAGGAGATCGGTGGATGAGACGTCTGGCTCTCCGGGGGCTCCTCCCCCTGCTCGGCTGTCTGGCCGCCCTGGCGGCCTGCCATCGCGGCAGCGACACGGGCCCGTTCCCGGGCGCTCCGATCGTGCTGATCTCGATCGACACCTTGCGCTCCGACCACCTGCCCGCCTACGGGTACAAGGGAGTGGAGACGCCGGCCATCGACGCCTTGCGCCGCGACGCGATCCTCTTCGAACGGGTCTACAGCCATACGCCGCTGACCCTGCCGTCCCACGTCTCGATCCTCACCGGGGTGCTCCCCAACCACCACGGGGTGCGCGACAACATCGGCTATCTCTTCGATCCGGAGAAGCATCCGCACCTGCCGCGCCTCCTCAAGCAGGCGGGCTATGCCACCGGCGCCGCGGTCTCCGCCTTCGTGCTGCGCGGCGACACCGGGCTGGGCAGGGACTTCGACCTCTATGAGGACGGCGTGACGCGCCGGCCGACCGAGGCGATGGGCAACAGCCAGCGGCCCGGCCGCGAGACGGAGCGCGCCGCGCTCGACTGGCTGCGCACGGTGGAAGGCAAGCCGTTCTTCCTCTTCCTCCATCTCTACGAGCCGCACACACCCTATGCGCCGCCCGAGCCGTTCGCCTCGCGCTACCGCTCGTCCCCGTATGACGGCGAGATCGCAGCGGCCGACTCGATCGTCGGCGATCTGCTCCAGGAGCTGAAGGAGCGCGGGATCTACGACAAGGCGGTGATCGTCCTGCTCTCCGACCACGGCGAGGGGCTGGGCGAGCACGGGGAGGCCGAGCACGGGATCTTCCTCTACCGCGAGGCTCTGCAGGTGCCGCTCTTCCTGAAGCTCCCCGGCGGACGCCTCGGCGGCACGTCGGTCGCCGCGCCGGCGCAGCTGGTCGACGTGGCTCCCACTCTCCTGGCGCTCGCCGGCCGGCCGGTCCCCGCGGGGGTCGACGGCGGCTCGCTGCTCGACCTGCGACGGGAGGGCGCGCCGGCCCGCGATCTCTACGCCGAGACTTTCTATCCGCGCCTGCACTTCGGCTGGAGCGAGCTGACCTCGCTGATCCGCGACCGCTCGCACCTCATCCAGGCGCCGCGCCCCGAGCTCTACGACCTGGCGGCCGATCCGGCGGAGAGGCAGAACATCCTCGAGCGGGAGCGCCGGACCTATGCGGCCCTGCGCCAGGCGATCGAGAAGCAGGCGACGCCGCTGGCCGCGCCGTCGCAGGTGGATGCCGAGACGGCGAGCCGCCTCGCCTCGCTCGGCTATCTGGCCGGCGGCTCTTCCACGAGCGACGGGCCGCTGCCCGATCCCAAGGACGGCATCCAGACGCTCTCGGCGCTCGGCCAGGCGATGAGCCTGTTCGCGGCGCAGCGCTTCGCCGCGGCGGTCCCCCTCTTCCAGCGGCTGGTCGAGGAGAACCCGAAGATGGTCGACGCCTGGGAAAACCTCGCGGAGTCGCTCGACAAGACCGGCCGCCAGGAGGAGGCGCTGGCCGCCTACAAGAAGGCGATGGCGGTGTCGGGCGGGGCGGCGCACATCGCGGTTGCCACCGGCACCCTCCTCCTGGAGATGAAGCGGTATGACGAGGCGCGCGAGCATGCGAAGCTCGCGCTCGAGACCAGCCCGGCGGGCGCGCACAGCCTGCTGGCGCAGATCGCCATGGCTGAAGGGAGCTTCGCGGCGGCCGAACGGGAGGCGCGCGCCGCGGTGGCGGCGGAGAGCTTCAGCGGCCGCATCGGCCCGAAGATCGTCCTCGCCCAGACGCTCCAGGAGCAGGGGCGGTTGGAGGACGCCTTGAAGGTGACCCAGGAGGCGGTCGACGAAGTCTCGCGCATGGAGGGGCGGCCCAAGTTCTCCGGCCTGTTCTTCCATCACGGGGACATCCTGGCGCGCCTCGGCCGGGACGCCGAGGCGGAGAAGGCGTTCGGGCGCGAGATCGAGGACTTCCCCTCGAACCCGTACGCCTATTCGCGGCTGTCGGTGCTCTACGCCTCCCAGGGGCGGGCGCAGGAGGCGGTGGGAATCCTGAAGGCCATGGTCGACCGCAACGACACGCCGCTCGCCTACGCCGAAGCGGTCCGCACCCTGCGCACCCTGGGAAACCGGCAGGGCGCCGCCGCGCTCCTGCAGTACGCCCAGCAGAAGCATCCGGAGAGCAGGGAGCTGCGGGCGCTGTAGGCCTACCCCCCCGCCTTCAACCGCGCGAGCATCTCCCACGCCTCGGCCACCTGCGGGTGGCTGTGGCCGATCAGGGCGTCGACCCGCTGCAGCGCGGGCTCGGCGGTGGCCGCGTCGCGCGCGTCGATCGCCAAGCGCGCCAGGACCAGCCAGGCCTCGGGGTTGTCGGGCGCCAGCTCGACCGCCCGCCGCGCCGCGGGAAGCCCCTCGGCGGGGCGGTTCCGCGCTCCGGCCAGACGGGCCAGGGCAAGCTGCACCGCGGCGTCGTTCGGGGTCTTCTCGGCGAGGCGGGCGTAGAGGCCGGCCGCTTCCTCAATCTCGCCGCGGGCGAGGAGCAGGGGGGCCAGCGCCTGGAGGGTCTCCAGGTCGTCCGGCGACAGGGCGTGGGAGGCGCGCAGCTCGCGGACCGCATCCTCCGGCCGGCCGGTCTGCTGCAGCACCACGCCGAGGTAGAGGTGGGCTCGCTGCGCGTCGGGATCGATCTGCAAGGCCTGGCGCAGCACTGCTTCGGCGTCGCGGAAGTCGCTCTGCTTGATGCGCGTGCGGCCGATCCCCTCGAGCGCCGTCACATAGCCTGGGCCGGCCGCCAGGGACTTCTGGTAGGCGCCGAGCGCGCCGGTCCAATCCTCCCCCTTCTCCAGCGAGGCGCCGGTCATCGCCCACTCCTCGGCGAAGTTGTGGGTGAGCTCGTGGTGGCGGACGTGCGCGAGGCTCCAGAAGGCGAGAGCGACGAGGCCCAGGACGGCCAGCTCCCGGATCCGCCGCGCCCGGGCCGCATCGAAGAGGCTGACCGCGCCCAGCCCCGCGTAAACCGCAAGCAGCGGCACCAGCGGCAGCCGGTAGCGGCTCCCCACCACCAGGAGCACGGCGGTCGCCGCGAAGAAAATCAGAGCTGCCAGGAGGACCGGCCGCGGTGTGCCGCGGCGGACGGCGGCCACCACGCCCGCGGCGGCGAGAGCGAGGAGGAGGCCGAAGCCGGGCAGAAGGCGCAGGAGCCAGGACCGGCTCTGAAAAAAGGCGTAGCTGTGCGTGTCCCGCACCTCTTCGGCCTGGGTGAGCCAGAGCGCCTTGCGCGCCAAGAGGCCCAGGAACGCCAGCGGACGCGCGGCGATCTCCTCTCGCGTCTTCTGCAGGTAATAGCGGTCCTGCTCGGCCGGGGAGCGGTGGCCGGCGCGCAACGCCTCGGTCTCCAGCCTCTCCCACCCCCGGCCCAGGCGACTGGCCGGCAGGCCCTCCCCCGCCGGGCTGTTGCCGATGTAGAAGTTGAGGCCGCCGTACCCCTGGATCGGCACGAAGGCGCCGTTGACCCGCGAGATCTTCCAGACCACCGGTCCCACCACGAGCAGGCAGGCGGCGAGCAGGAGACCGGCGGCACCGGCCGCGGCCCGCCGGTCGTTCCGGCGCTGGAGCAGGAGGCCCCCGGCGAGGACCGGCAGCAGGACGAGCGCGGTCGGCCGCACCAGGGCTGCCAAGCCGACGAGGAAACCGGCGCCGGCCCCGCGCGCCAGCGGCGGCCCAACGCGGTAGAAGACCACCAGCGCACCGGTCAGCAGGAAGAGGAGGAGCCCCTCCGCCAGGAGCGACACCTCGGTATAGATCAGCGGTCCCTGGAGAGCCAGGACGATGCCGGCGGCGATCCCGGCGCGGCGCCCGAAGACGCAGCTCCCCACGAGCGCGGTCAGCAGACAGGTGCCCGCACCCAGGAACGCCTGGACCACGCGCACCGCGCCCAGCGATCCCCCGAACAGGGAGAGGAGCGCGCCCAGGAATGCCGGATAGCCGAGGCCGTGCGGCGGCGGCACCGGCCAGGGAAAGCTTCCCGTGGCGATCTGCCGGGCCCAGGTCAGAAACTCCAACGAGTCGAGTTGCGGGGACTGGAAGAGCGGCTCGTCCGCGAGCTGCGCGCCAACCGCCAGGCGCACGACGAGCGCCAGGGCGACGACGGCGGCGGCCCCGAGCCAGCCAGGGAGCGCCGGCTCACCCTGGGGCGCGGCCGGGGCGGACGCTTCGGGCCGGGATCGGGGAGCGCCCCTGGCGCGGGATCGGGAGGATCTGCGGCGCGGGCTCATGAGAGCGGCAGATCATATCGCACCGCCCGAGGCCGGAGCGGTTAGACTACCGGCTCCGCGGGAACAGGCTCCGGCCGGGTCGTGTTTCTTCCAGCAGAGCCATGCCATCCGCGACGAGGAACCCTTGCCCATGACGATGAAAAGAACCGCTCTCGCCCTTCTGATTCTGATCGCGCTGCCGGTCTCCGCCCAGCAGAAACCGCCGCAGCCCACCATGGATCCGCTGACCCAGGACGCCATCAAGAAAGCGGATTCCGGCGACGTGGCCGGCGCGATCCGGGATCTCGAGACGCAGCGCGCAGCCAAGGCCGCTTCGCCCCAGGGGCTCGCGCTGCTCGGAACCCTCTATTTGCAGCAGGGCAAGGCCCAGGAGGCGCTGGCGGTCCTGAAGCCGCTGGCCGATGCCGAGAAAGCCGATCCCGCCGTCCTCTACAACGCGGCGCGGGCCGCCTTCGCCCTGAAGCAGACCGCTGCCGGCGTGACCTATCTGCAGCGTGCCGCCCAGACGGCGCCAAACTCGCCGGCCGCGCGCGACCTCGGGCTCCTGGTGATGCGCCAGGGCAATCTCGTCGAGGCCTATTCCTTGCTCTATCCATGGGCCGCGTCCCACCCGGCGGACACCGAGGCGCGGCTCGCCGCGACCTCGCTCGCGGTGCAGCTCGAACGCCCGGAGGAGGCGGAGAGCTTCCTCGACACGGTCGGCGTGTCCAAGGACGATCCGGCGATCCAGCTCCTGCGCGGCCGCATCCTGGCCCAGAAGGGGGACGGCGCCGGGGCCATGGCCCTGCTCGAGCCCCTGAGCAAGAACCATCCGCCGGCGATGGACCTGGAGATCCGCCGCGCCCTCGCCGAGGCCTACCTGGTGGCCAACCGGCCGGCGGACGCCGTGAAGCAGCTCCAGGGGCGCGCTGGCCGCCACCCCGGCCTGGCGCTCCTGCTCGGCCGCGCACAGCGCAAGGCGGGCGACAAGGCCGGCGCCCTGGCCACCCTGAAGCCGTTCGCCGACCAGCTCCCGGCCAACGCGGCGGCGGCGGGCGATCCGCGGCCGGTGATGGGCATCGCCCTCGAAACCGGCGGGCTGCTCACCGAGATGGGGCGCGCCGCCGAGGCGGTGACGGTGCTCGAGAAGGCGACGAAGCTCTATCCGCAGAGCCCTCCCGCCTGGGAAGCCCTGGCCAGGGCGCTGGAGGCGAGCGGCCGCAAGGACGACGCCGCCAAGGCGAGAGCCCGCATGGATGAGATCTTCCGCGCCGCTCAGGGCCCGGGCCCGGCGGTCTCCGCCGACATGCGCGAGGCCGGGGTCGCCCTGGCCGCCGGCCAGGCCGAGAAGGCGCTGGCGGCGGTGCGCCGCGATCTCGCCGCCTCGCCCGGGAACCTCCAGGCGCGGGCGCTCGAGACGCGGCTGCTCCTGACCCTCAACCGCAAGGAGGAGGCGCTCAAGATCCTCCAGGACGCGCTCCGCCAGACTCCGGACGAGCCCGATCTCCTCTACCTGCGGGGCGCCGTGCAGATGGCGTTCTACAACTGGGAATCGGCCGAGAGGGACCTGCGCCGGACCCTCCAGCTCGCACCGCAGCACACGGCGGCGATGAACGACCTCGCCATGCTGCTGATGACGCGGAACGAGAGAGCCGAGGCGCAGGCGCTGCTCGAGAAGGTTCTGCAGATCAACCCCCAGGACCAGGTCGCGCGCGCCAGCCTCGAAGAGCTCAAGGCGGAAGCGGCGGCGCCACCGATCAAGCAGTGAAGCCCTCGCTCCCGGCCCGCCGCGCAGCGCGCCTGCTGGTTGTCCTGGTCTTTGCCTTGCTCCCCTCTCCCGCTCGCGGGAGAGGGGCCGGGGGTGAGGGCCTCCGCGTCGACCGGCGGGTGCCCTACGCTCCCGGCCTCCGCTTCGCCGACGACGCCGAGCTGCCGCTCGCCGCGTCGATCTACTCGCTGCCCTCCTTCTTCTTCGATGCCGCCACGGCGGACCGCTTCCTCTCCGCGGTCCGCAAGGCCGCTCCGGACCGCGAGCTCATCGTGCTCACCGACCAGGCGCTCTACCGGGCTCTCGCGCCGCGCGCCGCGGCCCTCCGTTTGCGGCTCCTCGAAACCCGGCCGGACCGCTCCTACTCCCCCTGGCCGCGCGACCCGTTCTCCCTGGTGCGCTCACCGGCCGGTGGTGTCGTCGTGCTGGTGCGTCCCAACGTCCAGCCCGGACGCGAGGATGACGCCTTCCTGGGCGCCGAGCTGGTGCAGGACCTGCCGGAGGAGCTCGACCGCGCCTGGGGCCGGACCACCTGGACCGAGGCGCCGGTGCCGTTCCACAACGGCCAGATCCTGCCCGCCGAGGGGGCTGCCTGGATCACACTGCACACCCTGGAGCCGCGCATCCTGGCCCTCCTCGGCCTCTCCCGGGTGCCGGTCGAGACGTTCGGGACCGCGGAGGGGATCGCGCGCTACGTCAAAGCCGCGCAGCAGGCCGCCCAGGAGCTCTCCGGCCTCTGGGGCCGGCCGGTCCGCTTCGTTCACCCGCTGCCGGAGCCCGGAAGACCCGCCGCCGCGGGCTCGGACCTCCTGCGCCGGATCGGCGGCGGCGCCGGCTACGACCTCGACTCGGTGGTCACCCTGCTGCCGAAACCTGGACGCAAGACCCCGCCGACCGCCCTCGTCTCGGACGTCACCGCCGGCCGCGAGCTCCTGGCGCGCCTGCCGGCCGTGGAATGGAACGCCCTCCGCGCGGGCTGGGGCCTGGCGCCGACCGGCTCCGAGCTCGCGTCCGCCGTGACCGCGGCGCAGCGGACCCCGCACGCCGACGACCTCGACAGCTTCCTCGACCTCACGGCGGAGCACCTCGCCGCGGCCGGGTTCCGCGTCCGCCGCCTCCCCCTGCTCCAGATCCCCTTTGCGCTGCTCCGCGACCCGGGCGGCCTCCAGGGAGAGTTCCTCCTGACCTGGAACAACGTGGTCGCCGAGACCCGCGGCGGGCACCTCCGCGCCGAGGGGTTTTCCTCGCTCCTGCCGAGCGGCGACCGCGCCGCCACCGAGGCGTTCGAGGCCTCCGGCGCCCACCTCGACCTCTTCCCGCCGCTCGTGCGGAGCGTGATCTTGAACGGCGGCTACCGCTGCGCCTCGAATCACGTCCGCGAATCGGCTCGCAACTTCGGACCACCGCCTTCGTAGATCGTCTTGATCCCACCCTATGCACCTCAGGTGAAAAAGCCATGCTCGAATCCGTAAAGACACCCCGTTTCGGTGTGCAATCCAAGTTCTTTCAGCAGGTGCGCGGAAAGTTTGGCAAGCTGGAGCAGCTCGGCGTCCTCCAGTACCGCCAGCAGGTGCTGGACAACACTCAGGGCCAGCAGTAGGAGGTCGGGCCATGTTGAACGTCGCCGGCTCTTCGTTCGATTTCGGGAACGTCCTCTTCGCGGTGCTCCAGGAGTGCGAGCACGTGCGGCGCGGCCTGCTGCCCAACGAGGCGCACGGCCGGCTGATGGAGGCGGCGCGCCGCAAGCTCGCCGAGGTCCACGAGAGCTACGTCGAAAACGGCGGTACCGAGAGCTATTGGGAGGAGCTGGAGCGCGAGGTGCTGGAGACTTCGATGCCGGCCTACATCCCGGAGGCGGTCGAGCAGACCCGCCTGGAGCAGTCCGGTTATGGCGTCTGGCGCCGGGGGGATGCCACGGCGCGGGTGGTCTTCACCCTCATCGGGCTCGTCCTCGGCGGCCTGATCTGGAAGGCGCCCTTCATCCCGATCTGGGACGAAGCCGTCGCCTTCATCCTGGCGGTGTGCGGTCTGATCTTTCCGGAGGTGATGCAGCTCGTCGCCGACTTCCGCCATTCGCGCCACCTCAACCGGATGATCGCCGACGCGGAGAAGTACCAGAAGAACCCCCGCATCCACTACGTGTCGGAAGCCCGCCTGGAGAAAGAGTTGGACTCGGTCGGCACGCCGAACCGGACGCCGGAGATGGGCGAGGAAAAGGAAGCGGAGATGGAGCCGCCCCACCGGCCGCGGGAGCGGGGGCGGCATTAGGGCCCTCACCCCCGGGCCGGCGGTGAGGGTCAATGCCGCAGCATTCCGACCAGCCCGGCGACCGCCAGCACTCCGCCGGCGGTCCCGGCGATCAGGCTGGCCGTCGGCCGCCGCTTGGACGAGAGCCCCAGCTTGGAGCGCACACGATCGGTGAGCGAGGGCTGCGCAAGGCCCTTCACGTGCAACGCCGAAGCGGCATCGGCGACCAGGCTGCGACTCCGCTTCGCCAGCTCGTCGCTGGATTGGCGCAGCGCCTTGCGACCTCGCTTTGCCAGATCGGATCGGCGCAGCGCCTTGCTGCCCGCGCAATAGGCGAGCGCCGCCTTGTCGCGCGCGACCGCCCGCCGTTTCCGCCCGGTTTCAGGGTCGAGCAGGTACATGAGGCCGGCGCCGAGCCCGGCCCCCCCTCCCAGAAGTGCCCATCTTCCGGTCGATATATTCATAAAATCCTCCTTCAGTACCGAGAGACACGGAGAGGTCCGCGCCATTCCCCCCTCAGTCACTGCAAGCCCCGTACCGGGGGTGAGGGCTCAATCGGGCCACGGCCGCGAGATCACGCAGGCGTTGATCCCGCCGATCCCCATCGACAGCTTGCCGGCCGGACCGGCCGGGAAGCCGCAGGGCTCGTCGAAGGCGAAGAGCTCGTGCACCTCGGCGATGTGCGCGTTGAGCTCGCCGCGGTGGATCGAGGTCGGATAGATCTTTCCTCTCTCATAGCCGAGGTACTGGGCGGTCAGCTCCCAACCGCCGCCGGCCGACATGCCGTGGCCGAAGGTCCCCTTGCGCGCTGTGACCAGCACCGAGCCGGAGACCATGCCGCGCATCGTCGCCACCTCCTTGTAGTCACCCGGCGTGGCCGTGGCGTGGAGGTCCCAGGTGGTGATCTCGTCCGGGCGGACCCCGGCGGCCGCGAAGGCCTGATCGATGGCCGCCGTCGGTCCTTCGGTCGAGGGCGTGATGATGTGGTCCGCGTCCGAGCTCACCCCCACGGCGAGCGGCTCCATGCCCAGCGGCTTGAAGCCGAGCGACCGCATGTGCTCGAGGTCGCCCAGGATCCAGACCACCGAGCCGCCGGCCACGTGGGTGCCGCGCATCCCGGTCAGCGGCTTCGAGACCGCGGCGTCCGAGGAGATCACCCGCGCGGCATAGAACGCCCCAACGGTCATCGGATGGGGAGGGGGATCGGTGGCCCCGACCACCACCGCTTTGGCCTCGCCCCTCTCGATCGCATCGATGGCGAGCTTCAGCGACACGCCGAAGGTGGAGCAGGCCGCCACCGGCGCGAACGCCAGGCCGGTGATCCTGCCGAGCATCGTGATCTGCGCCGCCGGCGTGTTCTGGATGTTCCACACCAGGTTGGCCGACACCGCCTGCCAGGGCGGCGTGGGGAATCCCCACTTCTTCTGGAGCTGCAGCTGCCGCCGCTGCTTCTCCTTGAGCACGCTCAGCTTGGCGGACTCGACCTCACCCTCGATCGCGATGTGTTCGATCTCAGCGAGCTCGCCCAAATAAATAACAAAATCGGGAGAGCGGCCGGCCCAGTAGTGCCACCACGCGGCCTCGGCGTCGTGGCGGTCCTCCGGATCCGCCACCGTCTCCGGCGGCTGCGGCGCATCGCCGGGGACGCGGCCCGAGGCGTCGAGCATCGCGGGATTGCGCTCGGCCCAGAAGCGGTCCCACCGGCGCTGCGCCCGGGAGAGACGGAGCGCCTGGGCGCCGATCGTCTCCAGATTGCCCAGCCCGGTCCCGACATAGACATGAGCCTGGGTTCCGAGACGGGTCAGCTCCTGCTCGATCCCGGGATTCTGCTCCAGGGACTGGATGAACGCGGCGATCGCATAGAGGCTCGGCAGATCCATCTTCTCCTGGAGCTGCTTGAAGCGGTTGGGTGGAAACCGCTCGGCGAGCCAGTTGCGGTAGTCGTCGAACGAGAACTCGGGCCAGCCGACCAGGAAGTTGTCCGGCCCGTAGCCATTGAACGGCGCCAGCCAGCTCTCGGCCGCCTCGAGGTTCCTCGCGAAGGCCTGGATGTTGGGAGACCGGGGCGTCACCAGGCCCCAGCCGAAGACTCCGACTCTGCGCAGGGCTCGGTCCCTCCTTTCCGGAGCCCGGATTCTTTCACAAGAGAACCCCGGGACGCGATGCCCCCACCCGGCACCGGCGGGCGCCACCACCGGCACGCGAATTGCTCCCCCTCTGTTCCCTGGAAGAAAGGAGGCAGACATGGAAATCACCTGGCAGCGAGACATCGACGCAGCGCTTCGCGAGGCGAAGCAGACCGGCCGGCCGTTGCTCCTCGACTTCACCGCGGCGCCGATGTGAGGGGGATGCGCTCGGCTGGAGGCCGAGGTCTACCCCAGCCCTGAGGTCACGAAATTCATCACGGAAAACTTCGTTCCCGCCCGCGCTCACATCAAGGAGCAGCCGGAGGTGTTCGAGCGCTTCGGCGCCCAGTGGACACCGACGATCCTGATCCTCGATCCCGAAGGTGCCGAGCGGCACCGCTTCGAGGGGTACCTCCCCGCACCCGACTTCCTCGCGCAGCTGCGCCTCGGTCTGGCCCAGGCGGCCAAGGCCCGCAGCGACTGGACGGAGGCGGAGCGCCGGTACCGCGAGCTCGCGGACGACCCGTCGGCCGCCGATGTGGCGCCCGAGGCGCTGTACTGGGCGGGCGTCGCGAAGTACAAGGCGAGCGGCGATCCGAGCGCCCTGGCGGAGACCGCCCAGGCGTTCCAGACCCGCTTCACCGACAGCCCGTGGGCGAAGAAAGCTTCGGTCTGGGCCGCCTGAGCCGGCGTTACCGAAGGGGGGACTCTACCCCGTCTCGCTGTCGCCGGGGTCTCCGGGGGTGAAGCCGCGGACGACCATCTGGTAGGTGAGGGCGGCCATGCAGCGGCGGGCAACCTTGCGCACGCTCGACGGGTGATAGCCCATCTGCTCGGCGACCTCGGCCGAGTCGTAGCCGAGACCGTAGCGCAGCTGGAGGAGCTTGCGGCAACGCTCCGGCAGCTCGTCGAGCAGCTGGTTCAGGTCCCAGAGCAGCTCCTGCCGCTCCTGGGGAGCCGCGACCGGCTCGGAGAGCAGCTCCAGGATCGCGGTGTCGACCGAGTTGTAGAGGCTGTTGCGGCGCTTGCGCCAGTAGACCACGCAGCGGTTGCGCAGGGTGACCAGGAGCCAGGCTTCGGGATCCTGGATCGTCTCCCACTTCTGAATCGTCGAGATGAGGGCTTCCTGGATCAGGTCCTCGGCGTCGTGGGCCGGCACCCGGTATCGACTAAGCACCTGCTTCAGCCTGGGGCGCAGGCGCCGCAGGAGCTCGTCCAGGGACTCTCTAACGATCGGTTCGTCAGGCACAGCCATTCGTGAGTTCGTTTCCTGGTTTGAACAGGTCGGTCCACCTCGGACTAGCAATCATAGCGCGTTATGCATGAATTGCCCACCCAAAAGGGCCAATTCACCTGGTCGAGCCGTCGAGCAGGAGGATGATAAACTCCCGCCCGCATGACTACAACCGTCCAAATCCGCCCGCAGGTTGCTCAAAGCCTCCGTACGGCGCCGATCATCGGCGTGGTCCGCACGTCCTCACGGGACGAAGCGGCCCGTCAGGCCAGAATTTTCGCCACGTCCGGGATCGAGCTGGTCGAAATCACCTTCTCCGTCCCCGATGCTACAGATCTTGTCCGTCAGATCCTCAGTGCTCGCGAGGGGCATAACGGGGACGGTCCGCCGTGGATTGGCATGGGCACGGTGACCACCGAGGCCCGCGCCCGCGAGGCGGTGGCGGCCGGCGCCCAGTTCTTCGTCACGCCCAACGTCAATCCCGCGGTCGCCCGCGTCGCCCGGGAAGCCGGCCTGTTCCTGGTCCTGGGGGCCTTGACGGCCACCGAGATCGTGGCAGCCCACGAGCTGGGCGCCGACGTCGTCAAGGTCTTCCCGCTGCCGCCGGTGGGCGGCCCGGCCTATCTCTCGGTCATGCGGGGACCGCTCGGGGACATCCCCATGCTCGCCGCCGGCGGCTTCGGCGTCGAGGAGATCCCGGCCTATGCCGCGGCCGGAGCCACGGCGTTCGGGATCGGCGCGCCGCTCCTGGGAGCCGATGACGAGGAGACCCGCCGGCGCATCGCCCGCGGGCTGGAGCTGGCCCGCCGCGGCCGGCAGGAGGGGAGATGAGCGCGCCATCGAACACGCCGCCGCGCCAGGTGGTCTTCGATCACACGCCCGAGATCTATGCCACGGACACCTCGGGATCGTTCTCTTTTCCGCTCCTGGTCCAGAACAAGGGGTTTCTTCCCACCAGCAGCTTCGACGAGGTGCGCTTCGTGGTCTCGCTCTGGCACCCGTCGGGTCAGCGGACGATCGACCTCGACCGCGCCTACGTCGAGCTGCGCGCCTGCTTCGACCCGGATGAGGACCACTGGACGAAGATCGCGGAGATCGAGCCGGTGGTTCCCCCCTATGCCGGCAGCGAGAGCTTCGACGGCTGGATCGTGCTGCCGGTCCTCGGCAGCTCGAGCGCTTTCGCCCTCTTCGGCAGCGGCTTCGAGCCCCGCGCGCGGCTGCAGATCCGGGCGAGCGCGTATTTTGTGGCTTGAGGGAGGGCCTACCGGAACCCCCGCCGCAGCTCCCGCTTGAACACTCCGAAGGCCTCGTCGTCGTAGAGGCAGAGGACGACGCGGTCGAGCTTGGTGCCTCCCTGGAGGAAGCGCTGGATCTCGGTGAGCATGATGCGGGCGGCGCGGTCGAGAGGGAAGCCGAAAACTCCTGTCGAGATCGCCGGCAGGGCGATGGATTTCATGCCGCGGCGGTCGGCGAGGGCGAGGGCGGCGCGCACCGCGGAGGCGAGCTTCTTGTCCTCGTCCCCCTCGCCCATCATCGGTCCGACGGCGTGGATCACCCGCCGGGCCTTGAGGTGGCCTGCCCCGGTCATCACGGCGGTTCCCACCGGAGTCCCGCCGATGCGGTCGCACTCCTCCTGGATCGACGGTCCCCCCTTCGTTCGGATCGCCCCGGCCACTCCCGACCCGAGCTGCAGATGCTGATTGGCGGCATTGACGATGACGTCGACGTCGACGTCCGTGATGTCCCCCTGGACGAGCTCGAGCGTCGTCTTCTCCAGAGGTAGGACAAGCCGGTTGCCGGCGGTCTCTTCTTTCGGTGGCTCTCCCCCGGTTGCAACCAGGGAGGTCATGGCTTCCTTCTTGGGCACTCGGTCCCCCTTGGGCCGGTCGTGGACCAGCCGGCCCTCTACACCCAATAGTGTATGCTGCCGCGGCCATGTGGACGGAGCTGAAAACCCGGCTGGCCGGCGAGATCGCCCGCGTGATCCGGGAGAGGTTCGGCGTGGAGCACGCCCCGGTCCTGGAAGTCCCGCCCCGGCGGGAGCTCGGCGACCTCGCCTCTCCCGCGGCCATGCAGCTCGCCCGGACGCTCAAGAAGAACCCCCGCGCCATCGCCGAGGAGATCGCCGCCCATCTCGCCCGCCCCGAGCGGGTGCGCGACCTCCAGATCCAGGGCGCCGGCTACCTGAACTTCTGGCTCGACCGCCCGGCGGTCGCGGCGGCCCTGCTCGAAGCCGAGCTCCTGGGGGGCGACGGAAAGGACAATCAAGAGGACAAGGTCCTCATCGAGCACACGAACATCAACCCGAACAAGGCGGCCCATATCGGGCACCTGCGCAACGCCGTTCTCGGCGACGTGCTGGCGCGCTCGATGCGGGCGCTCGGGCATCCGGTGGAGGTCCAGAACTACATCGACGATACCGGCGTGCAGGTCGCCGACGTGGTCGTCGGCTTCGTCGACCTCCGCGGCCTCTCCCTCGCCGAGGTGGAGGCTCTCCCGGAGCCGTTCGACTATTACTGCTGGGACCTCTACAGCCAGGTCGGCCGCTGGTATGAAGAGGACAGGGAGTGGCAGGCGCTGCGCCGGACCACCCTCCACGAGATGGAGATCGGGCAGGGGGCGCGGGCGGACATGGGGCGCCTGGTCGCCCGCCGGATCGTCCGCCGCCACCTCGCCACGATGCAGCGGATCGGCGTGGGGTACGACCTCCTGACCCGCGAGAGCGAGATCCTCCACCGCCGCTTCTTCGAGAAGGCCTTCGGCCAGCTCAAGGAGGCCGGGGCGGTCCATCTGGAGAAGGAAGGGAAGAACGCCGGCTGCTGGGTGATGCCGCTGTCGCAGTCGGAGGAGTTCGCCGGCCTGGAAGATCCGGACAAGGTGATCATCCGCTCGGACGGCACGGTCACCTACGTGGGCAAGGACATCGCCTATCAGCTCTGGAAGTTCGGCCTTCTCGGCGAGGACTTCGCCTACGGCGTCTGGCCGGAGGAGGGGGTCTGGGAGACCGTGTCCGAGGGGGAGGGGACGTCCGAGCATCCGCCGTTCGGCCGTGGACGGCGGGTGATCAACGTCATCGACGCCCGCCAGAGCTATCTCCAGAAGATCGTCCGCGCCGGCCTCCAGTCGCTCGGCCACAAGGAGGAGGCGGAGCGCTCGATCCACTTCGCCTACGAGATGGTGACTCTGTCGCCGGCCACCGCCCGGGTCCTCGGCTACATCGAGGACGAGAGCGAGCCTGGCAAATCACTGGAGATGTCCGGCCGCAAGGGGATCGGGGTCAAGGCCGACGACCTCCTGGACCAGCTCGAAGCCAAGAGCCGCGAGGAGATCTCGAAGCGCAACCGCGACCTGGGAGGCGCGGAGCTCGACACCCTCGCCCGGCAGATCTCCGTGGCGGCCCTGCGCTTCTTCATGGCCAAGGCGACGACGAACCGGGTCATCGCCTTCGACTTCGACGAGGCGCTGAGCTTCGAAGGGGACTCGGGACCCTATCTCCAGTACTCGCTGGTGCGGGTGAAGAACATCCGCCGCAAGCTGCGCGAGGCCGGGCTCGCCGACGATCTCGGCCCCGGCGAGGTCGCCTCCCTGCCGGCTGAGACGTTCGCCGATGACCTCTGGGACCTGATCCTGGAGGTGGCGCAGACCGGCGAGACCGCCGCGAAGGCCGCGGAGAGCCTGGAGCTGTCGCTCATCGCCCGCCACGCGCTGGGCTTGGCGCAGCGGCTGAACGCGCTCTACCACAAGCATCCGATTCTCCAGGAGACGGACGAGCAGGTGCGGAGCGCGCGCCTGGCCGCCATCCTGATCTTCCGCCGCGGCCTGGAGAGCGTCAACGAGATCCTCGGAGTGCCGGTCCCCGAGAGGATGTGATCCGCCCGAGAGCGCTTCGGGAAACTCACCCGGCGCCGGTGCGTAAGAGATGTCATGGACCCGAATCGTCCCTCCCGTTCCTCGACCTCCTCGACCCTGGGCTGGCTGGGCTGCGGCTGCGGCGCGCTGGTGATGGTGGTGATGGCCTGCATCGTGGGCATGACCTGGTTCGGATACCGCAAGGGCAAGGAGATCGAGCGGACGTTCAAGGACCCGGCGGCCCGCATGGCGGCGACCCGGGAGATCCTGCGCTGGCGCGAGCTCCCGGAGGGGTACTACCCGGCCGGCGCGGTCTCTATCCCCATGCTGATGGACATGGCGATCCTGAGCGACGAGGAGCCGCGGCCGGGGAGGGCGGGGCACGGCCGGGCGTTCCGGCACCGGGGGCTCATCTTCATGAGCTTCAACTCCTGGTTCAGCAACGAGAGGGAGCTCCTGCGCTGGATGCGCGGCGAGACGAAAGAGGCGCCGCGGTGGATCAGGCGCTCGGACGCGAAGATCGATCCCAAGCGGGTGCTGAAGCGCGGCACGGTGGAGGTCGACGGCCAGAGCATCCTCTATGTGGTCTCGCGCGGCGACGCCATGACCGGTGTTCCGGAGCCGCCGGAGCCGCCAGCCCCCCCACGGCCGCCGGGCGATGGCAAGGCGGCGCCGGCGGAGCGCGAGCCCGCGCCGGAAACCACGGATCTCGGCGATCGCACGGCCGAGGCCGAGCCGGAGACTCCGGAGACTCCGCGCCGGGAGAGCCTGATGACCTTCTTCTCGTTCGACTGTCCCGGCGACAACCGCGCCCGCATGGGCGTCTGGTTCGCCCCTGATCCGGCCCCGGGCAAGCCCAACGCGGAGGTGGACCTGACCGGGACGATCGGGGACCCGGAGACGATCCGCGAGTTCGTGGCACACTTCGCACCATGTGGGTAGCCGAGGTCCTCGGCAATCCGGTGCGCGCCTGGGTCGCAGCGGCCGGCGTCGCTGCCGGGACCTTCCTGCTCCTGCTGCTGATCCAGCGGCTGATCGTCCGCCGCCTCGGCGCGGTCGCGGCCCGCACCGAGACCGTCGTCGACGACTTCTTCGTCGAGACCGTGCGGCGGACCCGCCGCCTTCTCTACTTCGTCGTCGTGCTCTGGCTGGGGAGCCTGTGCCTCCCGCACGGCGGGCGGCTGGAGGCGATCTTGCGGACGGCGGCGGTCCTCGCCTTCCTGCTCCAGGTGAGCCTCTGGCTGCTGGTCGCCATCAACTTCTGGGTCGAGCACACCCGCCGCCGCCGGCTGGTTTCGGACGCCGCCTCGGTCACCCTGATCGGCGCCGCCGGTTTCGTCGCCAAGCTCGCCGTCTGGTCCGTCGTCGCCCTGGTGGCCCTGGACAATCTCGGGGTCAACGTCACCACCCTGGTCGCCGGGCTCGGGGTCGGCGGCATCGCCATCGGCCTGGCGCTCCAGAACATCCTGGGCGACCTCTTCGCGTCGGTCTCGATCGTCCTCGACAAGCCGTTCGTCGTCGGCGAGACGATCCAGGTGGGGGAATTCACCGGCAAGGTGGAGTCGATCGGCCTCAAGACGACCCACCTGCGCAGCGTCTCCGGCGAGCAGCTCGTCTTCCCCAACGGCGACCTCCTGCAGAGCCGCATCCGCAACCACGCGAGAATGGGGGACCGCCGTGTCGTGTTGACTTTCGGGGTGTCCTGCGACACTCCGGTCGAGAAGGTGGAGGCGATCCCGGCGATGGTCCGCGGCATCGTCGAGCCGCTGGACCAGCTGCGCTTCGACCGCGCCCATTTCGTCCGGCTCGGCGCCTCGTCACTGGACTTCGAGGCGGTCTGGTTCGTCCTCTCGACCGATTACGTGCTCCACTTGAACCGGCAGCAGGAGATCCTCCTGACTCTGATCCGCCGGCTCGAGGAGGAGGGAATCGAGCTCGCGGCTGCCGCCCGGCCGGTCGTGCTGGCGGCGCCCGGAAAGGAGCGTTCGTGCGCAAAGTGATCTCTCTCGCGGCCGTCCTCTTCACAGCGGCGGCCCTCGCCGGGGCGCAGCCCAAGGCCGATGACGCCGGGGGCACCCGTCTGCTGCGCTATCCCGACGTCCATGGGGACATGGTCGTCTTCTGCTATGCCGGAGACCTCTGGCTGGCCAAGGTCGACGAGGCGTCCACCCCGTCCGGCGCGGTCGCCCGGCGGCTGACCTCGCATCCCGGCGAGGAGCTCTTCCCCAAGTTCTCGCCGGACGGCCGGCAAGTGGCGTTCACCGCCGAGTACAGCGGCAACCGGCAGATCCACGTCATCCAGGTCGACGGCGGCAACTCGCGCCAGCTCACCTTCTACAACGAGGTCGGGGAGATCCCGCTGCGCGCAGGCTATGACAACCAGGTCCTGGATTGGACGCCGGACGGCAAAGACGTCCTCTTCTGGGCCCACCGTGTCCCCTACACCGAGCGGCTCGGCCGCCCGTACCTGGTGCCGGCCGCCGGCGGCATGGAGAAGCCCCTGCCGATCCCGGAAGGGAGCGGCGCCACCTTCTCGCCCGACGGCACCCGGGTCGCCTACACGCCGATCATGCGCGAGTTCCGCACCTGGAAGCGCTACCGCGGCGGCCGCGCCCCGGACATCTGGGTCTACGACCTGGCGCACGACACGGCCGAGCGGGTCACCGACTCCCCGGCGACGGACGACCTGCCGGTGTGGATCGGCGACACCCTCTACTTCACCTCCGACCGCGAAGCGGGACGCCTCGAGCTCTACGCGCTCGATCTGAAGTCCAAGTCCCAACCGCGCCGGGTGACGACCAGCAAGGACTGGGACGTCCTCTGGCCGAGCGGCGACGGCCGCCGGATCGTCTACCAGAGCGGCGGTTGGATCTGGCTGCTCGATCCCGCCTCCGGTCAAACGCGCCGGTTGACGATCCGCATCGAGGGGGACCTGCCGCAGGCGCTCCCCTATTTCACCAACGTCACCAAGGACATCCAGTGGATGCGTCCATCGCCGACGGGCAAGCGGGCGGTGTTCGAGGCCCACGGCGACATCGTGACCGTACCGGCCGAGCACGGCGAGATCCGCAACTTGACCGCCACGTCCGGAATCCGCGAGATGACTCCCGGCTGGTCGCCCGACGGGCGCTGGATCGCCTATCTCTCCGACCGCACCGGCGAGTACGAGGTCTGGGTGCGCCCGAGCGACGGCTCGGGCGAGGAGCGGCAGGTCACCCGCGGCGGCGACTCCTGGCGCAACTTCCTGCTCTGGTCGCCCGATTCGAAAAAGATCGCCTTCTCCGACAAGGAGCTCCGCCTGCGCTACGTCGAGGTCGACAGCGGGCGGATCGTGGACGTCGACCAGGGGCACCGCTTCGACATCATCGACTACCAGTGGTCGCCCGATTCGCGCTGGCTGACCTATACCAAGACCGGAGCGTCGCAGCTCGCGTCGATCTGGGTCTGGTCGCTCGATCAGAAGAAGGGATGGCAGCTCACCTCGGACTCGACGAAGGAGGCGGAGCCGGTCTTCGATCCCACGGGCAAGTACCTCTTCTTCCTCTCGGACCGCGACTTCAACATCACCTTGAGCGGGTTCGAGCAGGCCTACGTCTACACCGAGCCGACCCGGGTCTACGTCGGGATCCTGGCCAAGGACGGCCCGGCCCTCCTGCGGCCGCAGAGCGACGACGAGCCGGCGGGAGAGGCGAAGAAGCAAGCCAAAGACGAGCCCGCCAGGGGGAAGCCCGAGCCGGTGCGCATCGATCCCGAGGGGTTCGAGCAGCGGGTGCGGGCGCTCCCCGTCGATCCGGGGGTCTACAACACCCTGCTGGCCGGCCCGGGAGCCGTCTACTACATCGTGACCCACGACGGTACGCCGCAGCTGCGCCGGTTCGACCTGGACGAGGAGAAGGAAGAGGTCATCCTCTCCGGGCTTCAGGTCTACGACCTCTCGGCCGATGGCAAGAAGATCCTCTACAAGCAGGGGAACACCTATGGGATCATCGATCCGCGGCCGGGGCAGAACCCGGGGTCGGGCAAGCTGCCGATGGAAAAGCTGGAGCTCCGCATCGACCCGCGCGCCGAGTGGGCGCAGATGTTCGCCGACGCCTGGCGCGGGATGCGCGACTGGTTCTACGACCCGGCGGTGAACGGGGTCGACTGGAAACGGATGCGCGATCGCTACGGCGAGCTGCTCCCTTACGTGGCGAGCCGGCAGGATCTCGACTTCGTCCTGGGCGAGCTGGGCGGAGAGGTCTCGGCCGGCCACGTCTACGTGGAGAAGGGGAACGAGCCGGGCGTCGAGCGGGTGGAGAACGGCCTCCTGGGCGCCGAGGTCGAGGCGCATCCGTCGGGCTATTTCAAGATCTCCCACATCTTCCCGGGCGAGAACTGGCACGAGGAATTCCGCTCGCCGTTGACCGAGCCGGGAGTGGACGTCGAGACCGGCGACTTCATCCTGGCGGTGGACGGGCAGACGACCAGGGGGGTCGACAACTTCTACCAGCTGCTGCAGAACAAGGCGAAGCGGGTGGTGACGCTGCGGGTGAACGGCCGTCCCTCGGAGGACGGGGCGCGGGAGGTCCGGGTGCGGCCGGTGGCGAGCGAGCAGGGGCCGCGCTACCTGGAATGGGTCCAGACGAACCGGGCGAAGGTGGAGAAGGCCTCGGGCGGGCGGATCGGGTACATCCACCTGCCCGATACGGCCATCGCGGGCAACCGCGAGCTGTTCAAGGCCTTCTACGCCCAGTCGTACAAGGACGCCCTGATCCTCGACGACCGCTACAACAACGGCGGCTTCGTCCCGGACACGATGATCGGGCTGCTCAGCCGGCCGCTGCTCAACTACTGGGTCGCCCGCGGGACGGACTTCTACAGCACGCCGGGCTTCGTGAACGCCGGGCCGAAGGTGATGCTGATCAACGGGCTGGCCGGCTCGGGGGGCGACGCCCTGCCGTTCTACTTCCGCAAGCTGAACCTGGGACCGCTGATCGGCACCCGCACCTGGGGCGGCCTCATCGGTCTCAACAACTCGCCGACTCTCCTCGACGGCGGCCAGCTCAGCACGCCCTCGTTCCGCTTCCTGACGACCGAGGGCACCTGGGCCGTCGAGAACGAAGGCGTGGCGCCGGACATCGAGGTCATCGACCGCCCCGACGCCATCGCCAAGGGGAAAGACCCGAGCCTGGAGGCGGCGATCGACTACCTCCTGAAGGAGCTGGCGAAGAATCCGCCGAAGAAGGTGACGGTACCGTCTCCTCCGAAGGGAGGGGAGGTGCGCTGAGAAATCTCATCCGCGGGGACCCCCTTCACTCCTCGGCGCCGGAGAGAAGGCCCTTCAACTTGGCGCGCAGGCTGGCGGGGGTGATGCCGAGCAGGCGGCTGGCCTCGGCGATCTGGCCCTTGCCCTGGGCGTAGCCGGCCGCGAGGACCTGCCGGCTGTACTGCTCCAGCGCCTGCTTGTATCCCAGCTCGGCGAGGCTCGCCGCGGGATCGGGCGGCGCGAGACATGACCACCTTCCTCTCGGAGAGATGTCCATCCGCGGATCAGGATTGACCCGGGTCAAAAAGATCTCTCTGGCCCGCAGTGTGCCCGGTTTTCCAGGGAGGAGACAAGCGAGATGGCCGGCCACGGCCCCTGGCTCAGGCCGCGGCGGGCGGAGGGCTGACCCGGGTCAACGAAACCCGCCGCGGACGGCCGGCGAGACTTGGGTAGGCTTGTGGAGCGCGGAGTCGGCCCAGATAAGCTTACGTCGCCGCAGGTTAAGCTTATCTCCAGGGAAATAGCGTTATCTGGAACGAGATAAGCTTATCGCGCGCGAGATAAGGTTAACTCGCCGCAGATAAGCTTACATCGCGGCAGGTTAAGCTTATCTCCGGGGAAGTAGCGTTATCTGGGGCGAGATAAGCTTATCGCACGCGAGATAAGGATAAGTCGCCGCAGATAAGCTTACATCGCGGCGGGTTAAGCTTATCTCCGGGGAGATAGCGTTATCTGGGACGAGATAAGCTTACCGCGGGCGGGATAAGGTTAAGTCGCCGCAGATAAGCTTGCATCGTGGCGGGTTCAGCTTATCTCCGGGGAAATAGCGTTATCTGGGACGAGTTAAGCTTGTTTTTCGCTTCGTGAACCGGTCCGCTCTAATGGGGGAGTGAATCGGGACACGGAGCTTTACGAGCCGACAGGCTCAAGAAAGGAAGAGCAACATGTCGAACGAAACCACCAAAGCCGCCAAGCTGGGCACCCTGCAGCAGCTCGCCGCCTCGCTCGCCGCCAACGCCGCGGACCTTCCGCAGCTGGAGCAGAGCCGGCTCCAGTTCGAGGGGCTGCTGGCCCGTCTCTACGAGGCGGCCAAGCAGCAGTTGGCGCTCGTGGCGAGCAAGCAGGAGGCGTCGAAGCAGCTCGACACCCTCCTGACCGAATGCCAGCGGCTGGCGAGCGTCCTGCGCTCCGCCGTCAAGCAGCACTATGGCATCCGGGCGGAGAAGCTCGCCGAGTTCAATCTGCAGCCGTTCCGCGGCCGGAGCCCCCGGAAAGCGAAACCGCCTCCTCGTCAGAATTTGTGGGTGAGTTTGGGTTCGGGTAGAGCGCCAAGTGAATGGTAGAGCGCAACTTCCACGGCGCGGAAGGTTCTGAAACCGAAGGCTCTTCTTGTGACGAGTTTGGCTTTGTTGTTGAAGCC
>WNGB01001919.1_pt1 | contig 46189 bp, 35 predicted proteins | sample 5400681 | NCBI WGS metagenome assembly WNGB01 (sample SAMN13153367, study PRJNA577476) | soil metagenome | isolation source: 115 cm soil or saprolite under grassland replicate 2 | place: USA:California | collected 2016-06-15
CAAATTCAACGTTGGCATCAAATTCGTGGATGAGTTGTCGGATGAAGGGCATGTTGATCGGCCGCGTCACGATGTGAATGCGGTTGGTGCGCACGTCGGGAGTAACTTTAATTTTGCCCACGATCACCGCTTCTTCGGATAGCACACCGGCACCGCCGGCTTCCACCGGCACAGGTTGCGGCACGGCTCCCGGCATCTTCACCGAGCGAACGCCTGGCTGACCGGGCGTTTCAGTGCCCTTTTCGAAAATTTCCTTGAGCATATCCACTACTTTGCTGGCGTCGGCCCGCTCGAGCTTGATGAATTCACTGACTACTTCTGCCGGAGCGACGTCCACTTGTTCAATCACACCGGCAAGCTGCCGAATGATGTCGGCGTTCTGCGTCACCAAAAGGCTGGATGATTTCGGCAGGGCGAGAATATTGATGGTGCCTGAGCTCCCCTGAAAATACGCCATCAGCACTTGCTGAAGTTCCTGCGGATCGGCGTACTGCAACTTGAATAGGAAGCTCACGACGGGATTACCCGGCGGAATGTCCGCCAGGTCAGAAATAATCGGCACCGGCGCCTTCCGAGGATTCTGACCGGCCCCGACGACGTCGACGATATCGCGAGCAGCCGGAACGAGCGAAATCCCATTGAGAGCCATGCTCATCTCGATGATCTTGATTGCCTCATCGCGCGACACATCCTTGGCGATGAAAATATTCACCTTGCCCTGCACAAAATTATCCATCACCAGTTTCTTACCGGTGAGCTGCTCGTACAGATGCAACACATCGACTACATCGCTGTTTGGAAACTGGAGCCGAACCGGGGAGTTTGTTGGCGCGATCGGAGGAGCAGGCGCGTCCGCCGGTGGCGTATTCGCTACTTTAGGAGCAGGCGCATCTTTTGGTGGCGGATTCGCTACCTCGACAGGTCGCAATGGCTCGGGACGCTGCGGTGCGCCCTGAGCTGAAACTGACGTCGCGCTGGCAAGCGCGAGTATCACAATGCAAAGAAGCCGGTGCACAGTGCTGTCTGGGTCGATGGGCGACGCTAGTAGATTTATGAAACCCGTCAACGTATTTCCCTCAGTTGAAACGATCCTTCACTGCTTAGGCTGGATGCGGCAAAGCCTCGTAGCTTACTGCCGATTGCCGATGCTGCAACTGATTAGCCCTTCAAATCCCGGCAGAACGCGGGCCGGCCGTATCCGCCGGCTCCCGCGCGCGATCGCGACCACTTGTTGCCTACTAATGGCGGCGAACGCCTCCGCTTTGCCGGCGCAAGAGCCAAACGCAGTTGGTGATATCAGGTCCGTCCTTCAGTCACAACAGGAAGCTTGGAACCGAGGCGACATCGATGGATTTATGAATGGATACTCGCGCTCAGCATCCACTGTTTTCGTGTCGGAAGATTCGGTCAAACGTGGTTGGGAAAATGTGCGCGAGCGCTATCGCGAAAAATACGCGGATCGCGCCAAGATGGGCACGCTGATCTTTTCTGATGCCGAGGTTACGCTGCTTGCCTCTGATGCTGCTGTCGTGCTCGGCCGCTGGAGTTTGCAGCGGGCAAAAGATCATCCGCACGGGCGCTTCACCCTCATCTTCAAACGCCTGCCGGAAGGCTGGCGAATTGTGCACGATCATACGTCGGCGGCTGCGAAGCCGAAGTGATTTGTAGGGCGTCTGTGTCAGACGCTGGCCTTTCACAGAAATGTTCTACAATTCGCGCAGCCTCATGAGAAGCTTCTCGTGGATGTTATCGAATCCGCCGTTACTAAAAACAACTATCACGTCTTTTGGCTGCACCATGGAGACAATTCGGTTCACAATGGCATCGGCGTTACTTTCGTAAAACGCGGGCCGGCCGGTCTTAGCAACCGCAGCCACAACTCTCTCTGGGTTTAATCGCTCATCTTCGGGGATCTGTTCGAGCCTGGCTACCTGAGAGATGAAAACTCCGTCGGCCAATTTTAGCGCGTCAGGAAGTTGCTGTTGAAACACCGCGCGGCGGGTGGTATTCGAGCGCGGTTCGAAAATAGCCCAGAGCCGGTGCCCGCGATATTGATGACGAAGCGCCTGCAACGTGTGCGCGACTGCCGTGGGATGGTGGCCAAAATCGTCAACCACCTTCACGCCGCGCCCTTCACCGCGCAGCTCCTGCCGCCGCGCAATACCGGCAAAACTCTTGAATGCGCTCTCGATTTTCTTCTCCGGCACGTCATAAAAACGCGCCGCCATCGCCGCCATCGCAGCATTGCGCACGTTGAATTCCCCAACGAGCGGAATTTCGAAAGTTTGCTCCCCGAGCGTAAACCTCGACCCATCGGAAGAGTAAGCGACGTCGCGGATTCGTTGCGCGCAATTTTTGGAGAACCCGATCTCGATCATCTGCGCCAGGCAATCTTTGGCGACTTCTACGCAATTCGGATCGTCGCCATTCAACAGCACCATTCCATTCTGCGGAACGATGTTAAGTAAACGCCGGAAGCTGAGTTTGATCTCATCGAGATTTTTGAAGATGTCCGCATGGTCGAACTCGATATTGTTTACGATCACCAGTTCCGGCAGATAATGAACGAATTTTGAGCGCTTATCGAAAAACGCAGTGTCGTACTCGTCACCTTCAATAACGAAGTACTTGGAATCGTTCAGGCGGGCGCCCTGGCCGAAATTTTTCGGCAGTCCGCCAATGAGATAACCGGGATTGCGTCCGGCTTTCTCCATAATCCAGGCAAGCAACGCCGTAGTGGTTGTTTTGCCGTGCGTTCCCGTGACTACGAGGTTGTGACGGCCCCGCAAGAAATAATTTTTCAAAACTTCCGGCAAGGAGAGGTAAAACAATTTTCTATTCAGGACCGTTTCCACTTCGGCGTTGCCCCGCTTCATCACGTTGCCGATGACCACTACATCCGCATCGCCAGGGATGTTCTCTGCGCGATAGCCCTGCCTGAGTGCGATGCCCTTCTCCTGGAGGAAGCTCGACATTGGCGGATAAACATTTTCGTCCGAACCAGTGACCTTAAAGCCGCGCTCTTGCATTGCGGCCGCCACAGACGCCATCGCGGTCCCGCAAATTCCGAGGAAATGGAAGTTTTTCGGCGCTTCTTTCACGCGGATGTTCTACGACCCGTCAGCCGCTTTGGCTAGCCATCATCTGTCATTCTGAACGAAGTCGATGCCTAAAGTTTTCGCCTTCTCCGCCGGATGCCTCGGCTTCGCTTCGTTTCGCTCAGCACGACGATCGCCTCGTGATCGTCACTTTTTTTCGAACACCTCCACAGCCTCCCACGCTTCATCGGGCGGCGCTTGTTCATATCCGAGCGCGCGCTCCAGATACATTTTGGCCAGAAGATCGTCCGGGTAAAATTCCAGGAAGCGTGAAAACAGGATCTTCGCCTCATCAAAATCACGGGCGCGAAATTTTTCCAGTCCCTCTTCGTAAGTTTCCAGCCATTTCAGAAATTCCGGATCGACCTTTTCGTCTCGTGCACCGACGAAGGTAAAAACGTCCGCGGGCTTCATTTTGCCTTTCACCTGAACGCGGGCCACCGAGCGCAGATAAACCTCCTCTCGCACCAGCTCGGCCGCTGCCGCACCAACTAGAATATCGACGCCATAAGTTCGGGTAAGGCCTTCCAGCCGCGACGCCAGATTGACCGCGTCGCCAATAACGGTCGGATCCATGCGCTCCTGCGAGCCGACATTGCCAACGATCACCTCGCCCTGGTTGATACCAATGCCCATGCCGAGTCCCATGCGCCCTTCGTCGCGCCATTTTTGATTGAGCCGTGCGAGCTCTCCGCGCATCCCCAGTGCCGCGCGTGCGCAATTTTTCGCGTCCTGCGCCATCCCAAGACTGCGCACGTTGCCCCACACGGCCATGATTGCGTCCCCAATGAATTTATCGAGCGTGCCGCCATTGCCGAAAATGACAGAAGTCATCCCAGTGAGATGCTCATTGAGCTGCGCGACCAGTGCTTCGGGATCTGCTTTTTCGGACAACGTGGTGAAGCCAATTAAATCCGAGAACAGGATGGTCACCGGCACGCGGACGCCTTTGAGCGAGCTGTAGTAGCTGTCTGGGTTTTCCAGAATCTCCCTAACCAAATTTTTCGAGACGTATCGCTCGAGGGTCCGGCGCGTCCTCAATTTCTCCAGCCGTTCAACCGCGTATTCAAAACCGAGCGAAAATAATCCGCTAAGCAACAGAGCAGAGAGAACGGGAACAGTAAGCAGCAGCAGTCCGGTCTTGTCGTAAAACAGTCGCGCCGTTACGAGGTATCCGACGGTGATTGCAACGAGCGTCCCAATGCAAAGCAACGGCTTGCGCAAAAATGCAACAAGCGACCACGCAATCAGCCCCGCTCCGGCCACGAGCGCCAGAGCAACGGTCGGCGGCGTAGGCCGCAAAAACTCGTGGCCCAGTGCCGCAGCCATCGCCTGTAAATGAAGCGCAGGCCCCGGCGTGGTCGGGCTCAGTGGTGTATCGACGAAGTCGTGCAAGACCTGCGCAGACACCCCCACCATCACGATCTTGTCCTTGAAAAAACCCCCGTCGGCGTAGTCGGCATGCCAGAGTTTGGGATCGAACACCTCGTAGAGCGGTCGCGGTTCGAACGCGTCCGGCGCGGTGAAACGAATCATATGGCCGCGAAAATCGCAGGGCACATCCCTTGAGTGGCCGATTTTGTTCAGAGCGCGGGCGGAAAAAGATTCATAAACTTCTTCGCCTGGATACGGCTGTTGACCCACGAGTTGGCGGGCCGTCACACAATAAGCCACAGCGCGAATCTTTCCATCGATCGAGTCCGGAAAAAAATTTACGAAGCCGACACGATCATCCAGCAGTTGCGGCGGCGGAATTAGCGCATCGTTTGGCGTAGTGGCTTGCGCGCCATTTTCCATGTCGAAGTTTGCGCCGACGACGACCTTGTCGTGATAACGATCCAGCGCGGCGTGAAATGCTGGGTCGCCATCGTTAGGAGGATTAAGAAGCAAATCAAATACGACGAGTCGGGCACCGGCCCCAAACAGTCGATCGAGTAAAAGTGCCCAGACTTCGCGTGACCACGGGAACGGCCGCTCAGTCATGAGTTGAAACGCGCGGCTTCCCGCGACTTCTTCAGCAGTCAGCGGCGGCAACTGCAATGTGCTTTGATCAATTCCGAGAAAAACAAAATCGCGAGGCGCCGCTGTCTTGCGACCCTCGCGTCGAAGCAAATCCTCGAAGCTTTGTTCGCCGCGCCACGGCGCCGAGAGAAACGGCGCACCTGGAAGAAAATGCCCGAGAACAATCAGCCCTGTCCAAAAAAGACAAATTAACGTCAAGATCAATAGCCGGGCGCGACCAAACCAATGCACGGGCCGAGTATATCAGAACAATCCCGAAGCACGAATCAGGAATGACGAATGAGAGCTCCAAGTATGCCTATGGCGAACTGGGGACGCGAGCATCGTTTTTTGTTCGGATTTCGTCATTCGTTCTGCAATCGCCATTTGTCATTGTGAGTGCAAACCGTACCCGATGACTACTGACACGGCGCTCATTTGCCCGCGCTGCGAACTGCCATTGAAAGAAGTGCGTACTTCGGGCGGCGTTTTCTGGGCGTGCGACAACTGCGGCGGTCGTGCAGCTACGATCGAGCTGTTGCGCAATCGCTTCATGCCAGAATCGATCAATCCATTGTGGCTGCACGCCATGCGAGGTGAGGGGCGCAGCGGCGCTCCTTGTCCATCGTGCCGACACCCGATGATCGACGTCGCCTTGTCCGACCGGGCCGAAATCAACGTCGACGTTTGCCAGCGCTGCCACTTCGTGTGGTTCGACACGCATGAAATTGACACGCTGGTTCCACGACGGCCGCAAACGCCTGCTCCCGAACTGCCGCAGAAAGCGCGCGAGATGCTCGCGATTGCCGAAGTCGAGCGGTTAGCCAAAGAAGCCGAAGGCTCGGACTTCGACAGCGTACCACCTGATGAATCGTGGAAACAGATCGCAGCCTTTCTCGGAGTGCCGGTTGAATTCGATACCGTGCCGCACACTCGGCGTCCGTGGGCCACATGGTTCCTCGGAACGGTGATCATCGCCGCTAGCCTATTCGCCTTCACGCGGCTCCACGAAATCGTGACGGAATTCGGACTAATTCCCGCGGAAGCCACGCGCCTGCACGGCCTCACGTTTGTCACTTCATTTTTTCTGCACGCCGGAATCATTCACCTCGTCGGCAATATGTATTTTCTCTTTGTCTTTGGCGACGACGACGAAAATTTTCTCCGACCGCTTCGTTATCTCCTGCTCGTCGCGCTGGCGGCGTTCGTTGGTGATCTCGCGCATATCGCTCTCGATCCTCGCTCAGAAACGCCATGCAACGGCGCAAGCGGCGGCATTGCTGGCGTGATTACGTTTTACGCGCTCAATTTTCCGCGCGTCCGGCTCGAGTTCCTGATGCGATGGGGCTTTGTCTGGTTCCGATGGATCCGTTTGCCGGCGTGGTCGGTCTTCGTTTTGTGGATTTTCTTTCAACTTATCGGCGCTCTCGAACAGAAAGCCGGCATCAGTTCCGTCTCATCGGCTGCGCATTTGGGCGGCGCGGCGGTGAGCGTTGTCGCGTGGGTACTTTGGAGAAAAGAGAAACCCAATGACGAAGGTCGAATGACCAAGGAATGACGAAATCCGAACAATGAAAGAATCTTTCGCTTCTGTATCGGTGGTTTACTTCGGGCTTCCTCGTTCATTCGTAATTTCTCGGGTTTCCATTTGTTTTTTGTCCCAATTCGCCTAACTTTCTCGCCTTCGATCTGCGCACCTGATTCCCTTTCCTGGGATCGAATCGGCGAGTGAGGTCGCGAAGATCGATATGTGGAACAAACAACTCGCTGAATGAGGAGCCCTGAAGCGATTTCAGAGGCGAAACAACCATGCCAAGAGCCACTAATGCGCCGGCGAGCAGGGCACGTCGGAAACGAATTTTAAAAGAAGCCAAAGGCTACCGCGGGCGCCGTTCGAAACTTTTCCGTTACGCGAAAGACGCGACCATGAAAGCCCGCTACTGGGCTTATCGCGACCGGAAAACACGCAAACGCACGTTTCGTTATCTTTGGATCCAACGGCTAAATGCCGCTGCCCGCACCAACGGAATGAACTACAGCCGTTTCGCCGAAGGACTCAAAGCTGCCGGCATCGGCCTTGACCGCAAGATTCTTGCCGATCTGGCCGTCACCGACGAAGCCGCATTCAAATCGATTGTCGATCAAGCGAAAGCCGCGCTGGAGAAGAAGAACAAGAAAGCGGCGTAGCCTTCTTCTGTGGCGGCGGTCTATGACCGGCGGAGGCTATTGGCGTGCTAGCGGTGTCGGCGCTTTATAGAAGGGTCGCTACAGCCAGCAACTTTGAATTGAACGTTCAACGTTCAACGTTCAACGTTCAACGTTTCAATGCCCCATCCGTTAGAACAACTCGGCGACGAAGCGCTGCGCGAGATCGATTCCGCGCCTGACGAACAGGCGCTCGAAGCCGCACGCATAAAATATCTCGGCAAAAGCGGCAGCATCTCCGCGTGGGGCGAGCAGATGAAAACGCTCAGCAAAGAGGGCAAGCCGATCGTCGGGAAGTTGCTTAATGAAGTTCGTACCGCGATCACCGCCGCGCTCGAAGCCCGTGCGCAAACTTTTCACGCCCAAAAAGAAACCGAGGGGCTTGCAAAGATCGACATCTCATTGCCGGGAACGCCGCGCGAGGTCGGCGCCATTCATCCACTGACGCAAATGTGGGATCGCTCGATCGAAATCTTCCGGCGAATGGGTTTCGCGCTCGCCGATGGACCGGACATTGAAAACGAATGGCACTGCTTCGATGCGCTCAACACGCCGCCCGAACATCCGGCGCGCAACGAGCAGGACACATTTTATCTGGCGGATGGCCGATTGCTGAGAACACACACTTCGACCGTCCAAATTCGCACGATGCAAGCCGCGCCGCCGCCGATTCGCGTAATCTCTCCCGGCGCGGCATATCGTCGCGATGAACTTGACGCCACGCACAGCCCGCAGTTTCACCAAATCGAAGGACTTTACGTCGATGAAAACGTCAGCGTCGCCGATCTGAAAGGCACGCTCGAATTTTTCATGCGAGAATTATTCGGCGCCGACACTGCCGTGCAGTTCCGCCCGCATTTCTTCCCGTTCACTGAGCCCAGTCTGGAGGTTTATGTGAAATCCAAAGCTCTCAAAAGCGGCGAGCGCTGGATCGAAGTCGCCGGCTCGGGCGTCGTGCATCCCGCCGTTTTCGAACAGGTCAACAAAGCGCGCGGCGACAAGGCGTACGATCCAGAGAAATGGAGCGGCTACGCGTTCGGCCTGGGCATGGATCGCCTCGCGATGATTCTGTTCGACATTCCTGACATCCGCCTGTTCGCGCAAAACGATTTGCGCTTTCTCCGCCAGTTTGCATGAAATTTTCCGTTAATTGGCTGCGCGAATTTGTCGATCTTCCAAAAAATCCGGAAGAGATCGCCGAATTGCTGACTCGCGCCGGCATCGAAACCAAAAACATCGAGACGCGCGGCGCGAACATCGACAAGGTGATCGTTTCACAAATCGCCGCGTCGTCGCGCCATCCGAATGCTGATCGGCTCACAGTTTGCGAAGTGGATGACGGCAGCGGCACGAAACGCCAAATCGTTTGCGGCGCGACGAATTACAAAGTCGGCGACAAAGTTCCGCTAGCGTTGCCGGGGACAAAGTTGCCGAACGGAACTGAAATTCGGAAAAGCAAACTGCGCGGTGTCGAATCGGAAGGAATGCTTTGCAGCCCAATCGAGCTCGGCTTGGGTGAAGATGCCTCCGGTCTTTTGATTCTGTCACCAGATGCAAAAGTCGGCGCGCCGATCGGTGATCTTTTCCCTGCGGACACGATTCTTGACGTCGAGATCACGCCAAACCGTGGCGATCTGCTCAGCCATTTCGGCCTGGCGCGCGAAATCGCGGCGCTGACTGGAAAGAAACTCAAATCGACGCCGCGTGAATCGAAGATCGACATCAAGAAATCGGGCGTGACGATTACCGCGACGCGTGCATGCCCATTCTTCTCCGCGCGCAAGATCGACAATGTGAAAGTCGGGCCGAGTCCGCAATGGCTGCGCGCGAAAATCGAGAGCGTTGGGATTCGTTCGATCAACAACATCGTCGATGTCTCGAACTTCGTGATGCTCGAGCTCGGCCAACCGACGCACGCTTTCGACGCCGACAAACTGAAAGGCGATATCAACGTGCGGCTCGCGCAGGACGGCGAAAAGTTTCTCGCGCTCGATGGAAAGACTTATTCGCTCAAGCCGGACAATTGCGTTGTCGCCGATCAAGAACGCGCAGTTGGAATCGGCGGCGTGATGGGTGGTGAAGAAACCGGCGTGGCCGATTCGACGAAGAATATTTTACTCGAGGCCGCCTACTTTCTGCCGGCGAGCATTCGGAAGACCGCGCGCGAATTAAATCTTCCGAGCGACGCGAGCTACCGATTCGAGCGCGGTGTCGATCCCGAAATGGTGCTTCGCGCCTCGCACCGTGCGACTGAATTGATTCGGGAAATCGCGGGCGGAACTCCCGCGAAAGAAATTCACCTGGCTGGCCAACTCCCGCCGGATCCGGCCGACGTTTCGTTGAGCTACGACAAGTGCGATCGCGTTGTCGGAATCGAGATTAAGCCGAAAACCATCAATGAAATTCTGGAAGGCTTCGGATTAAAAAAAACGAAGACTGAGAGGAAGAACGGATCTTCCAAGTGGAAGATCCCGAGTTACAGGCGGGATTTACAACGCGATGTCGATCTTATCGAAGAAGTCGTCCGCGCATACGGCGCCGACAAAATTCCGGGAACCGACCGAAGTCGGTTCACGCCTTCAAGTCCGGCCGATCACGCGCACGATTTGGAATCACAAATGCGTGAGCGCCTCGTGGCACACGGACTTTTCGAAATCCGCACATCAAAATTGATTCCGCGAAGCGCATCTGCTTTCATCCAAGGCGCGGTTGAGCTGCGCAATCCGCTGAGCGAAGATCACGTTGCGCTGCGGCCGAGCCTAATCGGCGGTTTGCTTGGCGTGCTCGAACGGAACATTAACGCCGGCGCCGAGAGCGTCGCGATTTTCGAAATCGGTCGCGCGTTCATTCCGCCATCAGGGAAAGAAGAGCGACACCTCGCAATTCTGCTTTGGGGCAATGTCACGAGCGCTGCAAATTGGCGATCGCAAACCAAGCGAAACCTCGATCTGTTCGATCTCAAGGGCGCGCTCGCGGGCGTCGTTCCTAACCTATCGTTCCGAGCAAGCAAATTTCCTGATCTGGCGTTGCCGGTCGACATTTACTCGGGTGACCGGATGATCGGTTTCGGTGGCCAACTTTCCTCGGCGAAATCGAGCGCGCCCGGGCGCGTGCTCATTGCCGAGCTGCATGCCGATCTGCTTTTGGCCAAAGGCGAATCAGCAAAAAAATTTCGAGAGCTCGATCGCTATCCATCGATCACCCGGGACATCGCCATAATCGTACCTGAAAAATTGACGCACTCTGAAATTTTGCGCGTGATTGAAGAACCTGCAGAACCGCTCCTCGAAAGCGTCCAATTGTTTGATGTATTTGAGACCCGGGACGGCATCACCTTCGGGCCCGCCGCAAAATCACTCGCATATACATTGACATACCGCGCTAAGAATCGCACACTGACAAACGAAGAAGTAACCGAGGTGCACGCCAGGATTCGCGAAAAACTGAAACGCGAGCTGGGCGTCACGCTGCGAGAATAGTTCTTTGAAACTGTGAGAGTCGTTTGTTGAGGGTTGGGAAGAAAACCAGTGCTTTTCGCTCAACTCTCAACTGACGGCTCTCGATCCATCTTGACTGGTTGAGCGAAACAAATTTTTACCCTGCGATGTTCGAGATTACAGGTGGGATTCCCGAACCGATATTTGACGAACCTCAGGAGGCTGAGTCGCTCGGAGAACATGGCAGGCCTTGATTGGAAGTCAGACGCTGCGGCGACGGTCATCCACCCGTTACGAAAAGGGAACGGGAGATCCGCCTAAACGGCATCCGCGGGGTAATCTTTAGAAACCCGGATCGAAATTTCGATCCGGGTTTTTTCGCGTGATCGAAGAATCGCGATTTGAAAATCCTTTGACGGGATTGATAGTGCGCAGTGACGTGCGCACGCTCCTAGCCCTCGAAGACGGTCGATATTTCGAGGGCGAATCCTTTGGCGCAACCGGTACCCGCGTCGGCGAAGTTTGTTTCAACACCGCCATGACCGGTTATCAGGAAGTACTGACCGACCCATCGTATCGTGGGCAGATCGTCGCCATGACTTATCCCTTGATCGGAAACTATGGGATCAATTCGCTTGATCAGGAAAGCTCTTCGCCGCATGTGCGCGGGTTCGTCATAGAGGAATTGACTGAGGTCCCCAGCAACTGGCGCTCTGAAATGTCGCTCGATGAGTACTTGCGAAAATGGAATATCCCTGGCGTGAAAGGAATCGACACGCGCGCCCTTACGCGGCATTTGCGCACGCTCGGCGCGATGAAAGCCTGTCTAACGACGGAGAAGATTTCGCCCGAAGAAGCGACGCAAATGGCGATCCAGGGCGAGGGCGTAATCGGGATGGATTATGTGCGTGAAGTGACGACAAGAAAGATTTACCGCTGGGATCCGGAGGACAACCTCAGCTCGCCGTGGTCGATCGCACAGCCACGAGACGGCGAAGGCAGACGGGGGTTGCCACCCATTCGATCTCGAATTGCTGCATACGACTATGGCATCAAGGAAAACATCCTGCGCCTGCTGCGCCAGAAAGGTTTCCAAGTAACGGTTGTGCCGGCGACTACGTCGGCAGACGAAGTGCTGGGTCTTGATCCCGATGGAATTTTTCTTTCCAACGGTCCTGGCGATCCCGCGGCGCTTCCTTACGCACACAAAACCGTGCATGATCTGATGGGCAAAAAACCGATCTTTGGGATCTGTCTCGGTCATCAAATCCTCGGCTTCGCGTTCGGCGGCTCGACGTTCAAATTAAAATTCGGCCATCGCGGCGCTAACCAACCGGTAAAGGATTTGCGCAGCGGCAAAGTGGCCATCACGGCGCAAAATCACGGATTCGCCGTCAACGCAGAGTCGCTTCCCGCCGATGTGGAAATAACGCATATCAATTTGAATGACGGCACAGTGGAGGGAATGCGCCACAGGGAATTGCCAATCTTCAGCGTGCAATACCATCCCGAAGCCGCGCCCGGCCCACATGATGCCTCGTATTTTTTCGATCAGTTCGCGGATCTAATTGAAAAGCAAAGGTAGGGCGCCTGAACGAACGTCCCCTCGGTCCTCCGCGCTATTGACCAGCAGAGCCGACAGCCCACATTTGTCCCATGATTAATTCAACAAACAATAAACCTAGTGTGTGGAGAGTTGCATTGACTGCGACCTTCATTGCAGCTCTAGCGTGCGCGCCGCTGGCGATCGCGCAGGAACACCAGCACGGCGATGATACGGCTGCTTCGAAAGAAGTGACCGGCGAAGTGGTCGATATGATGTGCTACGTCGATCATAATGCTGTCGGCGAAAAACATGGCCAGTCCTGCGGCGCGAAATGCATCAAGAGTGGCGGACCGGTCGGAATCGTGAGCGAGGGCAAAGCGTATCTGGTGGTTGGCGAACACAAGCCAATTAACGATCAGCTCGCAGAGTACTGCGGCAAAAACATCACTGTGAAAGGCAAGCTGGCAGAACGCGGCGGCATTGCCATGATTGAGAACGCCGAGGTCTTTAAGAAATAGCGGCTTGTCATCCCGAGCTGCGAAGAGCGGAGAGGGACCTCACAATCTAAGTTTGGAGCACGTAAATTGAAAAGCGTGCTGAATCGGCTCGTGCGAGCTCCTTCGCTCCGCTCAGGATGACAGATTGCGCGGAAGATCAACATCGAGCTCCGCGCAGCTTTGCGAGCTCTACTTGTAATACGGCCGCAACGACGGGCGCAGCTTTCCTACCCGAAGCGCGGTTTCAATTTGCGAATCAGAAACGTCCGCTTCGGAGACTTTACGAATCTCCCCTGTCTCGAGCGCTGCAATGGGCAATCCGTCGCGAAACAAAATTCGACTTGCAGTGAGCGAGGCAATTCGCGGTCCAGGCGTCAGAATGCCTTGCAAATTCAGCGGGTCCGCAGCGCTCAATGTGATTAGCTCGCCATTTGACGGCCCTTTGCGTATGGAACGCAACAAGCCAATGGCTCCCGGCAGCGCGAATTGTTCGCCGCTTACTCCTCCTAAGAAATAGCCGCCGCGAATCTCGCCGCGCGCTTCCCAGCGGCGATAAATTCGCCCCAGGTCGTACCAATTGACGCCAAGAGTCTCGCGTTCGAGCAAACGGCGAAAGACAACTCCGTAGCGGCGCAGCAATGCCCGCGCAAATTTTTCGATCGCAGCCTCGCGCGCGGAGCTTTCCGCGCCATTTCCTGATGGCGGCGACGTAATGTGCGCACGTAACAACGACCAGCGCCCTGCAAACTCGATGCTCGCAAGAGTTGTTTTGCGCCGGCGTTTTCCAATGTTCCGGCCAAATGTTGGGCGTTTGTTCGACGGGACGAGGAGCGCACGCAACCCATCGAAACTATCTGAAGTCACCAGACCGAGTGCAGCAAGCTGCGACAAGGCCTCTTCAACTTGAGAAGGTAGCAGACCGCTTCGCCGGACAAGTTCAGCGAAAAAGAGCGCTCCACCGCGTTGGAGCGCCTCGAAGACAGCGTGGCTTACGATCGAAAGTTCAATGGCAGAATTCGGCTGAGTAAGCACCAGCCAGTCGTGTAGATTCTCACGCTGGTAAAGCGCGATGGGGCTTGACCGCAGTGGCGCCGAAACACGCGCGTTCGGACTTTGCGGGGTGCTCAAACGTCCCCAGCCGACGCGGCCAGAAAAGCAAAGACGATCGAGCCACTCGGGATCGTAGTCGGTAACACGCGCGGGAAGGATCGCCGACTCCCAAGCCGCCAAAGGCAACTCGCAGCCGTCGAGTTGTTCCAGAACTGATTGCAAGCCTTCCGCGCCTTCCACGTGGTGTTCTGGACCTGCGCGCTGCCACGCAAACAGAAATCGGTAGAAATCCCGAATCGAGACGGGTTGAATTTCAGCGCGCAGCCGATCGATTGTGAGCCGGTGAATTCGTGCGAGCAATCGCCGATCACACCATTCCTGCTCGGTCGTATTCGGGTGGAATTTGCCCCGCAGAACAAAACCTTCGCTTTCAAGTCCCAGCAACGCCGTTTCGATTTCCGATCGGGCAAGACCAAGAATATTTTCCAGCTGCCCGACCGACATTGGACCGGAAACTTCAATTCTTCCGCGAAGCAATTCACGAATCGCTGCCGACCGTTCCCAATTTTGTCGCTGAGCAGATTCCGGCACCGTTACCTGAGAATTGGCACCGGCGTCCGGATAAATTGTTTGCAGCATCGGCAATCGCTCGGCGCTAGTCCAAAAACGCTTCTCGCCAACACGAAGACGCGCCACCCGTTTCGATGCGACGAGTTCATTAAGTAATTGTTCCACTGCTGTGCCGTTGCCTTCATGACGAACTGATCGTTGCACTTCATCCTCCGTCATCGCCCCGAGAAGCATCAGCGCGTCATGTAATTCATCGGCATTTGCCGCTTCGGGCCATGCTTCCTTGTGCACTTTGTCGATTGCTGCCGCATCAAGAATTCCGAGGGCATCGCTGCCGTTTCTTTCCGAAGCCCGCCGCGTGTACACCGCCTGGGTGCGGCGTTCCTCCAACGGCGCGTTGTCCAGAAACGCGTACGGCCGCGCATTTAGGATCTCAGACGCGAGCGGCGACGGCTCGGGCAGGTCGCGCGCGATGCAGCGGATCTCGCCTTTCTCGATTTTGCGCAAAACTTCTTCGAGACCGTCGATGTCCATCGCCTCTGTCAGGCAGTCATCAATTGTCTGCTTCACCAACGGGTGATCCGGAATTTCGCGGTCGCCTACAATGTGTTCGAGGCAGGCAAGCTGATCTGGAAAAACTGCGGCCAAAAGATTTTCCGATTCCATGCGCTGCAATGGGGCGGCGATTTTGGCGCCGCCGCGAAAACGCGGCACCGCGAGAGACCGGGTCGCGTTCCAACGCCACCGAATGGTGAACATCGGCGCGTCGAGCAACGCTTGAACGAGCAGGTCGCGAACCGTTTTGGAATTGAGATAACGAAAGACTTCCTCCAGCGGAAACGAATGCTGCGTGCCAAGCGAAATCACAATGGCGTCGTCCGTGGCCGCCGCTTGCAGCTCGAAATTGAATGAACGGCAAAAACGTTTTCGCAACGCAAGACCCCAGGCCCGATTGATTCGACTTCCGAAAGGCGCATGCAACACAAGTTGCATTCCGCCCGATTCATCGAAGAAGCGCTCCATCACGAGTGTTTGCTGTGACGGAAGCGCACCCAACGCGCGATAAGTGGCGGCGAAGTAATCAGCGATTTGCTGAGCGGCTTCTGTCGGCAACTTCATTTCAGAGACAAGCCAATCGCGAATGTCCTTCCCGTCGCTGAGCAATTTTTCCATCTCCGCGCGAACATTTGAAACAGCTTGCGAAAGCTCAGCGGTGCGCGCAGGCGCTTCGCCAAGCCAAAACGGAATTCCAGGCGGCTGACCTTTCGCATCTTCGACGCGAACGACGCCTGAGTTGATTCGCAAAATTCGCCATGACGTATTTCCAAGCTGGAATATGTCGCCCGCCAGACTTTCAACGGCGAAGTCTTCGTTGACTGTACCGACGAAAGTTTCCGACGGTTCGAGAACTACTCGATAATCAGTGTTGTCGGGAATCGCGCCACCGGAGGTGAGCGCAACGAGTCGTGCGCCGCGGCGCCCGCGCAAACGATGGTTCACTGCATCGTGATGAATTAATGCCGCGCGGCGGCCGCGTTTGGTACTGAAACCTTCGGCAAGCATCTTGACATCACTATCGAACTCCTCGCGAGTAAGATTTCGGTACGGCCATGCACAGCCGATCAATTCAAAAAGCTTCGTTTCCTCCCAATCCTCGGTGGACGCCGCAGCGACGATTTGTTGGGCCAGGACATCCAGCGGTTTTTCGGGCATGCTGAGGCGATCGAGCTCGCCGCGATGAACGCAGCGGAGCAATGCCGCACATTCGATCAGTTCATCGCGACTCAAGGGGAAGATGCGCCCTTTTGGCAAACCACCACGCCTGTGTTCGGCGCGACCCACTCGTTGGAGCAACGTGGCGATGGAGCGTGTGGTGCCGAGCTGGCACACAAGATCAACCGAACCGATGTCAATTCCTAACTCCAGCGAAGCCGTAGCGACGAGGGCTTTCAAGTCGCCGCGCTTCAATCGATCTTCCGCGTCGAGACGTAATTTCGCAGAGAGACTTCCGTGATGCGATGTGACCGGGTCCGCGCCAAGCAGTTCGCTGAGATGATGCGTCACGCGCTCGGCCATCCGGCGCGTGTTAACGAAAACCAAGGTCGTGCGGTGCGCCTGAATCAATTCCGCGAGCCGACGGTAAATTTCCTCCCAAACTTCATTCGACATTACCGCTTCGAGCGGAGAACCAGGAAGTTCGATACCCAGATCCAGCTCACGGCGATGACCGATGTCTATGATTTCACAATCAGGATTGCCGGCGTCGTCCACCGCACGAGTACCGACAAGAAAACGCGCAACTTCTTCGATCGGTTTCTGCGTTGCAGATAAACCGATTCGCTGCAGCGGATTTTTCGTCAGGGCGGCCAAACGTTCGACGCTCAAGGCAAGATGCGCCCCGCGCCGCTCATCGACGACGGCGTGAATTTCATCCAGGATCAGCGTTCGTACGGTGCTCAGCATGCGTCGCCCGGAATCGGAAGTGAGTAGCAGGTAGAGGGATTCCGGCGTCGTAACGAGAATGTGCGGCGGCTTCTTGATAAGCGCTTGCCGTTGCGCGGCAGTCGTATCACCCGTGCGAACTTCGGCGCGCACATCGATCTCGCACCCATTTGTTTCGCCGAACAACGCGCGGATTCCAGCGAGAGGCTCTTGCAGATTTTTACGGATATCGTTGCTCAACGCTTTGAGCGGCGACACGTAAACCACCTGCGTTTCATCCGGCAAATCGGCCTCGACGCCTTCGCGGAACAGCACATCCAGTGAAGCAAGAAATGCCGCAAGCGTTTTGCCGGAACCCGTCGGGGCAGAAATCACGACGTGCCGACCGGATTGTATTGCAGGCCAGCCGCGCAGTTGCGGTTCGGTCGGTGAGCCGAACGTTTGCTCGAACCACCGCGCAACGGCGGGATGAAATCGGTAGGACTGCATGGAAAACAAAAACTGGGACAGTTAATTTAGGTGCAGGCGCGCGAAAGGAAAGTTATCGCGTTCCTGTCGCCGCGCTTCTTTATAAGACGCTGGCGTTTAGCTTCGAAAAACACCCAATGAGCGCTTCGTACGGCGAAGCGGCTATCCCTGCGCTCTGAGCGCGATTACTTCGCGCAACATCCGCACGCTATCGCGGAAAAAATTAACCTTGCTTCCTTGAGCGTGGTTCCAGCGGACCGGAATCTCGCGAATGCGCAATCCAGCGCGCTTCGCGAGAAGGAGCAGCTCTACGTCGAAGGCGAAGCCTTTAACCCGCGCCGCCTCCAGAATCGGTCGACAAACGTCGAGCCGAAATGCCTTAAACCCGCATTGCGTGTCCCAAAATGGGAGACCGGTTGCGACGCGAACGAGAAGATTGAAAACGCGGCCGCCTTGTTCTCGCTGCCAGGGTTGGTGAATGCCGATCAAACTGCGGTCCAGCGCGCGCGAACCGAACGCAATATCAACTTCACCTTTTGCAATAGGCTCCATCAGCTTCGGCGTCTCTTCGAGCGGCGTGGAAAGATCCGCATCAGAAAAAAGCCCGATCGGTTCTCGCGCGGCAAGCAATCCGGAGCGAACCGCAGAGCCCTTCCCGCGATTTGGAAAATTTTCGAGCAAACGAGTCTGAAGATTCGTCTCTCCTAAAATTTTGCGTGCGATTGCGCCCGTTTCATCGGTCGATCCGTCGTTAACGACAATTAATTCACTTTCCGGAGCGTTCGCAGTGAGATAATCGAGCGTAACGCGGAGCGTTTCACTAATGCGCGCTTGTTCGTTGAAACACGGAATAACGACGGTGAAAGGCGGGAGCACGGGAGGCGAGATTTCGAGTACTCGTGAATCGCGATTCGTCGATTCAACGATGTAAAGATTTAACGATTCACGAGGTTCTATTTGTAAATCTCCACGACAAACTTGCCGTTTGGATAGACGTACCCGCGATACATTCCCGAGGTATTAAACGGCAACGCGATGCTGCCCTCGCGATCGATTGCGATCAAGCCGCCCGTGCCACCAAGTTTGGCGACCCTGTCGAGAGCCACTTGCGCGGCATCCTTGAGTGACATTCCGCGATATTCCATCAGCGCCGAAATATTATTCCCGACTGAAGCTCGAATAAAATATTCACCATCGCCCGTTGCGGAAACGGCGCATGTCGCATTGTTGGCATAAGTTCCCGCGCCGATGACCGGCGTGTCGCCGACACGGCCCGGTCGCTTATTTGTGGTGCCGCCGGTTGAAGTTGCTGCGGCCAGATTTCCATTTTTGTCCAGCGCAACGGCGCCCACGGTGCCATGTCGATCTTGATCGGTAATGAAAACTGCTTTTCCGGCACCGCCCGTGCGGTCCTTTTCAGCCGCTTTAATTTTCTGCAAAGCCTCCCATCGCTCCTGCGTGAAAAAGTATTTCTGATCCACCAGTTCAATCCCGTTTTCTCTCGCGAATGCTTCCGCGCCTTCGCCATCCATCATTACGTGTCCGGATTTTTCCATGACAAGCCGCGCTAAGCTTATTGGATTCTTCACATGCTTAAGAACAGCGACTGCGCCGGCGGCAAGCGTTTTCCCGTCCATGATTGCGGCGTCCATCTCGTTGGTGCCATCGCTTGTAAACACAGACCCTTTGCCGGCGTTGAAGTGAGGATCATCTTCGAGGACGCGCACGGCCGATTCCGTAGCATCGAGACTCGATCCGCCGCGCTTGAGAATTTCGTAACCAGCCCTTAGCGCGCGTTCGAGCCCAGCGCGATATTCGTGTTCTTTTTCCGGCGTCATTTTGCTGCGCTCGATAGTTCCGGCGCCGCCGTGGATCACCAGCCCGAATTTCTCATTTTGCATTTTTCGCTGATCAATTGGCCGCACGCCGCTTGCACCGTGTGCGGGCGTTTGTTGCTCGTCGCCGAACGCCGGCGCCCCGGCAGTAAATAGCGCGGTGGCAAAGAAGCAATTCGTTATTGAAACCCATTTCATGAGCGACCGCTAAGTTAACCAGAATAGCCATCGATCTTATTGATATTCGGATCAAATCAAAGCGGCGCGAGGACGCGCACGCACTCCCAAAGCTGCCGCGAAAACAGAATGGGCTTTCGTGGAGATTTCGCACGAAGTGCTTTGGAGTGCGATGCGTCCTCGCATCGCTTTCGCGCGCCGAACTTTGCCCTTTGCCGTATGGGGCAAGTAAGGCGAGCTTTGCCGGCCATGGCCAATGCTAATCCGTCCGTCTTGGTTGCCCAGGGAGTCGGCCACATTTCGCGCAATTTTCTCCGCGAAGTGGGCAGCGTGTTCTGGTTCATCGCGAACACTTTCGAGGAGACGTTCGAACGCATCCAGCAGGGGCGGGTGCCGTTTCGTGCCGCCAGTTTTTTCAGGCACACACAACGCGCCGGCGTGGACTCTGTGCCACTCGTCGGACTTGTGTCGTTTTTTCTCGGGCTGACGATGGCGCTGCTGACCGGTTACCAGTTGCAACGCTTTGGAACAGAACGTTTGATTCCTGGATTAGTCGCGATCGGGTTTACACGCGAGCTCGGGCCGCTTCTCACAGGAATCATGCTGGCAGCGCGAATCGGCGCCGCTTTCACCGCCGAGCTTGGCACGATGCAGGTGTCTGAGGAAGTCGAAGCGATTGAATCGATGGGCATCGGCCCTCTGCGCTTCCTTGTTGCGCCGCGGATGCTCGCCTTGATTCTCTTGATGCCGTGTCTCTCCACGGTTTCGAACATCGCCGCCATATTTGCGAGCAGCTTGATTTGCAAAGCGTATTTTAGCATCGCCTTTCCGTATTTTCTCGATCTCGTAAAAGATTCATTGCTTATTCGCGATATCATCACCGGCATTTTGAAAAGTTTTATGTTTGGGCTGCTCATCGCCACGATCGCCTGCTACCGGGGATTGACCGTGAAAGGCGGCGCCGCAGGCGTGGGCAGTGCCACAACGTCCAGCGTCGTGACGGCGATCACGACGGTCATCGGATTCGATACTCTCTACAACATCGTTTACACCACGTTCTATCCGACATGACCACACCCACGCACATGGTCGAGATGCGCGATATGTGCATGCAATTCGAAGAAAAAAAAGTGCTCAATGGCTTGTCACTTAAGGTCCAGCCGCAGGAGCGTCTGGTAATTATGGGTCAAAGCGGCAGCGGAAAGAGCACGATATTGCGCCTGATTCTCGGCACGCTGCAGCCAACTTCAGGTTCGGTTTTCTTCAAGCGCCATGAAATCACCCGTCTGTCGCGCCGGAGAGTGCAGCAGGTGCGACGGCACATCGGCATGGTCTACCAGTACTCGGCGTTGCTGAGCTCGCGCACTGTGCGTGAGAACGTTGCTCTGCCGCTCGAAGAGCTAACCGATAAATCGCGCGAGGAAATTGATAAGATCGTCGATGAAAAGCTCGAGCTCGTAGGCATGAAGGACTCCAAAGACCTCTTGCCGGAGGAACTTAGCGGCGGCATGAAGAAACGCGTGGCCCTGGCGCGAGCGCTCGTGCTTGAGCCCGAATTGCTCCTTCTCGATGAGCCCTCGGCGGGACTCGACCCGGTCATAGCGTCAGTGATCGACGAATTGATCATTAGCCTCAGCGAAAAATCGAAGGTCACATCCATCACCGTCACCCACGAAATGGAGAGCGCCTTTCGCATCGGCACGCGAATGGCTATGTTGTATCAGGGAAAAATCATTGAAGAAGCCGAATCTGAAGAATTCAAGCAATCCAAAAACCCGGTGGTCGCTCAGTTTTTGAGCGGCAGCACCGAAGGTCCCATTCTGGAAGGCAGCCTCGATGCAATTACAAAGAAATGAAATCATGACCGGCCTGCTCGTGATCGGCACGATCGCGGTGGTCGCCTTCCTTTTGGTTTTGCTCGGTGCGCCTGGATTGTTCCGGCCGCTGGTGACCTACAAGATTTATTTCGATAACGCAGTCGGAATTAAACAGGGCGCCCCGGTGATGCTGGCGGGTCGCAAGATTGGTCAGGTGCAGAAATTATTTTCGCCGGTGTCGCCTGAAGAAGAGAAACAGGCCGAGCAGGCCGAGGCGGCAATTCACGCCGCCGAAGCAAACGCGAGTCCGAGCCCGACTGCCACGCCGGGCAAACCGCGATTCGAAGTGCGCGTGGACGTACAAGTGGACAAGAGCGCCCGAGTTTATCGCGACGCGAAGGTCCAGTTGATGCAGCTCGGATTGTTAGGCGACATGGCCATTGATTTCACGCAAGGCACCGAACGCTCCGGCCGCGCAAAAGATGGCGAAATGTTCGCCGGCGAACGCACACCGGATCTTGGTGAAGCGGCGGCAAAAATGCTGGAAGTCATCAAACCGGTCGCAGCCGAAGCCACCAATACAATGAAAGATCTTCAGCAGACGGCGCAAAACCTCAATCGTCTTACCGATGAAAATTCTGAACTGACCCTCGCGCTCACGCAGTTCAAAACGTTCGGCGAACATCTTTCCGGTCTGACCGCGCCTGACAGCGCGCTCTCTCATTCACTTACCAACATCGAAAAGATCAGCACAAGTCTTACCGAGAACGACAACATCGAAGTGACGCTGCGAAACCTGCGGTCGTCGTCAGAGAAACTTAAGGTCGCGACAACGGAGTTAGAGCCCGCAGGCCAGAACATCAAGCAATTCAGCGAGACAATTAAAACCCAGCCGTGGCGTCTGATCTGGCCATCGACAAAAAAATATGCCGAAGCATCACCCACTCCCGCTCCAGGGCAGGGAACAATCACCGTGCGTAAAACCGCACGGGCAAGATCCCGCCCAAGCGCGACTCCCACCTCGCGCACCAGCAGCCGCTAGGGCAAGACGATCAAAGTAGATGAGCTGTCGCGCGCGAGGACCCGCGACCAGCGGCATCGTCTCGTTAGGTCTGTAACCATTTCGGATCGTCGCGATTCGAGGGATCCTTATCCGCGCTTCCAGTTCGTTCGCATAGGAATAGAGCTCCAAGTACGCGATCCCCATACCGTGTCTTTGTGCCTAGTTCCATTACAGACGCAGACGTCAAAATCGCGGCGAAATACAGCACGAGAATAATTTTTGCGAAGTCGAATCGAGCTACGGTCCGTAGCTCTTAGTGAATTTCTTCCGCGATTCTGACTCGGGTTCGGTAGATGTGACCGGTGCTGATGGCTCGGGCTTGGTTTCCGATGGTTGCTCCGCCGGTTTTGGTGGCGGCGCGGCTTCTGGCGTCTCGGGCTGCGCGGCGCCTTTGGGCGTTTCGCGCGCGACTTCCACATATGCCATCTGCAAATTGGAAAGCGCGTTGCTCAACACTTTTGTCTCTTCGTTCGTCAGGTTGCCGCGCGTTTTTTCCTGAATCATGGCGAGCTGATCGATGAACATCCTGGCGAGGTCCAGGTTTACTTCGCCTTCGCCGGTTTTTGGATTTGGAATTTGGCCAAGAAACAGCGCGGCGTTTTGCGCATGCATCACGACGAATTCAATGAAGCGCTGTGAAAGCTCGCCGCTCTGTGTGGTTTTTTGGACTTCAGCCATGGCTTACTTCTGTTTCGCGCCTGCGGAGCCTTCTGGCGGTCGCACCGTTGCCAATACATACGGTTGATCGCGAAAATATTTCGCGGCCACTTTTTTAGTGTCATCGAGCGTCACGGCGTTCACGTCGTGTTCGAGGCGTTTGTAATAGTCGAAGCCCAATCCGTACAGCTCGTCCAGCGCGCAGTGATAACCGAACGCGTCATTGCTTTGATTGGCGATCTCCTGCTGTCCAATCAATTTCTTCTTGGCTCGCTCTAATTCCTGTTGCGTAAGACCGTCGTTAGCGAGCTTGTGGATTTCATCGAGTAACGCGGCTTTCACCGGCTCGATCTTCTGCGGATCGGTGCCGAGATAAAATGCGAACAGTCCCGGCACCAGGCCCTGCATCTGGCTGGCACCGACATAATACGCCAGCCCCATTTGTTCGCGAATACGGATGAAAAAGCGCGAGCCGAGGTCGCTGCTCGCCTCATCGATCAATTCCAGCGCATAACGATCAGGGCTCGAAAGACTCGCGCCGCGGAACCCGACCATGATCACGCCCTGCGCTTTGTCTTTGCGGCTTTCCACAGTTTCCGGCTTGCCCAGCGGCATTGAAGGTTTTGCATCAGTCAACGCAAGGGCGCCAGGCTTCATCTTGCCAAGCGTTCGCTCTACGAGTTGCTTTACTTCGGACGCTTTGACGTCACCAAAGACGTAGATAACGCCGTTCCTGGCGGCCACATAACGATCACGAAATTCCAGTAAATCTTTTTGCGTCAACCGCTGGATAGACTCGACCGAACCGTTTGACCGCAGCGCATAAGGATGCTGGGAAAAGAGCGCCTGTCGCATGATGTTGCGTGCCACCGAAGTCAATTGCTCTTCCTCCTGCCGGATCGCGGCGAGCTGAATTTCCTTTTCGCGCGCGATCGCTTTTTCTGGGAACGTGGCATTGAGCAAGACGTCCGAAAGCAGATCCAAGCCCAATTTCACATCTGGCTTCATGACGTCGACCGACACGCTGAAGCTGTTGTTACCGGCGTCACTCGAAATAGAACCGCCGACTGCTTCGATCTCGTTGGCGATTTGCTCGGCAGTGCGCGTCTTCGTTCCCTTCAACAGCACCTTCGCCATCAAACGCGTGATGCCATTTATCTGCCGTGTCTCGGCGAGAAGACCGCCGCGAAAAACTGCGCCCATTCCGACGAGTGGCAACCGAGGATCTTCGCGCACCAGCACTCGCAGTCCGTTTGGTAAGTCAAATTTTTGAATCTCACCCGCCGCTGTCGACTTCGCGCCCTCGGTTTTGGCGGCCAGCGAACCCTTTGGATTCAACGAGATGACGGTCAGATTGTTTTCGGTCAAATACGTCGCCGCGACGCGCTCGATGTCCTCCAGCGTTACTTTTTGGACGGCATCAAGATAATGCCGGCTGAAATTCAGATCGCGCGTGAGTAACCAGTTCGAGCCGATGTCCGAAGCCTGGCCACGCATGGTGGTAAGTGCTCCGAGATGATGACTGAGAGTGATTTTTCTTGCTTTCGCCAATTCCCCTGCTGTGACGCCAGTCTGTTTTATCTCGTCCACGATGCGCAAAGCTAGTTGCTCGGCTGCATCGCGTTTCTTTGGGTCGACGGTAGCATCGATGCCAAACAGACCGGGATCGCCCGGCGTGTAGGAAAACGCAGATATGCTGAACGCCAGACCCGCCTCTTCGCGAACGCGCCGGTACAACCGCGAGCTGCGCCCGTCGCCCAAAACGGTCGAGAGCAGGTCGAGCGCCGGTACATCGGGACTCGTGACCTCTGGAATGTGCCACGCGAGGGAGAGGTGCGTCAGTTCTGTGGCAAATTCCTGGTGTACTTCTCGCCGGCCAAGTTGCGGCGGCTCCGCAGGAATGAATACCGGCTTGAGCGATTTCTCCGGATACGGCTTGAACAATTCCGTCAATTGTTGCCGCACTTTTTCCGCATCAACATCTCCTACCACCACGAATGTGAGATTGTTCGGGACGTACCGCGTTTTGTAATACTGCATCACCTGCTCGTGGGTGAGCTGATTGTAAATTTCGAGCTCCCCGATAACCGGGAATCGATACGGATGACGCTGGTAAGCGGTTGCAAAAAGGAGCAGCCCGGCCATGCGATCCGGATCATCCATGCCCATCGCAAATTCGCGCCGGATGACTTCCTGCTCTTTCTGATATTCTGCCGGAGGCAGAGTGGAATTCATCGTTGCGTCAGCCAGAACATCGAGCGCCGCTGCAACTCCATCTTTCGGCACGTCGATCCAAAAAACAGTGCGATCGAACGACGTATACGCGTTAATGTAACCCCCGACGTCTTGAATTTTTTGGGCGATCTCATTGGCCCCTCGGGTTTTCGTCCCTTTGAACAGCATGTGCTCGAGAATATGTGACAAACCCGCGCCGAGTTGTTGGTCTTCATCGATGCTTCCCGTGGCGCACCATGCCTGCACACTTGCCACCGGCGCGCTGCGATCTTCCTGCACGATGATCGTCAGCCCGTTCGGGAGAATCCATTTCTGTGCCGTGGTCGGCGGAAAGTTGATGACCGACGAAGGTTCAGTCGGCGCAGCTTTGAGATTAACCATGCTAAACAATAAACCCGCGCAGAGAAACTTCGCCACTGGGATACAATTCATCAAGATTACCTTGGCGGCGTCGATCCCAATGATCAGTGATCGGCGCTCACCACTCAGTTGCTCGACCTGGCGGCCTTGCGCGCCGGCAAATGCGTCGGCGATTTCCCGGTCGCTGGTTTTTCCGGGGTGAAGGGTTTCACAAAAGCCTCTGCGAAATCATAAACGTTCTTGAAATCTTCGATTGAATCCTCGTCGGTTTTCCCAAACACGCCGGCGCCGATCAGATTAAACACCATGTTGCCAACGTCTTCGCAGGAATGGACTCCCCAGCTGTCGAAAACCGTCATCACCATCGGTCCGAATTCCTTCAAAGCGTAGCGCCGCACTCCATCGAGCAATTCCGGTCCGCTGACATGACGCACGCTGACGCCTTTGATTTTCTTCTGTTGCTTGGTTGTGAAGTCGAGTGCGTCGCGCAAAAAGACATATGCGCCCCGCCCGTAACGTGGATCGCTCGTAACGATGGAATCCAGAGCCTCGGCGAACCCAATCTTTTGCATCAGCAGAAATGCGCCCTCAGATCGCGCTGTTCAACATAGTCACCAAGCTGGAAAGCGGCAACTGTCCAATGTCCACCTGTAATTACTCAGTTTTCAAACTGGTCCTCCAGCGCATCGACATAAACCGAAAGGGGATCGCGTCGGTTTGGAGGTGCGAGCTGCGACTGATTCACGGCTTTGAGGTAATCGCTGAAATAGCCGCTGCCTTTGTTCATTTGAGTCGCTTCAAACCAGTTCATGTAGTCGTCAATCTCGCTCATTCGAGCAGCGAGTTGTTTGTGAGTCACATCCAAACGCGACAGACGCTTCGCGATTGCTCTCCTTTTCCCGCGGGCAAGTAGCGCGGTAATTTGCTGATATTCACGCACGATCGGCCGCAAAACCGGATTGGCTTGGGCAACAAACACGAGCAAATCACGGCTCAGCTGACTCAGCGCCATCTTCTCGCCTGGAGAAATCTTGCGCTGCGCAAATTCGTCAAGCGCCGCTATTCTAGTCGGCTTATTTGTTTGCGAGATTTTTACGCGCAACAGTTCATCAAGACGTCGCTCGCTTTCGGCGAAGGTGAGTAACTGGGAGATCTGGAAATTCCTTAACCGATCTAAGGTCGACTGCCAGCTTCTCTCCGCATCACTGACAAGAACCGGAAAGTGCGCCCTCAAATTCGCGAGCGGTTCGTCTGAGGCGTCGGATAGATCGCCGATGTACTTTGCCAGGCGGGCGGGGCCATCCCTTCCGTCGCTCAGCATTTGCACAAGCGCAAAAGAATACGCGCGATAAAGTGCGCGGCCCGCTGAATCGAGAAGCTCCGGGCGTTGACGGAGAAATTTCTCCAGGGGCAGAGGTTTGTCTGCCGCAACGAGCGCTTGCATCAGATCTCCGCGGTCGCGCCCCGGCCCGAAGGCAAGCACCCCGTCCAGCAGCCAATGCGGTGGCTCGACGAAGACGCTGCCGGCAGCGATATGCGACTGTTGGCGATACATCATCTCTAAGAGAATCCCGCGTAGGAGTTCGCGCTCGATCAATGAAACATCGAGATTTTGTGAGATGGTTAGGTCCAGCTGAAGCTTGAGACTAAAGCCGGTCTGAGTAAATCGCAGGTTAGCCGACGGAAGTTCTGGCAGGTTTGCCTGCTGCGGCTGTAAATCTACCACGATGGGGACGGTCCAGTTGTCGCGCTGCCGCAACAATGCAAGAAAATCGGCCTTGGTCCGCTCTGCCAGATCCGAAACAGCGCCGCGCAATGCCGCATCAGCTCCGTAGATAACGAATTGCCGCGACGGGCTCACGCTGTGTTCCGGCGAAGCAGCGTGAAGGCCATGCCCTGCGAGCAGGGCGAATGCGAGGATCGCAGTACGCTCCATAGTGAAGGCGCGATGATAATCGCGATGGCTGCGCGCTAAAAGCAAAGAATCAACTCGAAACTCCTGTCGGTTGGCGGTTTTCATTACCAGGGTATCTCACGGCGCATCCGCGACAGTGTGGAGCGACGAATTAAAGGTACGTCGCGCCAGTCCCAAAGTCTTGGTGGGCATCTCCGTCGCGGACAACGCCGATTACTTTGGGGCAGCGCTATGACAAGGATATTAGAAAGGGAGGAAATACGTTCATGAAAACTAAACGCTTAGGTTTGATAAGCTGCTTGGCCGCAACGGCATTGATTGCGTTGCCCGTATTGGGCGCGCCACAAAAGAAATCGGTGGCGACATCGAAGTCGCGGCCGCAACGAATAGCTCCGCGAACCACACAGGTGACGCCCGCACACAGGCATGGCACTAGCTCATCTTACATGGGCACTCGTCATTATACCGGTACCCAGGGGTATGCTGGTACGCGGCGGCATTCGAGCACACGTTACTACGGCTACAACGGCTATGCCGGTACCGGCTACAACGGCGGTACTCGCTATTACTATGGCGGTGCTAGTTCCTACTATGGCGGATGGGGTTATCCGTATTACGGCTATTCATCCTGGCCGTACGCGTCCTATGGGTACTACCCGTATTCATATTACGGGGGTTATCCCTATTCATACTATGGGGGTTATTCGAACGCCTATTCCTACTACCAGCCAGGGTATGGTTACGACACTGCAACGGTTGCAGCTGTGCAGCGCCGCTTGGGTGAGCTCGGCTACTATCACGGCTTGGTTGATGGAGTGATGGGGCCACAAACCCGGGCAGCGATCGCCGCTTTTGAAAGCACGCATGGGATGATCGTGGACGGCATGATTACCACGCGGCTTCTCAACCGAATGGGGGTCTAGCCTGATTCAAAATCGAGCACGGAGCTCGCAGGACAAAGCTGCGAGCCGCCGGTTTCATTTAATTCTTTGCCACCGTAAAAATAAAACGAGACTTTGCGCAGGGGGCGGTGTCTAATGATATAGAAAACAAATATGAACAATCCAAAGTATTTACTTTTTTTGAGTTGCCTCGTTGCGGTAATGCTGAGTGCTCCCATCCTCACAGCTGCTCCGCGCGGTGGCAGTGGTTTTAGTGGCGGCCATCATTTCTCTTCAATGGGTGCGCGTCCTGGGATGGGCTCTCGGGGCGGCCAGCGCTGGAGTGGCGGTAACTGGCGTGGAGGGAACTGGAGCGGCCGCAATTGGCATGGCGGCAACTGGAGCGGTAATAATTGGCATGGCGGCAATTGGAATGGCAATTGGCACCACCATAATGGCAACGATGTCATCTTTATCGGTAGCTTCGGCTTCCCGTGGTGGTGGGGTTGGGGCTGGGGCCCATCCTGGGGCTGGGGCGGCTATCCGTACGGATATTATGGTTATGGTGACCCGTATGGCTACGGCTACGGTTCCCCGTACGGTTACGGTTATGGCTACGGCTATGGAGGCAATCAATACGGCGACTACGGCTACGGTAATAATGGGTACGGAAATAGTGGATACGGCAATAGCAGCCGATCCAGAGTGGCTGAGCTACAGCGCCGGCTCGCTCGCGCCGGTTATTACCGCGGTTCCATTGACGGCGTCCTGGGACCGCAGACGCGACGAGCAATTCGCGCTTACGAGCGGGACCACGGCTACGCAAGTTAATCTAGTCTTCCAGTAAGCGATCAGACTGACGCGGAGTCTCGATAATCTTTTCGGTTGATTGACCGGCGGAATTCGCAGGGGGCAATGGACGAACCGCCGGTCGTCTATTTTGCACCCTTGTCGCTCGTTAGTCGCTGCGCGCCGCGGCGTATGCGCAGATGGTTCGAGTAAGCCCGCCAGCCAATCGGGTGGTTGCAACTGCAGGGGGCTTTAGAATGTCGCCAATGAAACAGCGAAAATCCCCGCCGCAATCTGTGCTAAGTTTTTCCATCGTATGCGCGCCAAGCATGCGACAGCTCTCAAATTGTGACTCGGAGAAAAACTGGTTGGCCGTCCTCTCGTGCGGAAAGGTTTCGCTCCTCGCTCGCGCAATATCCGAAAAAATTCATGCCGCTGGATTTTGAATTTGATGCTTATCTCGAAACACCAAAACTAAAAAAGACGCAGTTCCAGTCCTTTGATTCATTCCGAAACGCGGTATATGTCTGGGCTAATTCTGCGCCCGTAGCTCAGCCGGATAGAGCAACGGATTTCTAATCCGTGGGTCGGGTGTTCGAGTCACCCCGGGCGCGCTTTTTAAGACGTGATCGGTGAATGGTGAATCGCGCAATGAATAAGCCCATTCGCAACTATTGATCACGAAGCACTGATCATCGATCACTTGCCGGGGTGCCGCCGCTCGCGATCGAAAAGTTTGGGTTTGTTTCGCGCGGTTCCTGCCGTAACATCCCGACCACGAGCGATTTTGCCCCGCCACGATCAAAACTCAAGGCGGCTTAGGCCCCCCAAAAAAACAGGCCTTTAAAAGACGCAATAATTGGGCCGAATTCTCGTTAGACTAAAACGCATTGCCATGGAGGTAAACCGATGAACAGAGACTTAAGCTGTACGTTGACGGCCGTTAAACATGACATGAGACATGGAGGCGTGGGAATGAGGAAGGCCATTGTCGCACTGATGCTATTGCTGTTCGGAGCCGGAGTCTCCGGAGTCTCCGCGAACGTTTGGGGAGCGCAGGGCCCGTACACATGGAGGCCCTTGGGCCCGGCACCTATTTTTAACGGTACCACCGTCGTTTCCGGGCGAATCGACATCGCCGTGAGCGATCCGACGGACGCCAACGTGATGTACGTGGGCGCTGGCGCAGGGGGGGGTCTTGTGGGAGCCGGCGGCGGAGTCTGGAAGACTACGAACTACCTGACGGACGACGCGGCGGGCCCGACCTGGGTCCCGCTCACCGATGACTTCCCCAGCTTCTCCATCTTCAGCAAGAGTTTGGCCCTTTATCCTAGCGATCCGAACATCCTGTACGCGGCGGCGGGCGGACCGAACGGAGGCATCCTCAAGACGGTTGATGGCGGCGCCCACTGGGAGTATCTGTTCAGCAACGTTTTCTCCGCCGCCCTCTTCGGCGCGCTGGTCATCGATCCGACCGATTCCAACACCGTCTACGTTGCGGTCCGGGGCACGGCCCCAGGCGGGGACCCGATCACGGGTGGCGTCTATCGCCTCCATTTTACAAGCACTGGTTCGACGTGGATGAATTTGACGTCGGAGACGGCACCTGGATCCGTGGCGACTGACATGGTGATCGATCCGAGCAATCCGCTGGTGTTCTACGCCGGCTTAGTCAATGCGACGGATACGACCAAGAATGGCCTGTACAAGAGCGTCGATGGCGGAGAGACTTGGCAATTACAGACCAACGGCCTCTTCAATGGAGGCCAAGTTGGTGAATGGATCGCACTCGCAATGGCGCCATCCTCGCCGCAGACGGTGTACACAACCATCTTTCAGCCGGGCAACTCCTCGACTAACCCCAAGCTCCAGCGTTTCCTGACGACGGATGCGGGTAATAGTTGGTCGATGCTGAGTCTGCCACCGGCCGGAAACAACCCGCCGCAGGATTACCGCTTCTGGCACGTAGTGCTAGGCGTGGACCCGCACCATCCAAACATCGTCTATGCCAACGCCAAGGAGCCAGAGTTCGTTGCTAGCACGGATTCCGGTCAGACTTGGATGAGGCTCTTCGTCGGCAGCCAGTTCTCAGGCCGCATCGACGACGTTGTGAACGCGTATTTCGACAGCACCGGGGCGCTGGCGTATGTCGGCGACCGCGGCATCCAAAGGGTCGTTGATCCACTTATGCCGAACCCGACGCTCGTATCCAAGCAGGGTAACTTGGGCAATTTCCTCTTCTACAATGTGACTCTGGATCCCCGCGACCCGCGTCGTGGCTTTGGCGTGAGCCAGGACCAGGTCAAGGTCGTCCAGTTCACCGGCGAGCCAATGTGGACCTACGCATCGACCGGCAACGAAGTCGGCAAGGTACTGATCGACCCGCACGATTCCGCCGTCGTGTACAACCTGGCCCAAACCACGTTGGTTACCCGTTCTACTGACGGCGGGAGCCAATGGACCGCCGCGAACAACGGCATCGACATGAGCGAGTTTCCTGGCACCCCTAACCAGGATTTCTACAACGCATTCGCTCTCGACGAACATCGGCCGTCACGGCTGGTGCTGGGAGGCCAGAGCGTCTGGCAGACGCTTGATCGCGGTGTAAACTGGACGCGCATTAGCCAGCAGGGGCTTTCAAAGGGAGCCAACATCACGGCGGTCGCCATTGCGCCGTCGCGACGAGAGACCCTCTATGCAGCCACTTCGGATGGCCGCTTTTGGGCCACCTTTGATGGCGGGACCAATTGGCTGGAACGCGATCAAGGCTTACCCGTCGCGCTGGGCAACGAGACGCTGGACATCGCGATTGATCCGGCACATCCGGACCACCTATTCATCCAAACCACGGGCAATGCGGTTCAGGGACGCATCTGGGTGACCGATGATGGAGGGTCGTCCTGGACGAGCCTCGATACTGGAATCCCAATAAACCTCGAGGTATTGTCGTTGGCGGTCGACTGGCGGTTTCGGCATTCGACCCTGTATGCAGGCACCGACAGAGGTGTCTTTTTCTCGACCGATCTGGGCATGAACTGGGCGCTGTTCGGACAAGGCCTGCCCCGCACCATCGTGCGCGGGCTTCAGATCCTGCCCAGGCACCGCATGCTGGTTGCGGCGACCTTCGGCCGCGGCGTTTATCAGATCCCGCTTTCCCACCGATAGCAACCACACACCTTCTCGCCGTTGCGGCAGCCTGCCCTGCCGCGCATTAGGAATGATGGGTCGGTGCAACCCAGTCGCGCTTTTTTTGGAGGTGAGAAGTGATTGGTAGCCAGCTCTCACATCGACGTCTCGCTACTCGCTTTTGCGTGCGTAGCGCCGCTCATGATCGAGCAGCCATTTCTTCCGCCATAATCCGCCGCCATAACCGCAAAGCGTACCATCGGCACGAATCACGCGGTGACACGGAATCACGATGCAAATCATGTTTGTGCCATTCGCGCGACCAACGGCGCGTCGCGCATTTTCGTCTCCGAGGCGTTTCGCCATCCATGAATAAGATCGCGTTTCGCCAACTGGGATTGACTGCAAGATTCTCCAAGCGCGCAATTGAAACTCTGAGCCGACCGGCGCCAGCGGGATGTCGAACTCCAGATCTTTGCCGGAGAAATAATCGTTGAGTTGCTGGCTGGTCGCAGTGAGAAATCGATGCTCGCCTGGCACGACATTGGTTCGTAATCGCTTACGCAAAATTGATAACTCGCGTTCAGTCGCGCGACGATCGATAAACTCCAGCAAGCGCAAACCTTGATCGTCCGCAACAGCGATCATCGCGCCCAGCGGCGTGTCAATTCGCTCAGCAAACAAGGGTGCGCGCGTCTTCGCATTCGTTGGAGGTTCACCAAAAATCTTCGTGAACGCTTCGCGAAAACCGCTCTCTGATTCGAAGCCGCTGCCGTTTCTCGCTTCTTCCACTCGGCCGCCCTGCCGTACCTGGCTTAAAGCAAGTCCCATGCGGCGTGCGCGATGATAAGCTTGAAAGGTCATTCCATAATGGCGCTTGAATTGCCGGCGCGCCGTGGAGGGATCAATCGCCAGCGAGGCAAGTTCTTTGTCCGTCAGCCGTCCTCCCGGGGCGTGCTCAACTTCAGCGCGCAAGCGCTCGATCAATTTGGGCGGACGCTCGCCTGGCTCCATTGGATGGCAGCGCAGACAAGGACGATAACCATTGCCCAACGCTTCATTCGGCGTCGCGAAAAAATCGACATTCTCGCGGGCCGGCTTCTTTGCTGTGCATGTGGGCCGGCAAAAGATTCCGGTCGTGCGCACTCCGACAAAAAATATGCCTTCGAAACTCGAGTCCCGATTCACCAGCGCGCGATACATCGTTTCCGGCGGCGGAAGAAGTTCAGGTGTTTTCATGCGCGTTCGATTCGAAAAGTATAACAACCGCGTGTCACGCTGCGCGCATCCACAAATGTAGTCTCCGGATTTCGCAGCAACTTTTCAACAATGGCTTCTGGTTCGTTTCCGTTCGCGGCCTCCGCGTCGATCATATCATAACTTGCATTGTAAGCGCGGAAGACGCGACCTCTGCGAAGATCGTCCGGATATTCGTGCGTGGCGCTGTAGCGCTCGCAGGGTTCGGCATGAACGAAGATCGGCCCAGTCTCGGAATAGGGATGACCGGCCGGAACTGCCGCGTACGGAAACAGAATCATGCGCTCTCCGGGTTTTGCGAAACGCAGACAATGCCGGCACGGATAGCCGGTTGGTGAATCTGCGATCACGAACGCATGGTCCGCTGCGCCGGCTTCCACTGCACGCCGCGCTCTCTCAGCGACTTCAGTCGAAAGAGGAACAATCCGAAATGTTGAAGTTTTCATGAATCAAACCTAAACGTGGTGTTCCGAATTGCGCATCGACGAAATTCGGGCAGCGAAGCGAATTCCCGGCACTCGTTATCTCATTTACCGAAGGATTCGGCCACAATCTTTGCCGCCTCTGCAACAGCTGCCGCTCGATCGTTCGTACTCGCAGTTGATCCTACGCAATAAATGGTCAGCAGGATCGGAGCACGATCCGGCGGATGGACGATTGCAATATCGTTGGTCGCGCCGTTTGCGCCGCGTCCTGTTTTGTCGCCAACAATCCAATTGGTCGGGATGCCGGCACGAATCATTGCACCGCCGGTCTCGTTTGCTTGTAACCATTCTTCGAGCTGCTGACGCGACGATGCAGACAAAGTATTTCCTACGAGAAGCTGACGAATGTCTCCTAACATCGAAGCAGGCGTCGTGGTATCCCGATCGTCGCCTGGGATGGCGCTGTTCAATTCCGGTTCTTTCCTATCGAGCCTGGTCACTCGATCACCGAGGTCACGGGCAAAATTCGTCAGGCCAGCCGGTCCGCCGATTGCCTCCAGCAATAAGTTGCCTGCCGTGTTATCGCTTTGTTCGATGGCCGCTGCGCATAACGCGCCGAGCGTCATTCCGCCATTCCCAAGGTGAGCTTTCGTGACTGGTGCATATTCCAGGAGGTCTTTCGCATCATAAGAGACGAAGCGATCCAGTTTGTCTTTCTTCTCATCGACGCGTTTCAACACGGCAGCGGCAGCGAGAAATTTGAACGTGCTGCACAGAGGGAAACGTTCCTCCGCCCGGTAATCAATACGTTTCCCGTTGCCAGTGTCCAATCCGGCGACTCCGATTCGGCCGCCTAGTCGCGCCTCGATGGCCGCAATCTGATCTGCCGCATCCCTTTGCGCATTCGCCGCGTTGGTGGCGAGCAACAAAACCAAAATGGCTACCATCGATGGTATGCTGGATGCCCTTCTGTGACGGCCACGAAAACGCCGCGACACGTGGCGCAGATTTTGCCGCCAGCGGTCAACGTACCTTCGACGGTAGCGCGATCATCCGTTGAATCGACAACCTTTGCGGAAAGAAGGACTGAATCGCTCGTCGGCGTCGGCCGCACCAATTTGATCGCGTATTCCGCGGTGACTGTGCACGGCGGGTGATCCTCCTTCGCGCGCTTCATCAGATGATAAGCGGCTGTCCAATTGCAATGGCAATCGAGCAGCGTGCCGATTACGCCGCCATTCAACACTCCATCAAAAGCTTCATATTTTTTCTCCGGTTTCCATTCTGCAACGACCTCGCCATTTTTCGGAAAACTTCGAATATGCAGTCCTTCGGCATTCGCTGGACCGCAACCCCAGCAGGCGTTGTTGGGTGCGTATTTTTCCTGAAGTGATTTGGCGCTCATCGTGAAACTAGTTAGATGCGAGCCGGACCGTTCTGGCAACGCGTTGAGGACAACGCGTTCCACCTTGAAATCTTACGCGCCGTCGCCGCTGGACCGGCCCGGATAGGCGCGCAGTTTAGGCCCAACGTAAAGTGAGCGCGGCCTGATTAGACGATTATTATCGTGTTGCTCAGTCACGTGCGCGCACCAGCCGGCTACACGAGAAGCTGCAAACAGAGGCGTATTCAACTCCGGCGGAAATCCGAGCATCCAAAATACCGGCGCGGCGTAAAGGTCCACATTCGCGCAAAGATGTTTCTCACGATCCATGACCTCCTCGAGCTTCTCGCAAATTGGAATCCATTCTTCCTTGCCCGTGCGCTTGCCCAGCTCGCGTCCGATCTCACGCATCACAGGCACGCGTGAATCGCCTTTTTTGTAAACGCGATGGCCGAAGCCCATGATCTTTTCTTTGGTTTCCAATTTCTTCATCAGCCAGGCTTCCGCGCGATCCGGCGTCCCGATTTCTTCAAGCATCTTCATCGATTCCTCGTTAGCGCCGCCGTGCAACGGACCTTTCAGCGTCGCGACTGCGGAGGTAACTGCTGCGTAGATTCCAGCCAGTGTTGAAGCCGTAACGCGAGCGGCAAACGTGGAAGCGTTGAATTCGTGGTCCGCGTATAAGTTGAAAATCGTGTCCAACATTCGGATTTGCCAATCCTGCGGAACGTTGCCTTCCAGCTTGTAAAAGAAATTGCCGGCCTGTGTGAGGTCCAGTCTTTCCGGCAACGGGTCTTCGCCATCCGAAATGCGCCAGCCATCAGTGATTAAAGTGGAAACGCGCGCGATCAGTCGAATCGACTTCCGAATGTTCGCGTCATGCGAGTTGTCGCTCAGATCCTTGTCGAACGCGCTCAACATCGACACGCCCGTGCGCAGCATATCCATTGGATGCGTCGAGTTCGGCAAAAGCCGCAGCATTTCCGTTACCGGGCCGGGAAGGGCGCGTTGCGCGGCGATTTGTTGAGCAAACTCGACCAATTGTTTCCCATTTGGCAACTCGCCATTGAGCAGCAGGTAAGCGACCTCCTCGAAACTCCCTTTCTGCGCCATGTCATGAATGTCGTAGCCGCGATACATCAACCCCGCGTTCGGATCGACCCAGCAGATCGCCGTTTCGCCCGCGATCACGCCCGCCAATCCCGGGCTGTATTCTGGTTTCTTTTCAGTAGGCATTGGCTTCTCTTTACTTGCGAATCGCAATCCTTCAACTGACCGGACTTAATCAGTTAACGTTCAACTTTCTGCGTTCCAACTTTCGGCGCCCGGATCGTAGTCGAGCAGGTCGTAAAGTTCCTGCCGCGTTTGCATCTTGTCGATCCAGTCGGATTGCGTGCCGGTTTTCTTGAGCGCAGCAAAAAACTTTTCACTGGTCTTCATCGAAACGCGAAACGCGCTCTGCGGGAAAATCACCATTCGATAACCGAAGTCCGCGAGCTGTTCAAAGCTCAACAGCGGGCTCTTGCCAAACTCAGTCATGTTCGCGAGCAACGGAAGATCAATTTCCTTCGCAAAATCGCGAAACTCCTCGGCGCTTTGCAATGCTTCTGGAAAAATTGCATCGGCGCCAGCAGCAAGATATTCGCCAGCCCGCTCGACGACGCGATCGAAATCTTCGACCCCGCGCGCATCTGTCCGCGCGATGATCATGAAATTCGGGTCTCGGCGCGACGCGACCGCCGCTTTGACCCTGCCGACCATTTCCTTAACATCCACGAGGGATTTTCCGGCGAGATGTCCGCAACGCTTAGGAAATTCCTGGTCTTCAATGTGACAACCGGCCAGACCAGCCGCTTCCAGTTCACGAATTGCCCGCGCCACATTTTCTGCGCCCCCAAATCCGGTATCTGCATCGACAATTGCCGGAATTGTTACTGCCTTTGCAACATAGCCGGCGAGCGTGACGACCTCCGTCAGTGACAGCAGTCCGATATCCGGCACACCAGCCGTCGCGTTCGCCATTCCAGCGCCGCTGACGTACACCGCGTCAAAGCCGGCGCGCTCCACTTGGCGTGCCATTCCAGCGTTCGGCACACCGGGCATGATCACGGCGCCTTTCGCGATGAGCTCCCGCAGCCGTTTGCTCTTGCTTGTGCTCGTAATCGTAGTCGAGGTCATCCCTTTATGGCGCACGCGGTCACCAGCTCATCCACGTTTTTCGCCGCATCGAGCTTCCACACAATGTCGATAATTTTCCTAGCGTGATCGCCACCGAGCATCGGGTCAACGAGAGCGTGAAACTTTTCTTCCACCTGCGAATCTTTCAGCGGATTCTTCGCGTGCCCCATGGGATAATCCACTCGTTTGGTCAAGCGCCGTCCATCGGCAAGATCAATATGCACAATGTTCGCGACCGCGTCGGGATACATACCGCTCAGCTCCGCGTTGCGTTCCACCTTCACGTTCTCCAAAAATTTCCAAATCTTCGGATCCTTAAACCGCTCCGGCTGAAATTGCTTCTCGGTCACTTCGCCGTCGATCAACGCGACCGCTGTGATGTAGGGCAGACTGTGATCGGCCGTTTCGCGCGTCTCTGGTCTCCATTTTTCCGGCTCGCTGCCGATGATGTCGACCGATGCATCGTGACTTTCGATCGTCATTGATTTCACTTCCACCCCTTCACCGATCTGGTTTCGCAAAAAGAGCGCCGCTTCAATTGCGCTTTGGCTATGATATTCAGCCGGCCAAAATTTGATGCTCGTACGCAAAATCATCGACGCCGCGCCTTCACCATTTTTGGTAAACGGCACGGCAAATTTCTCTGCGACGTTGCCCAACGACACGCCAAGCTGCTTTTCAAATCCCATTTGGCCTTCAAAAATCGGACCTGGTCCGGTCATCCCGGCGCGGGCAAGCAGCGCCGAAAAAACTCCGTGCCGTGCCGCAGTCGCGAAGGCCACGCCTTTCCAATGCGAAAGCTCGCCTACCCGCGCCTGTCGCATCGCTGCGCCTGCAACTCCGGCGATGTTCACCGCGTGGCGCGTATCTTTCGGGTCGAGCTTCATTAATTTCGCGCAAGCGAGCGCCGTAGAGAACGCGCCATAGGTCACATGATCCCAGCCGCGTGCGCGAATGCTGGCGGCGTCGCAAAACCGGCATTGCACTTCATAAGCGAGCGCAATCGAAGTGATCAATTCGCGTCCGCTTGCGCCAACGCTTTCCGCTACTGCCAGTGCCGCCGCAATGTTGTCGCTCGGATGCGCTGGTTCCTTCGACAGATAAGTATCGTTGTAATCGAAATAACGGATGCAACACCCATTCGCGAATGCCGCCCAGTCCGGCGGGGCCTTGTGATTCGTACCGATGATCGTCGAACCATCTTTTGCTGAAAAATCAAAAGCAACTTTGCGCGCAATCGCGCACGGCTCTTCCTTCCAAGCTCCCAACGCGCAGCCTAACGAGTCGATCACGCGCCGTTTCACTTCATGGACAACCTCCTTCGAAAGATCCTCAAACCGGAGTGCGCACGCGTAATCGGCGAGTTGATGAGCAAGCGTTTTCTTCATGGAAACTGAAATTTCAATCTGCCGATGAATTGTCCATCGGCAACATGCGATGTTGTAGGGTAGGCGCTTCGCCTGCCATTTTCTTTCGGCAACCGATGCGGTTGCCCTACAGTTGAAAAACACGCACACTTTTCGCGTGAACGAGTTTCAATTCGGCGGCGAATTTGTCTGGCATCCGTCGGCGGAGCTAATTGCGCAATCGAATCTCCAGCAATTCATCGATAAGCATCGGCTCGGTTCGTACGACGAGTTGATGCGCAGATCAACCACCGACATTGCCTGGTTCTGGGATACGGTCCTGCGCGGTCTCGACATCGAGTTCTATAAACCGTATTCGCAAGTCGTCGATCTAAGCGACGGCAAACCCTGGGCGCGCTGGTGCGTGGGTGGCGAAATGAATATCGTTCACAACCTGCTCGATAAATACGCCGACACGCAGATCGACAAGAAGCTGGCCATCAAATCCGAAATCGAAGACGGTACGACCCGCGAGGTCACCTACAAAGAATTGCGCGATCAAGTCGATCGCATGGCGAATTCCCTCCGCACTCTCGGGCTCGGCAAAGGCGACGCTATCGGCGTGTTCATGCCGATGGTGCCGGAAATCGTCGTCGCGATGCTCGCCATCATTAAGATCGGCGGAATTTTCCTTCCGCTTTTCTCCGGGTTCGGCACAGCGGCAATCGTCTCGCGATCAAATGACGCCAACGCAAAAGCGCTCTTCACCGCTGCCGGAACTTATCGACGCGGGAAATTTTGCCCGATGAAACCGGTCGCCGATGATGCAGCGGCGCAAATTGCGACGATGCAGCATCTGATCGTGTTACAACAAAATGGTGAATGGGCTGTGGAGAATGTGGGAGGGGCCTTAGTGCCCCGACAGTCGCCGCACTTAGGCGGCTCCCACATTGATGCGCCGACCGAACACACGTCAGCCGAGGGTCCGATGATGATCATCTACACGTCGGGCACGACTGGAAAACCAAAAGGCGCGGTGCACACGCATTGCGGTTTTCCGATCAAATCAGCACAAGACATGTGGCATGGCCTCGATCTGCACGAAGATGAAACGCTCTTCTGGATGACGGATATGGGTTGGATGATGGGACCGTGGGAAGTTTTCGGCACGTTACTGCTCGGCGCCACGATGATGCTTTACGATGGCGCGCCCGATTTTACGGGGCCGGATCGTGTGTGGTCACTGGTGGATCGACACAAAGTGACGGCGCTCGGTGTCTCGCCAACGTTGATCCGCGCGCTGCGCCGTCACGGTGACGAGATTGTGCATCGACACGATCTTTCCTCGCTCCGGAAATTCGCTTCGACCGGTGAACCGTGGAATCCCGAACCGTGGATGTGGTTGTTCCAAAATGTCGGGCGCGGCAAACTTCCCATCATCAATTATTCCGGCGGCACGGAGATTTCCGGCGGCATTCTCATGGGCAATGTGCTCACGCCGATGAAACCATGTGCGTTCTCCGGGCCATTACCGGGAATGGCGGCGGATGTCGTCAATGAAAATGGAAAATCAGTGCGTGGACAAGTGGGCGAACTCGTGATCCGCGAGCCGTGGATTGGAATGACGCGCGGTTTTTGGAAGGATCCTCAGCGTTACATTGAAACCTACTGGTCGCGTTTTCCAGATGTGTGGGTCCACGGCGATTGGGCTGCAGTCGATGACGACGGGCTGTGGTACATTCTTGGCCGCAGCGACGACACAATTAAAATTGCCGGCAAACGCGTCGGGCCGGCGGAAGTCGAATCAGTCCTCGTCGCGCACTCGCAAGTGAGCGAAGCCGCTGCAATCGGCGTGCCGGATTCAATCAAAGGCGAAGCGCTCGTTTGCTTTTGCGTATTGAAGAAGGACGCAAACGGCGACGTGGCTCTAGCAGCCGAATTGAAAAAGAACGTCGCGCGCGATCTCGGCAAAGCACTCGCACCAAAGGAAATCGTGTTCGTCGGCGACATACCAAAAACGCGGAACGCAAAAGTGATGCGACGCATCGTGCGCGCCGCGTATCTCGGCGAAAAGCTCGGCGACATGTCCGCGTTGGAAAACCCGGCGTCGCTCAACGAAATCAAACGCGCGGCCGCACGGTAGGGCGCGTCACAGCTTGCCCTGAGCGAAGTCGAATGGGTGCGCGCCGCCGTAAACGCGAGTGAACGGCTGGGAGAGGACTGCCCGCCCTACCAACGCGGCGGCGGCCGGTCGTTGGGTCGATAAACCCACACCCAATCCTCCGGTCGCTCGCACAATCCTTTGCGAACCGGATTCATCAGGATGTAGCTGGTTTTCTCTTCGAGTTCGTGATGGTCGCGCAAGCGGTGATCGAAAAAATCGCGTTGCCAATCCACGCCATGCTTTCCGGCGACGAACTTTTTCCAGTTCTTGACGGTGTTTTCCATTCCCGGTTCGCGCGGGAACGCAATGATCGCATGCAGATGATCCGGCATAAGCAGGCATAGCCGGCAATACCAGAGGAATCTCTCGTGATTGAATTTCACGGCGGTGAGCACGGCATCGCCAGTGTCTGTGCGGCATAGTTGGTTTTTGCCCGGCGGCACGCAGTTAATGGTGATAAAGAACCAACTACCCTCGGCCACCCATTGCGGAATTGTGTGAGGCAGCTTTTTGCGTACGGGCAAATCCACGCACGCAGCGTAATAGCGCGCCAGACATGGTGTAAACGCAGAAAGGTAGGGCGGGCAGTCCTCTGCACGCCGAAGGTGGGCCCAGGAAATTGGCGCGCACGGGAGTGCGAGCCCTACCTTCTGCCCTTACGAATGCGACCTACCCGCCGCAGCCGGGTGTCAGCGTGCCTTTGTTGAAGCTTTCGAGCGTCGCTGCGTCGTTGACCATTCGCTGGCCGTTTGTGGTATTCGTCCTGACTCTGTATGGCAGCTTGCCCGTGTAAAGGGAAAGCACGGCGTCTGCGTCAGCGATCGTGGTTGTCACAGGCGTCCCATCCGCGCCATTGGCGATGTTTAACTTGGCGGCGATAAGCTGATCGGCCAGGATGAGACTGGCATCGGCTTTAGGTCCTTTGCCGACAGGCATTCCCAGAATCGTCAGCAATTCCGCCTGGGTGTATGTCTGGCTGCCCAGCGTTAAACTATTCACCGGCCAGGCATCCGGATTATTTTTCCAGTAACCCTGCGGCTGCGGACACACGGGCGGTGTCGTTGTGGCGAGTACCAACTGCGATTGGCTGGGGATGCCGTTGGTGAAGACAGTCACCAGCGCGTAGCCAATGGGGAAGCCGCTCGAACTGGTGGTCATCAGAGTGATGGGCGTGGAAGTGAAAGACGTGTCAGACCAGCCTGTCATCGCATCTACCAGCAGGAAAAGCGTCTGCTCGTTGGCCAGGCTCAGCAGTTGAACAAGCGGATAGTTGGACGATGAGTTCTGCGCGCCGTTGCCGCCGGAAGCTTCGGAGATGCCTTTGAACTGTGAGCCGGAAGCCGTCAGCTCGCTACCACTGGGCAGGATTGAGGGCGAGACCATAGTTAGTAAAGGTTGCCAGGTGGGATCAAAGCCGAGCCCCGGATCATACAGTTCCGCGCTGCTCAAGGAACCACTGCTACTAAGTCCCCCCGCCACCAGCACCTTGCCCGAGGACAGCAGCGTCGCCGTGTGCTGTTCGCGTGCGGTGGTGAGGCTGCCGGTGCTACTCCAGCTTCCCGTCGCAGGATCATACAGTTCCGCGCTGCTCAAGGGACCACTGCTGCCATTGAATCCCCCCGCCACCAGCACCTTGCCCGAGGGCAGCAGCGTTGCCGTGTGAAAGTAGCGCGCGGTGGTAAGGCTGCCGGTGCTACTCCAGCTTCCCGTCGCAGGATCGTACAGTTCCGCGCTGCTCAAGTAACTGCCATTGTATCCCCCCGCCACCAGCACCTTGCCCGAGGGCCTACCCAATAAATGGCCTACCGGAGCGCCGCTTCCGTTGGCTCAGATTATTCGCCACGCAGAATTTTGATCCGGCGACTAAACCAATCAGCTTCGTCGGCGAAACCGTCGGCACGAGTGACGCCTTCGAGTGCCCGATATCGCTCAAGTACATCGAACCCGATGCTCCGTTGCAGCTTGCGCAGACAAACCGGACAGAGATGCAACGGGCGACGATCACTTTCGCCCAGGTGATTCGAGCCGTTCATCAGACAATTGAAAAACGTACAGTGCGCCAACCCGAACATGTGACCGGTCTCATGCGCGAGCACTTTGCAGCTGCGGCGCAGCAGGAGTGTTTCGTAATTGCTGCCGCGAGGTTCGCCGTAAAATGCGGGGTCGTATCGGGCGAAGCTGTAAACACCGACGCGCTCGCGCGGCGAGGCCTGACCGAACACGAAGTTCCACGACCCCTCAGGGTAAAGATCTTCCATGGTGATCGCCAGCACGCAGAACGCGTCCGCAGGCACGCGCGCCTTTAGGAAATCGAGAACGTCGCCTGTGAGGATTTGTAGATTGCCGGTATTCGGATTGTGCCGCGTGGTGAACTTGGACGTGTCGAGCGATACCGGTGGGAGTGCTTTCACTTCCATGGCGAAAAACGCGGACGCAAAGTCGCGCAGCTTCTCGAGACGTGGCGCAGACAATCCTGTCTGCGACTCGCGGGCAGACACGATTGTCTGCCTCACGTCGGCAGCAAATTCACCCAGCGGTTGAAGATAAATGACGCGCTTGGAATCGCCGGGCCGGTTCGGGCCAGACGCTTTGAATTCGTCGAAGGTCTGCCCGGACTCGGGATGCACAGCGAGCCAGTCATTGGGACCCGGTTTCGGAATCGGCTCGAACTCGGGCGCATCAGCCGAAAACGCGCGGCGAAGAACGGGCGATAAGTCCGAGAGATCGCCGACCGCCGCGCGTCTCACGTCCGGGCCTGGCGGTTCGAAAGCCATGCTACAAGCCGCCAGGCAAACAATTGCAATACATCGTCCTAGCACGTTGTATGGAAAAGACCGCCTACCGGCGCGTTTTCCGCGAGTTTGTTGTAAAGCGCCGCGGCTTCTTTGGTCGGCAATACGTGCACGGCGATTTGGCGTTGCTTTAAAAAATCCAGCGTCTCGCGCGGAACCTGAAGGCACTCGGCCATTCCACGCGAGAGCACGATCACGTTCGCGCCGTGATCGAGCAATTCCTGCACATCGGCAATTTGAATGCCGGGGCGGTGACCGGTTCCTGTCTGGCGCCAATTCCATTCGCGCGAGCCGCCGGGGAAAAGTTTTGCGTCTTTGTACGGCTCGGCTCGGCCCTCGACCTCAAGTTGACCCCACGAAACATGTTTGATTCGCGGCGAACGATTTCTGGACTCCGTCATTCAACAGATAAATCGCACGCGAATTGAGAAGCGACTGCAAGCCATCCTATGATGTCATTCTGATCCCGCAGTCGCGGGAGAAGAATCTCGGATCATTATAACCGGTCACGAACAAAATGGACCAGAGATCTTTCGCTTCGCTCAAGATGACAGTGTCGTTGGTATAGTGGTTCACACACTGTTCACCAATGAACCTAACGTTCCTCGGCACGCGCGGCGAGATCGACGCGCGAACGCGGCGGCACCGCATGCACACGTCACTGCTGGTTTCAAACCGCGGCGCGCGTGTGATGATCGATTGCGGTCTCGATTGGCTAGGCAAACTGAAACGGATAGATCCAAGTGCGATCGTGCTCACGCACGCGCATCCCGATCACGCCTGGGGATTGAAACGCGGTGCGCCTTGTCCGGTGTATGCGCCGGAAAAAACGTGGCAGGAATTACGGCATTATCCCATTAAGGAGCGTCGGCTGATCAAAGAGCGTACGCCGACGAAAATTTGTGGGATCACATTCGAAGCGTTCTCGGTCGAACATTCCATTCTTTCGCCGGCGGTCGGATATCGCGTGAGCGCCGGGCGCGCCCGCATTTTCTACGCGCCAGACCTGATCTTCATTCACGAGCGCGGTGCAGCGCTCCAGGGCGTGCAAATCTACGTAGGCGATGGCGCAACCGTCACGCGCTCCTTTATTCGCAAACGCGGTAGAGCGTTAATCGGTCACTCGCCTGTTCGCACGCAGCTGACGTGGTGCGAAAAAGGAGGCGTGCCGCGCGCCATCATCACACATTGCGGCTCGGAGATGGTGACCGGCGACGAACGCAAGATATCCGAAAAGCTTCGCGCCATCGGCGCCGAACGTGGTGTCGACGTGCGCATCGCGTACGATGGAATGAAAGTGACGAAGACGGCGCGCACGGAGTGACGCGCCCTACCGAACGTTGGGATTTGGAGCTTACCATTGATTATGCGGCTTTTTCTCTGCGGCGATGTGATGACTGGGCGCGGCATTGATCAGGCGCTGCCGCATCCCGTGAATCCGATTTTGTACGAACCGTATGTGCGCGATGCGCGTGAGTATCTCTATCTTGCCGAGAAAGCCCACGGACCCATACCGCACCCGCTGGGCTTCGATTACATTTGGGGCGACGCGCTGGAAGAATTGGAACGGGCCAGGGTTGATTTTCGAATCGTAAACCTGGAGACCGCCATTACATCGGCTGAAACGCCATGGCCCGGCAAAGGAATTCATTATCGCATGCACCCCCAGAATATTGGCGATCTCTCTGCCGCGTATGTCAGCGCATGCGCTCTGGCGAACAATCACGTGCTGGATTGGGGATACGACGGGTTATCGGAAACGCTCGAAGCGTTGAACGCGGCAGGCATCGCGCACTCGGGTGCGGGCAACGACGCCGAACAAGCGGTGCAACCCGCAGTGCTCGCTTCAGCTGCAAACGGTCGCGCGCTCTTGTTTTCATTTGGAACAACGACCAGCGGCATCCCGCACGACTGGAGAGCCACCAGCATTTCTCCTGGAGTAAATCTGCTGGATGATCTTTCGGACGAAACCGCGGCACGAGTGTGCGATCAAATGCGAGCGTATCAGCAATCTGGCGATTTGGTCGTCGCGTCAATCCACTGGGGCGGCAACTGGGGTTACGAAATTCCACAAGAACAAATCGCGTTCGCTCATCGCTTGATTGAAGAAGGCGTTGCGGTCGTGCATGGGCATTCCTCGCATCACGTGAAGGGGATCGAAGTCTTTAAAAGCCGGCTCATCCTTTACGGTTGCGGCGATTTCCTCACCGACTACGAAGGAATCAGCGGCTACGAAACGTTCCGTGGCGACTTGGCGCTGATGTATTTGATCGAACTCGATCACGACAGCGGCGAATTGATGAATGCGCGTTTGGTCCCGATGCAAATGCGACAGTTCCAGCTACGGCGCGCATCGGCTGCCGATGCTGAATCGCTTTGCAATCTGTTGAATCAGCTCGGCGCAAAATTCAGCACAGGGGCAAAGCTGCAAAGCGACAACAGTCTAATGCTCGAATGGCGACCAGATTAATGAA
>WNGB01003163.1_pt1 | contig 46184 bp, 42 predicted proteins | sample 5400681 | NCBI WGS metagenome assembly WNGB01 (sample SAMN13153367, study PRJNA577476) | soil metagenome | isolation source: 115 cm soil or saprolite under grassland replicate 2 | place: USA:California | collected 2016-06-15
GGGACTCTTATAACTCCGTCAGCTACGCTGCCAATTCAGCTCGGCCAGAATCTGATCTTCGCTCGCATAGTCTAGCCCGAACCAGCTCGAAGCAATCTGCTCAGGCGGATTAGCGCGCTCCCAAGCAATCGTACGCTGAAGGGCTTCGCTGTGCGAAATCAGCTCGGTGTAGCCAAGTTCGTCGCGGATGCGCGTGCTATCGACAATCCAATCCTGGTCTGGATCAGCAGGTGTGGCGAGGTGTCCTGTGGGGACACGCACGATCTCGCCGTGCCAATCGGCGACCTGCCCAATCTGGCGAACCCACTCGGCTTCAGCAAACGCTTCTGGCTCGGCAATGTTGTACACGCGCCGCCGCGCATGTTGTTCCACCACTGCTAAAGCAATCGCTCTGGCCACATTCTCCACATAGCCCCGCGCACCCCGCCACTTAGCTGCGCGCTCATCCAGCAGGATCGCAGGGCGCTGGTCATCCATCCGCTTCAGATACGCGAACAGACGCCAGGTGCCAGGGCCGTAGACCATCGGCAGCCGCAGAATAGTTCCCGCAATCTCAGAATGGTTCATCACAGTACGTTCGACCAGGATCTTCTCCATATCATCGAGCCAACGCCAGGGATCATCGGGCTGGCGTGGAGTAGCTCCCCGGGCAGTATAGAGATGCTGACGCAGTGGCGCCTCTTCGGTCAACGGACGCGGATCGATTGGGCCATCTTCGCTTCGATGATGCCTGCCGTAGGCCCAATACACATCGATACTGCTGAGGGCAATGAGGCGTGGTATGACGCCGGTGAAGAGTTGCATGGCTGCTTGGGCTTGCTCTTCAGTGTAAGCAATCGTATCAAGCACCACATCAGGAGCAATCTGGCGAAATGTATCAGCGTAATCGGCTAAGTGTTGCCGATCCCCAATAATGTGTGTGACCGATGGTGGTATGTCGGCGGTCGTCTGGCCACGATGAAAGATGATGATATCGTGGCCAAGCTGATGCAGGTGTGCGACGACGTACCTGCCGAGAAAGCCAGTACCACCGAGAATCAGCACGCGCACAATGCTTGCTCCTTTGTCCAGTTATAATGAGTTGCGAACACTAGCGAGCAGAAGCTTCGGTACAGTTATCGCTCTTCCGAGTCATCGAGTGGATCGCGTGGATGACGGCCCTCCAACTAGAATTGTCACGCGAGTGCAGCCAGTGTGCCATTTACCGTATTTACGCTCGTTCCGCATTTCACCATACCAAGCCAGCACATTCGACGTGGCCGAAGACGATTCGGAGCAACATGGGTTCTTGGCTTTGGGAAGAGGTTATCTCGGGTGCGGGGGTCATGTGAAGAGCGCCTGTGCTGTACTGTCCTAACCTACTGTGAGAGGAACGACCAATGACAACCCGCCGCTACAACGTACCCATTCAGCAAAACGTCCCTAACCGCTACGCGAGCGATCTGAACGATCAAGAATTCGCGCTCCTTGCGCCGCACGTCGCGCAAAAGGACGGGTCGGGCAAGAAACGAACGGTTGACATCCGCGAAGTACTGAACGCGATCTTCTACCGCACCAGAACCGGTTGTCAGTGGCGGATGCTGCCGAGCGATTTTCCCGCTTGGTATCACGTCTGGTACTACTATCGAATCTGGCGGAATGACGGAACCTTAGAGCGCATCAACACCGTGTTGGGTCGTGATGTTCGTAGCAAGGCTGGTCGTGAACCTGAACCAAGTGTTGCCATTATCGATAGCCAGAGCGTCGAGACCACCGAAATGGGCGGCGAAAAGGGATTTGACCCGCATAAACAGGTAAAAGGGCGCAAGCGCCATCTCATGGCTGATACACTCGGCCTCATGCTCTTTGTGGTCGTGTGTGCCGCCTCGATTGCGGACAGTGACGGCGCTGAGTTTATTTTTTCTAAACCAAAGGGCGCTTTCCACGGCTGCACACTGTCCTCGTGGATCAAGGCTACAAAGGCTGGCTTGTCGAATTTGCCAAGCGGTGGTTTGGCATCATCGTCGATATCGTGCAGCGCCCCGCAGCACAGCGAGAATTTGTCGTGCAACCGCAACGCTGGAAGATCGAACGGACTTTTGGTTGGCTAGATTGGAGCCGCATCCTCAGCAACGAATACGAACGTACAACTGAGTCAAGTGAAAGTAACATTTATCTTGCTTCTATTCGCTTAATGCTGCGAAGATTGGCAAGTTCGCCGATGTGAGATGTTTTATTTATACAGCCTCTATAGAATGGAAGCGGCGTGGCTAAACCATCCAATCCAGCAACGTCAGCCCTGGCACCCGCGCAAAATGCCGCTGATTATGCGAAACAAGCCGCAATGCATGGTGCAGCACGATGCTGGCAATCTGGAGATCAGGTTCGGCGATTGGGCTGCCCATACGGCCTAACGCATCCTTGAGTTCGCCACAGCGCCGCGCCGGCTGCTCGCCAAAGGGCAGGATTGTCACGGAATCAAGCAGCAGATCGACCTGTACGAGATGGGCGCTGGCCCGGTCGGATTTGTGCGCGCCATACACCAGCTCGCTTACCGTGATAGCCGTAACATACAAGCTTGCGGTCGCTTCGATATGCTCGCCTACATCTAGCTTGCCGCGAAGAATCGCGATGCAATGATCCGTATCGAGGATAAAGCTCACAGCTCTACCTCGCGGCCCAGCGATGCCGCACGTTTTTGGTAAATCTCATCGGTAAGCGTATCGAGATCGTCACGCTCAGCCCATCCGCCAAACGCACGCATGATAGGATGAACACCTGGCGTCTCAGCACCGGCAGAGTCAAGCGCTTCAAGACGCCGTAGATCCTGGAGGCTTACGAGCGCTGCCACGGGCTTACCGCGACGCAGCACAACCAGCCGTTCATGACCATAGACGACCTTGCCGATCATTTCGGAAAGACGCGCTTTGATATCGGCAGTGCTGAATGATTTCGTCATGTTCACCTCCGCAGATAGTCATATTGACCATATTGAAGTAGTATAGCATAATATGTGAAGATTAAGCTTTGCCGGCGTCGTGCGGTCATCCTGCGGTCATTATGGTGCATGTTGCACCAGGGCGGTAGACACCGACCAATGCGCAGACTATAATCGTGGGACACGTGTCATGAATACGCCGCTGATCATTCGTAGTCGTGCAGTGAAGGCGCTCTTCCATGCCTGAGACGGCATTTCTACTCGTCGAGGTCGGCGTCTACATCCTGGCCATCAGCTGTCTGCGCCACGCGTGGGCCCGTGGCCGGTCGCGGCTGCTCGGCCTCGTCGCGGGCATGATCTACGGCCTGCTGCTCGAGTACGGCGCGATCATAACCTTCCATGCCTATGTCTATGGCCACTTCCTGATCATGATCTTCGGTGCTGTGCCGCTGTGTATCGGCGTCAGCTGGGGCATGATCATCTACACCGCCATGGAGACCTCTGATCGCTTCGCCCTGCCGTGGCATCTGCGGCCGATCCTCGATGCGCTGCTCGCGCTCACGATCGATCTCAGCATGGACGCGATCGCCATCCGCCTAGGCTTCTGGACGTGGAGGCAGGCGGGCCCTTGGTTCGGCGTGCCGCTCGGCAACTTCTACGCCTGGTTCATCGTAGTGTTCGGGTTCTCGCTGCTGCTCCGCCTCGGCCGGCTCTGGAGTCTCGGCGGCCCGCTGGCGCTCCTCGGTGATGTCGCCGTGGCCATCCTGGCGATCCTGCTGTCGGTTGTGGGACTCAGCACGCTCCTGCGCCCCTACTACACGCTGATCGCTCAGGGTGCTTGGGCGTGGCTAATCATCAGCGTGCTACTCGGCGGCAGCGCACTGCTAGCCATCTGGGCCGCCCGGCGCACGCGGCGCGACCAGCCGCTTGACCTCGTACTGCTCAGTGTGCCCGTGTTCTTCCACGTCTTCGCGTTCGGGGAACTGCTCGCGAGCGGCATCTACCGTCAGGTGCCGGCGCTGATCGCTATCTCCGCACTGATGCTCGGTGTCGGCCTGCTGCTGCACGTATGGCCGTCGCGGGTACGGTTTTTTGAAGCCAGAGCGATACCGCCCGTGACACGGGCTGGGTAATATCCTTCGGGTTCTCGCATTCCAAAGCAACATGGTCGACCAGGGCGCGGCGAGAATGATTTCAGAATGGAAACATACATGACACTCGACTTCACACCCTACTCAATCGACTCGCTCTGGCTCGACCAGGCGCCGAAGCCGCGCACGCTGCTGGTGGCCTACCCGCACCCGGATGACGAGAGCTTCGGCAACGGCGGCACGCTGGCGCGCTATGTCGCGCAGGGCGTAGCGGTACACTACGCCTGCGCCACCCGCGGCGAGTGCGGCACGGTGGCCCCTGCGATGCTCGATGGCTACGCCGATGTCGCCGCGCTACGCACGGCCGAGCAGGAGTGCGCCGCGCGCGCGCTTGGCCTGGCGGCGGTTCACTTCCTGGGCCACCGCGATTCGGGCATGCCGGGGACGCCCGACAACGACCACCCGGCCGCGCTTGTGCAGGCGCCGCTGGAGCGGGTGGCTGGCCAACTGACGGCGCTGATCCGCGCGCTACGCCCGCAGGTGCTGCTGACGTTCAACTCGTACGGCGGCTACGGCCACCCCGACCATATCTACCTGCACTACGCCGCGCGCGCGGCCTTCGCGGCGGCGCCCGACCCGGCGCGCTACCCCGAGCAGATCGCGGCCGGCCTGGCGCCCTGGCAGCCCAGCAAGCTGTACTACCCAACCTTCGGCACGCGCTTTATGCGCAATGCCATCGGCGCGATGCGCCTGCTCGGCCGCGACCCGCGTCGCTTCGGCCAGAACAACGACATTGATGCCGTCCGCATCATTGAGGAGACCACGGCGATCACCACGACGATCGCGTGCGGCGACTTGCTGGAGCCGAACATTCGCTCTAAGCTGTGCCATCGCAGCCAGCTGAGCGGGACGCCGTTCTACGATCGAATGCCGCGTGTGCTGGCACGGCGGATGCTGGCGGCCGAGCACTTTACGCGCGTCATCCCTGCCTGGGGTGGCGGCGCCGATCGCGAGCGCGACCTGTTCGAGTGACGAGTGACGAGTGACGAGTGACGAATGACGAAGGACGAAGGACGAAGGACGAGTGACGAGTGACGAAGGACGAAGGACGAAGGACGAGTGACGAGTGATGAAGGACGAAGGACGAAGGACGAAGGAGCATCCGATGTTGGACCTTGATCTGAACACCGAGTTTGGTGCACGGATCGCGCGGCGGCTGCGCGAGGAGCGTGTGATCTGGTTGACGACCGTGCGCCCCGACCTGACGCCACAGCCAAGCCTGGTCTGGTTTCTGTGGGATGCGGGGACGCTGCTGATCTACAGCAAGCCGAACATGCCGAAGCTGCGCAATATCGAGCAGAACTCGACGGTGGCGCTCAACTTTGATAGCGACGGCCGCGGTGGGAATGTGGCAGTATTTACGGGCATGGCGATCATCGACCGCCAGGCGCCGTCGCTCGACCAGATCGCGGCGTATGTCGAGAAGTATGCCGAGAACATCGCCCGTATGAAGATGCCTCCGGCGAGCTTCGCGCAGATGTACTCGGTGCCGATCCGGGTCACGCCGGCGCGCCTACGTGGGCACTGATATGACACGACTTACGCGGTCATCTGTTCAAATGCAGCTCTGCCTGCGGCAGCAAGGTACTTCATACTTTGTCTGTAATTCGTTTTTGCGCTCTGCGAGCGCAAAAACGAATTACAAAAAGAAGGAAAAGTACCACTGATTGACGTACAGTATCTCACCGCAGCGCGCGGAACGTGGTATGATGCGTGGCGTACCCGCCCGACGAACGAGATAGACCGCATGGCAGAATCGCTTTCACCGGACCCGCCCCCCGAAGAGCGCAGCGTCGACCCGCGCAATAGCCTGAACGACCTGACCGGCCGTGAGTGGATCTACGCGCTGGGCTCGGTGCTCGCCACGCGCTACCCGACCAAAGGCGCCGAAGGCTACGCCCACGCGCTACGCCGTGCACACCCATCTCCCAAGCCGCCGCAGCTGATGGCCGAGCTGATCCGCTTCTTCACCAAGGCCGGCGGGCGCGTGCTCGACCCGTTCGCCGGCGTGGGCGGCACGCTGCTGGCCTGCGCGGTGGAGGGACGCCAGGGCGTCGGCGTCGAGCTTTCGCCGGAGTACGCCGCGATCTACGCGCAGGTCTGCGCCGAGTTGGGGCTAGCGCAGCAGGCGCTGGTTGTCGGCGATGCACGGCGGCTGGCCGAGTATGCCAAGGTGACACAGGCGCCATTCGACCTGCTGCTGACCGATCCGCCCTACGCGCAGATGATGGCCAAGCCCAAAACCGGCGAGCGCAAAAAGCAGGGGCGCGCTGATGCCACGCCGTTCACCGCCGACTCGGCCGATCTGGGCAACCTGGAGTATCGCGAGTTCCTAGCGGCGTTGCGCCAGGTGCTGACGATCGGCTTGGCCTGTCTGAGGCCGCGCGCCTACCTGGTGCTGTTCTGCAAGGACATGCAGCCGACTCGCGCGCACCACAACATGCTGCACGCCGATATCGTCGAGGAGCTGCTGAAGCTGCCAAACCTGTCGTACCGCGGCTACCGAATCTGGCACGACATGAGCCAGAACTTTTATCCGTTTGGCTACCCATTCGCCTTCGTCGCCAACCAGGTGCATCAGTTCATTTTGATCTTCCGGAAAGAGTTTGAGTAGCGTTGACGGCCAATCAAAACTCGATTCCGGCCTGCGCTTTGATACCCTGGTCGGAGTAGGGGTGCTTGATTAACCTCATCTCGGTGACCAGGTCGGCGTACTCGACCAGCTCGGGCGGCGCGTCGCGGCCGGTGATGATCAAATGTAACATTGGCGGCTTATGCGCGCGCAGCCAGGCGATCACTTCATTCACATCGACCCAGCCGAACGACAGGACATAGGTAAATTCATCCAGCAGAAAAATATCATAGTCGCCACTGGCGATCTTCTGTTTGGCGATCTCCCAGCCGTGGATCGCTTTAGCCTGAGTCTCATCCATATCGCGGCTGGTCCAGGTAAAGCCATCGCCCATCGGCGTCAGCTCGAAGCCCATGCGCTGAGCCGAGCGCAGTTCGCCGAAGTTGGCGTTCTCGTGCTTGAAGAACTGGATGCCGCCCAGGCGCATATCGCGGCCCCAGGCGCGCATCAGGATACCCAGCGCCGCAGTGGTTTTGCCTTTGCCATCGCCGGTGTTGACGATTATTAGGCCCTGCTTGGTCGCCTTGCGGCTGGTTGGCTTGGCTTCTGCTTCGGTCATTGATGCTACTTTTCTTTGTATTGTGTATCGTTTTCGCACTGCGGTGCGAAAACGATACACGTAGGGCTTAGGTCACTTCGCTGCTTTCGGCCACCAGCGCCACCAGCGGCGTGCCGTACAGCGGATGGTGGTCGACCAGGGCCTCGACATCGTAGGCCTGGCGCAGCCAGCCCGGTGTGAGCACGCACTCGGGCGTGTCGCAGATCAGCAGTGTGCCTTCGTGCAGCAGCGCCAGGCGGTCGGCATATAGCGCGGCCAGGTTGAGATCGTGCAGCGCGGCGATCACAGTCAGTCCGCTGCGCGCGAGCCGGCGGGCCATATCAAGCGTGGCTGTCTGATGCTTCAGGTCGAGGTGTGCGGTCGCCTCGTCGAGCAGCAGCAGCCGTGGCTCCTGCGCTAGCGCCCGCGCGATCAGCACGCGCTGGCGCTCGCCGCCCGATAGCTCGCCGATCCAACGTTCGGCCAACGCCCAGGTGGCGGTTCGCAGCATCGCCTGGCGCGCGATCTCGCGGTCGCGCGCGCTCTCTCCGCCGAAGCGCGGCAGGTGCGGCGCGCGGCCCATCAGCACCACCTCGGCCACGCTGAACCCTTCCGGCAGATTGGCTCCCTGCGGCACCACGGCGGCCAGCCGCGCACGCTCGGCCGCCGGCAAGCGCACTAGATCGATCGCGCCCAGCCGAATGCTGCCTTCCATCGGCGCGAGTGTCCCGCTGATCGCCCGCAGCAGCGTGGATTTGCCGGCGCCGTTCGGCCCGATCAGCCCGAGCACCTGCCCGGCCTGCGCCACAAGCGAGACATCGCGCAGGACGACCGAGCGATCGTAAGCGGCCGAGAGATGTTCGATGGTGAGTGTGCTCATGATTCAATCCCCGGATTTTTTAACTTCTTGTATATTATTTTCACTGCAGGTGAAAATAATATACAAAAATGTAAAGTACCGCCTTTTCTAGAAGAACGCGGCCCGTCGCGCGCGGCGCAGCAGCCACAGGAAGAACGGCGCGCCCACCAGGGCGGTCACCACGCCCAATGGCAATTCTTCCGGCGCGAGTACCGTGCGCGCCAGCAGGTCGGCCAGCAGCAGGAAGCCGGCCCCGCCCAGCGTGGCAAGCGGCAGCAGCCGGCGATGATCGGCCCCGACCAGCAGCCGGCCTATGTGTGGCACAATCAGGCCAACAAACCCGATCAGCCCACTGAACGCCACCGCCGCGGCCGTCGTCAGCGTCGCCGCGATCACGATCACTAACGTCACACGCTCGACATCGACGCCCAGCTGGCGGGCCTGCTGATCGTCGAACAGCAGCAGGTTGAGCGGCCGGGCATACAGATGCAGCAGCGCGCAGCCCAGCAGCGTGAACGGCGCCACCGCCAGCACCGACTCCCAGCCTGTGCCTGCGTAGCCCCCCAGCAAAAACGCCAGCACCCGTGTCGACTGCTGGCTGAGCCGCAGTAGCAGAAAGGTGGCGATCGACGTGGCCAGTGTGCCAACAGCTACCCCCGCTAGCAGCAGCGTGGTGATCGGCGTGGTGCGGCCGACCCGCCCGAGCGCATAGACCAGTGTCACCGTCAGCAGCGCGCCGGCGAACGCGCCGGCTGGCACCAGCGGCGCGCCGATCAGTGGGTGCGCGGCTCGCAGTGCGATCACGGCGATCGCGCCCAGCCCCGCGCCCGCTGCCACACCGATCAGGTAGGGGTCGGCCAGCGGGTTACGAAATAGACCCTGGTAGGCCGTGCCGGAGCAGGCCAGCGCCGCGCCGGTGAGTGCCACCAGCACAACCCGCGGCAGCCGGATCTGTAGCAAGATCTGCTCGAAGGTCTCTGGCCAGTCGCGCGTGATGTGCAGCAAAGGGAACTGAGCCAGCAGGATCTTGAGCGTGACGCCAGGTGGAATGAATACGCTGCCGATCGCAACGCTCAGCAGCGCAATCGCGATCAGGGCCGCCAGCGCGATCAGCAGCAGCGCCGGCTGGCGGCGCGCGCCGACCCACGCCGGCGCATTGGCAGGCGCGAGCAGTCGTGGCTGCGGTTGTGCTTCGGCTTCTCTCAATCTCATTTCCCTTAACGATTGCAAATTGCAAATTGCATATTGATAGCGTTAATCTACAATTTGCAATTTATAATCTGCAATTCACTTGAACAGCTCCGGGTGAATGATCCGCGCGGTCGCCTCCAGCCCTTCCACGATCCGCGGCCCCGGCCGGCTGACCAGGTTGTCGTCGATCGGCGCGACGCGCTGCTGCTTGACGGCGGCGATCACCTGCCAGCCTGGCCGCTTCAGCACCGAGTCAACTGTGATGCCATAGGCCGCGTCCGATAGGATGATTACGTCGGGGTTGGCGGCCACCACCTGCTCAGCGCTGACCTGTGGGAAGGGCGATTCAGCCTTCTCGAACACGTTTCTCCCACCCGCGAGCGCGATCATGTCGCCGACGAAGTTGCCCGGCCCGACACTGTAGGGCTTGGCCGGGTCGGTCGCATCCAGCTCCCAGTAGACCAGCGGCTTTTCTTTTGCGGCTGCCAGCTGGGCCTTGAGCGCCGCAAGCTGATCGTGCATCGCCGTTGTCACCTGCGCGGCCTGATCGACATGGCCGGTGGCCCGGCCTACCAGCGCAATGTCGGCAAAGATACTGTCAAAGCTGGTCTTCTCCGCGCCCACCACCACCAGGGTCAGCTTGAGGTCTTCAAGTTTCTTAAGCGTCTCGGGCGGCGTAATGCCGGCGGCGAAGATCAGGTCGGGCTTGAGCGCCACGATCTGCTCGAAGTTGTAGGCCGCGTTCAGTCCGCCGATCTTAGGCAGATTTTTTGCCTCAGCCGGATAATCCGAAAAATCGTCCGTCGCCACTATTTTCGGCGCCAGGCCGATCGCGAACAGCATCTCGGTCGTGCTTGGCGCAAGCGAGATCAGGCGCTCCGGCGTGCCGGCGATCGTGACCGTGCGGCCGGTCACATCGGTAATTGTGACGCCTGTGGCGGCCAGCGTCGGCGCGGCGGTTGGCGCTTCAGTTGGCGCGGCCGGCGCGGCGGTTGGCGGCGCTTCAGTTGGCGCGGCGGTCGGCGCGGCTGTGGCTGGCGCGGCTGTGGCTGGCGCAGTCGTCGGCGCTTGGGTCGTCGGTGGGGCGCTGGTTCCGCAGGCGCTCAGGATCAGCGCCAGCATCACTGCCAGTGCGGATGCGCTTCGGCGAATAAACATGGTAGCTCCTTGTTACAGCACAAAAAAACCGACCTTCAATGCTGAAGATCGGGTGAAACTCTCGCGAATGAACCAAGCTTCGTGAGCCCAGATCGAGGACGCGACAGGCTCCACCTTCTTGCTTCGAGAAGGGATGATGAGCGCGGTCGAGGCAGGCGTCCTGACTTACAACCGGCTGTCATATGTGCATCTTGCATGCTGACAAGCGGCCGATCACAGTTGCGGCACAGCGCTGGACTTGCACCAGCTTCCACCTTTACGCCCTAGCATCCGGGCTAGCGGGTCGCCTCGACAATATGAACTTGTCTATGTGCGGCGTGTCGCGGGTTAATCAGGATTATAGCACAATTCGGAGTAATGATGCCCGCGTCGAAGGCGCTTCACGAAGCCCTGTACCATTCGAGATATTCAAAAAGCATCGCCGACAGCGCTACCAGGCGCTGATTGGCACAGAGCTTGCTATTAGTGTCCTAAGGCATGGTTCAAACCTGCTTTACCGTTCGGTGGGGGTGTGGGGGACGGCGCCCGGCGGGCACCCGGCCGCCCCTAAAAACACTGTATTGTGCCGTGCTGCGAGCGCTCGCAGCACGGCACAAAGGAAAGAGGATACTGATGAACACTATTTTTGGGGTCTTCGATGACCCAGCGATGGCGCGCCGCGCGGTCGATGCGCTGCACGCCAGCCCGCTGCGCCTCGACGACGTCTCGATCGTCGCGCCGACCGCCGACACGGACAGCGCGACACACAGCGGCGAGGATGTCTCAGCCGGGCAGGGGGCGACGGTCGGCGCGGTCTGGGGTGGCCTGGTTGGCCTGGCGGCGCTGCTGATCCCGGGCGTCGGGCCGTTCATCGCCTTTGGCGCGCTCGGCGCAGCGCTGACCGGCGCCGTGACCGGCGCGGTGGTCGGCGGGATCACCGCCGCGCTGGTCGACTTCAGCGGTATTCCCGAGCAGGACGCGCGCGACTACGAGGCGCTGGCTCGCGAAGGCAAGACTCTGGTGGCGGTCAAGGCGCACGACGAGGACGCGAATGAGGTACACCGCATCCTGACAACCGCAGGCGCCGATTCGATCAACGACAGCGAGACCGGTACATTCATTCCGTGGAATCAGTCGGTCGTCACAATGTACAACGAGCATGGTAATCGCCTGGAAGAGGATCTGGACGCCAATGCATTTATCCACACTAGCCTGATTGACGATACCGCCGCACCTCCAGGCCTGACCAACGACACGGTCTATAGCTCGACTGCCCGTGGTATCTACGATTCGCCGGCCAGCGCGGACACCGAGGACTATGGGGCGCACCCACCCGTATCAGCGGATGAGCGTGCGGTAGGCCGGCCGTGGGCCAGTGGCGATGCCACCAGCCATGCCCAGGACGATGACCTCAGCACGGCGAAACGCGAGACGTAATTTAACGCGCAGCACGCCTCTGACCACTTGATCGGGTGACAAGAGCATAGCTTAGGTGCCTATCCAAATAAACAGGTTGGCCGGCACCCTTCGATACGCGCTTCGCGCTACTCAGGATGCAATTTCCGCATCCTGAGTAGCGCGAAGCGCGTATCGAAAGCCTGCCCTATGTTTGTCGAAGGGGCCAGTTTTTCGGATAGATTAGGTAGTCGCTCTATTTCAGGTTGGAACCATGCGGGCGCACGAAACGAGGGGTATGCTCCAGCAGCGGCGAGTCGGATGGCATCCAGCCGGCCGCACGCAGCGCGGCGTACAGGGCATCGGCCAGCGCGGCCACCTGGGTGGGCTCGCTGGCGCGCGCGGCTGGCTGGAGCCGCAGGTGAGACTGGTCGCTCTGATAGCCCTGGAGCGTCAGCACCGCCAGGGATGCGCCGTCTTCGGATGTGATTCGGCAGCCTTTGACCGGGATGCCACCCGGCGCGCTGGCGTACCACTGCCCCGATAAGCCGCGCGCCACGCATGCCTGCTCGGCGAGCGCGGCCACCTCCTCGATCGGCGCCAGCGCCACCCAGTCGAACGTGAAGTCGTCGGTCATATGCGGGTCTCCTGCGCGATCACCGGAATGCTGGCCTTGGCCGCCGCACGCGCGCTGCGTGCTCCCCGCTCGGGATCGATAACGCCCACCAGCAACGCATCGATGTGCTGGCCGATCATCTGCGCAAGAATGGTATCCTGGCCGTCGGCATCCCGCGCCGATAGCACCTCTACGGTTGCACCGAACTCGGCAGCGCGCATTGTGACGCCGTGCGCGAGCATGCTCCAGAAGGTCGAGTCGTTGTAGATAAAGCAGCCAATCCGTGGGTGGGTAGTCATCCCCGTAATCCTCCCAAATCAAGTGCGCCACACGGATTTAAGTGTAGCACACCCACGTGTACACAGCGCTGGGAAAATCTATCACCGCTCATATACTAGGGGCGAGTGCGGCGTGGTATCATACCGCAATAATCATCGCTTAGGTCGCAGTTTATGCTATACTACCTACAGCCACCTCGTTTTGGTGGTATACCACCCAGAGGGGTAAGAGAATCATGAGATTGGAACGATTCACCGATAAGGCGCAAGAGGCTTTCCAGGAAGCTCAAGAGATCATGCACGAGCAGCACCACACCCAGCTGGATGTGGAGCACATTTTCCTGGCAATGCTGCGCCAGAAGGATGGACTGGCGAGCCGCGCGCTCGATCGGCTTGGCGTCGATTCCGACACGATCTCGCAGCGTGTCGAGCGCGAGCTGGAAAAGTCGCCCAAAGTATATGGCCAATATGGCTACGGCAACCAGGTCTATATCACCCCGCGCACCCAGCGCCTGGTCAAGCGCGCCGAGGAAGAGGCCACCCGCCTGACCGATCAGTTTGTGGGGATCGAGCACCTGCTGATCGCGATCAGCGGCGAGCGCGAGGGCGCATCGTCGCGCATTCTGAACAGCTTTGGCATCGATCAGGAGCGGGTCTACCAGGCGCTGATGGATATCCGCGGCAGCCAGCGCGCCGACAACCCCGGCGCCGAGGGCCGCTACGAGATTCTCAGCAAATACAGCACCGATCTGACCGAGCTGGCCAAGCTTGGCAAGCTCGACCCAGTGATCGGGCGCGATGCCGAGATCACCCGCGTCATTCGCATCCTGTGCCGGCGCACCAAGAACAACCCGGTATTGATCGGCGAGACCGGCGTGGGCAAGACGGCGATCGCCGAAGGGCTGGCGCAGCGGATCATCTCGGGCGATGTGCCGCTGCCGCTCAAGGGCCGCAAGCTGCTGTCGCTCGATCTGGCCGGCATGGTGGCCGGCTCGAAGTTCCGCGGCGAGTTCGAGGAGCGCCTCAAGGCGGTGATGGAGGAGGTTCGCGCTGCGGCGGGCCAGGTGATCCTATTTATCGATGAGCTGCATACGGTGGTTGGCGCGGGTGCGGCGGCCGGCTCGATCGACGCCTCGAATATGCTCAAGCCGGGCCTCTCGCGCGGCGACATGCAGATGGTCGGCGCGACGACGATCGACGAGTATCGCAAGCATATCGAGAAGGATGCCGCGCTGGAGCGGCGCTTCAGCCCGGTGTTTGTGGAGGAGCCGGATGTCGAGACGACGATCGAGATGCTGCTTGGTCTGCGCAAGCGCTACGAGGAGCATCACGCGCTGACGATCTCCGACCAGGCGATCGAGGCGGCGGCGCGGCTATCCAGCCGCTATATCACCGATCGGTTTCTGCCCGATAAGGCGATCGATCTGATCGATGAGGCCTCGGCGAAGCTGCGGATCGATATCTACTCCATGCCGCCGGCGTTGCGTGAGCAGGAGACCGAGCTGGAGCGGCTGCGCCAGGAGGAAGAGGATTCCGGCGCGCGTCGCGACTACGAGCGCGCGGCGACGCTGCGCGCGCGCTTCCTGGTGATCGAGCATGAGTTCGCCCAGGCGCGCGATGCATGGCTCAAGACATCGAACCTCGACGAGGTGGTGGATGAAGAGGATGTGGCGGCGATCGTCTCGAGCTGGACTGGTATCCCTGTCAACCGCATGCTCGAAACCGAGCGCGGGAAGCTGATCGAGATGGAGTCGCGCCTGCACGACCGCGTGATCGGGCAGCACGAGGCAATCGTAGCGCTGTCGGATGCGATCCGGCGCGCGCGCAGCGGCCTGAAAGATCCCGGCCGGCCGATCGGCAGCTTTATCTTCGTCGGCCCGACCGGTGTGGGCAAGACCGAGCTGGCCAAGGCGCTGGCTGAGTTTATGTTCGACAGCGAAGATGCCATGACCCGCGTGGACATGAGCGAGTTCCAGGAGCGCCACACTGTCTCGCGGCTGATCGGCGCGCCGCCCGGCTATGTCGGCTACGACGACGCCGGGCAGCTGACCGAGAGCGTGCGGCGGCGGCCCTACCAGGTGGTGCTGTTCGACGAGATCGAGAAGGCGCACCCGGATGTATTCAACACGCTGCTCCAGGTGCTGGACGACGGGCGGCTGACCGACGGGCAAGGCCACACGATCGATTTCCGCAACACCGTGGTGATCATGACCTCGAATGTCGGCACAGAGCATGTGCGCCAGCAGAGCATAGGCCTGGTGCGCGCGCACGACCGCAACGCCGAGGCGGCCGCCAGGGAGCGCGTCAACGAAGCGCTGCGCGAGGCGTTCCGGCCCGAGTTCCTGAACCGGGTCGACGAGATCGTCGTGTTCCAGGCGCTCACCGAGATCGAGCTGATCCAGATCGTCGATCTGCTGGTGGCCGAGGTGGTCGAGCGGCTGCAGGAGCAGGGCATGGCCCTGGAGCTGACGCCGGCCGCCAAGGAGCTGCTGGTTCGCGAAGGCTATGTGCCGTCCTATGGCGCGCGCCCGCTGCGCCGGACGATCCAGCGGATGATTGAGACGCGGCTCTCGCGCGACATTCTGAAGGGCGATTTCAAGACCGGCGACACAATCATTGTGGATGCGCATGGCCGCGAGCTGAGCTTCGGTAAGCGCGAGTTGCTGGAGCTGGGTGAAAAGAAGCCGGCCGCGCCGATCGGGACGTAAGCCTTTTGAACGGGTGAACGAGTGAAGGGGTGAACGGGTGAATTACTCACCCGTTCACCCCTTCACTCGTTTTCACTCGTTCATTCATGAGATGTTTCGCTCTTGTATATTGTTTTCGCCCGGCGGGGCGAAAACAATATACAAAAAATGGAAAGTACCATCTTGATAATGGAGCTTCGATGAAGAACACAACACTTTACATGATCGGCAATGCACACCTCGATCCGGTTTGGCTGTGGCGCTGGCAGGAGGGCTTCCAGGCTGCTAAGGCAACCTTCCGCTCGGCGCTGGATCGCATGAGTGAGTCGGACGATTTCCTGTTTACCTCCAGCTCGGCCGCGATCTACGAGTGGGTTGAGCGCAACGACCCGCGCATGTTCGCCGAGATCCGCGCGCGCGTGGCCGAGGGACGCTGGCAGATCGTCGGCGGCTCGTGGATCCAGCCGGATTGCAATATTCCGTGCGGCGAGTCGTTCGCACGGCAGGGGCTGTACGGCCAGCGCTACTTCAAGCAGAAGCTCGGTGTGACGGCGACTGTCGGCTATAATGTCGATAGCTTCGGCCACCACGGCATGATGCCGCAGATTCTCCAGCAGAGCGGTATGGATTTCTACATCTTCATGCGCCCCGGCCCGCACGAGAAGGGCTTGCCCGGCCGGCTGTTCTGGTGGGAGTCCGACGATGGCTCGCGCGTGCTGGCGTTCCGCATCCCGTACGAGTACTGCACCTCGGGCAAGGAGCTGGATCGGCATGTACGGCGCTGCTTCGACGATCTCAAAAGCCCATTCGACGAGCTGATGTGCTTCTACGGCGTCGGCAACCACGGCGGCGGGCCGACGATCGAGAACCTGGCGAGCATCCGCCGCATGGACGCCGACCCGGCATTCCCGCGCATGATCTTCAGCACGCCCGGCCGCTTCTTCGCCGATCTGCTGGAGAAGGATCTGCCCATCCCGGTCGTTCACGATGACCTTCAGCACCATGCCAGCGGCTGCTACGCGGCGCACTCGGGCATCAAGCGCTGGAACCGCCAGGCCGAAAATATGCTGCTGGCGGCCGAGAAGTTCTGTGCGATCGCCGAGCGCGTCACAGGCCAGCCCTACCCGGCTGAGCTGGAGCGGGCCTGGAAGAATGTGCTGTTCAACCAGTTCCACGACATCCTGGGCGGCACCAGCCTGGAGGCGGCCTACGACGACGCGCGCGACATGCACGGCGAGGCGATGGCGATCGCCAGCCGCGGCCTCAACGACGCGATCCAGTCGCTGGCCTGGAACATCGACCTTCCGTACACCGAGGGCCTGACGCCGATCGTGGTCTTCAACCCGCACGCATGGCAGTGCGCTACGCCGGTGGAGCTTGACATCGGCGGGGTGAATGAGGACGATCGGCTGCTGGACGACCAGGGCCGTGCGGTGCCGATGCAGCTGATTCGGCCGCCGCTAGTGGTTGGCGGCTGGCGGCGGCGGATCAGCTTTGTGGCCGATCTGCCGCCGCTGGGCTATCGGGTGTACTGGGTTGGGGCGGCGGGCGCGGCAGGGGAGACAGGGAGACAAGGAGACAAGGAGACGGGGTCACAGAATCAGGTCTCCGACCCCTTGTCTCCCGATCTCCTCGTCTCCCCATCTGGGAATGATACGACGCTGGAAAATGAACACCTGCGCCTGACGATCGACCCGGCGACCGGAGCGATCGCTAGCCTGTACGACAAGCGCCACCAGATCGATGTGTTTTGTGGCCAGGCCGCGCGGGCGATCGTGCTCGACGACCCGAGCGACACCTGGAGCCACGGCGTGCATCGCTTCGATAAAGCGATCGGCGGCTTTTCGGCCACGCGCGTGCGGCTGGTCGAGCAGGGGCCGGTGCAGGCGACGATTCGGGTCGAGAGCGCGTATGGGGCCTCGAAGCTGGCGCAGGAGTTCACGCTCTACCGCGGCCTGGATGCGATCGAGGTGCGCGTCACGGTCGATTGGCGCGAGCAATTCAAGGCGCTGGCGCTGTCCTTCCCAGTCGATCTGCGCTTCTTCAAAGCGACCTACGAGATTCCGTATGGCCAGATCGAGCGGCCGGCAGATGGCGAGGAGGAGCCCGGCCAGAGCTGGATCGATCTCTCGGGCGAGGCGCGCGCGGCGGGTGTGCCGTATGGGTTGAGCCTGCTGAACGATGGCAAATATAGTTTCTCAGTCACCGATCGCGATATGCGTATGACCGTGCTGCGCAGCCCGATCTACGCCCACCACGACCCAGCCGTGCCCGCGCCGGGTGAGCCGTACAGCTTTATCGACCAGGGCATCCAGCGCTTCAGCTATGCGCTGCTGCCACACGCCGGCGGCTGGGCGCAGGCCGGCACGGTGCGCCGCGCGGCCGAGCTAAATTGCCGTCCGGTCGCGCTGACCGAGACCTATCATGCCGGCGCCCTGCCGCAGCGCGACTCGTATCTAGCGGCCGCGCCCGAGAATATCGTCGTCAGCGCGGTCAAGCGCGCCGAGGATGGCGATGACCTGATCGTTCGCTGCTATGAGGCCAGCGGTGTCGCTACCAGCGCGGCGATTCGCTTGCCCAAATGGGGCCGCACGATCGAGGCTGCGTTCGGCCCCAACCAGATCAAGACCTTTCGCGTTCCCACGGATGCGGCGCAGCCGGTGGTTGAGACGAATATGATCGAGTGGTAACAAAGCACATTGCTTTGTATTGCCACTTGCTGGTCATGTTCAATTCAACGTGTATCTTTTTTCGCCCCGCCGGGCGAAAAAAGATACATAATAAAGATAAAGCACCATAGCCCAGTGCACCGGGTTGAAATGAACAGGAGGCTTGCGATGACGAATTGGGCAACCTGGTTTCGGCAACATCTCCAATCTAGCGCCGATGGCTTCGTGTGGGCCTTCGAGCAGATCGCGCCGGAGCTGCACGACGAGCTGCCGCCCGCGCCTGGCTACCTCGGCACGTGGCCGCCGATCCGCCATGTCTGGCATGTCGCCAAGTACGAGCGCTGCCTGGTGATCCCATCCATGCGCCAGTGGCTCGGCGGCCTGCCGGCCGATGGCGCGGGCTGGCACGAGGATGCTGCCGACGACGATGACGACTTCGTGCGCGCGCGCCAGGAGGGGCTATCGGAGATCGTGGCGACGTTTTGCGACATCCGCCGCCAGCAGATTGTCATGCTGGATGAATTGGCGCAGGTGGATTGGGAAACGCCGAGGTCCACGCTCTGGGGCAACAAGCCGCTCAAGATGATCGTCACCAAGACCTACCAGCACACCTTCGAGCATGGTGATACGCTGCTGCGAATGGGCCTATGGTGGGAAGAATTCCAGCAAAGGAGCTAGCGATGACTCGCATGCCGCCGCTGGAGACAGCGCGCCTGGTGATCCGCCCGTTCGTTATGGCGGATCTGGATGCTCTGCATCAGATTATCGACGTCGAGCTAAGCGAGGCCGATTTCGGCACCGAGGGCGCGCAGTCGCTCGACGAGCGCCGCGAGTGGCTGGAGTGGGCGATTCTGAACTACGACCAGCTGGCCAAGATGTACCAGCCGCCCTACGGCGACCGGGCGATCGTGCTGAAGCAAAGCGGGCAGCTGATCGGCGCGATCGGCTATGTGCCCTGTATGATGCCGTTTGGGCAGCTGCCCGTGTTCGCGGCCGGCCTGGATGAGGCGACCCGGCGGCTTGCCACATGCGAGCTCGGCCTGTACTATGCGCTCGCGCCGGCGCATCAGCGCCAGGGCTACACGAGCGAGGCGGCGGCGGCTATGGTCGAATATGCCTTCCAGAGCATGCGGCTGCGGCGCGTGATCGCTACTACCACCTATGATAACGAGGCGTCGATGGGCGTGATGCGCAAGCTCGGCATGCGGATCGAGCGCAACCCCTTCCCCGATCCGCCCTGGCTCCAGGTGGTTGGCTTCATCGAAACAGACCACGGGTTTGACAAGGTGACAAGGTGACAAGATGACAAGGTGAGGAATGACATCTTATCACCTCGTCACCCTGTCACCTTGTCATTGGCGAGCGGTGAAAGGGTGAAGGGCCAGGAAATCAAGCATCAAGCATCACCTATCACCCTATCATCTGGTCATCTTGTCATCTTGTCACCCCATCGCCACCGCCCGCGTGCGGCGCGACTCGCCGCGGTACAGCAGCCCGATCGCGCCGAGCAGCAGCGCCGCGCCGAACACCCCTAGCGGGCCAAGCTGCTCGCCGAACAGCAGCCAGGCCAGCACGGTCGATGTCAGAGGCTCGATCAGCGTGGCGATGCTGGCGACGGTGGCGGTGATGCTGCGTATGCCGGTGAGAAAGAGCACATAGGCCAGCGCGGTCGGCACCAGCCCCAGGTAGAGCAGCAGCGCCCAGCCGCCGGCCGGGTAGCTGATCACAAAGCTGGTAGCCAGCGCAAACGGCAGCAACAGCAGCGCCCCGGCCGCGAAGCCGATCGTGATCGGCTGGAGCGAGTGGTAGCGGCCGGCCAGCGTGCGGCTGCACAAGGTCAACATTGTGTAGCCGAAGGCCGAGCCAAGCGCCAGCAGCACGCCCACCAGGGTATCGCGCCGCGCGCCGCCTGTTTCCGGCCCAACCCAGATCAGCATAGCGGTGCCGGCCAGCGCGCAGGCCAGTGCCAGCACTATCGCGCCGGTCAGCCGCTCGCGCAGCAGCAGCGCCGACAGCAGCGCCACCATCACCGGCGCGGTACACAATGTCACCAGCACCGCGATAGCCACGCCCACCCGCGCGATCGCCGCAAAGTAGCAGACCTGGTAGAGCGCCATCAGCGCGCCCATGAGTAGCATCAGCCCCAGGTCACGCGGTGCGATCCGAAACATGCGCCAGCCGAGTGTGTGCCAGCAGGCCGCCAGCAGCACCGGCACCGAAAACGCCAGCCGAAAGAAGCCGATCGAGAGTGGGTTAGTGTCCGATAGCCCGAAGATGGTTTTAGTGGTAATGCCGACAGTGCCCCACAGCACAGCGGCCAGCACGATCAGAAGCAGCCCGTGGCGCGATGTGGCCCGAGCGTCGATGGGGAAGTTCATTGAAAGATCCTATTCCTCACAAGCGTGTACAACGACAGGCGTGCGGGCAGGATCGGCACGGCGGAATTGAGCATTAAGAATGAGAAATAGAAAATAGTTTGACTTTCGTCATTCTCAATTCTTCATTCTTCATTGACCGCTATGTGTAGGCCGTCCTGCCCTGGTGGGCGGGGACAGCCGGTGGTGGGGGCAAAATACTGTAGTGTGTGTGTTGCATACGTCACCTGCGAGCCTTGCGGCTCGTGTTAAATCCGAGTGTCGCTCCAATCGGCGGTAGAATGAATAGAAAGATTTGCAGCACAGCCGTGTTCCGGTTCAAGTGCAGCGGCTCAGCCGCCAGCAGCACCAGCGCCGCACCCACCACGCTGCCGAGCAGCGCCAACCAGTAGGCCCTTCGCTTGGTTGAGATTCCATCACGGCCGTTCAGCCACCTTCCGGTCATATAGACCCCGAACGACACGCCGATAGTATAACCGATTATTGAGCCCAGGATGGCGTAGATCAGATCGTCCCACCCGTTGCCGGAGTGCGCGAGCAGCCGAGCGCCGATCAGTCCCGCCGCGCCGCCCAGCGCAATCCCGAACAGCGCGCCGCCCAGCGCTTGGGCCAGATAAGCGATAATGGCAGGGCGTTTGGCTGCCGCTTCAAAATCTATATTCACGATTTAACCTTATAATCAAGTGCATCTTTTGTGCGAACGCTCGCGTATATATCGCGCCTACTTCCGACTCATAAGACGAATTCCTCTGCCGGACGGTTCCATTTTTGTGCTTTATTGTTCGTTCGCAGAGCGAACAATGAAGCACCCAAGATATTAGGACTGATGCAAACCACGAATTTCTGACCCTTTGTAGGTCCTTATTTCGCCCACCAGGGCGAAATAAGGACCTACAGAAGAAGAAAAGTACCATGCTGCCGCAGGCTACAGCCGCTTTTGCGTAAGTCCTGCATATAAAAGTGCCCATTATTCAGTCACAAAGCGCCGCAGCACCTGATACAGCTGCACCAGGCTGTCGATATCGACCCATTCCTCATCCGAGTGCAGGCCGGCGCCGACGGGGCCGAAGCAGACTGATGGAACGCCGATGTCGCTATAGAAGCGCGCATCGGATGCGAAGTGCTCGCGGTAGAGCTGCGGCGCCCGCCCGATCACCGCCTCGGCGCAAGTGGCCAGTCGCTTGATCTGGGCATCCTGTGGGTCGCTCGCGAGCGGCACGCCGCTGCGCAGCAGGCGCACCTCGCCAGCCGGGTAACATGCGGCCAGCGCGGCGAGGATCTGCTCGGGCCGCTCCTCGGGGATATGGCGAATGTCCAATGTCAGCACCAGCGATTCGGGCAGGCGGTTGCCGGCCTCGCCACCGTGTACGATCGTTGGCACCACGGTGGTCAGCCAGGCAGATTCGTCGGGCGTAGGGTAGCGCCGCTCCATCGCGTCCAGGCCCTCGCGCAGCGCCACGAACGCGTTCAGGCCATCCCATGGCCGCGAGCCGTGCGCCGGATGGCCGCGCAGGTGAATCTCGACCCACATGCAGCCCTTCTGCGCGAAGCAGATGTTCAGATCGGTCGGCTCGGCCGCCAGAAAGAAGCCGCAGCCCCAGCCCGCGCGCAGCAGCTCGCCGCTGCCGTTCTCGCCGCCGATCTCCTCATCGCTCACGAACATAAAGCCAACATCGGGCGGCGCGGCCAGCGCGGCCAGATCTTTAATCAGCCGCAGCAGCACCGCGCCCGAGCCTTTCATATCCTGGCTGGCGCGGCCATAGATCCGGCCATCGCGCACTTCCGGCTGGAACTGCTCAGGGCGCGCCGGCACCACGTCGAGATGCGCATTCAGCATCACCGCCGGCGATGTAGTATCGCGCAATGTCACCACCAGGCTGGGCTTGCCGGCCCACTCGAAGCGCTGGATATGCACACCAGGGATGGCCTGGGCATAGCACTCGGCGTAGTCGATCACCGCCTGGAGCTGCTCGGGTTGCTCGGCGGTCGAGGGAATCGCGATCAGGTCGCAGGTCAGCTTCGTCAGTTCGCTGAGGAGTCCTTGATCGGTCACAGAGTCTCGCTTTCTTTTTGCTTCATTCCTCGGTTATTAGCGCCCAACTCATCAGCGTGTGTGTGAATTTTTAATCAAGCGTAGGAGATACGCGCTATATTCGGTTTCTCCCATCTTTCGCGCAATTTGATACACTTGCTCGGCAGTAATGTAGCCATGCTGGTAGGCGATCTCTTCTGGGCAGGCGATCATCAGCCCTTGGCGATGCTCGACCGCCTGGACGAAGTTAGAGGCTTCCAGCAAAGAGGCGTGTGTTCCAGCATCGAGCCAGGCAACGCCTCGCCCCAGCATCTCAACGCTCAGCTGACTTCGTTCCAGGTACAGTTGGTTCAGATCGGTGATCACAAGTTCGTTTTTAACCGATGGCCGCACCTGGGCCGCGAAATCAACCACCTGATGATCATAAAAATAAACGCCGGTGACCGCATAGTGCGATTTAGGGTGATCCGGTTTCTCTTCCAAGCTGATCGCGCGTCCTTGCTCGTCGAACTCCACGATACCAAATCGTTGCGGATCTCCCACAGCGTAGGCAAAGATTTTCGCCCCAACAGTTAATTCCGCAGCAACTTGCAGCTTACCGGATATTCCATGGCCATACAAAATATTATCGCCAAAGATCAGGCAAACAGGCTCACCTGCAATAAAATCGCGACCAATTAAAAATGCTTCAACTGTGCCACGCGGCGCTTGCTGCGTGAGATATGAGAAAGACAGGCCCCACTGGGCACCATCGCCCAACAGTTGCTGAAATGCTGATACGCTCTCTGGTGAGGTGATGATCAGGATCTCGCGAATACCTGCAAGCATCAAGATCGACAGCGGATAATAAATCATGGGCTTGTTATAGACCGGTAACAATTGCTTACTTACACCCAGGGTTAATGGGTGAAGGCGTGTGCCATGTCCGCCGGCGAGGATAATACCTTTCATCAGCACCTCTACTTATGTGAATCGTCTACGCTCACGCTGCTCTCGTAAGATCTTTCGCAGCTCATCTATATCGTGGGCCGCCAGGTGATCGCTCAACGTCGCAAGCAGTTGCTCGTCGTCGATAGTCACGCCTTGCTGAAGGCCAAAGATATCCGCTTCATATAAGGCTGCGCGCACCAGATTGCCCTGCCGATAGAGTGAAGGTAGCGCATAAAGCTTGAGCAGCAGCATACCTTCGCGCGTCGCACAGGATACTGGATGTCCATCAAATGATATTTCGGTGCGTTGGTGCTGTGATACAGCTGCGAATAATGGATTGGTTGTGAGTAGTAGATCGACGCGCAGGCCGTGATAATTGGCTTTACCAAAATCTCGATCGTGGATAGTCGCCTGCCAGTCAAGTTTCTGAAGGTCTTTTGGCTCGATAATCAGATCGACATCTTGCGTATTTCGGACTTCAACATACGAGAGCATGGCTACGCCACCAACAAGCACATAATCGACCTGGGCATCACGCAATGCCGCGAAAAGCGCGCGCACCTCACCGCGTATGTCATTCATCGGCGCCTCACTGCAAAGATTAAAGACGATGCCGTTTTCGATTATTTCATCGATTGGCAGAATCGCTCTCATGCTCGCTCCAAACGAAGATTATGCTGTCACGTAGATCGGGTTCGTGAATAGCCACGGCTGGCCCTTCCGATAACCCTCTAGCCGATACACGCCCGGCTCGTGGAGATCATAGCGCAGCGCGCGCCGGGCCGCCGCGATCACGCGCCCATTGTGGATCAGCCGCAGCGCGGCCGCGCGCCCGGCATCGGCCACGATTGCGAGCGGGCCAGCGCGCAAGCTCGGGCTGGCGCCGGGCGCGTAGTGTGCAGCGCCCTGCTCGGCACGAAAGACCAGCGCCGGGCAGGCGCCGTCGTAGCGATTCACGAAATATGATCGCCCAGCGCCGAGCGCGCTGTAGACCTGGCGAATGGCGCTTGGCGCATCGGGGGCCAGCGGCGTGTCGAGCAGCAGGTAGTTTGTTAAGGTGCCGAAAGCCCATTTGTAGGAAAAGATCTCGACCTCGCCCCACGGTGCAGGCTTCTTGAAGGCGTGGGCATCCACCCCGCCGACGCCGAAGGTGCGCTTGCCGGCCACGTTCAGCCGATCCCACCATGCCAGCGTCTCGCGGGTCGGTCCGCGCATGCCCAGCCGTGGCAGAAAGAAATGCAGCTCCTTGTTGCGTTGGGTCAGGTGCTCGCCCCAGTCGCTCAGCTGGTTCCACAGCTCGATGCCGACCGGCCGGCCGGCGCGCTCACGCGGCCCATCCACGCTCCAATCGTCCCAGCGGTAGATATCTTTGAAATCATTGTGCACGCGTTCATCGGGGTGGGCGATGATCCCAAAGCCGCCGCGCGCATATACTGCATCCACAAAATCCTGCGGCGCGAGCGTGTTGTCGATCACTTCGTCCACATTCAGCGCGAGAAAATGATTGCGGTCGGGCGTGATCTCATGATCAACGATCACCAGCACGCCGTCGAGCCAGCCCTCGTAGCACTGGCCGTCCAGCGTGTCGTGGTCGGTGATGATGATCCAGCGCAAGCCGGCGGCGCGTGCTGCGTGCGCGAGATCCTCCACCGAGCCGCTGCCGTCGGAGTAGCTGGTGTGCATATGCAGCGCGCCGGGAATGTAGTGCATAGGGACTCTCTTATTTCTTAAGGTGCTTCGATTTTTCGCTCGTAGAGCGAAAAATCGAAGCACAAAAAAGGCGAGTACCTTGCTGCCGCGGGCTGAAAAGTGTTCTATCGCAGTAACTGCGTAACTCCTAAATTACCAAAGCGCGATGCCTATAAGAGATACCACCTGCGACATGTACCTGATAGTATACCAGCTATCACGCTCGGTCGGACGGCGCGACGAATGCAACATTGCAAGTTCCTTACAACACATCAGTGGCTGTTTCCGGCGCGTATCGCGCATACACAACCATTCGTTTACCATCTGAAAGCAACACGCTGGATAAGCCATCGATACTCACACGGCCAGACGGCGATCGTGCGCTGCAAACCACTATCACTCACAAGGAGCGACTATGCGTCTCACTCATGCGTTCTCACTGATCGTGGTGGCCGGTGTGCTGCGATAGTAGATGGAACATTCGTGCTCAGTGCGGCGCGCCAGCCGCAGCTCGCTTCGAACAAGCCGCCGGTCAATAGCTCGTTCGTGCTCACGGCGCGTGGAGCTGCCGCAGCTCTCTGTTCAAGATATCCAGAGCGCGCAGCCGGTGGCTAAGCTGTCGCTGACGCAGATTAACTTCGAGCCGGAAAGCTCGCGCCTGACCATTCAGTCCAACCAGGATATCATCAATCAGGTGCTGCCGGCGCTGCGATCCTCGCGGCTGTACCTGCAGATCGAGGGCAGTGCGGCCTGGCCGGGGTCGCAGGGGCGCTTTACCAAGAACGACATCGACCAGCTGGCCAAGGAGCGTGCCCAGAGCCTGGCGCAGTTCCTGAGCAGCCAGGGGATCGATCCAAACCGGCTGATTATCGGCACGATCGATTCGAAGTTCCCCAACAGCATCAGCGAGGATGAGCTGGCGCAGGATCGGATCGTGCGCTTCACGCTGATCACCGTTGGCGGGCGCTAAGTAGTTGCTATGTAATCTTGCGATCTGTTGTTCGTTTTTTCGCTCTAGTTGCTATGTAATCTTGCGATCTGTTGTTCGTTTTTTCGCTCGGAGAGCGAAAAAACGAACAACAAAAAGTGGATTTCCATGGCACCGATGCCTAAAACCAACAATCTGATACAATAGCATCTATCCCTGCCGGCAACCTACGCTACACCTATCACGAGGAACTATGACGATTCCAATCTTTGACGATATTGCGCTGGCCCGCCGCACCGTCCTCCGGCGCGTCCCGCTCGACGAGGTCGAGATCACGCCGGCCATGCTCGATGCGAACGAGCGGATCTATGGCGCGCGGCTGACCCCGGCCGAGGCGGTCGATCGAATCATTCTGGATGTGCGCGGCCGCGGCGACGCGGCGCTGAGCGACTGGAGCGCGCGGCTGGACGGTGTACGGCGGTCGGCGTTCGAGGTGCCGCGCGCGCGGATTCGGCGCGCGGTCGGTGCGCTGGCCCCCGAGCTGGTCGAGGCGCTCAAGCTGGCCGCTGGCGAGATCGAGCGCTTTCACCGCCGGCAGGCGCGCAACTCATGGGTCGATTTCAACGTCGAAGGAGCACTGGGTCAGATTGTCCTGCCGTTGCAGCGCGTCGGGCTGTATGCGCCGGGCGGCAGTGCGCCGCTGCCTTCATCGCTGCTGATGGCGGCCATCCCAGCGCGCGTCGCCGGCGTCGAGGAGATCGTGGTCTGCTCGCCGCCGCAGCGCGATACCGGCGAGGTGGCCGAGATCGTGCTGGCGGCCGCACACCTCGCAGGGGTGGATCGCGTGTTCGCGCTCGGCGGCGCCCAGGCGATCGCCGCGATGGCCTATGGAACGCAGACGGTGCCGCAGGTCGATAAGATCGCCGGCCCCGGCAACCTGTATGTGGTGCTGGCCAAGCGCGCGGTCTACGGCGTGGTGGGGATCGAGGCGCTGCCCGGCCCGACCGAGACGATGGTGATCGCCGATGAGACGACTGACCCACGCCTGGCGGCGGCCGACCTGCTGGCCCAGGCCGAGCACGACCTGGTGGCATCGGCGATCATGCTCACCACCAGTCGCGCCGTCGCCACCGCGACCCAGGCCGAGGTCGCGCGCCAGCTCGAGTCGCTGGAGCGCGCCGAGGTGGCCGCGCAGTCGATCGCGCAGCGCGGTGGGATTGTGATCGTGCCGGAATTGGCTGATGCGTTCGCGCTGGCGAATGCCTACGCGCCCGAGCACCTGTGCCTGCTGCTGAAGGAGCCATGGCAGCATATCGGCAGGGTTCGCAACGCCGGCGGGATCTTCCTGGGCGAGCGCTCGTTCGAGGTGCTGGGCGATTATGTCGCCGGCCCATCGCATATTATGCCCACCGGCGGAACCGCGCGCTACGCCTCGCCGGTGAACGTGGACGATTTTCGAAAGGTGATCTCGCTGGTGGGGCTGAACGAGGCCGCGCTGCGGCGGATCGGGCCGGCGGCCGCGCGCCTGGCCGATGCCGAAGGGCTGACCGGCCACGCCGCGGCGGTTCGCGCCCGACTTGATGAGTAGCGAAGGGTTAAGGGTTAGGGGTTAGGGGTTGATGAGTGCTCTTCTAACCCCTAACCCTTAACCCCTAACTCTGGTATAATGTGGCTATCCCATTGTTACGCTGCACAGGAGGCAGTCAACGACTATGTCTTCATATCTCGTAAATTTTATCAGTCTGCTCTTTCAGGTGCTCTCACTCGCGATCCTGGGCCGCGTGCTGCTGTCGTGGGTCGATCCATTCGGCAACATGCGTATCACCCAGATCATCCGCGATCTGACCGAGCCGCTGCTCGCGCCGATCCGCAGCGTGCTGCCAAGTATGGCGATGTTCGACTTCTCGCCGATCATCGCGATGCTGCTGCTCCAGGCGCTCAGCCGCCTGCTGATTGGGGCGATTGCTCGATAAGAATTCTCCTTGCTGGGGAGGTATGGAGGGCCGCAAGCCCCTCCATACCTCCCCAGGAATGGGGGTGCGCGGGCGGCGAAGCCGCCCGCGCACCCCCATTCCTGGAACAGTGTTAGCTAAAGGCTTCTGTTGATGGAACGTGATATCCCCGCGCAGCCCCAAGTCGCGCCGCGCGAAACGGCTCAAGGATCCAGCCGATTTCTGCTCCTGGTAGTGTTCCTGGCCGGCATCGGCACCCTCGGGATCGAGATGGTCGCATCGCGGTTGCTGGCCCCCTACTTTGGCACCTCGCAGCCAATCTGGGCGGTGGTGATCGGCCTGACGCTGATCTACTTGACGATCGGCTACCGGCTGGGCGGCACGCTGGCCGACCGGCGGCCCGAAGAAAAGCTGCTATACCAGATCATCACCTGGGCTGGCTTTGTCACTGGCCTGATCCCGCTGCTGTCCGACCCGATCCTGCGCTTTTCGCAGGGTACGATCGCCCGCGTGGCGGTGGGCAGCTTCCTGGGCGCGCTGTTCGGCGTGCTGATCCTGTTCGCCGTGCCGGTGGTGCTGATGGCGATGGTCAGCCCGTTCGCGATCCGGCTTCAGCTCAAGCGCGTCGAGAACGGTATTGCATCGGCCGGTCGCACCGCCGGATCGCTCTCGGCGCTCTCGACGATTGGCTCGATCGTCGGAACCTTTCTGACCGCGCTCTACCTCATCCCAGCGATCGGTACTGCCCGCACGATCTACCTGATCGCGGTGTTCCTGATTGTCGTCGGCCTGATCGGCCTGCGCGATTGGCGCTACCTGATTATGCTGCTGGTCGTCGCCGGCCTTTTCTTCTACACCACCAGCACGCGCGGCAACATCAAGGTCGCCGATTGCGCGGGCTGCACATTAGTCGAGGAAGATGAGTCGGCCTACAACTATATTCAGATCGCCCACAGCGACAGCCAGTACTTCGGGCCGCAGGTGAACCTGATCTTGAACGAGGGCCAGGCGATCCACTCGATCTACCACCCGCGCTTCGAGCAGAGCCACGATCCGATCGACCTGCTGACCGGCGGCGGGCCATGGGATTATTTCACGGTCACGCCCTACTTCTACCCCAACCGCGACTGGTCTACCGTCAAGAGCCTGGCCATGCTCGGCTCGGCCACCGGCACGGTGCCCAAGCAGTTTCTGGCGGCCTACGGCGCCGGTGCGCAGATCGACGCGGTCGAGATCGACCCGAAGATTATCGAGCTGGGCCGCAAGTATTTCAAGATGGAAGACGCCAGCCAGGATTCGGCCCACCCAAACTACGTGGTCCACGCCGATGATGCGCGCTACTGGCTGGCGACCGCTGGTAAGACCTACGACGTGATCGGTATGGATGCCTACCACCAGCCGTATATCCCCTTTCACCTGACTACGGTCGAGTTCTTTCAGCTTGTCAAGGCGCACCTGGCGCCCGAGGGTGTGGCGGTAGTCAACGCCGGCAAAGCGCCCGACGGCGACGATCGGCTGGGTGTGGCGCTGGCCGGCACGATGCGCCAGGTCTTTCCTCAGGTGTTCGTGATCGACACCGCTGGCTTTGGTAACCAGATCCTGGTTGGCGTGAATCAGCCGGTCGGCGATGGCGTGCTGAACTTCCAGAAGAACTTCGAGCGCATGCAAGTGCCGGTGCTGAAGCAGGTGATGAACTGGTCGCTCAACGCCGGCCCCGCGCCCGTGCGTGAGTTCCTACCCACCGACGCGCGCATCGCGCCCTTCACCGACGACAAGGCCCCGGTGGAGCAGCTGATCGACTCGCTGATTTTCGACCAGATTAAGTAGGCTGTTGTCCGTTGTCCGTTGTCAGTTGTCAGTAGGTTTCTACGACTGACAACGGACGACCGACAACGGACAACACATGATCATCTCCGCCTTCGTCGAAGTCCTGCTGCCTGTCCTGGTGGTGGTCGCCTGCGGCTATGTGCTGCGGCGAGCCTTTCCGATCGACCTGCGCTCGCTCAACCGCGTCAGCATGTACGTGCTCAGCCCGGCGCTGATCTTCACCACCCTGGCGCGGATCGAGGTGGCCGGCGACGAGGCGCTACGGATCGCCGCCGCGTCGACGCTGGTGGTTGTGCTGATCGGCGCGCTCACCTACATCTGCGCCCGGCCGCTACGGCTGGATCAAGCTGCCCTCTCCGCACTGCTGCTCGCGACCATGTTCATGAATGCCGGCAACTACGGCCTGCCGACCACGCGCTTCGCGTTCGGCGAAGAGGGCTTGCAGCGCGCACTGCTGTTCTTCATTCCACAGACCATCCTGGCGCAGGTGCTGGCGGTGCCGATCGCCGGCATGGCTCGTGGCGAGCGTGGCAACCCCCTGCTCCAAGTGCTGCGGATGCCGCAGATCTACGCCGCGCTGGCCGGGCTGCTGGCGCGCGCGGCCGGCATCAACCTCGCCGGCCAGGGCCACGATGTGATCACCGCGCTGTTTCGCGGCGTGGCACTGATGTCCGACGCGGCGCTGCCACTGCTGCTGCTGGTGCTGGGCATGCAGCTGGCGCAGGGAGTGGCGGTGGAGCAGCGCGGGCTGACTACGCTGGCGGTGGTGCTGCGGCTGCTGATCTCGCCGCTGCTGGCTTTTGGTTTGGCGCGGCTGCTGGGCCTGAGCGACCTGTCCATGCGCGTAGTGGTGCTGGAGGCCAGCATGCCCACGGCCGTGAATATGGTGCTGTACTCGCTGGAGTTCGATGCGCGGCCGGGCTTCGTGGCCGGGGTGGTCGTGGTCACCACTGTGCTGAGCCTGGGAACGCTGGCGCTGCTGCTGGGAGTGCTGCGGGTGTAGGGCGTGTTATAATGTTTCCATCGCGCGTTGATACGTATGGTGCCGGCAATGAATGATCAGGAAATGAAAAATTTGCTCGATGAGATAACTCGTCGTATTCGTGAGGTCAGCGATCCAGAACAGATTATTTTGTTCGGATCAAGGGCGCGCGGGGACTCACGGCCAGATAGCGATGTCGATTTGCTGATTATAAAAGATAACATTGCGTCGACACGCGCCGAAGCGGGGCGCATTTATCGTGCGCTATCTAATATATCTCTTCCTATTGATGTAGTTGTTGTGCGGCCAGCTTATGTCGAACAATACAAAGATATCATAGGCACGATTGTGCGCCCGGCGCTACGCGAAGGAAAAGTGTTGTATGCAAGATAATCGTGCGGAGGCGATTAAAGTTCTTGTGGCGCAGTGGATAGGTCGGGCGCGATCAGATCTTGTCTTGGCGCGAATGACTGAGGATGAGCGTCTTCTGCCGGAGCTCCTTGCTTTTCATGCCCAACAAGCGGCTGAGAAAGCGCTTAAAGCACTGCTCGTTCACCATCAAGTTGAGTTTCCACGAACGCATGTGATTGCGCTTCTGTTGAACTTATGCGAGCGTGCCGGATATCAGGTGCCTGAGAAGCTTACTGACGCGCTTGTTTTGACGCGATATGCTGTTGCGACCCGATATCCGAGTGAAGAAGATCCTGTAACTCGTGATGAGGCGCGCGCGGCGGCGCTGACAGCGGCAAATGTGCTAACCTGGGTCGAGGCACAAATTGCTCCAGAATAGCAAATGCGCCCGCTGGAAACCGAAGTAAATTGAGAGCACTTTCTATATGGCGATCCAACCGAAATCTGCTCGAAAGCTTCCCCGTGGCGTCTACATCCTGGCGTCGCTGCTCTTCCTGGGCGGCGGCATTATGCTGCTGGCGGCCGTCGTTCTGCCGATTCAGGGCACGAATCTGGTGCCGTGGTACATCTACCTGGCCTATGCGGCCTACCTGCTGGCGGTCGGCTGGGGGCTGTGGGGCGCGCGGCGCTGGGCGTATCTGGCGGCGCTGCTGATGTGTGTGGTGCTGGGCTTTTACCAGCTCCAGACAGCTGTGGTGCTTCAGAAAAACGCGCTGTTCCCGTTTCTGGCCTTAGCGGTGATGTTCGGCTATTTGATTCAGCCAAAGCTGCGCGCGATATTCCTCCACTCCGTGGCTGAAGAACCACAGCAGGCGACCAGTGACGAGTGACAAGTGACGAATAGCGCATTCTCGTCACCTTGTCACCTTGTCATCTTGTCATCTTGCTAGCCCTCATGTGGAATCTGCTGAATCGCGCCCATACGATCGTAGCGAATATCGGATTTGACATCCTCGATCACCCGCCAGGTGCCGGGCGTGCGCGGCAAGCAGATCACCTCGACCCGGCCCTGGTGCTTGAGCCGCAGCGCCTCGGCGCCGTTGGCCAGCCAGATGCTACCGACATAGGTGCGTCGTGGTGCCACCGGGATGGCGCAGTCCAGCAGCGCGCCGTCGATCGTGCCCAGGGTGGTACGGTGCGGGCGCAGCCCCAGCACATGCGCGCGCACCGTCAGGCCGTTGCGGAGCAGCGCAAGGTCGTCGCTGACCTGCCGCCAAAGATGACGCGCAGTGATCAGCAGCCGGATGACGATCAGCAGCACTGGCACCAATCGAATGGTGGTGCTGGCACGCAGCGCGAATAACACCAGGAGCGTGATGATGCCGGCGATGATCAGTGGGTCAAAAAATGCCTTGAGTGGACGCTCGAAGACATGGTCGCTGAGCAGATTCGCCATGACGGCCGGCGAGAGCGGGCGGGGCGGGGACTGCTGCAAGTAGGCCGCGTCAACTTGCTCGGTAACCCGTTGCATGGTGTTCCTCTCCGCCGCGCCAGGCGTTCGACCGCTACGGTTCTAACTATACGCCGCAAGATACTACATATTGTAGCGAGGATTTTACTTGATCGCAAGCGATGAATATGTTGACATCGGCGAAAGGTTGACAAGCGGCATAAACCGGCTTATCATTCTTTCCCGGGCCACGCCCCTGCTTCAGCTGCTACGTACATGAAGGCCCGGCCACATGTCTGCACGCCCCAAACAACGTTCATCGATCGCTCGTAGAGCGTTATTCGCCGTCCTGATCGGCCAACTGGCGCTGCTCGCCGGGCTGAGCGCGCTGCTCTACTGGGCCTACCTTACGCTTGATGCGCTGCTGCCAGCGCTGCTGGGCGCGCCGGCCTGGGTCGGCATTCAGAATGTCGCGATCGGCCTGTCGCTCGATCTGGCGCCGTATGCGGGCGGTCTGCTGGCCGGCCTGCTGGTGCTGATGTGGCTGCTGGCGCGCTGGGTCGCGCGCCCGCTGAGCCAGCTGGTGGCCGCCGCGCTGGCGCTCGGCAGCGATGGCGCTGAGCGCACGCTGCCGCTGCGTGCCACCGGCGAGGTCGGCCAGCTGGCGCGCAGCTTCGATGATCTCTCGCAATCGCTTCAGCGCTCCTCGCGCGAGCTGCAAGAGCAGAACCGCTCGCTGGTAGACACGGTGCGCCAGCTCGAAGGGCTGTTGCGGATCGGCCAGGAGCTGAATGCCACACTCGACGCCGATCAGCTGATCCGGCGCTTCGCCACCACGCTGCGCGATACGTTCAGCTACGAGTGCGTGGGCGTCGCGCTGGTTGAGGGCGAGTCGCTGCTGTACCACTTCAGCGGCAACGCCGGCGGCAATACCTTTGCCCCGCCCACGCGCATGCCGCTCGCCGACACCAGCGTGGTTGGCCGTGTGGCGCTCACCGGCGGCCCGCTACGTGTGGACGATTTGCGCGCCGAGCCGTCGCTGAACCTGTCCCCAGGGCTGCCCTCAGCGCGGGCCGAGCTAGCCACGCCAGTGATCAGCGGCGGGCGATTGCTGGCGGTGATCATTTTGCAGAGTAACCGCCCGAACGCGTTCAGTACGCTGGATGAGCAGCAGATCGTTACGCTCTCTGGCCCGCTGGCGGTGGCGCTGGCGAACTCAAGCCTGTTCCAGGTCGAGCAACTACGGCGCCAGCTGGCCGAGGCGATCTACCGCGTCTCCCAGACGTTAAGCGCCGCGCTGGCCCCCGAGGGTGTGTCGGATCTGATCCTGGATCAGCTGGCGCAGGTGCTGCCCTACGATCGCAGCGCACTGTTGCTGATCGATGGCCAAATCTTGGAGATCGCGGCCACGCGTGGGCTGAGCGGCCAGACGCTGGCACGCACACGCATGCGCCTGGAAGAGATCCCGCTGATCGCTCAGATCGTCGCGCAGGGCCGGCCGATAATTCTCGACGACGCCCAGCACGACTCGCGCTACCGGTCGATCGCCGGCAATGCCCCGGTGCGCGGCTGGCTGGGCGTACCGCTGATGGGTCAGGGGCGCGTGTATGGCGTGCTGACGCTTGAGAGCGATCAGCCGAGCCGCTACAGCGAGGAGGAGCTACGCGCGATCTCGGCGCTGGGCAACCAGGCTGCGATCGCTATGGAGAACGCCCGCCTGTACGCCGAGGCGCAGGAGCGCACGCTTCAGCTTGAGGTGGTCACACGCGTAACCCAGGAGGTCAGCACGCGCGATGTCAGCCACGAGCTGCCCGGCATCCTGCGCACGATCATCCACCAGATCCGGCGAGTGGTGCCGTGCGACTACGCCGCGCTGGCGCTCTACAACGAGGACGACGACACGTTCTCGTTCGAGACGGTCTACGATTTCGCGGTGCGCGATTGGGCCGATCTGCCGCCCGGCAAGCGCGTCCCGGCCGATGGCAGCTCCTGGCAGACGGCTTGCCGCACCGGCACCGCGATGATTCAGTCCGAGCTGGTTCGCAGCAGCTTCGCCTACGACCGTGGGCTGGCGGCCGGCGGCCTGCGCGCGGGCGTTGTGGTGCCGATTATTGGGGCCAGCCGCGCGATCGGCACGCTGGATTTCGCCAGCCGCGAGCCGGGCGCCTATGGCCAGACCCAGGTGTCAACGCTGCGCGAGCTTTCGCACTACCTTGGCACCGCGCTGCACAACGCGCGCCTGTCGCAGGAGCGCGAGGATACCGCCGCCAAGCTGGCGCGCACTCAGGAGCATCTCAACTTGGTCGACAAAGTGCGCGCGGTCGGCCAGCTGGCATCGGGCGTAGCGCACGATTTCAACAATCTGCTGGCCGGCATTCTCGGCAACGCCCAGCTGCTGATGTTCGAGGCCCAAACGCCCGACCAGCGCGAGATGCTTGGGGTGATCGAGCGGGCCGCCAAGGATGGCGCCGAGACAGTGCGGCGGCTCCAGGGCTTCGCGCGCATGGAGCACGATTCGCCCATGACCGAGGTTCGGCTGGATATGCTGGCCCGCGATGCGATCGACATCACCCGGCCGCGCTGGCGCGACGTAGCCCAGAGCCGTGGCGCCTCGATCGAAGTCGTACGGCAGCTTCAGGCAGTGACGCCGCTGGCCGGCCGTCCGGGCGAGCTGCGCGAGGTGCTGACCAACCTGATTATCAATGCGGTCGACGCGCTGCCGAAGGGCGGCAAGATTATGGTGAACACTTACGACGATAAAGCCGCCGGCGATGGCCTGGGCTATGTGGTGGCCGAAGTGGCCGACAGCGGCACGGGTATGCCGCCGGAGGTGCGCGCGCGGATCTTCGACCCGTTCTTCACCACCAAAGGTGAGCAGGGCACCGGCCTGGGTCTGGCGGTCTCGCTGGGGATCATCCAGAGCCACGGCGGCCAGATCGAGGTCGAGAGCGAGCCAGGGCGCGGCACGCGCTTCATCATCCGCTTACCGGTGCGCACCGCCGCCCAGGCCGCTAAGGCAACGCGCCAGACCAAAGCGCTGGTGATTCCGCCCAGCCATATTCTGTTTGTCGAAAACGAGGCCATGATCCGCGATGCGACCGTGCGCCTGCTGACGCGCTGGGGCCATCAGGTTGCGCAGGCGTCGAATGGCGCTGAGGCGCTCCAAACCTTCGCGCCCGACACATTCGATCTGGTGATATCCGACCTGGGCATGCCGGATATGAACGGCTGGGATCTGCTGGGCGAGATCAAGCGGCGCGATTCGCGCGTGCCGACAGTGCTGATCACCGGCTGGGGCCGCCAGTTCAGCGACGAAGAGGTCATGGAGCGCGGGGTCGATTTCGTGATCGAGAAGCCGTTCGACCAGGATGCTCTGCGTGAGATCTTGGCGGCGGCGCTGGGCGGACGATGACAGGGTGAGACGATGACAGGGTGACAGGGTGACCGGGTGACATCTCGATCAGCCGCCGTTGATACACGGTGAGGGAGTGCAGCTTCGCTCAACATGACAATGATTCACGAGGAAGGCGATGTCATGCTGACCCCTTCGACTGCGCTCAGGGCAGGCTCCGGGAAGCATCTCGCAGCAATACATTGTGAAATCATAGACATTCCACCAAGATGTGGTATAATACCCCCTAGCTCTGATCCGCTCTGGGTTTTGGATCGGAGTTATGTTTTGCATTTCGCTTGTCGTTTCTTCCCAGAGGGTCACGCCTAAGCACGGAGTTTTGTTGGCTGTGCCGGTTGCGTGAACCTCGTTTCACCTCGCTTTGCACCCTCCAGGCTCCTCAAGACAAAAGGATAGTTCTTGAACTTCGACCAATTTGGCCTCGATTCACGCCTCATGCAGGGTGTCCGAGCCGCCGGCTACGACACGCCGACCCCGATCCAATCCGCCGCCATACCGCCCGCGCTCGCTGGTCACGATCTGATCGGCACCGCCCAAACTGGAACTGGAAAGACCGCAGCGTTCGTGCTGCCGATTCTCCAACGCTTGCTGAAGAGCCCGCGCGGCCGTGTGCGCGCGCTGATCGTTACGCCCACGCGCGAGCTGGCGGAGCAGATTAACGACACTATTCGCGCGCTGGGCCAGGCATCCGGCCTACGTAGCGCCACGATCTACGGCGGCGTGTCGATGCTGCCGCAGGAGCGCGCGCTGCGCGACGGTGTCGACATTCTGGTGGCCTGTCCCGGCCGCCTGCTCGACCATCTCGACCGCCGAACCGCGCGGCTGGATGGCCTAGAGGTGCTGGTGCTTGATGAGGCCGACCGCATGTTCGACATGGGCTTCCTGCCGGCCGTGCGCCGCATTCTGAGCTATGTGCCGGCCAAGCGCCAGACCATGCTGTTCTCAGCGACCTTCCCAACCGAGATCGAGCAGTTGGCTGGCCAGGCGCTGCATAACCCGCGGCGGCTGGCGGTGGGACTGAGCCGACCGGCCACGACCGTGTCGCACGCGCTCTACCCGGTTCCGCAGCACTTGAAGACCAGCCTGACGCTGGATCTGCTCAAGCAGACCGACGCGCGCTCGGTGTTGATATTCACGCGCACCAAGCATCGCGCATCGCGCCTGGCACAGCAGCTTGAGCGTTCGGGCCACCGTGTGACCTCGCTGCACAGCAACCGCAGCCAGAATCAGCGCCAGGCCGCGCTCGACGGCTTCCGCGACGGCACCTACCAGATCATGGTGGCGACCGACATCGCAGCGCGCGGGATCGATGTGGATCGAATATCGCACGTGATCAACTACGACATCCCCGACACCGCCGATGCTTACATCCACCGGATCGGCCGCACCGGCCGCGCCGAGCGCGAGGGCGACGCCTTCACGATGATCACGCCCGAGGACGACATCATGGTGCGGACGATCGAGCGGGCGGTTGGCCAGCCGATCGCGCGCCAAACGATCGCCGGCTTCGATTACAACGCGCCAGCGCCGGCGTTTACACCGGCGCCGCCACCACGCGGGCGCCAGCCGCACCAGCAGTCGCGTCAGACGCAGCGCCAGGTTGCCCACGGGGCGCAGTCGTCGCGCCAGGGCGCGCGCCCGCAGTCGTCCGGCAAGCCCGGCAACCGGTCGCCGCGCCGCGATCGAGGCGACGCGCGGTAGCTTCAACATAGCCTATACCTCGGCACAAGCGAACGCCGTAGCTGACAAGCTACGGCGTTTGTGTGTTATTTTCAGGGTGGGGTTTGGGGCGGCCGGGCGCCCTTTGGGCGTCGCCCCCAAGAATCCTCTTTTGCCGGTGCGGGGCGATGAAGTCGCCCCGCACCGGCAAATATCGCATCGATCACACCGCACAATTGAACGTATCGAATATATTGACACCATCGATATAATATGCTAAACTCATCCCATCGCTACAGGGGGATGTGATGGCAGACCAACAATCGACGATTATCGAAGACATTATCGAGGCGCATCGAAGCATCATTCGGGCGATCGGGGCTTCGGCCCCGTCGGTCTGGATGGAGCTTGATCTATCGATGGCCCAGCTCAAGACGCTGATGACGCTCTACAATGGTGGCGCGGCGCCGATCGGCCAGATCGCCGAATGTCTTGGCATCGGGCAGCCAACCGCTAGTCATCTGGTCGACCGGCTGGTGCAGACGCAGCTGGTGCTTCGGATGGAAGATCCGCTCGACCGTCGCCGGACGCTGGCCCAGCTTTCGCCGGGAGGGGAGGAGCTGGCCGAACGGATCAATCAGGTGCGCTTTGGGACACTGCGGCGCTGGCTGGCGCAGCTCGATGACGCCACGCTCGCGGCGTTCCTTCAAGGCTCGCGGGCGCTTGCGGATGTGGCCAAGGCTGAAACTACTCGCGTTTCAGAAACTACGTAATCATTGTTCTATCGCGCCAACAGCCGCCGTGCCCGAGGCGGCTGTTGGCTGTGCTTATTTATTAGCACTTACGCAAAAGGCAGCTTTCGCCTGCGACAGCATGGTACATTACATGTTTGGTATGTTCTTTTTTCGCCCCGCGGGGCGAAAAAAGAACATACCAAACGCAAAAATCCGTGCGCTTGCGTAAGTCCTATTATTGCAAACAGGAGAATCTATTATGACCACAGACCCCCTTTCTGCCGAGCTGGACCAGCCGTCGCCCACCACAGCGCCGCGTATACGTGGGCGAATCAGAACGCGCCAGCTGATAATCGGTCTGGTCGCGCTGATTGTGCTGGCGGTGTTGGCGCGCTTTGGCTACACCTATTACATCGACTCGACGTTGTATGTGACCACCGACGACGCGCTGGTCGATTCCAACCTGGTGTCGGTCGCGCCGATTGGCTCGGGCACGCTCGCGATCTGGCGGATCAAGCCGGGCGATAAGGTGCGCGCCGGCCAGGTGCTCGGCCAGGTCAAGCCGGTGAGTGGCTCGGCCTACCTCAATATCACCGCGCCGATCGATGGGACGATCCTGCGCGTCGATGGCCGCGAGGGCCAGGTTGTGGCGCAGGCCCAGGCGCTGGCGTATGTCGCGAACCTCGACGCGATGCATATCACTGCCTATATCGACGAGAGCGTGATCCACAAAATCCACGCCGGCCAGACTGTGGATGTCACGGTTGATGCAACCGCTGGCAATGTGTACCACGGCACCGTCAGCGAAGTGCTGCCCGCCACCGCCAGCTCGTTCGCGCTGATTCCGTCGACCGATCGCTCGAACGGCAACTTTACCAAAGTGACGCAGCGGATCGAGATTCATATCGATATCGGCTCGACCAGCGGAACGGCACTGTATCCCGGCGAAAATGCGTACGTGCGTATTCGTACGGCGTAAGGAGTATATGATGAAGCAGACCTATAAGCTGCTGCTATCCGCCACGCTGTCCGGCCTGCTGGCAACCCAGCTGGCAGCCTGTGGCGCCGCACCTGCCGCACCTGCCGCAGCCGCTCCGGCCATGCAGGCGACCGCCGTGGCTGGGCCGGCCACAGCGGAAACGTTCGCCGGTATCGACGCGATTGGCGAGGTGAAGCCGATCCAGGATGCAAATCTGACCTTCCAGGTCGCCGGCACGGTCGCTCAGGTGCTGGTTAAAGAAGGCGATGTCGTCAAAAAGGACCAACTCCTGGCGGTGCTCGACACGCGCGTGTTCGATGAAAAGGTCGGCCAGGCCCAGGCCGCGCTGCAAGTGGCCCAGGCCGCGCTCCAGAGCGCGCAGGCGCAGCAGCAGGTGGCGCTGGCCACGCAATCGGCGCTGACCGACCCGCCCAAGCCGGCCTTGGTACTTGCGGCACGCGCCCAGGTGCAGGCCGCGCAGATCGCGCTGAAGCAGGCTCGCACCGGCCAGAGCCAGAATGTGATCACGGCCCAGGCGAGCCTTGCCGCCGCTCGAGATACGCTCCAGTCGTCCAAGGACAAACTTTCGCGCGCGAAGACCAGCGCCGACGCAGCGATCCCGCAGGCTGCGCTGGCGCTTCAGCAGGCCCAGGCCGCCTATGCCGTGGCCAAGAGCAACTGGGACTATGTGCAGGAGACCGGCAAGAATCCAACCAGCCCAGATACGATCAACCCAGCCACGGGCAAGAAGACGCCCAATAAGCTGACCGATGCACAGCGCGCGCAGTACTACGCGGTGTATGTGCAGGCCGACGCAGCGCTGCACCAGGCCGAGCAGAAGCTTGAGCAGGTTCAGATCGACGCCGATCAGGCGCGCCAGGCCGAAACGATCGGCGTGCAAACGGCCGAGCAGCAGGTGACCCAATCGCAGGCCGCGCTCAACAAAGTTGCGGTGCCGGCCGATCAGGATGCGGTCGCGGCGGCGCAGGCCAATCTGGCGCTGGCGCAGGCCAACCTGGCCAACCTCCAGCCCGACCCACGCCCTTCGGATCAGGCCCGCGTAGCGGCAAACGTCGCGGCCGCCAATGCCGGGGTTGCCGCCGCCGAGGCGAATGTGGCGCAAGCCCAGGCCGCGCTCGAGCAGGCCCAGCTCAGCCGCTCGTACGCCGAGATTCATGCGCCCTACGCCGGCCAGATCGCCCAGGTCAACGTCGATCCATTCGACGCCAGCACCACTGCCGGCCAGCCGGCTATTCGCCTGCTGGACCTGAGCAAGCTGCGGGTCGAGGTGCAGATCAGCGATGCCGATATTGCGCGGGTACGCGTCGGCCAGGCGCTTCAAGTTCATTCCGGCGCGCTCGACCGGGCCTACAACGGCAAGGTCAGCTATATCGCGCCGGAGGCGACTTCGAGCGGCGCGACGCGCAGCTACCTGGTGCGGATCGATCTCGATCAGCAGGATGGCCTGCGCTCGGGCATGCAGGTGACGGTGGATATCGCCACCGCGTAAGAAAGGAGCGTTTCGATGAGTACAGCTGAACCGCTCCAGCCGGCTGGCGGGGTGGCCGGGCCGATCGGCCCGGCCGCGCCCCGCCAGCGCCAGCCGGTGGTCGGGAATTTTCTGGGGCTCGAATATAAATGGCTGGTCGCCATTGCGGTGATCTTCGGCCTGTTTATGGCCGTGCTTGACACAACCGTGGTCAATATCGCGCTGCCGAAATTGCAGGCGGTGTTCGGCGCCACGCTGAACGATGTGCAGTGGATCATCACCGGCTACACGCTGGCGCAGACGGTCAGCATTCCACTGTTCGGCTTCCTGGCCGATCGCTTTGGCTCCAAGTGGATTTACATCCTCTCGCTGGGGCTGTTCACGGTTGCATCGGCGCTGTGCGGGCTCTCGTGGAGCGTGAACAGCATGATCTTCTTCCGCATCCTACAGGGCCTGGGCGGCGGCGCGCTGCTGCCGATCGGCATCGCGCAGGTGTACGCGGTGTTCCCGCCCGAGGAGCGCGGGCGCAGCCAGTCGGCAATTGGCATTCCAGTGCTGCTGGCCCCGGCGCTCGGCCCAACGCTGGGCGGCTATATCGTCCAACACTTCGACTGGCGGCTGATCTTCTATATCAACGTGCCAATTGGTATTGTGGGATTGTTTATGTGCGCCGCGCTGCTGCGCCGTGGGCGGTTCAACCAGCATGCGCGATTGGACATCCTGGGAATGACACTCTCGACGCTCACGTTCGCATCGCTCGTCTATGGCGTTGGCGAGGCCGCCAGCGCTGGCTGGTATTCCAGCACGGTGATCGGGTTCGGCATCTTTGGGCTGTTCTGCCTGGTCGCGCTGATCATCGTCGAGCTGCGGACCGAAGACCCGCTGCTAGACTTCAGCATCTTCAAGAGCTGGAACTGGACCAGCGCCGTTCTGATCACCGTGGCCACCACCTTCGCCCTGTTTGGCGCGCTGTTCCTGGTGCCGCAGTATCTGCAAGTGCTGCGTGGGCTGACACCGATTCAGTCGGGGCTGATCCTGCTGCCATCCTCGCTGGTGACGGTCGTCGCGCTGCCGATCTCGGGCATCCTGGTGGATCGCTTTGGGCCGAAAATGTCGATTCTGATCGGCCTGGTGGCGCTGGGGATTGCCAGCTATCTGCTCTCGGGCCTGACGCTCGCAACGCCGACGGCGCTGATCCAGCTGTGGCTGATCGGTCGTAGCGTCGGCATTGGCTTCGCGACCCAGCCGGCCAGCGTGATCGCGTTCAGCGATGTTCCGCCCCAAAAGCTGGCGCGCGGGTCGGCGTTCTTCACCGTGCTGCGGCTGGTCTCATCGGCCTTCGTGACCTCGTTCCTGGCGACGTATGTCAAAAATCGGGCGCTGCCGCACTACGCGCACCTGGCCGAGCAGACCACGGTATCTTCGCCGCTCTACACCTACCTGAGCGGCGTCGTCGGCCAGGCCGCGCTGCAAGGCAGCTGGGCGCTGCCGATCCAGGCGCGGGTGCTTCGGCAGGTGGCGCTTCAGCTGCGTCTGCAAGCCACCGTGATGGCCTACCGCGATGCGCTACTCCTGATCACTGGCGGCATCGCGGTGGCGTTCGTGCTGGCCTTCTTTGTCGGCAACCCGCGGCCGCGCGGCGGCGGCGAGATAATGGAGTAGTGGTATTTTAATGTTTTCTGTAGCTCATGTTCACCCCGCCGGGTGAACATGAGCTACAAAAGCAAAATCCATTGTGATGATTGAGGGCGATCAGGTGCGGCTCGAGCAGGTGCTCCATAATCTGCTCCAGAACGCCGTGCGCTACAGCCCGAATGGCGGTAGAATAGAGGTGATCGTCGCGGCCGACGATCGGGCGGCGCTGGCATCGCTGCATGGCCGCGATCACGGCATTGGCATCGCCGCTGACGCGCTGGCGCAGCTGTTCGAGCGCTTTTATCGCGTGCCGGACATGGCGATCGAGCACATCCATGGAGTTGGCATCGGCCTGTATGGCGTCAAAGAGATTGTCACGCTGCATGGCGGTGCGGTGGATGTAGGGAGCGAGGCAGGCGTTGGCAGCATTTTTACCGTCAACCTGCCGCTCCGGCCGATCTAGCTGCGCCGGCCGCCGGCGCGACAGCGAATTAAGCCCAACCGCCAGTCTGCCCCAACAGCTATGGCGGGATGTGGCGGCGTGGATGTTTGTCGGTGTGTGGGTGCTGCTGGGGTGTTATTTAGCTTTTCGGCAGCATGCGGCGTTTCATACGCATCTCTTTGATACCGGGTATTACACGCAGGTGCTATGGAATACCGCGCAGGGCAACTGGTTCGCTAATTCGCTGAAATATCCCACGTTCCTGGCCGATCATTTTTCGCCGGCCCTGCTACTGCTGGCCCCACTATTTTGGATCTCGCCCACGAGCTATCCGCTTCAATTTGCGAAAATCGTTGCGCTTGGCACGCCGATCTTGCCGATCTATTGGCTGCTGCGGCAAACACACCCCACGCTCGCGCCCGTGATCGTTCTGGCGTATGTACTGAACCCACTGCTGCACCAGACCGTGCTCGAAGAATTTCATGAGATTATGCTGGCGGCGCCACTGATTGGCATGGCCTGCTATGCCGCGCGCCGCGAAAACGTCACGCTGCTGTTGGTATCGCTCGGCCTGCTGCTGCTCGTGCGCGAGGATATGGGCGTGTATGTCGCGCTGTTTGGGCTGTATTGGCTGTGTTGCTATCACGATCGTCGCTGGCTTGGCATTGCGATCGTGTTCGCCGGGGTGGCCTGGATGGCGGTGGTCGCAATGGTGGTGCTGCCACTGCTGCGGGCGGGCGCCGATCAAGCGCTCGGCGGCGCCCAGGCGAGCGCGCAGATACTGGCGGCACTGCGCGATCCGCTGCAGCTGCTGCTCAGCTTTGTGAGTGGGAGCAAAGGCTGGGCCGCCCTTACGCTGCTGCTTCCACTGGCGGGCCTGCCGCTTTTTGCGCGCGGCGAGCAGCTACTCTGGGGCGGCAGTGCGCTGTTCCTGCTGGCGCTGCCGCTATCGAATGTTGGCGGCCTGACGGATTGGTATGTCGCGCCATTGATCCCGCTGCTCTGGTTTGGCGTAGCAGTTGCGCTAGCGCGGCTGTCTTTTCCGCATGCGCTGCTTGGCGCAAGCCTGCTGCTCGCCAGCACATGTATCTGCTTCTATCTCTGGAGCCCTTTTCCTGGTGGCAAAGCCTTCATCCCCGCAGAATATATGCTGACCGAGCATCATCGGATCGGGCAGGCATTGCTGGCTGGTATACCTCCCGACGCCACCATCGTGACTCAGAGCGGTCTCGGCGCGCACCTGGCCGCCCGCGCCAAGATTGCGCTGTACCCCTGGAATCAGCCGCAGCGCGAACCGCAGATCTGGGTCTTCGATACCCAGAATCAAGATATCTACCCGCTGACGGGCGAAGAGTTTTGGGCGATCATCAATACGCTGCGGCGTGATCCGGCTGTCACAACGCTACATGCGCAAGATGGCTATTTCGTGTTCCAGGTGGGTGCTGATGGCGCAAGCGGGAGGTTTGGAGGGCCGTAAGGCCCTCCAAGACATATCCTTTCCACTAATAAGGAGATCAAGGCATGGAGTCTAAACGAAGCCAGCAGGCGATTGCGGCATTACACTCGTTTCTCGATACTCCGCTGGAGGCGGTGCTCAGGGGGCATACCGAGCAAGCGCCCGAGCAGGCTGCGCTTGCGCTATTCCACACCGTTGCGGCCACCGTTCCGGCGTATCGGGCGTTCTTGGCTGAGCAAGGGCTCGAACCAAGCGCCATTCAAACATTCGAAGATTTCAAAACAGTGCCCGCGACCGCCAAGCAGAATTACCAGTCGCGCTATCCGCTAGCCGACCTCTGCCGCGGTGGCGAGCTGGCGAGCTGCGATTTTATCGCGGTCTCATCCGGCTCGACCGGCCAGCCAACCTTTTGGCCGCGCTTCGTAAGCGATGAGCTGAGCATTGCAACCCGCTTCGAGCAGATTTTCCACGATAGCTTTCAGGCCGATTCACGGCGCACGCTGGCGGTGATCTGTTTCACCCTGGGCACCTGGGTTGGCGGTATGTTCACGGCAAACTGCTGTCGCTATCTATCCAGCAAAGGTTACCCGATCACGGTGATCACGCCTGGGAATAACAAAGAGGAGATCTACCGGGTCGTGACCGAGCTAGGCGCATCGTTTGAACAGGTCGTTCTGCTCGGGTACCCGCCGTTTCTGAAAGATATTGTCGATGGCGGGATCGCGCGTGGCATCGATTGGCGGCCGTACCGGCTCAAGTTTGTGATGGCCGGCGAGGTCTTTAGCGAGGAGTGGCGCGCGCTGGTGGGCGAGCGAGTCGGGTCGGATCGCCCATGCTACGACTCGGCCTCGCTGTATGGCACCGCCGACGCGGGCGTGCTGGCGAACGAGACACCGCTCTCGATCTGTATCCGTCGCTTCTTAGCCGGCAATCCGGCTGCGGCGCGGGCGCTATTTAGCGAATCGCGCCTGCCCACGCTCGCGCAGTACGATCCGCTCAGCCGCTTCTTTGAGTGCGATGGGCAATCCTTGCTCTTCTCGGGCGAGAACGGCATTCCGCTGGTGCGCTACAACATTCTCGACACCGGCGGCATTATTGCCTACGATCAGATGCTGGCATTTCTCGCACAGTGGGGATTCGATCCGCGCGCCGAGCTGGGAGAGCCCCGCGCGCGTGGAATACGCCGGATGCCGTTTGTCTACGTATTCGGCCGTTCGAATTTCACTGTCTCGTACTTCGGCGCGAACATCTACCCCGAGAATGTGACCGTCGGGCTGGAGCAGCCGGCGATCAAAGAGTGGGTCACCGGCAAGTTCGTGCTGGAATCGCTCGAAGATGCCGACCGCGACCGCTTTCTATCGGTGGTGGTCGAGCTGGCGCCGAATGTGGCCGGCGACGCCGCCAAGCAGCAGGCGATCGCCGAGTCGATCCTGGCGCAGCTGCGGCGGCTGAACAGCGAGTTCGCCAACTACGTGCCGGCCGAGTACCAGCTGCCGCGCGTGCGCCTGGCGCCGCTGGGCGACCCAGAATATTTCCCGGTTGGAGTCAAGCACCGCTACACGCGCAAGCCGGCCGGCTGACGCTACGCTGTGCACATGGATGCGGGCGGGCGCCGTCCCCCAGACCCGCGGCAAATAATGCTTGCCGCACGATTGCTGCACCGGCGTATGCCTCCGTTATGCTGCGACCTGGATCATTATCTGATGCTCAACTTTGCCCATAGGCATGCGCGCCAGAGGCTCGGCATACGATCACATCAAATCGGGGTTCCCAGGGGCAGCGCCCCGGGCCG